>Ga0209229_10000752_pt1 | contig 13333 bp, 11 predicted proteins | sample SanBayMetagenome_FD_187466 | JGI IMG/M metagenome (GOLD analysis project Ga0209229, IMG submission 187466) | Freshwater and sediment microbial communities from dead zone in Sandusky Bay, Ohio, USA (SPAdes) (version 2) | ecosystem: Environmental > Aquatic > Freshwater > Lentic > Sediment... | reverse complement strand
ATCCAGTTCTTCCAGCAATTCAAACCCGGTTTTTACCGGCATCTGTATATCTAAAAAAATGAGGTCTGGATTTAATTCGGGAATCAAGGCCAGGGCTTCATCGGCATTGGCAGCTTCGCCAAGAATTTCAACTTCCGGGTAATCACTGAGCATCTTCCTGAGTTCTGCCCTTGCAAGCCTTTCATCGTCAATAATGATTGCTGTCTTTTTCATAATGGTTTTTATTAATCAAGTGGAATGACTACTTCAGCAAGTACTTCCTTTTCATTCAACTGACAGATTCTAAAGGTTGCCCTGCCTGCAAAAATAAGCTGGAGCCTTGTTTCAGTGCTCTGCAATCCGAATCCCTCTTTTTCCTTTTGCATATCAAGCTTACCATCATTCACTACCTGCAGGTAGAACAGGCCGTCATTCTCAAGCGCAACTATTTTAATTATGCCTGGCTCCACACTTTTTCCTATTCCATGTTTAATGGCATTTTCCACAAGGGTTTGCAACATCATGGGAGGAACAGGATTATCCAAAGCATCTTCTTCGATTTCATATTTAACCTTCAGCCGGTCTTCAAACCGGATCAATTCAAGTGCCAAGTAATCCGCTACAATTTCGAGTTCTTTTTCTAGGGTGACTGTTTCCAGTTGATCTGAGAGCATACTCGACCTGAGGATGTTACCCAGCGAAGTTACTGAAACCCTTGCCCTGCTTGGATCTTCATCAATCAATGCCCTGATGCTGTTTAACGCATTGAAAATAAAATGTGGATTGATACTCGCCTTAATTGTCTTCAACTCAAGCGACTTTACCATCGCTTCCAGCTTGAGGTTATCTACCTGATTTTTCCTGGACTGCTCCACATAATGGTAAATGAAATAAATGCAATTCCAGATAAAAAAGTAAATGAACGAGGTAAAAATATTGGTACTGATTTTTTGCTGAAGCGCCATCAGCACTTCTTCCTTGTATTCCAGTTGCAGTAAACTGCTCAGAAAAGTTTCGAGCAGTCCAACCAATGCAGCAAACAAAACTGATAAAAGAACAAATCCAATAAGCTGATAATTTACCGGACGGTTCATCAGGCTTAACCGGTGGATTGCAATTCGCATGAGATGAGACATAACCAGTCCCACCGCTAAATAAACAGTCAGTCTGGTTATAAAAAGATTATCAAATAAATTGTAGGTAACGGCAAAAAAAATGTTAATCCCAACAAACATTCCCCAGCCAAGAAGCTGAAAAAGCCAATATTTTGATATCCTGCCCAGAACGCGATCCATATTTTGTAAAATTACCTAACTCCCCGCAGTTCTGAATGCTTATTGTATAAGTGGCTTTAAGCAGCCTCTCATCGGTATATAAGGGTATTTTGATTAACTTTACAGGATAATTACCTTGGAATCACCGAACAAAAAAGTGCATCACTTGTTTCACAACGAAGTACACTCACAAAGGATACAACATGAAAATTGAACCAGGCAAACTGCTCCAGCAAATCGACTCACCGGCAGACCTCAAAAAGCTGGCCAAAGACGATTTGGTAAAAGTGTGTGATGAACTCAGGCAATACATTATTGATGTGGTGAGTGTGCATGGAGGACATTTTGGCGCAAGTCTCGGTGTTGTTGAATTATCGGTTGCATTGCATTACGCCTACAACACGCCTTATGATCAGCTCGTTTGGGATGTGGGGCATCAGGCATACGGACATAAAATACTCACAGGCAGAAGGGATAATTTTCATACACAAAGAAAGTACGGTGGCCTAAGCGGCTTCCCCAAACGCAGTGAAAGCGAGTATGACACTTTTGGCGTTGGCCATTCTTCCACTTCAATTTCTGCTGCCCTGGGTATGGCCCTTGCAGCCAAACACAAGGGAGAGGGAGACCGCAAATCTGTTGCAGTTATCGGAGACGGCTCCATGACAGCAGGCATGGCTTTTGAAGCCATGAATCATGCAGGAATTGCAGATGCTGACATGCTGGTTATTTTGAATGATAATAACATGAGCATCGACCCAAATGTGGGTGCCCTCCGGGAATACCTTACTGATATCAGCACCTCTCATACCTACAACAAGCTCAAAGACGACATATGGAAGAGTCTGGGCAAATTGCCCCTTGGAGGTAATTTTACCCGGGAAATAGCAAGTAAGCTGGAACACAGCATCAAAGGATTTATAAGCCGGCGAAGCAATCTCTTTGAATCCATGAACATGCGGTATTTCGGTCCAATTGACGGCCACAATATCACAAAATTGGTTGATACGCTGAAGGATCTCAGAGATATACCTGGCCCTAAACTCCTTCACATCATCACAACAAAAGGCAAAGGCTATGCGCTGGCTGAAAAAGACCAGACCAAATGGCACGCACCCGGACTATTTGATAAAGTAACTGGTGAGATTTTTAAAAAAACATACGACACCCCTCAGGCTCCCAAATACCAGGATGTTTTTGGTAAAACAATCCTTGAACTGGCCAGAAATAATCCAAACATATTTGGTATAACGCCAGCCATGCCATCAGGATCTTCTTTGAAATTCATGATGGACGAGATGCCAGAAAGGGCTTTTGATGTGGGCATTTGTGAACAGCATGCCGTAACCCTGAGTGCCGGTATGGCCACCCAGGGTCTCAGGGTTTTCTGCAACATCTATTCCAGCTTCATGCAGCGCGCCTATGATCAGGTTGTTCATGATGTAGCCATTCAGAAACTACCTGTGGTATTTTGTTTGGACAGAGCTGGTTTGGTTGGAGATGATGGTCCTACCCATCACGGAGTCTACGATATTGCATACATGCGCTGCATCCCCAATATGATTGTTTCCTCTCCCATGAATGAAGAGGAACTCAGGAACCTGATGTATACTGCTCAGCTGGAAACAACAAATCTTCCATTTGTAATCAGATATCCCCGGGGTGAGGGTGTGATGCCCGAGTGGCAGACTCCACTGAAGGAAGTAACTATCGGAAAGGGACGAAGGCTGAAGGAAGGAGTGGATCTGGCAATACTCAGTTTTGGTCATCCCGGCAATTTCGCTGCAGCTGCAATCAGGGAACTTAGGACTGATGGCATAACACCAGGTCACTACGACCTGCGCTTTGTGAAACCGTTGGATGAAGAAATGTTACATGAGGTTTTCAGCAAGTATAATAAGATTATCACTGTAGAAGACGGAACCATTGTGGGTGGTGTAGGTTCTGCCATCCTGGAGTTTATGGCAAAACACAATTACCAGGCCTCTGTGCGTATGCTAGGCATACCAGACAGAATAGTAGAACACGGCTCACAAAAGGAACTGCACAGGGAATGTGCTTACGACACCAAAGCTATCGTGGATACTGCCAGAGAAATGATGAAGGACCTGGTTCAGATTATGCAGTAAAATCATAAACGGGGTCTTGAGGGCGTTCATCATTGTATTCAATGATGAAATTATTCCTGCCCTCACCGATTATGATTGATACGTAATTTTGTTGCACCAGTTCCAGAACTGTCAGGAAAAGAAATATGGCATGAAGCCGATCCTGACAAACATCAAAAACCTTTTCAAAAGACATGGTCTTTTCTTTGGAACTGACAAGCAGCACATATTCCCTGCTTTCTTCCATTGTGTAATTATACCTGTAGACAACATGCTGCGGCTTGTTCTGCCGGTCATGAACCCTTTGCATAACCTTTTCAAAAAGTTTCATAAGCTTGAAAAGGCTGACCGATTGTATCTCTGTGCCTTCTGATGCTTCTTCTCCGATTGCATGCAAATCCTGTTTGAGATTTCCACGTTTCACCATGAAAAGACGCTGCTGTTCAAGCTCTGCCAACCTTGATGAAGCCTCCTTGAATTTTTTGTACTCTAGAATCTTATCAACCAGTTCCTGGCGTGGGTCAATTTCATTGCCAGACGCATCCAGGTCCTTTCTCGGCAATAACATTTTTGCCTTGATCCGCATCAGTGTTGAAATGAACAAAATGAATTCGCTGCTCAGTTCAATATTATCATCTTCTGATTGTTTGATGAATGCCAGAAAGTCGTCAATAATATTCTTGATGGGAATATTGTAAATATCCAGCTCATCCCTCTCAATAAAAAAAAGGAGCAGGTCAAAAGGACCTTCAAACTGGGGTAATTTGATCTGATAAGATGCTGTATTCAAGTTGCGTTATTTTAATTCGGCTGAACGACAAATATATGTATTCGCTTCAAAACAACTGGAATCTGCAACTGAAATTAACGACCTTCGCAACATAAATCGATTTTAGACATGATCAAATGGATAATGTTTATTTTGCTGTGTTTGATATGGGGCAGTTCATTTGTGCTGATGAAAACCGGACTGGAAACATTGAGCCCTTATCAGGTAGCTTCGCTCAGGATTCTTTTTACTGGACTGGTGATGCTACCCCTCCTACCACGTGCCCTAAAAACAGTTCCCAAAGAAATCATCAGACCAATAATACTTTCAGGATTTCTGGGTTCATTCTTTCCTGCATTCCTTTTCTCACTGGCACAAACAAAAATTGACAGCTCACTGGCAGGTATACTCAATTCCCTGACTCCGATTTTTACAGTTGCAATAGGCACAATGTTCTTTAAACTCAAGATTGGCTGGATAAAATGGGCAGGCATGATCACCGGATTTGCAGGCATGATGGTGCTGGTGTTAGGTAATACAAAAGGAATAAGTCTTCATTACCTGGGCTATGCATTTTTCGTAATCCTGGCTACCATATTTTATGGGCTGAATGTAAATGTTGTTAACCAGTTGCTGCGCAATACCCAACCATTACATGTTGCAACCATTGCATTCTCTGCTTTAACAATTCCCACGTTAATAATCCTGGCTACAACAGGCTATTTTACTGACCCCAACTTGCTGAATGGCAACTGGACACAAGGAACTATTGCTGCAGCTACCCTTGGTATTATGGGAACAGGTGTCGCTTCGGTACTTTTTTACAACCTTGTAAGTAAAGCAGGACCAGTATTCGCTTCTACGGTAACCTACGGCATACCATTTGTTGCTATTGGCTGGGGATTGATTTATGGAGAACAGATTTCCCTTATCCAGGTTACGGGCATGTGCGTCATCCTCATTGGTGTGAGGCTGGCAAACAAGTAATCAGACACTCATCACTTCCTTTTCCTTGGCTGCCAGTGTTTTATCAACCAGGGTAATGAATTTATTGGTGAGATCCTGTATCTCTTTTTCAGCGTCTGCAGCAGTATCCTCGCTCAGACCATTTTTTTGCATTTTTTTCACCTGCTCAATAGCATCTCTCCTGATATTTCTGATGGCAACTTTTGAATGCTCACCCTCACCCTGAACACGCTTTACAATTTCACGCCTTCTTTCTTCGGTAAGTGGGGGCAGAAAAATCCTGATAATCATGCCGTCATTCTGAGGAGTTACACCCAAGTTTGCAGCAATGATAGACCGTTCTATGGCTTGTAACATATTGCGCTCCCAGGGCTGAATAGTAAGGGTTCTAGCATCTGCTACCGTAATGTTAGCTACCTGAGCAACCGGAGTCGGTGCGCCGTAATAATCTACTGTGAGTCCGTCAAACATCTGAGGGTTTGCCCTTCCAGCTCTTAATTTCACCAATTCTGCTTCAAGATGGGATATTGCTTTCTCCATTGTTGAAGTAGCGTCCATGATATACATTTCCAATTCTTCAGACATAATTGTTTGTTTTGCAATGCAAAGCTAATGAATGAGGTCTATAAGCAAAAGATAAATTGCCAAAAGGTTAATTGAGGGTATTCAATTCCTCAAAGGTGTCTGAGTTGACAATTCTCGTAAAGGTTTGAATTTCTTCTTTTTCAGGGGTGTATTGCGTGAGGATGGATTTGTTTCTGAATGATACCCTGTTAAAAACAAGTAAGATTATAAATGCTATTACAAACATGGAAATAATCAGTATGGTATTGCCAAAAAACTGAAAACAACAGGCGTATAGCACAAAGAGAGCATTTAACCCCAGAATAAAAAGCGTCACTTGCCTGTGTGTCATTCCTTTTCCCAACAGCAGGTGATGAAAATGCTGCATATCAGGTTTAAAAGGAGAGCTACCATGAACCGTTCTGATAATCACCAGTCTCAACATGTCCGCCATGGGTATAAAAAGCAGAGCGATTCCAACAGCAGGTGCCGCAGAAAAATCTGTTTCAGGACTGATGGCCGACCGTGTGGCAATAAAACGTATTACAAGTACTGCGTTTATAAGTCCGATTAAAAGCGAACCGGTATCACCAAGAAAGATTTTGGCAGGACTCCAGTTGTACATTAAAAATGCAAACAAAGCAGAAGCTGACACCAATGCAATCAGGGCATGGGTTTTATCACCCTGCAACCAGAACACTATACCCAGAAACAAAGTAGAAAACAAACCAAGTGATGCTGCCAATCCATCGACACCATCAATCAGGTTGAAAGCATTAATTATGACCAGCATTGTAAATGTTGTAAATAAAAAGGATGCTGCAGGAGACAACATGCCAATACCCAGAAAACCATCAAATGAATTCAACTGATAGTATCCCTGATAAACCAGCAGCAAAACAGCAACGAGCTGACCAGCAAACTTTTTAGCCGGCGAAAAAAAGAGGATATCATCTTTCAGACCTACAAAAAAAATGATTGTAAAGGCAGTCAGAAAACCCGGTACCTGCGGTGAAGTGTTAAAATCCGCCGATAGCAAAAGTGTAATGAGCAAAGATGCAAACAAGGCAATACCACCCATTGATGGTGTGGGTATTTGGTGTATTTTCCTGATTCCCGGAAAATCAAGGAGCTGCCTCCTGTGAGTCAATTTGATGATTACCGGAATCATAAAAAAAGAAATAGAAAAAGCAACACACAAAGTAAGCAATACGGACCCCATAATCATATTTTTTCATCTGTTCACATCAACACACCCCACTCAATACTTTGGGTTTTTCAGGTACATGAAATTAAATTTAATGCCTGACTATTCAAAGTAGACTTCTCGGTTTTTATGCACATTGGGAAAAAAACATGAATCCCTGTTTAAAAACACACAAAAACATTAGTTTTGCCCGAAATACATTAAAATGGCAACCCTTCAGGAAACAGCTTCTCAAATCAGACGGGATATCGTGAGAATGGTACATGGTGTTCAAAGTGGTCACCCGGGTGGTTCTCTTGGCTGTGCTGACTTCTTAACAGCATTGTATTTTAAAATCATGAAACATGATCCGGCCTTCAACATGGATGGTGTGCATGAAGATTTGTTTGTTCTTTCAAACGGACATATATCACCGGTATTTTATTCCTGCCTTGCCCGTTCAGGTTACTTTCCTGTGAGCGAACTGGCAACTTTCAGAAAGTTGAACACCCGTTTACAGGGTCACCCTACTACCCATGAACACCTGCCTGGCGTAAGGATAGCTTCAGGTTCTCTCGGCCAGGGTCTGAGTGTTGCAATAGGCATGGCACTGGCTAAAAAGCTTAACAAAGACAGTAATCTTGTCTTTTCATTGCACGGAGATGGCGAACTTCAGGAAGGACAAATCTGGGAAGCTGTAATTTTTGCAGCACACCACAAAGTCGACAACCTCATCACTACAGTAGACTGGAACGGACAACAGATTGATGGCACAACGGATCAGGTGATGTCTCTTGGTAATATCAGAGAAAAATTCGAAGCGTTTGGGTGGACCACCCTCGAGATGAATGGCAATGACATGGATGATGTTCTCAGTGTTTTGGAACAGGCGAAAGCTGCATCAGGGCAAGGCAAACCTATCGCCATCATGATGCATACCATCATGGGGAAAGGTGTTGACTTCATGGAAAACGACCATGGCTGGCACGGAATAGCTCCAAGTGATGAACAACTTACCAAAGCACTGGCACAATTGCCTGAGTCTCTCGGCGATTATTAATTGTCAGAACGACCTGAGCGTAATTTCTTGTCTAGATGCCCGTAGGGAAGGCACCCAGGATGCCATTGTTCCAATTGAGAATACTGTTACCAGTACCAGTAAAATATCAGAAGCCAGCAGCTTTACAGGATAGTAGTCAATAAGAAAAGTACTGCCTTCCAATGGCACCAGCTTGAATGTTGTCTGAAGATAGTAAATCAGTAAGGCAAGCATCAATCCAGCAAAAGTTCCGATACCAGCAAGCAAAATACCTTCTGCAAGAAAGATTTTGCGGATGAGTCCGTCTTCTGCTCCCATTGATTTCAGGACCTGAATATCCTTTTTCTTTTCCAGAACAAGCATACTGAGTGACCCAATCATGTTAAATGCTGCCACAAGCAATATCAGGGTAAAAATACCATATATCGCCAGCTTTTCCAGCCTGATGGTTGCATACAATGTTCTGTTTTGCTGGTAACGGTCCTCTACCTTGTAATTATCTCCAAGATATGCTCTCAAGACCTGCAGGATTGAAGAAACATCATTACCCGCTTTTAACTGTAACTCCAAAGCCGAAAACTCTGACGGTTCAAAACCCATGTAATCTTTTACAAACTGTAGATCTGTGATGACATATTTGTTGTCAAATTCACTCTGTATGGCAAAACTACCCTGCGGATAAGCCAGAGACATGGATAAGGCTTCAGCAGGGTCAGCAATCGTTTTGATATTCTTTTTGGGCAGGTACACTGAAACCGGATCAATGCTTCTGTCTGAAAGTAAACCTAGGGCCTGTTCAATGCCTACACCCATGACCAGTCCGGGCTGCTCCGCATTACCAACCTCATAACTCCCCCTGTACATAGAGCTCCTAACACCGGAAACACTAGCATAGGCAGCATCAACTCCTTTAAGCTGCACCACCACCTGCAGACTGCCATTTTGAATCAGGGCTTTGCCTTCAGCTGTTTTAGACAATCCACTAATGCCTTTAGTACTGAGGATATGTTGTATTTGCTCCTGAGAAACAGTGATTACCTTTCCCCTGGAAGGACTGATTTTTACTTCAGGATAAAATGATGCATAAAGTGATTTGACAAGCGATTCAAACCCATTGAATGCACTTAGGATGGTAATCAGTGATGCAGTGCCAACAGCAATGGCAAGGACACTAACCCATGAAATTACATTGATGGCCTGAGTTGATTTTTTGGCTTTGAAATAACGCCATGAAAACCTGAGGATCCGGTTTAACCTCATTGTCCCTTTTCTTCATTAATTTTCTTGAAAATTTCTTCCATCTTAAACACGTGATCAAGTGTATCATCCCGGAAGAACCGTAATTCAGGCACCCTGCGGAGCTGCTGCTTAACCCTTAATCCCAGTTCCTTCCTTAATTCACTTTTCCTGTCTTCCAACCTGCCCATGACGGCTTCGGGATTAGACACCTGAAACAAGCTCAGGTATATTCTGGCTTCCAGCAGATCGGGAGTAACCTTTACGCCTGCAATCGAAACCATCCCCCCGTCAATCATATTCAGCCCCATCCTGCGGAAAATATCATTCATTTCTTCCAGAATCACTCCGGCTACCTGTTTTTGTCTTTTGCTTTCCTCCATAATGTATACCCTTGATGGCTGTAAAATTAGTTACTTTTGAGTCCAATTCGCTAAAAATCAGTTTTCATCACATGAGGAGTCTCCGTATCATTTTTTCATACATCAGAAAGTATCCCAAACTCGTTGCTGGTTATTTCACCCTAAACCTGCTTTCTGCAACTTTTTCACTGATCTCACTCACCATGCTTGCACCTTTTCTAACCCTGATATTCGGTCTCGGCCAGGGTGGTACAGTTACAGCGTCCAGGTTCAGTATCGGGGAAGTGACTGATAATTTTTATGCTTACCTCACAGCACTCACTTCAACTGAAGGAGGCAAAATAACGGCACTTGGCATCATTTGCATCATTGTAGCTGGTGCAATACTGATGAAAAATATTTTCCTGTATTTATCCCTCTACCTGCTCACTCCAATCCGGAACAGCATCATCAATGATATGCGCACTGATATGTTCCGTAAAATCCTTGAATTGCCAATTGGCTTTTTCAACGAACAACGCAAGGGCGATATCATGAGTAAACTTACCAATGACCTGCAGGATGTAGAATTCTCAACTATCAGCTTCCTGGAAAGTTTTTTCAGAGAACCTCTTCTGATCACACTCTACCTTTTTGCGATGATCAGCCTGAGCCCTGAACTATCCGTTTTCCTGCTGCTTTTCTTACCGGTAGCGGGATTGATTATCGGCAGAATCGGAAGATCATTAAAAAAAGTATCAGCGGGTGTACAAATTAAACTTGGGGAAATATTAAGTACCATTGAAGAAACCCTTGGTGGCATCAGGGTAGTTAAAGCGTTTAATGCAGAAGTACAACAATTGAACCGGTTTCAAAGGGAGAACAATGAACTTTTCACCATTAAAAATTCCGCAAACAGACGGAGAGACCTGGCTATGCCCGTTTCAGAAACACTTGGCATTCTGGCAGTCTGCTGCGTACTATATTACGGAGGAACACTTGTGCTGCAAAATGATTTCGGACTGAGTGGTCCGGATTTTCTCACCTTCATTGCCATATTCACGCAAATCATCAACCCGCTCAAAGCATTCAGTACTGCATCTTATAATATCCGTAAAGGTGCTGCAAGTATAGAGCGCATTCAACACCTCATCCAGGAAGAACAATCGGTAAAAGAAGATGAAAACCCCATTAGCATCAAGTCTTTCAACGAGTCTATCGAACTCAGAAATATCAGTTTTGCTTATCCCGATAAAACAATTCTGCACGATATCAACCTGACCATACAAAAAGGACAGACCATTGCACTGGTAGGTGCTTCGGGATCCGGCAAATCAACGCTGGCAGACCTTATTCCGAGGTTTCATGACCCCTCTTCAGGCGAAGTATTTATTGATGGTGTAAACATTCGTCGTTATAAGCTGAAAGACCTACGCAACCTGATGGGTATTGTAACACAGGAGCCTGTTTTATTTAACGATACAGTCAATGCCAACATATCCCTGGGTAATGAACAGGCTGATCCCGATGACATCATAAAAGCTGCGCGGATAGCCAATGCCCATTCTTTTATTGAAAATAAGGAGGTTGGCTATATGACAAGGGTTGGAGACAGAGGATCCAAACTGAGTGGAGGAGAAAGACAAAGGGTTACCATTGCCCGTGCAGTTTTAAAAAATCCACCCATCATGATTTTGGATGAAGCAACTTCTTCACTGGATACTGAAAGTGAAAAATGGGTACAAGATGCCATCAACAACCTCATGAAAGACCGAACAAGTATCATCATTGCACACCGGCTTTCAACAGTAAGACATGCCGACGAAATTATTGTATTGCAGGAAGGCCGTATTGCTGAAAGAGGTAAGCACGAGGATTTGATACTGCAAAATGGTATTTACAGCAGGCTCGTGAACATGCAGGAAATGAAATAAACCTACTGATTAAAATTTGATCCGGGTCTGTTCATCTTGGTCTTTGCCTCCATGCTGAGTGTGGCATGTGGCACAGCACGTAATCTTGCTCTGTCAATAAGTTTACCTGTTACCCTGCAAATGCCGTACGTTTTGTTTTGGATACGCATCAGGGCCTTTTCAAGCTTTTCTATAAAGTCAATCTGGCGGCTTGCCATCTGACTAAGCTGCTCACGTTCCATACTCAGGCTGCCATCCTCCATGGTCATGTAACGACTATCTGAGTCTTCACCACTCATGGTATCCTTGCGGGTGATGAGTCCGTTCAGGTAGGCAAGCTCCTGTTTAGCGGCTGATAATTTATTTTGTATCAATTCTCTGAATTCTGCCAGCTCCATATCTGAATACCGCTGTGTGGGCGTGGTTTCGATTACTTCTTCCTTTGTATCCAGGAGAGACCTGGTAAACTCAGGCTCATATTTGCGGGCCGACTTGGAATTGATTTTAGGCATTGCCACGGGTCTTGTGTCTTTCTTGGATTCTTTAGCACGCAATGCTTTACGGATTTCTGCAGGACTGGCTGTCACCTTGCTTGTTTCAGCAAAGCGAACTTCCTGAGAAGGTTGAGGAGGCTTTTTTACCTGAGACCTGGCTTTGTCTTTTGACGGTGCCGCAGATCTGGCTGGTGCTGCAGGCTTAGCTGACTTTTTAGGGACTTCTACAGGTGACTTTTTTACTGTTGCTTTGGTAGCCTGAGCCGGAACAGCAGGCTTAGCCGCAGCGGCCTTTGCCGCAGGTTTTGCTGATGGCTTGGCAGGGGCTGCAGACTTAGCTACTTTTGCAGCAGGGGCAGCTGATTTCGCATTCTTAGTGGCAACAGGGGCAGCTTTTGCAGTTTTTTTCTCTGGAGTGGCAGGTTTGGGCGCCGATTTAACTGGTGCAGCCTTTGCTGAAACTGGAGATTTTTTTGCTGTTGCAGCTTTTTTTGCAGGTGCTGCCGCTTTTTTGGGTGTTGCTTTCTTTGTTGCCATAATACTTAACCTTTTTTTATAACGTTGATTTTCAGCAACTTACCATTAATCTCCGTTTCTACACCCTTATCAAGCCCAGCTATAAGGGAAATATGGTCTGCTAAAATTTCCGCGCAAATATACGCTTTAAATTGCGTAAACGATATATCCAACTGATTATCAGATTGTATTTCAACAGAAATCAGGTCTGTTAATGCCAAATCCAGATCTTTTCGTATTTTTTGTATTCTATTGACGAGCTCCCTGGCATCACCCTCCTGTGCAAGATCTGGTGTAATGGTTACATCCAGTGCAACAGTAAGTGCATTCCTCGATGCCACCATCCAACCCTGAACATCTTCACTCTGGATGTCAACTTCTTCTCTGCTAATCTCAAACAACTCACCTTCAATGTTCAGCTGCATACTGCCCGTTGTTTCCAAAGACCTTATAGCATCCTGTGAAAGTGAGGCAATCTGTGTTGCAGCAGCCTTCATTCTTGATCCAAGCTTTTTACCCAGAATTACAAAGTTGGCTTTAATGCGTTTTCTGATGAAATCATTATCTGCAGGCAGATACTGCATTTCTTTTACATTCACTTCTGCAAGAATGAGCTCTTCAACTTTTTTAAGTTGATCCTGCATTGCTGATCCAGTAACTGGAATAAGAATTTTTTGCAGGGGCTGTCTGACCCTGATATTTACTTTCTTTCTGATGGAAAGCACAAGTGAAGACAACTCCTGTGCCATAAACATGCGTTCTTCCAGGGCCTTATCAATCCACGCTTCATTTGCCACAGGGAAATCAGTATGGTGAACTGAAATCTGATCCGTTTTTCCTGTTACGGCATTCAGGTTTCTGAAAACCGTATCTGTGAAAAAGGGTGAAATTGGTGCTGATAGCTTCATGATGGTTTCAAGACACAGGTAAAGTGTCTGATAGGCACTA
>Ga0209229_10000750_pt1 | contig 13346 bp, 11 predicted proteins | sample SanBayMetagenome_FD_187466 | JGI IMG/M metagenome (GOLD analysis project Ga0209229, IMG submission 187466) | Freshwater and sediment microbial communities from dead zone in Sandusky Bay, Ohio, USA (SPAdes) (version 2) | ecosystem: Environmental > Aquatic > Freshwater > Lentic > Sediment... | reverse complement strand
GAAAGAATAGGGCGTTCTCCTGAATTCCCAGGTAGTTGCATAAATGGTGTTGTTGTTTTGCGGATCGATGGATATATCGGCACACCCTGCTTTTTCTGAGATGTAAAGAATTTTTTCAAATGTCTTACCACCATCAGTGGATTTATACAAACCACGGTGTTTACTGTCGCTCCAAAGCGGACCAGGCGCGGCTACATAAAGTACCTGGCTGTTTACCGGATCGATGGCTATTTTGGCGATATGCTCGGTGGAATCTAGTCCGCCTAATCTGATCCAGTTGCTTCCTGCGTCGGTGGACTTATAAAATCCATCTCCAATGGAAACAGAGTTTCGCATGTTGCTTTCTCCTGTTCCGGCATAGATGATTTTGGGGTTCTTCTGGTCAATAGCAATGGCGCCGATACTCTGGCAATATTTGTCAAAGATGGGTTTGAATGATGCGCCGGCATTGGTAGACTTCCAAATACCGCCACCTGCTGTTCCTACATAGATAGTTTTCCCTTGATCGGCGTTCACACCATCTATGGCAGCAATCCGGCCGCTCATCGTACCCGGACCTAAAACGCGGGCTTCCATGGTTCCAAAAGTGCTGGAGTTGATGTCTTGTTGGGCGCTGACTCCTGTAACAACTAGGAGCAGTGTGCAAAGCTTTGTAATTGCGCTGATTAGAGTCTTCATTTGCGTTATTTTGGTTAACAAAAAAACCCGGCGATACCACCGGGTTTGAAAATAATTGGCTTAATTATTGCTGTACTTTGAATGCTGCTTCGTCAACCGGACCATTGATCACCACTTTAGTGATGGTAATAGGTGCCGGAATCTGGCTGTTTTCCATTGTGAACGGCATTACGATTCCTTCGGGCAGTTTCTGGAAATTACTCATGTTCACTGTTGATTCAACTTCCTGTCCGTTTGCCACCACTTTAGATGTGGCACGGATGGTGTAAAAAGTTTTGGGATCAAAGAAATAAACTGACTCAGTTCCGCTTTTGCGGGTTATTTTAACCTTGAAACAGTTTGTTCCATCTACGTCTTCACTTGGCAGCAGTTCCAGCGTGTGGCCTTTTGCCTTATAATCAATGAATTCACCCTGAAGGTCGAGCTGGTCTTTGCCGTATTTCAGTTCGTCTGCGGTAACCGGCTCAGGTTTACTTTGACCCTGCATCGGATTGAAATTCCAGCCACCTTCAGAAGTAATAATGGAGTAGCCAGTCATACCCATCACTGTAAATTCCTGCTTGAAGGCCTTGTTATGAACAAAAGTTATGACAACGGGAATTTCCATTCCCTGAACACTGATGGCTGCTTCCTGGCGTACTGAATTAATTTTCTTCCAGTTTTCAACACCACCAATGGCTTGAATATGCTTAGTTATGATTTCGTCAGCCGATTGGGCAAACGATGTGGCTGAAAGAGCCATTGCAGCAAACATAAAAGATAATAATCTCAAGGCTTTCATAATGTTTAGTTTTATCATGCAAGATACCGCTGTTTGAGATTCCCAGATATGTTCTGTGTTGAGAATTCATTTTTTAAGTACGAATGGTTACCAGGCATGGTGATGGGAAAGCATTTCCTTCGTAAATTACCTGCTTATGGCTTCTTTCACCATCACTGGCAACCTAGTTAATTGCATTACACGTAGTCTGACTCCCTCCGCTATGGTGGTGAATCAGGGTAAAATCATCTCAATTGAACCTGTCGGTGGATCTTCGCCCAATCCCGATCTTCCTTATATCATGCCCGGCTTCATTGATGCCCATGTTCATATTGAGAGTTCCATGTTGGTGCCTGCAGCATTTGCCCATCTGGCCGTTGTTCATGGAACTGTGGCAACTGTCAGCGATCCGCATGAAATTGCCAATGTCTGTGGCATGGAAGGTGTCGACTTTATGATTGAAAACGGGAAAAAAGTGCCTTTCAAGTTTTATTTTGGCGCACCCAGTTGTGTGCCTGCAACAATATTTGAAACCGCCGGTGATACCCTAGACGCCAATGCCGTTAAAGCATTGCTGCAAAGAGATGAAGTAAAATACCTGAGTGAAATGATGAATTTCCCAGGTGCCATCGCCGGAGATAAAGAAGTAATGAAAAAAATCAATGCCGCCAAGGCGGTGGGAAAAGTTATTGATGGCCATGCACCCGGACTGCGTGGAGATGCGCTCAGGCAGTATGCCGGCAGGGGAATTTCCACCGATCACGAATGTTTTACCCGCGAAGAAGCCGCGGAAAAAATCGCTGTGGGGATGAAAGTCATCATCCGTGAAGGCAGTGCAGCCAAAAATTTTGACGCATTGATCGGTTTACTCGATGAATATCCGGGAATGATGATGTTTTGTTCAGACGATAAGCACCCAGACAGCCTGGAGTTGGGGCATATCAATACACTCTGTTCCCGGGCAGTAGCTGCAGGTTCTGATGTTTTCAATATAATCAGGGCTGCTACTGTAAATCCGGTTTTGCATTACAGCCTGGATGTAGGTCTGTTAAGGTTAGGGGATCCTGCTGACTTTATTCTCGTCAATAACCTATCAGATTTTAAAGTGCTCCAAACATACATTGGTGGAACACAAGTTGCCCGAGACGGAATATCCACCATGCCCGCATTTATCTCTCCTGAAAACCCTGTTAACAGGTTTAATATTGCTCCGATCAAACTTGAAGATTTGAGTTGTAAAGCGGAACAGGGGAAGGTTTATCCGGTTATTGGGTGTATAGACGGACAACTCATCACAGAAAAGCTGGACTTATTACCTCGACTTGAAGATGGTTGCTGGCAACCGGATATTGATGCGGATGTTCTTAAACTGGTTGTTGTGAACAGGTATCATCAGGCTCCGGTAGCAACAGCATTTATACATCGTTTCGGACTGAAAAAAGGGGCAATGGCCTCATCTGTGGCGCATGACTCGCACAACATCGTTGCTGTGGGTACGGATGATGAATCCCTTTTGCAGGCCATCAATATGGTGATTGCTTCAAGAGGTGGAATCAGTTGTGTAGGTGATCATGAAAACATGGTTTTACCTTTGCCAATAGCCGGATTGATGAGCATGGATGAAGGACATAATGTAGCTGCTGCATATACGGCTATTGATCATTTTGCCAAGTCTCTGGGTTCCAATTTACAGTCACCATTCATGTCTTTATCGTTTATGGCATTACTGGTAATACCTCATGTCAAGCTGAGTGACAAAGGTCTTTTTGATGGGGATTCGTTTCAATTTTATGCATAAAATCTATTAACTTTTGAGCATTATGGGGTCTAAAAAAGTTTGTGTAATCGGTGCAGGTCCTTCTGGAATTACGGCCGCCAAAAACCTCAGGGATGAAGGGATGGAAGTGGTTGTCTATGATCTGGGTTCTGACGTAGGAGGAAACTGGGTTTTCACAGAAGAGGTTGGACACAGTTCTGTTTTTGAAACAACACATATCATTTCTTCCAAAACACTGAGTGAATATGCTGACTTTCCAATGCCGGCAGACTATCCCGATTATCCTTCCCACAAGCACCTGGCCAACTATTTTCAGGATTACGCGCGTCATTTTGAATTGTACGGATTGATCCGATTCAAAACGCTTGTTAAAAATTGTGAGCAGCTGCCTGATGGAAAATGGCAGGTCACTGTTCAGTGTAATGATGAAGAATCAACTGAAATTTTTGATGCCCTGGCTGTTTGTAATGGTCATCACTGGCTTCCGCGAATGCCGGAATATCCGGGAAATTTTGCTGGTGAATTCATTCATTCTCATGAAGTAAAGAAATTTTCAAGATTTGCCGGTAAACGGGTGCTGGTGATTGGTGGAGGAAACTCTGCCTGTGATGTAGCGGTTGAAAGCAGCCGTGTTGCAGCATCGGTAGACATGAGTTGGAGGAGGGGATACTGGATTGCCCCTAAGTTTATGATGGGTAAACCTGCAGATGTTTTCAGTACCAAAATACACTGGCTGCCTCGAAAACTTTGGCAAAAGCTTTCTGCCATCAGCCTTTTTTTTAGAAACGGGCGCAATAGTGATTATGGGTTGCAGGAGCCGGATGGTCCGCTTGGTTCACACCATCCAACCATCAACGAAGACCTGTTTTTTACCATACGGCATGGTAAGATAAAACCAAGGAAAGACATTGATTCCCTGAATGGGAATACTGTTATCTTTAAAGATGGTTCCCGGGGCGAATATGATATTATTGTTGCCTGTACCGGATATATCATCGCACATCCGTTTTTTGAAAAATCGCTGATAGATTATTCAACAGGTGAAGTGCCGCTATGGCTGAGGATGATGCATCCGGAAATTGTAAATCTTTATTTTATTGGATTGTTTCAACCCCTGGGATGCATCTGGCCGGGCTCGGAGTTGCAGAGTAAAATCATGGCAAGGGAGTTATCTGGTAAGTGGAAACGTCCTGCTGATATTCAAAAGCGGATTTCGGCAGAACTGAAACACCCGGATTTCAGCCAGATTAATACGCCCAGACACACCATTACAGTTGATTTTCACCGATTCCGTAAAAGATTACTTGCGCAGCTTCCTTAGGTATAAATCAGCTTTGAGCTTTAACCATCATTGCGCAATGATTTGTCCCTTATTGAAGCCTGCCTTGAATTGTTTCGATTCAAGAGTGAAAATGGTTTTTTTATTTTCAATACCCAGCTCCCGGATTGTTTTTCCAATGGGATGATTCGGGTCTGCGACCTGAATTGTTAATCCTGAATTTATTTTGCAGCTCATCTTACAGGATACATTCACTGTGGTTTTGAGCAAAGCCTCATTCAAAAATGAATAGGTCATCAAAGGCATTGCAGGCATTGGGATTTCAAAACCGGACTTGCCTTTAATTGTAATCACTGGCTTATTTGACTCATTAAAAAGCATGGTATTGATTCCCCCGGATTCAAAGTCATGTGTTATGGGTAAGAGGGTTTTGGGGTATCCCCATAATGTTCTGCCTGCATCAACAGAAACCTGTGTTGTGACAGGGATATGGATGATGTACTGACCTCCCTTTCTCTTATTGAAATTCGCATATAAGTCTATCCAGTTAGACAATCCCGTTTTCTCATGGTGTTGAACTACAGGTATGGAAAGGATGATTTCGTTGTATGCGCCCAGGTCTGATTTTTTGTATTTGATCAAACCCAGGGCTACTGTAGGTTTACCAAAAAAATGAAGACCGGCTTTGAGGCCGGTCCCATGCAATATCTCGTTTATTTTGTCTGTATTTGCCGTGTAAAGAGCCGCAATATAATGTACGTCTTCAAATTTTACAGGGAATGTATAAGCTTGATTGGTTGTCATAATTAACGCATGCGGTCTGCACTGCTGAGCAATTTTTCATCTTTTCTGATACCGGCAAATGCAAATATGTGGAAGATGATGATGAATATGGGCAGCATGGCAGCCATCTGCCAGTCGCCCTGAACAATACCTATATCTTTTTTCAGTTGCTCAATCAGAAAATATTGTGCTGCAAATATCCCACCTGTAAGCAGCATGTTGATCAGGATAATCATTTTTTGTCTGCCCCTGTTTTTAAAAAAGAAAATATTAACGAGGCTGATGAGGGCAATCAGGGTAATGCCTGCAAACAAAAAAATGTTTTCTCTAACACCAAATGCCTGTGTTGTGCCATTCAGAAACAGACCTTCATAGATTGGGAAAAAGCAGAGCACTCCAGCGGATGCAATACTGAGTAATAGCCATAAGGTTTGTATGCGTTGTATCATAGTTAAGATTTAGCCAAGTTCAGGATACAGGGGGAATTGCTGCATAAATGATTTGACATCCTGTTTGACAGCTGCAACAACCTGCTCGTCATCAGCATGCATCAGGACTTTATCGATCATCTCAACAACAGTTTGCATGTGTTCAGTTTTGAGTCCCCTTGTTGTGATTGCAGGCACACCTATTCTGATGCCTGAGGTTACAAACGGACTCTTATCGTCGTAAGGTACGGAGTTTTTATTGAGTGTAATATGCGCTTTGTCAAGTGTTTCCTGTGCTTTTTTACCGGTGATATTTTTGTTTCTCAGGTCAATGAGCATCAGGTGATTGTCGGTTCCACCGCTGATCAGGTGATAATCTTTCGCAACAAAGGCTGCTGCCATATTTTGTGCATTGTGCTGAACCTGTTGCTGGTATTCAGCAAATGAGGGGTCAAGGATTTCTCCGAAAGCCACTGCCTTGGCGGCGATGACATGTTCGAGTGGACCACCCTGCATACCCGGAAATACTGCCAGGTCGAGGAGTGCACTCATGGACCGCATATTTCCTTTCGGATCTTTCAGTCCGAATGGGTTCTCAAAATCATGACGCATCATGATCACACCACCTCGTGGTCCACGGAGTGTTTTGTGGGTGGTGGATGTTACAATGTGACAATGATCAAACGGGTCGTTTAGGATGCCTGCTGCAACCAATCCGGCAGGATGTGCTATATCTGCAAGCACCAATGCGCCAATTTCATCAGCTACAGACCTGATCCGGGCATAGTCCCAATCTCTGCTATAGGCAGAGGCACCACAGATAATCATTTTGGGTTTTTCCTTTCTGGCAGTTTCTTCAAGTTGTTCATAGTTAACCAAACCGGTTTCCCTGTCTACACCATAGAAAAAAGCCTGATAGGTTTTGCCGCTGAAGTTAGCCGGACTGCCATGTGTAAGGTGGCCTCCCATGCTTAGATCCAGTCCGAGTATTTTATCTCCCGGCTTTAGGCAGGCAAGAAAAACAGCTGTATTGGCCTGTGCACCGCTGTGTGGCTGAACATTGGCCCATGAAGCATTGAAAACTTTTTTTAACCTGTCGATCGCCAGGCTTTCTATTTCATCCACTACTTCGCATCCACCATAGTAACGCTTACCGGGATAGCCTTCAGCATATTTATTGGTAGCTACAGACCCCGCCGCCTGCATGACCTGCAGGGACGTGAAGTTTTCTGAGGCGATCAGTTCAATGCCTTCTCTTTGCCTTTTGAGTTCTTTTTGTAGGAGTTCGAACACCAGGGTATCTTGCTGCATGAATGTGAATTTTGCGCAAAATTACCCCTTTTTTACACACCAAGCCTGATCACTTCCGAACAAGATTCAAATTCAAGTGAATCATTGCTGCCTATGAGTAGCAGTCGGTCTTGTGTATGGTTCTCAATGAGCTTTTTATAGAGGTCGAAGCCCATCTTGTCCAGGTTGGAACAGGGCTCATCAAGTAGCAATACCGAAGTGTCTGAAAAGAAAGCCTGTGCCAGTTTTACCCTTTGTTTCATGCCGCTGCTGAAGTGCCTGATTTGTTTATTAGCGGCTTTGGTCAGACCAATTTCATTCAGCATACGTGCAGTGGTCCACCCCTCTTTCATTGCCTTAAAGGAACTGTGATAATCCAGGAATTCTGTAGCTGTCATCTCTTCAATAACCTCGAGGTAAGGCGTACAGATTGAGACATGGTGATACCAGTTGTCTTTATCCAGGGTTTCAGTTTCTGTATGGTAATCAATATTTCCTTCACTGAGGTGCATGGCACCGGCAATACATTGCAGGAGTGTTGATTTCCCAGAGCCATTGTGACCAGTTATTGCATAATGGGTACCTGCTTTGAATTCTAGGGTTAGTCCCCTGAAAATCCAGTCGCGGTTAAATCTTTTCCCGGCCTCAGTTACTGAAATCTTCATCATTGGAATTTTTACCGAAACGTTTGATAATTCCCCTTCCACTTTCTCTGATGAAGGTCACGATTTCATCTCTTTCATCGGTTACTGGAAATTCTTCTTCAATATAGTCTATGGCCTGTGTGGTATTCATCCCTTTATTGTAGATAAAGCGATAAATATCCAGGATTTCATTGATTTTAGCCACGGTGAAACCCTTGCGTTTCAGTCCAACTGAGTTAACTCCTGCATAGGAGAGCGGGGTCCTGCCTGCCTTGATATAGGGGGGCACGTCCTTTTGAACCAATGAGCCTCCTGCGATAAAGGAATGCTGTCCGATTTTAACAAACTGATGTACTGCGCACATACCTGCAAGAATGGAGTAGTCGCCCATAACCACGTGACCGGCCATCTGCGTGTTGTTACTCATGATGCAACTGTTGCCGATGATGCAATCATGTGCAATATGGCTGTAAGCCATGATCAGGCAATCATTGCCAACAATTGTTTTCCACCTGTCTTTTGTCCCCCTGTGCACGGTAACAAATTCCCGGATGGTAGTATTATCGCCTATTTCCACACTAGTATCTTCTCCTTCAAATTTCAAATCCTGCGGTGCTGCCGAAATAACGGCACCTGGAAAAATCCTGCAGTTTTTACCAATCCTTGCACCATCCATGATGGTAACATTGCTTCCTATCCATGTTCCTTCTCCTATTTCAACATTCTGGTGAATGACTGAAAAGGGGTCAATTTTGACATTGGTGGCAATGCGGGCGTTATGATGAATATATGTATGTGGATGAATCATTTATTTGGTCTTTACTATTTGACGTTTTCCCGCTTCACCAATTGCGCCATCAGCATGGTTTCTGTGGTTATTTTATTGCCAACGTATACTGTACCGATCATTTCACAGATTCCTCTGCGGATAGGACCCGTCAGCTCCAGCTTCATGATCAACGTATCGCCGGGAACAACTTTCTGTTTGAATTTGCAGTTGTCAATCTTGACAAAATAGGTGTCATACTCACCGGGAGGAAGGCAGTTGATGGCCAGGATTCCTCCAGTTTGGGCCAGGGCCTCTACTTGTAAAACACCCGGCATTACAGGATTTCCTGGGAAATGCCCTGCAAAGAACGGCTCATTGAAAGTAACATTCTTGATGCCTACGATATGGGTATCGCTTAGCTCGATGATCTTGTCAACCAGCAGGAATGGATACCTGTGTGGTAGTACTTTTTCGATTTGTGTGGTATTGTATACCGGTTGTTGGTTGGGGTCGTAAACAGGCACGTTTTTCACATGCTTGTTTTTCTTGATGTATTGCTTGATCAGTTTGGCAAACTCCACATTGGAGAAATGCCCGGGCCTGTTGGCAATGATGTGCGCCTTGATGGGATAGCCTATCAGCGCAAGATCCCCAATCACATCCAGCAGTTTGTGGCGTGCAGGTTCATTGGGGAACCTGAGTTCAAGGTTGTTGAGATAACCCTCACTTTTGACTTCAATATTGTCTCTTTTGAATATACCGGCCAGCCTGCTCATTTCTTCATCCGTCACTGGCTTGTCAACCACAACGATGGCATTGTTGATGTCTCCGCCCTTGATCAGGTTGTTTGCCAGCAAGGCCTCCAACTCGTGCAAGAAGCAGAAGGTTCTGCATGGAGCAATCTCTTCCTTGAAATCACCGATGTCTTTGAGCCCGGCATGTTGGGTGCCCAGCACAGGGCTGTTGAAATCAATCAGCGTGGTAACCTTGTATTCAACTGCAGGCATGGCGACCATTTCTACCCTTTTGCCTTCGTGGTAATAAGAGATATTGGTATCAATGGTGTACCAGTGTTTTGCTGCTTCCTGCTCTGCAATGCCAGCCTTTTCGATGACTTCAACAAAAGGCTGGGAACTTCCATCCATGATCGGAATTTCCGGTCCATTGATTTCAATCAGGCAATTGTCAACACCCATCCCTACCAATGCAGCAAGAATATGTTCTACTGTGCTGACTTTCGCTCCCTTTTCTTCCAGTGTCGTGCCTCTTGAGGTATCTGTTACGAGGTCACAGTCTGCTTTGATCACCGGTTCTCCGGGTAAATCAACGCGTTTGAACTGAAAACCAAATCCTGCGTTGGCAGGACTGAGGACCATGTCTACCAGAATGCCGGTATGGAGACCAGTTCCGGAGATACTGATGGGGTTCTTCAGCGTATGCTGTTTGTCTGGATTGAAATTTGGCTTCATGCGCTAAAAATTGGCTGCAAAGATAATCCATTTTTCGATGGCGAAAAATGATCTTAATATGTTGATAATCAATTGCTAAGCTGAAACTGTCACCTTTTCGCTGATGAGTTTATCCAGTGTAGCCTGTAATTCAAGAATTTTCTTTTCCAGGTCGGGAAGTCTTTTGTAAACTGCCTGGGATTTCAGGTAGGATTTTGCATCAAAAGCCGGTGTGCCATTCAGGGTGGTGTTGGGTTTATTGACCGATTTTGTGATGCCAGTCTGACCAGCAGCCCGGGTACCATCTGCCACTCGTATGTGTCCGGCTATTCCGGTTTGTCCGCCAATCATCACACCCTTTCCCAGTTTGGTGCTGCCGCTTATTCCTGTCTGTGCAGCGATTACACTGTTTTCTCCAATTTCCACATTATGTGCAACCTGAAGCAGGTTATCAAGTTTTGTACCTTTGCGAATGATTGTTGAGCCTATCGTTGCCCGGTCTATGCAGGTATTGGCTCCAATTTCTACCTGATCTTCTACAACCACATTACCAAGCTGGGGCACTTTCTGGTAAGTACCATCTGCCTGAGGAGCGAATCCAAATCCATCACTGCCTATTACGGTTCCGGCATGGATGATTACATCATTGCCTATTGCACAGTCGTGGTAGATTTTAACCCCCGGATAGATTACAGACCTTACACCAATGCTCACCTGATTGCCCAGGTAACTTTGGGGATGTATCTTACTGTTGTCTCCGATCACTGTATTTTCTCCGATATAGCTGAATGCTCCTATGAATACATCCGAACCTATTTTGGCAGTTGGATGAATGAAAACGGGTTCCTGTATGCCTTTCAGCTGGGTGGACTGCATCTGCTGGTAGGTTTTCATCAGGCTGGCGAAAGCGGAATAGGCATCTTCAACCCTGATAATGGTTGCTTGGATTGCGCTTTTAAGGACCTGACTATTGTTAAGTAAGACGATACCTGCCTGAGTTGTGTAGAGGAAGTCTTCGTATTTCGGGTTAGCAAGAAAAGCAAGGTCTTGTGGCTGAGCCTCCTCTATTTTGGCAAAGCTGCTGACTGATTTTTCTGTATTACCTTCAATTTTACCATTGACTATTGATGCGATTTGTCTGGCCGAAAATTCCATAATGATGTGTTGCTTTTACATGAGCCTTAACAAGCCCATTTGCAGATAGTTTGAATCTTAGACGAGACAATCTACTGTTGGTAAAAACAAATGTAAAATTTTTTTACCGGTCGGCTAAGATTTTGATGGATGAGCGGTGAATCTACCTGAGCAATGTCCCTTATGCTTCCGTCTTTAAAAAGAATATTGATCCTTTCATTGTTGGGGTCATAGAGGCTGTTTTCAGCTTCACCGGTGAACACAAGAAAGGAGGCATCTTCTGCAGTGATGTTGTTATCCGCTGCAACCTTTACCCTGCGTTCTCTGAGTTCATCTGCTGCAATGGGTTCATGTTGGAGCCTGAGTTTGAGTAATTTCCTGTTAAGCAGGGCCTTACAGAGTGTAGAAAGGGTCCAGTCTTTGTGGTTGCTCCATTGTTTAATGGAATAAATAACATCTGTGTCGTCCAGTGTGCAGAATGCCTCCAATTGTTCCTTGTCAAATGCGGTTACCTTTCTGAAAAGTAAATTGTGTAGCACAGTGGAGAAATCTGGTTCCAGCATATTGCTCCTGTGAAGCCAGGCAGCCCTTTCAAGGATTCTTACGAGTGTCATTTCCGCACTGAGTACGGTCTTGTGCTGATAAACCTGCCAGTACATGAGTCTTCTGGATACCAGAAATTCTTCAATGGTATAAATTCCTTTTTCCTCTACCATCAGTTCGCCTTCATGCACTGTAAGCATTTTCAGTATCCTGTCGCAACCAATCATCCCCTCAACAACCCCGGAAAAAAAACTGTCTCGTGTCAGGTAATCCATTCTGTCAACATCAAGTTGGCCGCTTACAAGCTGGTGCAAAAACTTTTTGGGATATACATTCCGGAAAATATCAATAGCTGTTGATAGTGAACCATTGAATTCCTCATTCAGCACTTTCATGATCATCTCAGAGATGGCTTCGTGCTCAAGATCTTTTACAAGCATGTATTCAAGGGCATGCGAAAATGGACCATGGCCAATGTCGTGTAAAAGAATGGCAATTTTGGCTCCCTGTTCTTCTTCGTCCGTTATGGCAACACCTTTTTGTTTCAGTTCATAAAGGGCATTATGCATCAGGTGATAAGCGCCAATTGCATGGTGCAGCCTGGAGTGAACAGCTCCAGGATAAACCAGGTAAGACATGGCCATCTGGTTTATCCGGCGTAAACGCTGAAACCAGGGGTGTGAGATGATTTTAAATATCAGTGGGTCTTGTATGGATATGAAACCATGAACAGGATCATTGATGATCTTTCTGATTTGCATTTTCAGTTTTTGTTAAAATTGAAAGAACCGGCAGACAAAGGTATGAAGCAGGCCAGGGATTAGTTAACTTTATTTGCAGGCCATCAGTTATTTTTCTCTTAAAAATATGTCTAATGTCGGTAGCCAGTATCATGTGGGTTGATGATGAGATTGAATTACTTGAGGCTCATAAGCTTTTCCTGGAAATGAAGGGCTATACCATTGTGACTTTTACCAATGGGTTTGATGCACTTTCCCAGCTTCATGAGTATCCCTTTGACCTGGTATTGCTGGATGAAAGTATGCCGGGATTAAGCGGACTTGAAATTGTTTCCAGAATCAGAAAAATCAAACCTCACCTTCCCATTGTGCTGGTTACCAAAAATGAAACTGAAAGTCTAATGGAGGAAGCTATCGGTTCTCAGATAACTGACTACCTCATCAAGCCAGTTAATCCCAATCAGGTGTTGCTTGCACTCAAAAGAATTTTAGACAATAAAAAACTGGTTTCCCGGAGAACCACAGCTGCATATTTGCAGCAGTTCAGAACTATGTTTGACGGGATTGATAACCAGACAGACCATACTGGATGGGTTGAGATATACCGCCAGTTGGTTTTCTGGGAGCTGGAAATGGAAAAAAGTGAAGAGTCTGAAATGCCGGAAGTACACCGTCAGCAGATGAAGGAAGCGAATGCCCTCTTTTTTAAATTTATCAACAGGAATTATGCATCCTGGATTAATAAAAAGGATCAGTTTCCTCCTGTTCTCAGTCATACTTTATTCAGAGAAAAGGTGAAACCCTTTTTACAGCCAGACAAACCGCTTGTTTGGGTGGTGCTGGATAATTTCCGGCTGGATCAGTGGAAGACAATTGCACCGCTGCTTAATGCGTATTTTCATACAGCAGATGATGACTGTTATTTTTCCATCTTGCCAACAGCTACCCATTATTGCCGGAATGCCATTTTTGCCGGTAAATTACCTGTTGAACTCGATAAAAAATTCCCGGAACACTGGAAAAAAGAAGTCGACGAAGCTGGCAAAAACAGTGAGGAAACTTTCTTTCTTAAA
>Ga0209229_10000749_pt1 | contig 13347 bp, 10 predicted proteins | sample SanBayMetagenome_FD_187466 | JGI IMG/M metagenome (GOLD analysis project Ga0209229, IMG submission 187466) | Freshwater and sediment microbial communities from dead zone in Sandusky Bay, Ohio, USA (SPAdes) (version 2) | ecosystem: Environmental > Aquatic > Freshwater > Lentic > Sediment... | reverse complement strand
GCGCACCTTTGGCATTTTCTACGAAAACCGGATAAGCCCCAGGCCATTTAGCCATCCATGACATTGGAACTCCGCCAGGCATGTTCTTTTGTCCGGCCTTAAACATTTCACCGCTCTTTGGGTGCAAAGCTAAGAAACGTTCATCTTCGATTTTTCGTAATGCAGCTAAACGGTCGCGATTAATCATGCAAGAATCCTATCTTTTTTGCGCGAGAATTATTCGAGAGATTCAAAAACAAACAAAGCTTCGATGTAGTTCTCGCCACTAATCCCCAAGTTCTGCGCATCAGGTGGTGCAGTCTGTGGCTCAATACATACGCCATCTGAATCTTCACTATAAACAACCCACCACGGCGCATCGCATTCGATTGAAATACGTGCAACATCTTCCCAAACAATGGCAGGGGTGCCTTTGATTCCAGTAAACGCATCATCCCAAGGCGGCGGAGTTGGCGCACTGCGCTTTCCTGTTGGAATTCCATCGCTGCCACGGATCAACATTTCAGTTGCATCAAATTCGATTTCAGCGCTGCCACCACGTTCCAAGTCGCGGGCAAACCATGGATGGAAACCTAGCCAGGCAGGCAAATCGCAACCGTTTGGTTCGTATTCCAGAGACCAGCGAATTGCATCATCTAAAACTTCAATTTTCTGTTCAACAGTTGCATCACCATATGGCGATGGCAGATGCAAAAGTGAGCGTCCTGGGCCGATTTCCTGCCATGACGAGATCAATCCAAAACCATGCAACGCATGTGGGGGATCAATAGTTGCTGGCAGCTGAATCTGTTGCCCCGCGCTATTTGTAATCAAACCTTCTTTAATGCGCCCAGCCCACGGAGCCATGGAATACCAACCCGATGTGTGAACCTGTCCGCGAAAGGGAACAGCAAATTCATTTTCACGCCATTTCAGCGAAGTGATTCGCGCTCCGTTGTCATCATCGATTGCGATCTGAAATTCGGCATCATCAATAAATTGCATTAGGCATCCAACGCATCTACTAGTTCGTGCAGTCGTGGAGGTTGAGCACCAGCACGTGAAACGGTAATTCCGGCAGCAATCGCTGCGCGATGTAGAACGGCATTTAGAACTTGTCCTTGTAAACCAATAACAGAATGCTTAATGATGCCTTCGACCAGAATCGCACCAACGGTGTCGCCTGCACCCACAGTGTCGACCACGGTTACCTTTGCGCCAGCGACTTCTTCAAAACCACCATCTGTGTAACCAATGATTCCTTGTGCGCCGCGAGTAACAACTACCAGCGAAGTTCCACCAGCGATCCAGCGCTTTGCAACTTCATCCATTGACTCACCTGGATACAACCAAGAAATGTCATCATCTGAAAGCTTTACAACACTTGAAATTCCAACCCATTTTTCTACAGCCGCGCGGTACTTATCACGATCGCCCACAACCGATGAACGCACATTGGGATCAAAGACAACAGGGGCAAAATCTGCGCACTTAACCGCCCACTCATACAAAACCGTTGACGCAGGCTCCACAATCGTGACCAGGGTTCCGATGTGTAAAACACTTGGTTTTAACCGTTCTGGGTCGGGCAGCCAGGAAGCATTGAAATCAAAGGTCGCGGTGTCGCCAATTAAGAATTCATAAGAAGCAGAACCCGCAGAATCCAAAGTAACTGTTGCCGTACACGTTGGCTTGTCGCTGCTTAACGCCAATGAAAGCCCAACGCCATCACGCTCTAACTCTTTGCGTGCACTAACACCGTAAGCATCACTGGAAATTCCATCAATAAAATCAACCTCATATCCCAAACGCGCTAAAGCTTTAGCAGTGTTTGCAGGACCTCCGCCAACAACCGGACCGGTTGGCAAAATATCAATCAGAACTTCTCCGCACACCCAGATGCTCATAGCAGCTCGCCTTTGCGCGCCAAAAATTCGGTCAACACTTCAACACCTAACAAATGATCCTGCACTTGTGGCAAACCGCTGATCAACAAAATTCCAACACAACCCATGCCCTTAACATTTAGCGGCAACCCGCCACCATGAATCGCATGAGTTTCTTCAGGCAAACCTTTGATCGCATACCAATCGATGCCTTGTTCTTCTGCCAGTACGCGTTCATACATCGTTGAATTTCCGGTTGCTAAAACAACTCGAGCTTTTCGCGCAATCCACGAATCATTGTCCGGCGTTGATCCAGGCAGCGATGCGTGAAAAACAGTCCACTCTTTCAATCGGACCTCGACCGCAATCGTTAACCCGCGAGCAAAACCCATATCCAATGCGATCTCGCCGATTTCAATCGCCTCTTTTTGCGACAAGGATTCCAACTGCAATGTCTTGGCCTCTAACGCCAGACCCTCGCTGGAAAATCCACCAGTTGTAGTCGCCATGGCGTTAATTGTGCCTTAATCTGACACCATGATCACTATCCCTGAATCCGACCTTGTTGTTCACGAGCTGTGCCTAGGCAGCAATATCTTTGGCGGAAATGCCACTGAGGCTGAAAGCCACCTAGTGATGGATGCCTACAAAAGCCATGGCGGCAACTTCATCGACACCGCAGATATGTATAACCAGTGGGTCGAAGGCCATGTTGGCGGAGAATCCGAAACAGTGATCGGCAGTTGGATGAAATCTCGCGGAAATCGCGCAGACATGGTGATCGCAACCAAGGTTTCAAAAATGGATCGTCGACCAGGATTGTCAGCAAAGAACATTTTCGCAGCTTGTGAAGAATCGCTAAACCGTTTGCAAACTGATTACATCGATTTGTATTACAGCCACGCAGATGATGAAACCGTTTCGCTCGAGGAAACTCTTGGGGCCTACGCGCAATTAATCGCAGAAGGAAAGGTGCGTTACATCGCGGCATCTAACTTCACCGCATCTCGCCTGCGCGAATCAATTGCCTATAGCGAGAACAACAACATCCCTGCCTACATCGCAGTCCAGGATTTGTATAACTTGGTTGACAGAAAAACTTACGAAACAGATTTAGCACCGGCGGTTGAATCACTTGGTATTTCAAATATTCCTTTCTACGGAATCGCTCGCGGTTTCTTATCTGGAAAATATCGCCCAGGAGTAACCGAAGTAGATTCAAAGCGTGCAGCAGGTGCTCGCGAATATGCAACCGATAAGGGCTACGCAGTTCTAACTGCAATGGATGAAGTCAGTGCTGCGCACAATGGAGCTCCGCTATCTGCGATCGCACTTGCTTGGTTACGTGCTCAATCATCAGTGAGCGTTCCAATTGCCTCAGCACGCACAGTGCCGCAATTAGAAGAAATCGTTCAGGTTATCGAGCTAACGCCGGCAGAGGTTCAAAAACTAGAGACTTCCTCAATGAACTAGAAATTTTGTAGGTTATAGAATGAATTTTGAACTGTTTCCTCATTTAAAATGAATTTAACGTCTCAATTACCAACTCAACGTGCTCATTTGTCATCATTTCATGCATTGGAATACTTAGGACTTGGCTGCCATAAGAATTCGCTTTATATAATTCTGTGTAGCTTTTGTGTTCCATCAGATAAGGTGGAAGCAAATTCAGAGCAGAAGGGTAGTGAATTCCTGTTTGAATTCCTTTCTCACTCAAGAACTGAATTTGTTCAGCCCGTCGATCTGTCTTAATCACGAAAAGGTGATTTCCATGAGCAATCGAAGATCTTCTTGGTAAAAGTTGAAACTTATTGGATTGGTTAATCCCTTCCAGGTAAAGTTCAACTATTTCCGCACGCCTTTGCATCCATTTTGAAAAATATGAAAGTTTGACATTTAAAACTGCAGCCTGCAAAGTATCAAGACGACTATTCCTTCCTTCAAACTCATGATCGTATTTCGATATTCTTCCGTGGTTTGCAAACATTCTGCACTTAATTGCTAAATCAGGAACATTCGTAGTAATCATTCCACCATCGCCGAAAGCCCCAAGATTCTTTCCCGGATAAAAACTGAATACTCCGATGTCACCGATACTGCCCAAGCTCTTTTCCTCGAATTTGCCACCGTGTGCCTGAGCGCAATCCTCAACAACCTTTAAATTTTTTTCAATCGCAAACTTCATAATTGTTTTCATGTCACAAGGGTGACCGTATAAATGAACCGCAATTATTGCTGAGCAATTAGTATTGTAATTCTCTTGGAGGGACTTAACACTTAACGTCATATATTCATCAACATCGACGAATCGTATGCGCAAACCCGCACTTGTTACGGCTTCTGAGGTGCCGATAAAAGTAAAGGCTGGCACGAGCACTTCGGAGCCTTGCGGCAAATTTAATGCTTTTAAGGCAATCTCCAAACCATCAGTCGCATTTCCCACACCAATACCGAATCTACAACCAGAAAATTCAGCAAAACGATCCTCGAAGTTTCTAACGACGTCGCCCCCAATAAATTGTCCCGCCTCAATAACATCCAAAATTGCTCTATCGATCTCTGTTGCTATTGATGCGTACTGAGATTTTAGATCAAGAAGTGAAACCAATTCATTTTTCATTTTTCGATCCTCCTAGCTGGATTACCTAAGTAAATTCCTGGCTCGGTAATGTTGCGAGTCACAACTGAACCTGCTCCAATGACGACCCCATCACAAATACTTACAGGAAGGACGGTTACATTTGATCCAATTGAGACTTCATTACCTATTTTCGTTTTTCCCCACTTACTCTTGTCGCCTCTTGCTGGTCCACTACGCAGTAAATCGTTTACGAACATCACACCATGACCTATGAAGCAATCTTTACCAATCGAAACGCCTTCGCAAATGAAGGTATGTGACTGTACCCGCGTTCGGTCGTCAATTTGGACCCCGACTTGAATTTCAACATACGGTCCAATGAAGACGTCATTCCCGATTTTGCATCCGTATAAATTTGAAGGTTCAATTACGGTTACATTGTTTCCAAATTCGACATTTTTTATGCCAACACTGATTGAATTAAAGTCTTTACTCACTTTAAACCTAATTTCGAATGTCTACCCTGTGAGGGTAGGTAAATTCTTTCGCCTTTTTCTATAGACTCATAAAGGGCAGCTATGACTTCTAAGCTTATTCTGCCTTCCTTGCCTGTGACCAAGTTGTGTTTTTCGCCCCGCAGCTTGGCGAGCAAGTTCTCATAAAGAGTTTTATGGCCAAACCCGTAAACATCTGGTGGATTTTGCGACCATTTTTGAAGATTCTTTGTTTCCATTTCTTGAGCAGGAACATTCCACACCAAAAGCTCATTCATTGCAAAGCCACCTACTTCAATTGTGCCCTTTGACCCTAAAATTGAAATAGAGCCTTCCAAATCTCGAGGGCGCACAGCAGTTGTTGCCTCAATTATTCCAAGAGCACCGCTCTCAAATTCTAGAATTCCAACTGCAGTGTCTTCAGCCTCGATACGTGCTAGCGCGGTTCGCCCGAGTGCCTGGACTGATGTTGGTTTCCCTAGCATCCAAACCAACATATCTACATGGTGGCTAGCCTGATTTGCTAGAACTCCCCCATCGAGCTTCCATGTTCCGCGCCACTCTGCTTGATCATAGTAGTTCTGAGTCCGGGACCAACGAACACGTATGGTTCCTAAAATTATGTCTCCCAGTAAATTCTGTTCGATAGATTCTCGCGTCTTTATAATGGGAACATTAAATCTATTTTGCTTAACTACGTAAATGTCGCATTCGTTTACCAAACCTGCTTCCAATATAGAATCGGCATCTTCTAGTGTCAGAGCCATTGGTTTTTCAATCAAAACTATTTTACAAAATTTAGAAGAATTCACCGCGTCCCGATGGTGATGCCCACTCTCTGTCAGAATAACAGCAACATCTGGTTGACAGTGTCGAAGCATTTCTTCAGATTCTATGAAGCCTTTTATTTTATGTTTTGCCTCAAAAGATTCCCGTCTTGAATCTAAAATCTCCGAAAAACCGACTACCTCGATTGATTCCTGAAAATTAGTAATGAGTACATGTGCATGTCTATCTGCAATTCTGCCGCCGCCTATTAGGGCTACCTTGAACTTCGACGAATTGCTCTGCACGTGCCAATCTTAAGCACTTCTATTCATTTTTTCTTCTGTGCCACCGAAATTTAAGTGGTCAAAATGGGACTTCTTTGGGTTTTCACTGGGTAATTCTGAAAATTGCCGCTTTAAATTGCATGCTCAAGAGGTGCTTAATCGCTGGCCCATTGTCGCTGCAACCTTCATCCATTTAGCAACCTGCGCATCGCTGAAACCATCAGCGTTCATCACATAAAGCCCAGTAAAGGTATCGCCATTAAACTGGTAGAAGCCAAGCAAGGTACGTGCGCGAAGATCGGTATCAATTACTGCGTGAACAAATACGCGATTTCCTTCAGAGACAACGCCCGTTGGAACCGCAGGCAACTTCTTGAATTCATAAGGAACCAAAGTTCCGGTTGAATCCTTGTAACCCTTATCGATTTGGCACTGAGCCAAAACCTTTACCAATTCTTTCTGCGCAGCACTTGCCGCAGCAGCAGATGAATACTTCACAACCTCAGTTGATAAGAATGAAAATGTTGAGCCAACTTTTGTTGCTATTACCTGACGGCGTTCTACGCGATCTTTTTCAGAGGCATATGTTCCGCTGCACAGATCAAGTGATGGATCAAGCAAAGTTGTTCCGTTTGCCATTGGCAAAACAGTCCACTCTTGGCTGAAATCATCAGCGCGGAAACCTAGTTTTGCTAAAGCAACCTGCTTTGAATCAACCAATGATGGATCAGAGATCGCAGGTGCGCGATCAATCTTTTCTAACGCACCCAAAGTTGTAGTTACCGAAGAAAGCCCAATCAAAACAAAGTTTGATCCGCTGACACGCACAACCTTTTTACTTGCGCCAACATCAACGGTGGCACCAATTCGAAGCTTTGCGACCTTGTTATCGGCGATAGTGGCAACTGCCTTATTGCCAACCGCCACTGTTGCAGCACCAGTGCCAACCAAAACATCATTCTTGCCAGAAACTGTTAGCGATGCGGTGCATTTTCCAAGGCACTTAATTGCACCTGCGCCATAAGCAGCACCGGCAGCGCTCCATTTGCCTGTTTTCGAACTCTTATCACCCGAAACCAAAGTGCTTGAAATGCTGATGTCGCCAGCTTGTCCGTTACCGATGCAATCAAAAACTTGAGCAGTACCAACAAGTTTTGCACCACTCGGAACCTTTAATACTGGTGCATTCTTTACTGAGCTTGTTGCAAGAATTAATCCATCTTCATCAACCACATTTGCTTGGCAGATTCCACTGCCCGCATCGGTTGCACCCTTCCATTGCAGCGACAGTTCGCCCGTGGCAACACCGGTCAATGCAAAATCATTTGTGACAACCGGATGAGCGCGATCGATAATCACTTTTTGGGTCGGCGACCAATCGCTCTTGTTTCCGACGATATCTATTGCACGCATTGCAAAGTTAAAGCTGCCTTCAGGCAGATCGCGTAAGTAAAAAGTCTTTGGTGCAACAAAGGGAGACAAATACGTTGGCATCCAACCTTCAACATCAGATGCTTTTAGCGTTTCAACTTTGCCATCTATCTGGCCTTCGAAACCAATGATTGCGGTATCTGCATCTTCACCGCCTGGACCAAGGATCACCATGCTTGGTGAACGCCATTGATCAACCGGAAGCACATTAGGAACCGGAGGAGGCGTTGTATCTGCCTTCTTTGTAACCGTTACAACTGCGCCAGTTTCAGATGGCACTGCGCTGAGTGAAACATTGCCAGAGAAGAACTTTGCAGTCAGCCCTGTCATCGATCCGCTGAGCGATGAAGATGTGCTGTAGGTGTAGTTATCCAGGTTGAGCATCCAAAAATCAGTACCCAGCACTGATGGGAATTCAGATGCGGCGCTATCTTCAGGGTTAACCGAAACAATTGCAGAAACCGGAGGTGGATCTAAACGATAAACCGCAAGCCCTGGCTTATAAACAACTCCATCAGTTTTACGGCGGTATTCAATCCAGTAACCAGCTTTTCCATCTCGAATAAAAATTGCCTTTATACCTTTTGAAAAATCACTAGGAGCAAGCGTTACAACCTCTGATTGCCACACTTGTTTTACTTGTGAATCATCAAGCAAGCCCATGCGCCATTGGTGATAGGTACTGAGCGGCGAATTTGTATCAACATTGCCCATCACATCGATAGTTCCGCCGTATTCGACGCCTTTGCAATTTGTTCCCCACGGTCCATCAGATGCTTTGTCATCACAACGCAAGAAGTTTGAGTGCCCCAAACCAAAGGTGTGACCTAGTTCGTGGGCAATAACAAATGAAGATTCACTGTCATGCAAAATCATTGTGCCGCTTTTACTTTTTGGTCCACCCATTTGTGCTCGGCCCGACCACACACACCCAGCACGAGGGGATACAACAACTAAATATCTATTTGAATAATCGCTAATTCCTAAGCGTCTATAGGCTTCGGGGCGAATCGAATTCATGAATTCGCTAGCTGGATAACCAGTACACGCCATCTTGGAAACCAAAGTGATTGGCGTGGTTAAAACTTTGCCAGTTGTAAATGAAACAGTACGAGCGCCATCATCGCCAACCATCGTTGTGAACTTTTTCCAGTCCGCATTTACTTCTTTATCAATAACTTCGGCGACAACTTTTGCATCACCGCGTATTGCAGGTGCACCGCCCCAGGTAACTTCAACAACATCGATTACACGCTCATCCAGAGCGTATGCAGGAGTCAATCCAAAAGAAACGGACCCGATCAGGATGGCAACAAAGCCAGCTATCTGCTTTTTCATCCCAATGGAGTTTTTCACATGTGCCACTTTAGATGCTCCATGCACTTTGCTCATGTCGATTTACCGCGAACACCTGATACCCCTGTAATTCAGGCTGGCCAAACCATTTGGCCGAATCCTGTCCGCCCACCATGACAGCCGTTGCCATCGCATCACACAGCCAACCCTCAGCCCCAACAACCGTTGCAGACTTTGCACCGATTGCAATCAACCCGTTAAGCGGATCATGAATATGTGCGCCGCGTTCATATGTTCCAGAAGTCGCAATCGCACCATCAGTAATTTCATACACCTTCACAATTTCAGCGCGGTTATCGGGATTAACAACTCCGATTGACCAAGGCTTTACAACACCGGCCACAGCATCAAACCAACCACCACGCAACGCTAAATCGCCCGCAGCATTTACTTGCACATGAGCAACACCTGCAGCAACTAAAAGTTCTGCGCACTTATCGGCAGCCCAGCCCTTTACTAATCCCGATGGATCAAAACCACCTTCAACTGCCCACGGATCAAAGGCCCCATCGCTTAAATCTTTGGCAGCCGCACATAAATCCCACACGGCCCGCACATCATCAGGACAATCCTCAATCGCAACCGCACCACGACGCAACCCCGTCACCCACGAATCGTCCTTATACGTCGAAAAATCCCGATCCACATTTTCGCAAAACTCAATCACTGATTCCATTGTGCGATCTAATTGCGCACCACCGACAGATTGCGAAATGGTGTAGACATTCACTCGTTGCGCCACACATACGCGTATCTTCTAAAGCAACAAGGCGTGCACGTAACAACTGCCCAGCGCTTGCTTGGCCACTCTGATCCACGAGTAACTATGGGCATCTATACCCAGGTACTTGATAATGAAATTGATGATGTTGGATTGTTGTTAAGCAAGGCTGCTGGTTTCTAGTTCTTTCAATTCTTCTTTAGCAAAGCCGAAACCCGGCCCCCTCTTGCGAGAGAACCGGGCTTCGGACTAGAGCTAACTCCTAAGAGTTAAATCCTTGGAAAGCTGAGGCTTACGCCTTTACCTTCTTCTGGATCTTGATTACTAGGTTTGTTAGAGCTGTGATCTGCTTCTTGAGAGCATCCACCATCTCTGAAACCTGAGTAGATAGAGCAGCTACTGCATCTGCAGCATCTTGTGCTGCAGCTGTTGCTGCATCTGCTGCTTCTGCTGCAGCGTTAGCTGCATCAGTTGCTGCATTTGCTGCATCAGTTGCTTCTGCTGCTGCATCTTGAGCAGCTGTTGCTGCATCTTGTGTAGCAGTGTTACCTGCGACAGTTACTGATACAGACTGAACACCAACTGGTGCAAGGCTTGCGCCAACACCTGTTGCTGTTACAACTGTTGCTCCAACATAACCTGCTGCAGACGATGTCTGACCAGCGTTAAGTGTTGTTGTAGCGATTGTTACTGTTGCTTCTCCACCAACAACGATGAAGTCAACTGTTCCTGATGCATTTGTCTCACCTGTTGTTGAGCTTGCAGCGTTACCACCGAAGTAGCCAGTTCCAGCTGTACGTGTAGCTGTGAGGCTTACACCCTTAACGCCGTTACCGTAACGGTCAACAACCTTAGCTGTGATTACACCAGCTGCATTAGCTGTAGCTGATACAACACGTGCATCGCCTGCTGCGTTAATGAAGTTGATCTTTCCAGCAGTTGCTGATGTAGCTGTTCCAGCTGTTGCTGTTACAGATACTGTGCCGTTAGCCCATGCGTAAACATAAGTTACAGCTTCACCGTTTGAGTTAGTCATTGATGTAGACCAGTCGTAACCAGTTATTGAATCAACAAGGATTGCTGATGTTCCAGTTAGACCTGAGATTGCCCACTTCACAGGGATTCCTGCAGGAAGTGTTGCACCATTTGCATCCTTAACAGTTGCAGTCATCTTGACAGTTGCAGCATCTGCACCAGCTACTGCTGTGCTAATTGTGCTGTATGTAACTGCTGGTGCAACATCTGCTGATGCTCCACCTGTGATTGCGATTGTTGAAGGTGCATTGTATGCAGAGTAGTTGATAGTCACAGTTGCAGTCTTATTAACACCGCATGTGAAAGTCAATGTATCTGTGTTCACCAATGTACCTGTGTAGGTATCTGCAACTGAGAATGAAACTGAACCATTTGCATCAGATACCAACGATGTTGATACCAATGTTGCGTTACGGCCAGAAACAGCTGCAGTACATGCTGCGCCTACAACTGCATTACCAAACTGATCAAAGACATAGCCTGTGAACTTGTTTGTTGATGCATTTGCTGCACGGATGCTGTAGTTACCTGCTTGATCTGTTGGATCTGTTGCAACTGAGGTTACAACTGCTGATGTTGCAGCAATTGTTAGAGTCGCGTCATTTGCCTTATCGATAACCATAGTTGCAACAGTAGTTCCTGATGCAAGTGCTGCAGTAGTTGCAGGAATTGCTACAGAGAGAGTAGCTGTTGTAGCAGCAGTTGAATCCTTTGTTGGAGTCAATCCGTTTACGTTGTACCTTGCACCGACTACACCAGTAATTAAACCAAGTGTGTCAGTTACAAGTCCGTTGTAAAGCTTGTAGTTATTTGCACCTGCTACAACCTTAGCTGAAACAGTTGTTGCAACACCAAGCTTGACATTCCAAGTCTTGGTTGTATCTCCGGTTGCAATAGCTGCACCATCAACACCTAGTCCATCATTCGAATTAGCAAAGTCAACAGCAGCGTTTCCAACTAGGGCATAGTCAGTGAGGTCTGTTGCACTTGCTGCATCAGTGTTGATTGTTGTGATTGTGAATGAACCAGATGTTCCATTAGCAGTTCCACCTGTAATTACAGAAGAAACTGAGAATGTTCCACCAGCTGCTGATGTGTCACCGATATTGAACCAAGCATCACCGTTTCCATTGAAATTAGCAGATGTGAGTGTCAATGTTGCTGCAGCTGCTGAAGCATCAGTCCATGTTGCAACACCCTTTGACCAGGTGGTGTAAGCAAGGAAGTTAGTTGTTGCTTCTGCAGAAGTTAGAACGAGTGACTCGTTTGTAGCTAGCTGCCATGGAGTTGTTCCATTGCGTAGAGATACCTTTACAAGCTGACCCCATTGTCCATCTGCAGACTGTGCTGCAGTTGTGTTTGAGCCATACTTTGTAAATGTGATTGATGGAAGAGCATCTGCTGCTACTACAACGCTTTGTGTAGCTGTTGCTTCACCAGCTGAGATCAAGCCATTTGCATCTGCATCGTGCCATACAGTAATTGTGTATGTACCAGCAGTTGCTGCAGCAAAGTAAACAACAGAACCCTTTGTTGAGACAGTAGTTGTTGTTGATGCATCAGCTGTTGTAGTAATTGTTGCTGAAGCAGGCACAATAGCCTGAGTTGTTGATGCAACGCCTGCAACCTTGGCTGTAACTACAGAAACTGCAGTTCCAGCTGGGTTTGCAACTGAGTACATCAATGTTCCCTTTGAGCCAACTAGATCATTTGAGGCACCTGCGTGACCCGCATTACGCTTGATCTGGAAGAATGGGTTAAATCCGACCATCTGACCAACACGGCCTGATGTCTCAGTGATAGTTGCTCCAACTGATGGAATGAGAACGCCAGGGAATAGAGCAGCATTTGTTGAAGCTGTTGTAGTCGCTGCATTTCCTAGCTCTGTCTTTCCAGCAGATGCTGAAACAGTAAGAGTCAGAGTCGCATCCATTTGGTTATTGATTGTCAAAGTATCTGCCTGGCGAGAAATAGTACGAACAATCACGTTGTATGTTCCTGCAGTTGCTGGAGTTGTCCATGAAGTTACGTTCTGAGTGCTTGCTGCGCCAGCAGCCTGTGATGAAATGATCTGATTGTTAACAATCAACTGAATCAAGTCATTTGTAGTTGCTGTATCAACTGTTGCCAACTTAAACACGATTGCTGTTGAAGTTGGAGCAGTAGCTGCAATAATTGAGCCTGTAACTAGACCGGCTGTAGCGTTTCCGCCTGTTGCTGTCGAAACAGCTGTTCCACCGATTGTAGTTGTGTCCATGATGTACGTCGATGAAACGACAGCGTTAGCTGGCGCAACAGAGCTCAATACACCAAAGCCCAAAGCTGCAACTGCAACAAGCGCGATGCGCTTGAAAGTTGTCTTTGTAGACATTTGTTTCCTTTCGATTAGTCGATCGAGGGAATTTCCCCCGGTCGGCTTTGGGTAATAAGTGCCTTCTCATATGTCATGAGAGGGTCTTTTTCACCCGATTCGATGAATCGCACGTGCTGATTCACCAAATTCCCCACCGTGTATCCGGACGCGGCGAGGAAACCTATTTAGTTTTTGTTCACCACCTGGACCGCTTGCGCGAGGATGGTTGTCTTGCCTGAGTTCAGAAGAACTCGAGTTGTGATCGTTGCTGGTGCATCAGCTAGGTCGTAGCCGCGTGAACCAGTTGGGATCGCAAAAGTAGATGGCTTCAAGTAGCCGATGTTGGCTGTTGCTGTGATCAGGTGCTGACCGTTAGCAAGGCGCTCGATAGATGTATCAACTGAGCTGATCTCAACTGAGTTCCAGTTACCAGCAAAGCCAACGTTGATGTTGTTGATG
>Ga0209229_10000747_pt1 | contig 13364 bp, 17 predicted proteins | sample SanBayMetagenome_FD_187466 | JGI IMG/M metagenome (GOLD analysis project Ga0209229, IMG submission 187466) | Freshwater and sediment microbial communities from dead zone in Sandusky Bay, Ohio, USA (SPAdes) (version 2) | ecosystem: Environmental > Aquatic > Freshwater > Lentic > Sediment... | reverse complement strand
TGGCTTACGCTTGATGAAATTACGCAACAATTAAATTTGTTTCAAGATGAAAGCCAAGACGCTTACCTTATCAATCTTGAATTGGCTACCCGTATGGCAATCGAAGATTATTTGGGAATGTCAATATTTCCAATAACTTGGAGAGCCTTTTACGGCAATAGCTCAACAATTAATACGCAAGTCTATTTAGATTTGCCAGAAGTGACGCAAGGGACTGGAAACAATAAGATTGTTAACGTTAGTTATTACAATCAGGCAACGCCGCCAGTCCTTGTTAACTTAGCTAGCAACCAATATTTTTACGATCAGACTGGTAACAAAGTTATTTGTACCAGCTTACCAACTGACGTAAACAATTTTATGACTAACCCGATTGTTGTTACTTGGACAACTTCGGCTAACTTTTACGCACAGTATCCAAATATTAAACAAGCTGGGTTATTGTTGCTTACGCATCTTTATAACAATCGCTCGAATACTACCGTTGAAACGCTCAAGACTTTACCTTTTGGCGTAGATCAACTCCTCAGACCATATAAACCATTGGTGATGTAATGGGTATCGCTCGTTACGAGAATACAACAATTAACGCTGTAACTAATGGGGTAGACACTCTAGGTCAATATACGACTACGATTACCCCGCTTTTTATTAGTCGAGCCGTTGTAAAGGATGTGCGTAACAGCTTACGTATTACTGAGAAATATCGTATCTATCAAGATTTGGTAAATGTAACATTTAATTATACGCCTAACATTAAGGCAATCGTAGACCATCAGCAAGATTACAGCATTACATGGCGGGGCTTTGACTGGCGCATTACCGATGTATTTGAATCGGATGATCGCATGAGAGTAACCCTAGTTTGTTACCGTAACGACCCAAGCACCCCAGTATGACTACTCAACAAAATCCAGTCGTTTACGCACATTGTATCCAGTATCAACTGGCAGACATTGTTACCCCCGTGCCCGTCTACGCCAACTTTAATAGGCTATATGCGGAACAGCCAAAGTTTTTAACGTGGCAACTACGCAATGTCCATCAGCCAGTTTATACAGGACAAACACAGTCCAACAAAGGTATTGACAGACCAATCTTCCAGATCAGTATATTTGCACAACAAATGGGAGATTGTTTCAATTTGTCAAACAGTATATTACAATCGTTACATGGCTACTCAGGGATGTTTGGTGACCCCGATACAGACGGCTTTTTTGTAGCTAAAGCGGATGTGATGTTTCAATACAATAGTTACGACAACGAATTAGGATTGCATCAGATTTTTATGGATTGCACTCTTGATGTGCCAGTATAAGATACGAATTTTATTAACTTTTTTATAGACGAGGTTTAAAAATGGCTCTTATTAATAAGGTACTTCCAGGGTACGTAGCAACACTATGGATGCAAGATGACGTTGATCCCGTTGCGCTAACCGATACCCAGCTTGGAACATGGACTGGACAAGTGGCAAACATTATTGGCACAACTGCTGGCGGCACAGGCACAGCGGGCATTCAAGTGCCAGTAGAAGCTATCCCAGCCTTTGGTGCGGATGACGCTTCGGCAACATACGGCGTGGCTGGTGCTAGAACAGGCGCTAAGATTACTACCCAGAACCAAGTAACTAGCTTGAGTATCACTTCTGCGTGGAATCCAGCAGACCCAGCACAGCTAATGATCCGTGATGACGGCTATAACGGCACAACTATTCGCACTTATGTTATCGCTGTTTATGACGGCTCAGATACCGTAGCTTATGCGTTTAACGCCCGTGTCGGTGGATTGCAATGGGATATGTCACCATCTGCTGAGGGTAAATACACATTCGTATTGCACCCAGTAGGCGGCAACTCCTACGGTTGGTCAAACAACGCTTAAACGGAAAGCCCCTTCGGGGGCTTTTTGACTACATGACAATACAAAACAACTCAGAAGAATTATTCGCTTATTTAGTAAACCAAGAAAGCACAGGCGCAAAAATGTGGTTCGGGTTTAAGCAACAGCGAATTATGGGCATTTATTTAGCTTGCGAAATAGCCAAGCACCATGCTGACAAGCTAACGCCAGAAGAATGTGCGGACTTTGCTTTTAGATTAAACAACGCTATTTACGAAAAGCTAGCAGTTAAGGCAAGCTAATGGGCATAGACGTAAACGAACGGGGCGGCTCAAAAAACCGTTACGACTATCTAAAATACCAATGGCAAACCAGCGGTTTCGATGGGCTTGAACAAGTATTGATCCAACTTGGTAAAGACTTTGGTTATGGCGAGTCTACCAAAAGAGTCCTTGTGCCAGCGCTTAGGGATGCTATGCGCCCAGCATTGACTACGGCAAGAGCCAATATATTAGCTGGACCATACAATCCTAAAAACGTCACTACGCCGCACATGGTAGATACGCTTAGGCTTAATGCCCGTATGCCGTCAGGTAAAGACAAACGGTCAGCTTATATACAACAGAATGACGTTGCTATGGCAATGGTATCAATAAGAACAGACGATAGAGGTATGTCACAAGAGTTCGGAAACGCTAGAACCCCAGCGCAACCGTTCCTACGTAGGGCGCTAGAATCATCGGCGGTGGCTTGCGTAGACCAACTAGAAATGATACTTGGCAGACGTTTGGCTGAATATCGTTCAAAACAAGAGAAATCACAAAAGGATAAAACAATACCATGAGCTTCGCACAATCATTAAAAATCAATCAAGACCAAATCCGTATCCGTTCTTTTGAGTTTAACGGTCAAATACTCAAGGTCAGAGTGCCTTTAACTACCGAGGCTGACGCTCTTTACGAGAAGATGAAAGCGCCTTCTGCGGAGCTAGTGGCTCAAAAATACACAGAATTAACTGCCCAGCTATTAGAAAAGCGAACAGAGCTAGAAGAAAGCAATAGCGAAATCGAATATAAAGAAGACGATATTGTGCTTGCTGGCACGTCAATTAAGGCTTTAGCGCAATCCCAAGCTGAGGGCGAAACCCGTATTTTAGAAACATTTAAGTTTTTAGTCCCAGCAGACGGGCGGGATATGGCTACGTTGACCTATGAAGAAATCTGCGAAGACTTGCCATTGCCGATACAGCTTGAGCTAGTTAAAAAGATTTCCGAGGTTATTAGTACAGGCTACGAGGAAATTAGAAAAAACTAATAGGCTCCGTGCGCCTTCAAGCGAGGGCTTACATGATTGCGCATGGGGCTGAACCTGACAAAGTAGACGAAGAAACGTTTAGGCAGATTTGCGTAATGTATTCGGATGGGGTTATTGGCAATAATAAGATAATTGAAACGCTAGGCAATTTGACTGCGGGCGTATACAATTACATGAGGTCAACCAGTTCCCAAGCCTATTCTTTACGGAATATAATTGACACAGCTTACGAGTATATTTACCCGCCACAAGACACGACACAATCCGTAAATGAGCGCTTACTAACGTATGTCAGTCAAGCGAAAGGGTTTAAGCCCAATAGATTTAAGGTGAAATAATGGCTCAAAGTATACTTGCAAGACTTGGCGTAGTAATGACGGTGGACTCAGCAGAGTTCAAAAAAGGCTTAGACGAAGCAACAATTAAGTCCCGTGCTTTTCAAGCAGAGCTAAAACGTCAAAATCAAGAATCAGCTAAATTTGGCAAAGATGCCGCCGCCGCATTAGGCAAGGTAGCCACTATTGCCGCCATTGCTGGTGCGGCTATTCTAAAGGCTTTTTCCTACGCTGACAATATTAAGGACACGGCTGATAGCTTAGACATTACTGTTATGTCTCTTATTCGTATGCAGACGGCAATTAAAGCGGCTGGCGGCGAAGCTGAAAAGATGGGGGCGCTATTAAATAAGCTAACCGTAAACCAAGACAAAGCTTCAGAAGGGGCAGACAGCGTTCGGGATGCCTTTAAACGTTTAGGTATTGCTGGCGGCGAGGTAGACAATTTAGCTCCAGACAAACTGTTTGAGCGTGTCGCATACCAGTTATCCCAGATAGAAAAACCAGCAGAGCGTAACGCTTTGGCGTTTGAGATTCTTGGGAAAGCCGCTAGAGGCGTAGACTGGAAGGCATATTGGGAAGGATACGGTAAAGGTAAAAACGTTTCCGAAGAAGTTTCTGCGGCTATTGAAGCTGGCGCTAACGCATGGGATAACCTTAAAGCGGCTGGAACAACGGCGTTGCAAGCCATTCTGGTGCTGGCTAAACCGTTGGCAGACTTTATTAATAAGATCGCATCGGTAGTTAGCGATCCCCGCCGTGACACTTCTAGCGATACGTTTAATCGTGCAAAAAAGGCGCTTGAAGGGACTGCTGAGTATGACAAAGCAAGTTTAAGCGCTCGCTTAAAGATGATCCAAGCCAAGCAACAAGAAATACTGGTAACCGATCAGCTTAATAAAAAAGAAGGCGAAGGCACAAAACCAGCGGCGGGAACGGCTAAAGGATATAAAAAAGCAAGCGAAAAAGAGAAGAAAGATACTACTGCTCTTGCTGGCGAAATAGCTAATTTGCGTGAATCATTTAAAATTAGAGTAGAGCAGTTAAGCACAGTAAGCCAGCAAATAGCCCGTGAAACAGAATTAATGGGACTAAGCGAATCTGCCGCTGAAATGAAAAAAATGAGGTGGGCGCTAGAAGATGAAAACCTCAGAATGCAACTTGATTTACAAAAGCAAATTGCGATTGAGGAAACAAAAGGCACAGAAGAATCTCGTAAAAAGATAGAGGTTTTAAAAGAACAGGCGGCGGCGTATGGAATCATTACCCAGTTAGCTGGGGATGCGGCTGAGAAAGAATTGCGCTTAAAAGAAGATAAAATCAGGGCGCAACAAATTTTGACTAACGTTGAAAAAGAAGGCTTAAACCAGTTAGTAGACAATTTCCAAGTTCTGGGACAGCAATCACAAGCGGCGTTTGCGGCATGGAAAGCCTTTAGTATTGTTAACGCTATTATTGATACATACACGGGCGCACAAAAAGCCTTCACGTCTTTAGCTGGTATCCCAATAGTCGGACCAGCGCTGGGTGCGGCGGCGGCTGGCGTGGCTATTGCGGCGGGTATGATGCGGGTCAATATGATCCGAAACCAGCAATATCAAGGTCGTGAAAAGGGCGGCTCAATCGTAGCTAATACCCCTTACATTGTTGGAGAGCGTGGACCCGAGCTTGTTGTTCCGCATAGGGGCGGCACAGTTATTCCTAACAATCAACTTTCTGGAGCTATGGGCGGCGGCGGCATAACCTACAACGGACCTTATATTGCTAACCTATCAGCTATTGATACAAAGTCTTTTGAGGATATGCTTTACGGAAGCAACAAAGCTGTTTGGGCGGCAAATCAATATGCCAATAAGAATCAACCCACATCAAGAATGAGAACATAATGGCTGGATACCAAACAATTTTTGAAATTAGCCAATCTATATCCGTCAATAATCGTAGAGTTATTGGACAGCAATTAAGTAGATCAGGTCAGATAACCGTTGCTCAATATTTAACAACCGTTCCTTGGGTGTTTACTGTAACGGCGCACAACTATTTATATTATCCGCAAGTCAGAAACATCATTCAATCCATAGACAATCTGGATCGTCAAATCCCAGAATTAATTACATTTGATACGCCAAATCTAAGCTGGTTTACAAAGATGCAAGGCACGGCAACAGCGGCAACCTTAGCAACAACGCCAACTGCTAATACTCAAGTATTGACTTTAAGCTCAAACGGAACATTTAAAGCTGGCGATTTTATTGAAATAATTGGCTACGTTTATAAAGTAACAGCCGATTCTGCTGGCACAACGGTTTACATTAATAGACCGCTTATTGGCTCTCCAGCATCAGGCACTACTGTATTAATGGGCAATGATGTATCCTTTAATTTAATTGCAGAAAAATGCCCGTCATATAAATTAAACCCAATGACAGATGGTGCTTTTGTAGAATGGGATGGCGATTTTCAGTTTAGAGAATATATTACAGGATAAAATATGTCCACTACAATGGCGGCTTTAAGTAGTAGCTCAATAAACTATGCTGAATTTGTTAGGTTAACCTTACCTACAACAGTCTATACATTCTGTAATGCGTCAGCACCTATTACCGTAGATGGTATTGAATTTGAGGGGCTTGGCTCTTTAATGGGCATTTCAGAAATACAAAGAAATATTAAGGCTAGTGGAGCAGACTTAAAAATAACCATTACAGGGTTAGACCCTAACAACGTTGCATTGGTTTTAAATGCACCAATTAAGGGTAGTAATTTAGAAGTTTGGAGAGGCTTTTTAGATTCCAACAACCAAATCATTACAAGTCCTACGCAACAGTTTTTTAAACGATACATGGGAATCGTTAATAACATTGCGATTGAAGAATCTTTTGATATAAGAGCCAGACAACGACTTGCAACGTGCATAATTTCATCCTCATCTATGCGCTTTATTTTAGAAAATAGAAACGCTGGAATGATTACAAATCAAAAAAATTGGCAAGCAGTTTACCCAGCAGATACAAGCATGAATAGGGTTGCGGTTATTGCATCAACTTATTTTGACTTTGGAAAAACTCCCATTGGTGGCGGGCAAGCTACACCTAACGTTCTATAAGGTAGGTAAATAAAATGGGTTTGCGTGATATATTTAAACCAGTTACACAGGCTTTCAGTAGCATTGGCTCTTTACTGAGCAAAGGCGTTTCTGCGCTTGCTGGCGCTTTAGGTCAGGTAGTTACTTTTGCGACATCATTATTAACTTCCAGAATTTTTGCTACAACTACTCCGCAAACCAATGAAAGTGGTTTATCAAATAACGCAAGAATTCAAGTAACGCCTAACACCACAACGCCAATTCCCGTTATTTATGGCAACGCATTCTTAGGCGGCAAATTTGTAGACGCTTGTTTAACAACTAACGGTCAAACAATGTTTTACGTTTTAGCCATTTCTTGCATTAGCGAGAATGGACAGTTTTCGTTTGACACGACAAAAATGTATTACGGCGATAGAGTTATTACCTTTGACACCTCAAACCCTACAAAAGTAATTAGCCTTACCGATAATGCTGGTAACGTTGATACTAAAATTGCCAACAATTTGTATATCAATCTTTACACTTCAGATTATTCTGGAAATGTCAGCCCTTTAAACAGCGCACCATTACCTTGGGCAACTGGAACAGCCTTTAGCATGGGTACTGGGTCAGGCTTAACTTCAACACAGCAATGGACTTCTACTAATAGAAGAATGAATGGAATGGCATTTGCCATTGTTAGGCTTACATACAATACCGATGCTGGCACTACCCAATTATCTCCAATTACTTTTAACTGCCGTCATTACTTAAACGGCACAGGCACAGCTAAGGCTGGCGATGTTTGGTACGACTATATGATTAACACAATCTATGGTTGCGCTACTGACCCAGCATACGTAGATTACGCTTCTTCGGTTGCGCTCAACGCCTATTCAGATGAATTAATTACTTTTGATAATTATGAAGGAAATCCATCTACACAATTCCGATACAGGATTAATGGCGTAATAAATACAGCGCAAAACGTTTTACAAAACATTGACCAAATAATGACCGCTTGCGATTCTTGGATGCAATACAATGCTGTAAGCGGGAAATGGGCTGTAGTAATTAATAAGGCTGAAAGCCCGTCAATAGCATTTAGCGATGACAATATTATTGATGACATTGTTATTGGTTCTGTAGACATCACACAAGCCCCAAATCAAATAGAAGCCAAGTTTCCAGATAAGACAAACAGGGATCAATACAACTATGTAAATTTATCTGTGCCGCCGTATTTGTTGTATCCAAACGAGCCAGTAAATAAGATTTCATTAACATACGAATTGGTAAATGACAGCGTTCAGGCGCTATATTTAGCCAATAGATTTTTGGAGCAAAACCGAGAAGATTTATTAGTAACAATAAACACAACATACGCTGGCATCCAAGTAAATGCTGGTGATGTAGTTAGCGTTACCAATGCCGCTTATGGATGGAATGCAAAGCTATTTAGAGCAATTAGCGTAGGCGAAAGCGTTAGCTCAGATATGACGCTGGGAGCTACTATCCAATTAATTGAATACAACAGCGCCGTTTATGATAATTACGACATTACAGAATATACCCCAGCGGGAAATTCTGGACTGGTTTCATCGAATTATTTTAGTACGTTAAGTATTCCAGTAGTAGTCAATCAACTGCCAAGTGCGGCAGTTCCGTCTTTTGGCGTGAATGTTGACATACCAGCAACGGGTAGGGTTACTTATGTAATCCTTTATTACACAACAGTTTCTTCGCCTTCTAATACAGACTGGATTGCACTAGATACTCAAGAATTAGCAAACTCAGAGCCGTTTTCCAACGGCGCAACTTTGTTATTTAACAACATATCTTTACCAACAAACACTTATTACTTTGCTTATAAGGTCGGCAATGATGTAGCGCAATCAAATTTATCCGCACTATCATCGTCTTATTTTTGGTTGCCAAACCCAACGACCTCAGCCGTAGCGGGAACATTCTTAGCTACATTCAGCCCAGCTATATTACAGATACCGTATGGCACATCACCAGATTTTACTGGCGTAATAGCAAGCTTGTATGGAACGGCGGCTGGCGGCTCAATAGATTTTGTAACATCCCAATCCGATTCCGATGCTTTATTTGTAAACAACACATGGAGAATTGGAGCGTCTAGCACGACTGGTTACGGAGATATTGTGACATCAGGGGTGACTATTAGCACTCCTACTGACGGGGGAACTTATGCTTTGTTCCCACAGCCAACATCAATGTCTACAAACCCAGCAACATTAACAGTACCAGTCCGTTATAAGAGTGCGCTTGGGGCAGTTTCACAAGGAGCAACAGCGTCCTTACAGTTTACCTTTGCTTATACTGGCGCAACTGGGGCGGCTGGATTAAAGAATAGCGTTGCATATTTATATAAATGGTCAACGGCAATTCCGTTAAACCCTAATGGCACGTCAACGTTTACATGGGCTACCAATCTAAACTCCGCATATAGCGGCACTAATGGCTGGTCTACATCCATACCAGCAAACCCCGAAACCCCATTAATTCAGCTATACACAGCAAGCAAAGGCGTATCAGCACCATCCGCTGATTTAACAACTTCTGTAGACTGGTCTACTGGCTTTTCTGTTCAATCTATAAGTGTCAATGGCGCAGATGGATTGCAAACGGCACAGCCAATAGTCTATAAATGGGCTATTACAATTCCATCGTCACCAACTGGAACTTCAAGTTACACATGGTCAAACGGGCAAATTGATCCTATTCCTTCTGGGTGGTCAGACACTCCCAGCACTTCTGCTGGCGAAGGGTATACTTTATGGGGCGCAACACTACAGTTAATTGCTAACGCCTCTGCTGTTACCTCAACGATTGACTGGACAACCTCAAGAATTTCAGCCCTTGGGTATACAGGAACAGACGGCACAACTGGGACTGCTGGCGCATCATCCCGCATCTGTTACAGCAAATCAACGCTAGGCTCTCTATCATCAACCCCTACAACCATTACCACTTCTGGCTCAACGTCATTCCCACCAAACGATTCTTGGGGTACTGGTACTGTATGGTCAGGAACACCATCATCGTTAGCGGCTGGCGAATTTCTTTACCAATCTAACGGTATATATAACCCAGCTACAGGCAATACTGTATGGAATGTGCCTTATTTATCTAACCTAAAAGTAGGCAATCTTTCTGCTCTTTCAGTAAACACGGGCAACTTAACAGTATCGGGATTGCTAAGTTCTGCCAACGGCAATTTTCAAGTAGACGCTTCTGGTAATGTGCTTATTAGAAACGCATCAACTGGCGAAAGAATGACCATTACCAATACTCAAATCTCAGTTTTTGATTCATCTAATGTTTTAAGAGTATTAATTGGATACTTAGGACCATAATGGCAGTCTATGGAATAGCAACGCAAAATGCGGCGGGTCAGTTGTATATGTACTCGCCAACCATGAATGGCGTGTTCTTTAACAATAACGGCACATACTCAACTAATGCGACAGTACCGTCAACTGGTTTTGTAACGCAGTTTGCTATGGCAACGCCTATAACGGCAATGACAGCTTCGTTTACAAGCGGGGCAACTTTTGGTGGGGCTGTTAGTGTTAGCGGCGGTTTGAACGCCAGTTCTAATTTTTTCTATGGACCAACGGCGTATGAGAATGGCGGCAATACAGCCGTTTACCCGCCTACTGTTACCGCAACTAGCGCACAGGTCTATGCGTTTGGAGTGCCAACTACGCCAACTGGGTATGGATTTTTTGCGGTTGGCGCAAGTGGTTCGTCTGTAGCGGTTGATGCAACGCACAAAGCCTTTTACATACAGAACAATCCAGACGGCTCTTTTATTAGGACTGGCACAGCGACTAGCTTGCAATCCGCAACATTTAGAAACGATAATTATTTTCAGCCAACTTCTGCAAGCATCACATTTGAGCGCAGTTTTCTTAACCCGCCATTAGTGTTTATTACGCAATCCTCTGGTCCAATAGCTTTAAATTTTATGACTAGGGATGGTAGCGGGCTTTACAACGGTATGTCTATTGTCGCTGGCTCTAGCTTTTCAGATCAAGGGATTGCTGGCGTTGCGCCTTATTCTGGCAATACTTATACTTTTTCTTATTTTTTGGTGGCTAACGAAGACCCTTATTATGGCGTACCAACTAATTATGGAGTAAGGGTATTTAATGGTATTAGTCAAAAAATATTTGATTCAGCTTATTTTTGCCCTACCTTTTCCTCTTTTACTATTACTAAACCGTTTGGTAAATTAAGTAGCGGAACGTATAGTTCTACATCAAGCAGTTTTACAAAAACAGCAAATATTGGGGTATGCCTTAATAACCTTAATTCAATTACAGGCAGTACCGTTTATACTTCGCAAATCATTGGCAGTAGTGGAATTGGTCCATTTAGCTTATTTGGTCGGTTTGCCAATGTTACGCCTACTAGCGCAGTTTTATCAGGCACAGGCGCTTGTGCCGTATTAAGGGTTAATACATTTCCTACGTTTTGGTACAATTCTTTTGACTACACTATGGGTAATGCGCCAACTATGCCTGTCCTTTTCTGTAACTATCCAGTATGAGATTTGCCTTTTTAAACTCCGATAATGCCGTTGTTTACATATCTAACGTGGGCGTAGATGAAAACTATGTAAATGGTCAAGAGTATTACGGCAACATTGCTCAACAGATTCCTGACAATATAGACGAAGCAAACGTGCTGGAAAATTGGTATTGGAAAGACGGCTGGAAGGTTAAACCCGCAAAACCGTCTTTTTTTTACAACTGGGATATGCCTTCGGAATCATGGGTTTTAGATACGGTATTAGCTTTGGCGGCTGGCAAAACAAAGAAAGATCAGTATTTAATGATGACGGCTTGGACTCAATTACCCGATGCTGACCTAACAGCAGAGCAAAAACAGCAATGGGCTGACTATAGGGAAGCTTTAAAAGCCATGTCCGACAGCGATTTAATAGCAGATAATTTCCCTTTGCAACCAGTTTAATTAGTATATAATTTACAAAAGATAAAATACGATCCGTAGGTGAGTGGTGTGCCATTCCCTATTAACCAAGTAATGGAGAGATCATGGCAGTCTTTAATAAAAATACCCTTACACAAGTAAGCGGGTTTGACAATCAAATTATTGCTGGCGAATTAGTCTGGCAACAAAAAACCTTTTGGAATCTGGCACTTGAAGCCGATGATGGCACTCCAGTAGATTTATCTACCGCCACAATAGATGCCGAAATTATACGCAGAACACTTACCAATGTCCGAGATAGCCGATACGGTTTATCGTTTGACATTGGCAATTATGACCCTACTCCAGACCCTATAAACCTTACTATTGCCAATCTATCAGGAGCGAACGGTTCGTTTACTATTGTTATTGATAGCGGAGTTTGGGGCTTAATTGAAGGTCAAGTCGGCTTGGACATTGAAAACATAAACGGCGTAGGATATTCGGGGCGCATCAAAATCTCGTTCCCAGCCGAAGGCGCTACTCCAGCAAACGACTTGATTGTTTTCTTGTTGTTCCTAGTCCGTTCTGATGCAATCGTAAATAATTAAGGAATTGTCATGGCAAATTTAATAGTCACAAACGCTAGTGGCAATCAAATTACTTTGGTTGTTGATAAGGGCAACTATGGACCTAGCGGCTACTCTGGTCAATCAGGGTACAGCGGCTATAGCGGCTTCTCTGGCGCTGGGTCGTCAGGATTTAGCGGCGTGTCAGGATTTTCTGGTTACAGCGGAGCATCAGGTTTTTCAGGGTTCTCAGGCTTTTCAGGAAGCGGCGTGTCTGGATACTCAGGATTCTCAGGAATCGGCACAAGCGGATTTAGCGGGTTCTCTGGATTCTCTGGTATGTCAGGGGCAAGCACAAGCGGCTTTAGTGGGTACTCAGGCTACAGCGGATTTTCGGGTAGCGGCGTGTCTGGCTACAGCGGCTACTCTGGAAGCGGTATATCAGGCTACTCTGGATACAGCGGTGTTGGTCTTAGCGGATTTTCAGGCTTCTCTGGCGCTAGTGGGACATCAGGTTTCTCAGGAAGCGGCGTTTCGGGTTATTCGGGATACAGCGGGTCAGGCGTAAGCGGATTCTCAGGATACTCAGGCGCAGTTGGCGCACAAGGCATTAGCGGATTCTCTGGGATTAGCGGCTATTCAGGAAGTGGCATAAGTGGATACTCTGGCTATAGCGGCTACTCTGGAAGCGGATTTTCTGGTTACTCAGGATTCTCTGGCGAAGTTGGACAACAAGGCGAAAGCGGTTTTTCAGGATTTAGCGGATACTCTGGAAGCGGAATATCTGGATTCTCAGGCTATAGTGGTAGCGGCGTAAGTGGCTACAGCGGATTCAGCGGCACATCAGGATATTCTGGCGAATCTATACAAGGCGAAAGCGGATTTTCAGGGTTCTCTGGAGAGTCAGGCTACAGCGGATTCTCAGGCATTAGCGGGTTCTCAGGAAGCGGAATAAGCGGCTACTCTGGCTCAGGCGTAAGTGGATTCTCTGGATACTCTGGCTACTCAGGCGAATCAATACAAGGCGAAAGTGGCTTTTCAGGAATTTCTGGGTACTCAGGGATTAGCGGTTACTCAGGATTTTCGGGTAGCGGCATTAGCGGCTACTCTGGTTACTCTGGGTTAGACGGTATTGCCCAAAGCGGCACATCTGGGTACAGCGGCTACTCAGGTTTCTCTGGGATAAATGGACTTAGCGGTTACTCAGGACAAAATGGGTTACAAGGCGTTTCAGGTTTCAGCGGCATCTCTGGATGGTCGGGAGATATCGGA
>Ga0209229_10000745_pt1 | contig 13375 bp, 10 predicted proteins | sample SanBayMetagenome_FD_187466 | JGI IMG/M metagenome (GOLD analysis project Ga0209229, IMG submission 187466) | Freshwater and sediment microbial communities from dead zone in Sandusky Bay, Ohio, USA (SPAdes) (version 2) | ecosystem: Environmental > Aquatic > Freshwater > Lentic > Sediment... | reverse complement strand
TGTAACCGTACAATTACCGACCTCTCCGGGCTGGCTCAGTAATACGCTCATGGGTCGGCCTACGATGTTGCTACGACCAATAACAACGGCTTCCTTACCGGCCGTCTCAACGCCATATTGTTTCAGCAGCAGTATGATTCCATAGGGAGTTGCCGGAATGAATCCGGGTTGACCTTGCATCAATAAACCCTGGTTGACGGGGTGAAAACCATCTACGTCTTTTTTGGGATCGATAGTATGGATAACGGCTGTTTCACGAATCTGCTTGGGTAGCGGAAGTTGTACCAATATTCCGTCTACTTCTGCATCATTATTCAGTGATTCGATCTTCTGCAGTAATTCATGTTCGGCAAGGTCACTTTCATAATGTAGTAAAGTAGAACGGATACCGGCTTCTTCGCAGGCTTTGACTTTGGCACCTACATAGGTGGCGCTGGCTCCGTTATGGCCGATGAGGATCGCCGCCAGATGTGGTTGCTTCTTTCCTTCAGCCAGTCGCTGGGCTACCTGTAAGCGAATTTCATCTCGAATTGCCTGTCCCGCTTTTTTTCCATCCAATAGTTGCATGGCGCAAAGGTAGGTGCCAGTTTTTTTCTCCAACAATATCGTCATAATACACTCCTTCTTTTTTGCATCGCCCGTCCGCTCAACACTATTTTGCGCAGATGTATAACGCGCGTTTTTTTCATTTCATTCCGTGTTTGCTGCTAGCCCTGACAGCTGCTCTTTCATCAGAGGGGCAGCCCGGTTATTCAGTGGTGGCTGATCGGTTTTTGTTTCGATCGGCCGACCAGGGTGTAGATTCATCTGCAACTTTCGTCTCTTTACCTAACTGGTTTGCGATACCTGCTGAAACCGGTCAAGCCCAGGTGGGTGTAGTGAATCGATTTGGCATGGCGGGGCTAAATGAGATAGTGATCGGATGGATGCGTCCGCTGGGTAATGGCAGTTTTCGATTGGATGGGTTGACTTCGGGTGATGTGGATTTTCGTCAAGCAACAATACAGGCCGGTATCAGTAAGCGGATCTCCAAATCGTTTTGGCTTGGATCGAGCTTGGGCTTTAGTATGACGAGTGTCAGGGGGTATGGAACCAGGTGGGTGCCGGCAGTATCGGTCGGTGTAGGGGGTAAACTGAGTGAAAAAATCTTTTGGGGCAGTTGCTGGGATAATCCGCAGATAATGTTGACCGCAAAAGGGTTACTTGGATCTCAGCCAGGACGCATTCGCGGGGGCATGGTATATCAATATTCATCTGCAGTGGAATTTTATGTAGGGATGGGCTGGGAGTCGGGCATGGCAACGTCTACCTATTTGCGGGTGGGATATCGGTTTTCGCCGATTTGGAAACTGGCGCTGGGGTATGGTTGGCAACCGGATCAGATTATTTTATCCGTGCAGCGGTCGGTCCGCAACGGTTACCTGCAAGTGGGTTTTTCACAGGATCCCGTTTTGGGCAGTTCGTTTGCTTTTTCAGTGAGTAGACATCTGAAAGAAAAAAAGTGAAATGAAAACATGGTTTTTATTCTTGCCTTTAGTGTTGTTCACTTCTGTCAGCGCGCAATTGCCTGAAGGAGATGACCGCCTGTTGATCGAAGAGGAGATTTCTGAAAAATCGGCGGCTGAGATGGAGGCGCAGTCGTTGCGGCTGGAGCAGTACTTGCGAAGGCCCATGGATCTGAACCGTGCATCATATCAGGAGTTGGAAGAATTGGGTTTGTTGAGTGTATTTCAGATCGACGCTTGGATACGTTATCGGACGAGATTCGGTGTGGCGGAGAGTTGGTATGTGTTTCAGGCTGTGCCCGGGTGGACTCAAGCGATCGTTGAGCGCATAAAACCCTATTGCAAGTTGGGCGGGCGGAGACAAGCGTTCAATCGGTTGTTCAGGGGCAGTGCGGATCATTTTTTATTGTCGAGGTTGAGTTGGCGCTCGGTAGGGGTTTCTGTTTCCGGTGCCTTGGGCGGGAATACGCATCGTTTATGGCGGTATAAGGTTCAGACGGAGAGCGGGGTAACTGCTGGAATCTTGATGGAAAATGATGCTGGGGAACGGTTGGGTAAAAAAGGTCCGGATTTTGTGAGCTCTTTTTTGCATTGGAAAAAAGAGGACGGGAGGTTATACTTACTGCTGGGTGATTTTTCAGTTCAGTTCGGACAGGGTTTGACTTGTTGGCAGGGAATGTCATTTGGGATGGGTTCCGATCTGGTGGCGATCAAGCGACAGGGGTTGGCTGTCAGACCTTATCAGTCGGTGGGAGAGAGTCGTTTCATGCGTGGGGTGGCGGTTGGAGCTGTGAACACGGATTGGAGTTGGGATGTTTTTGTATCCCGAAATCCTCAGACGGCAACCGTCTACAAGATGGATGATGAGCGAGTAGGATTTCGTCAGCTCGACGCCTCGGGATACCATCGTACCGATGGAGAGGTCGCCAAGAAAAATGCTGTTGATGAGTATACATTGGGAGGGAGTCTGAGAAGAGTATATGGGTGGGGGCGCGCGGGACTGAATTTAGCCACTCGCACCTGGAGTATTCCAAAGTTTATCCCAACTGAATTACCCGATTCGATTTGGAATCGCCGTGTATCAAATGCAAGTGTCGAGGGTTCATTCACACGCGGGAGGTTACACGGATTCGGTGAGTGGGCTATAGATGGAAAAGGAAAATTCGCGACTGTAGGGGGTGCGTTGTTAGTGATCGATCGTCGGATCGATATTTCGCTTCATGCAAGAATGATCGGCAGCGGATTTCAGTCGGTTGATGGAGATGCTCTTCAACGATCCACTTCCGGTGCAGGGGAAAAAGGTTTCTATGCGCAACTGCGGTTTCGAATCAATGACCGTAACAGTTTAGATGTATACACGGACAGGTACCTGATACAGGAGTTTCCCACGAGCTGGCCAACTCAGTTCATGGGGAGCGTGCAAGGTTGGCGATGGCAGTTTCAGCCGGATAAGAAAAATATGATCTACGTGCGATTTCAATCCGTGCAAAGGGAGCAAGAGGGGTATGCGGATGGGATCATGCGGGGTGTGCAAAGTAGAAATCAATATAACATCCGACTGCATGGCCAATTTTTTATCAGTGAGTCGAGTCGGGTACAAATTCGGTTAGAGAACGTGTTCTTCAGCCATGGAAATTGCTGGCCTAAAAAAGGATTTCTTACCTATTTGGAGTGGGGATATAGTGGAGCTGCAACGTCTTTTCGGGCAGATCTGCGCCTGATGTGGGTATCCACGGATGGGTGGGATGCCCGGGTATATGCGTATGAACGGGATGTAATGTACAAGGTCGGGTTTCCGGCTTTTTCCGGTACCAAATGGAGGGGCTATGCAAATTTTTCCATTCCGGCCGGGAAGAAAACGATGATCTGGATTCGAATAGCTATTGATAAATTAATTGAATTACAAGCAGTTACAGAAAATGACAATCCCATTCGTTCAGAATTGACCTTTCAGATCAGGTATCAATGGGCGCGGGATGGCCGGTAATTTTTATCATCCCTAAACTCTTTGTTAAAAAAAAGACTAAATTGCCGCAGCAACCACTTGACTTCCTCTGTCTTGTATGGAGGATTGCCAATGGGTAGCACATTGGTAATTTTTGATTATCGATGTTCTTGTATACCAAAAAATCAATGTTTATTATGAGAAAAATTGCATCACTGTTCTCGATGCTGGTGCTTTTCACGGCACTTGCCTTCGGTCAGAACCGGATCATCACCGGTACCGTGACAGATGAGACTGGGGCTCCGCTTCCCGGTGCTTCCATTCGAATTGAAGGAACCAAGACGGGTATCGCGGCCGACAACAACGGTCAATTCCGTCTTTCCGCAAAAACCGGCGATGTGCTGGTGGTCAGCGGAGCTGGTTTGGAGACAACCACAGCCACGGTGGCTGCCGGTAACGCTATCGTCATCGTTGTAAAACGAGTGGTGATCAGTGGAACCGATGTGGTGATCACCTCTTTGGGTGTTGCCCGTCAGGCTAAGGAGCTGGGTTATTCCACTGCCAAAGTAAAAGCTACTGAATTGACACAGGCCAAAGCCATCAACCTGCAAAATGGTCTGACCGGTAAGGTTTCGGGTCTAAACATTCAGACAGTCAACAACGGTGTATTCGCTGATACGCGTATTACGCTTCGCGGTATCCGTTCACTGACTGGTAACAACCAGCCGATGCTGATCTTGGACGGTGTGCCCATCTCATTAGGTTATATCAATTCGATCAACCCCAATGACATCCAGGATGTAACGATCCTGAAGTCTGCTTCCGCAACTGCGGTCTACGGACCGGACGGTGCGAATGGTGCGTTGGTGATCACAACAAAGCGTGGCAGTAAGAATAAGCCTCAGATCACTGTCGGTCATACCGTACAGGTTGAGCGCGTTTCTTATATGCCTGAGTTGCAGAATCAATTCGGTTCTGGTTCATCTGTTGACCCATTCGGTTATGGTGTATACGATCCTGTAGAGAACCAGTGTTACGGAGATCAGTTCGATGGTTCTATCCGCCAGATCGGTCGTGATGGCCCCAACGGTGAGCAATACCTCGTATCCTATAATGCCCTTCCCAAAGAGAAACTTCGTTTCTGGAATACGGGTATCACCAACCAGACTGACGTATCATTCTCTACCGGTGACTTCTATATGAGTGCTCAAAATGTTCTCATTCAAGGTATCATGCCGAAAGATGTCAACCGTCGTATGTCTTTCCGTATGACCGGTAACAAGGAGTTCAATAAATTCCGTGCCAGCTTCAACGTGAACTACACTCGTGGTAATTATGATGTTACTGCCGGTTCAAGCTTTGGTAACGGCCGTGACTACACTGTCTATTGGAACCTTATCAATACGCCTCAGCAAATTCCGATCACACGTTTCAAGAACTGGCGTAATGATTTCTGGTCACATCCTGACGGATTTTTCAATGACTACTACTCTAACCCATACTTCATGATCGATAATTTCCGCAGCGTGGGTCGTACCGACGATCTGTTCGGAAACCTCGAACTCAGCTTGAAGGCAACTAACTGGCTGACCTTCACGTATCGTTTGGGTGCAACTGTAGCGCTTGGATCTGCCAAGAGTCGTGCCGAAGCATTCACCTACGGTGATTTTGCCAAGAATTCCGGTAAATCGGTTGCTCAGTCAGGAGACATCGTTTCTCAAGTGGCTGACGGATTGTCTACCTCTAGCCGGATTAACTCCGAGTTGTTCATGACCATGCGTAAGAACGTGGGTGAATTCAAATTAGAAGCGCTGCTCGGTCAGAACTTCCGCGAAGACAACTCCAAAAACGTAAACGTATCGAGCAACAACCTGGCCTTCCCTACACTGTTCAACATTATCGGTCGTAAGGGCGAGCCTGGTGCATCTGAAAGCAATTTCAAATCTCGCCTGCAGCGTTTCTTCGGTAAGGCCTCCGTTGGTTACAAGAACTGGGCTTTTGCTGAGGTTACCGCCAGCTATGACATGAACAGCCGTCTGGCTTATTATTATGACTACGATTTCAAAGCGATCAGCTTCTTCTATCCTGGGGCCAGCCTTTCCGTTCTCTTGAGCGAGGCGATCCCTGCGGTGAAGAACAGCAAATCGATCTCCTACTTGAAAGTACGTGGTGCTCGCTCCAAGACTGGTAACGTAAACCTCGGCGTTCAGGCGCTTGAGAACACCTACGGACTCGGTGGCGGGTTCCCTTACGGAAACCTGGTGGGTTACACATCTGGTAACGTACTTCGCTTGAACCGCTATACGCCTGAGTTCGTTCTGAACACGGAGGTAGGTTTTGAACTTGGATTGTTCAAGAACCGCGTAAATCTGGAAGCAACTGCTTACACGCAGGATAACTCTGATCAGATCGTACAGGTGGCTTATTCTGGTGCTACCGGATTCACCAGCGCCTTGCTGAACGCAGCCTCTTTCGTGAACAAAGGTTTGGAGTTCGACCTGAAATTAACCCCGCTGGTTAAGATCCGCAACATAACGATCGACTTCAAAGCAAACTATACCTACCAAACGAATGAAGTCAACCGTATCATCGAGGGTGTTGACCAACTCGGTATCGGAAACGGAAACTTTGTAATGGTTGGACAACCTGCTTATACCTTCCAGTTGACTGATTATCTCCGCGACGATCAAGGTCGTGTGATCGTGAACCGTACAACGGGTCTGCCAAGTGTTGATCCAGTGATCAAGCCTTTCGGACACACACAGCCCAATCACTTGCTGGGTCTGAACCTGAACGTGTCATGGAAAGACCTGACCTTCAGTGCGGTGGCTGATTACCGTGGTGGAGCACAGATCTACACGGGTAACCTCGGAACTGGTATGGACTTCTCCGGAATCTCTAAGCGTTCCGGTCAGAACGCCCGTCAGGCGTTCGTTATGCCGAACTCATCTTATTGGGATGGAACAAAATATGTAGCGAACACCAACATCTACATGACCGGTGGATATAACTTCTGGTCTCAGTCGGTGAACACAGCTGCCAATACGAACTACCTGGTAAGTGGTGATTTCTGGAAGATCCGTGAGGTTAGCCTCAGCTACAACATTCCGATGAAATGGCTGGGCTTCGCCAAGAATGCGATCAAAGGAGCAAACTTCACTATCTCCGGTCGTAACCTCTTTATGTTCCTGCCGAGCACCAACGAGTGGACTGACCCCGAGTTCTCTAACACAACGGGTAACGCACAAGGGGTGAGTGGATTGGATAACACACCGCCGACTCGCATCTTCGGTGCTACCCTGAACCTCAACCTCTAACCCAACTACAAAACCACTAGATATGAAACTGAATAAACTTATATACGGAACCGCAATGGCAGCGACCCTGCTCGTTGCCTCGACGGGTTGTCGGAAGAGTCAGTTCAACATCAACCAGAACGTGAACAGCGTTACGGACAGTACCGTTACTTATGATGTAGTACTGCCTGCTGCCCTGCACGCCTCCGGAACCATTGTTGGAACTGCCTGGGGACCCATTCAGAACTGGATGGGATACTGGGCGCGCTCTGGCACCTATGCACCTAACGTTACGGAAGAGACCTATGACCTTACTACCAACTTCGGTAATGGTATCTGGAACTCTTGCTACGACAATAACTACGATTACCAGATTGTACAGAATAAGGCCGGCGGTGCGGGCGCTACCTTCTATGAAGGAATTGCACGCATCATGAAGGCACACAACTTCATGATTCTGGTTGACGTATACGGAAATGTTCCCTATAGCCAAGCGATGAGGGGTGGTGGTAACCCAACCCCGGCATACGATCTGGGAATTAATGTATACCGCGATCTATTCCGTCAACTTGATACCGGTATCAACCTGATCAAGAATGCGGTTGTTTCTACTACAAATGCAAACAAAGGGATTACAACAAACGACATCATTTTCCAGGGTAACAAAGGAAAATGGGTTCGCTTTGCCAACACCCTGAAGCTTCGTATGATGATCCACGCTTATGCAGTAGCCGGAATCGACAAGGCGGCTGAAATGGCACGTATCACGGCAGAAGGATCCGGATTCCTCGGAATCGGTGAAGACGTAATGGTTCAGCCCGGCTACCTGGCCGATAAGCCAAACCCCTTCTACAATGTATACAAGATCTCTGTTGCGGGTGCTCAAACCGCCAACAATATCTACTACCGCGCCAATAAATGGGGTATCGATTATTACAAGTATAATGGTGATCCGAGAACCTCACGCTTTTACGAGGCTGGAGCAAACGGATTGGTAGGTGTAGCCTATGGCTTGCCTCCGATCACGGATAATGCCGCCGCTAACCTGGCTGGTATCGGCCCCGGTTTGTACAAAACCAATCTTTCCCCCCAGACCATCATGACTGCCTCTGAGAGTTTCTTCCTCCAAGCTGAAGCTCGTCTTCGTGGGTTCATCACCACTGGTTCTACGGTGGCTACCCTCACCAACACTGGTATCACGGAGAGCTTCCGTTACATCGGAGCGGGAGATCCATCAACATACCTCGCGAACAATGCCGGGTATTCAGATGTTGATATCAATGCGGTGGCTAACTCCCCTGTGAATCCTGCCGGAACGCAGCCTGTGGGTGGTTTGTTCACCATCATTTCTCAAAAGTGGTTTGCCTTGAACGGAATCAATACATTGGAAGTGTGGACGGATTATCGTCGTATGGCGTATAATGAGGTAGTAACAGCTTCTCCTGTAAACGATCGTTTTGTTTACGGAGTTGGTATCGGGTATGACCCAGGTCCGCCCATCTCTGTTTCTCCTCAGAATACATCCACTAAGATTCCGGTTCGTTATATGTACCCACAAAGTGAGTACAATTACAACCCTACGAACGTAGGCGCTCAGGGTACGGTTGATCGGTACACTAAAATCTTCTGGGACCTCAACTAATAAACAATCCAATAAATACACGAATCATGAAAAATATCACCAACAAAGCGGTTCTGGCGCTCGCGCTACTTTCGCTCACCTTAACAGGGTGTTTGAAAGACAAGGGCTTTGAGAACTATCAGTATGGAATCAATGATCCTGACACGCAGCCTCCTGGCATCGGGTTCCCTTTGGCCGCTAAGCCGATCAATGGTGTTGGACTGGATGTATCTGGCTCACCTCAGGAAGTGAAGGAAATGTTCTTTGTTAACCTCAACGCTGGCAATCCGGCTCCCTCAGCCGTAACGGTTACCCTGGAGGTTAAGAGTGCTGAATTGCTCGGCGCTTACAATACAGCCAATGGTACAAATATTCAGGTGCTGAATCCATCACTGTACACATTCCCGTTGACCGTGACGATACCTGCCGGTGCTCGTAACATTGACATCCCCTTCATCGTGCCTAGCACCTTGACCCTGAACCCGAACGCCGCTTATGGCGTTGCGATCCGTATCGCTTCTGTTTCCGGGAACTATGTGATCGCGGAGAACCTGCGTAACCTGCTGGTTCAGTTCAGTATCAAAAACAAATACGATGGTGTTTACAACCTGACCGGTTATCACAATCGTGTTCCTTACACGTTCCCTTACCAGACTACCATGCACATGGTAACTAGTGGCCCGAACGCTGTTTACTTCTTCTGGCCTTTGGTTGGAGGTGTAGGACATCCTATCGGACTTGGTCCCAATAACTCAATGAGCTGGTACGGACCTACGGTTGCACCTGTTGTTGTTTTCAATACAACCACCAACCTAGTGACCAATGTATTCGGAAGCGATCCAGCTGGTCCTCCCATTACTATGTTCACCGGCCCTGGTAGTCGTTTGAGCAAATGGGAGCCTTCCACCCGTAACATGACAGTTGACTGGAACTACAACAACAACCCGCTCCGTGCTTTCTTCGACGACCTGCAATATCAGCGCGCTCGATAAGAAGTCACTTAACTGAAATTCAAAAGGGATTGTTTAACAATCCCTTTTTTTGTGTCCGTTGTATCGCGTTATCATTTGTTTACCTTTGGTTAAATGCCTCGCATGAAGTATCTCATATTAGCTATCTCATCGCTCCTGTCAATCAATTACTCGATCGCTCAGCTAGGGACTATTAGTCCTACCGTAGGCTGGGTGGATCCCGTATTGAACCACAACCGTCTTTTGCGTGAGCAAACGGGGGAAGGGATGTTCAAGATGATCGGTCCGTACCGGGTTATCGGCACCTCTTATTTGTTTGGGGAGCGTAACAAGGGGAATATTTATTCGACCGAAGCAACCGCAGTAAATATTCAGGTCGGATACAATACCTATAGCCAGGAGGTTGAGTTCATTTCTCCCTCGAATCCCGGTATGCCCTTGATCAAATCTCCAGGCGAAGTGGATTCATTCGTGTTTTTAGCAAATCAGTCAGTCGGATTGAGCAGTGATATGCGATTTGTTTATGGCAAACATTTGGGCTCCTCGGAAAAAGCCTATTTCCAAGAGTTGTCAACCGGACCCCAAGCGGGTATCTACAAACGATACAAAGCCGATGTAGCCTATGTTTCCAGCAATTATGTTCAGTCAGAACTGCGTCAATTCGAGCTGCTGTATGACTATTTTGTTTTTAATCCCGAAACGCGCTCCCTTAAAAAAGTAAAAAATAGCTATAATAGTTTACAGAAGGAACTGAATGCGATCAGCGATGTGTCGGCCGTATTCACATCCGCTGCTTTCTCTGAAAATCCGGATCTGGCGCTTAAAAATGCTATCACACTTATCAACCAAAAATGACCATGCAAGAAAATCAACCTGTCCCCAATCAGTTGAATATTGAGATCTCAGAGGAGGTCGCCGAAGGACAATACGCCAACCTGGCCATCATCACGCATTCTCATGCAGAGTTTGTGATCGATTTTGTGAATGTGATGCCTGGCACACCCAAGAGCAAGGTGAAATCCCGCTTGATACTTACCCCGCAACATGCCAAGCGGCTGATGCGTGCGCTCACCGAGAATATTCAAAAATTCGAATCCACTCATGGCCCCATTCAGGATATTGAGGAGATTCAGTTGCCGTTGAATTTCGGAGGACCGACCGCTCAGGCTTAATAGTATCTATATCAGTCCTTCATCCGCAAAACTGTAATATCCCTCCCGCGTCACGATCAAATGGTCGTGCAGGGTGATATCGAAAAACTCAGCTGCTTTTTGGATCTTCTGCGTTAATTCACGGTCAGCCTGACTCGGATACAAGGCACCTGATGGATGATTGTGCCCTACGATCATACTCACGGCTCTCAGTGAAAGAGCCTTTCGGAATATGATACGCGGATCGGCAACGGTTCCGGTGATACCACCCTGACTGACCTGTTCCAAGCGTATCATACGCAGGGCCCGGTTCAAGTAAAGCACACAAAAAACCTCGTGGTCCAAATGCCCGATCTGTTCCTGCAAAAAGCGAGCTGCTTCAGCGGATGATTGAAGAACCCGTTGCTCCAGCCGCATTTTATCCATTGAAAGCCTTTTACTTAGTTCCCAGGTGGCCAGCAAGCGTCGAGCCCGATCTTTGCCCAGTCCACGAACTTGGACCAACTCCTCGGGTCCCATCGTTGCAAGGCGACCTAAATCCCCATTGACATATTCCCAGAGTGAATCCGCTCCATGGGCCGTACCCAAAATTTGAATCAGTAACTCTTGTGTAGTGGATCGCTGGCAGTCAGGGCCCACTCGATCTTTCTTGGATGGCATCATGGATCAATGATAGTCAACGGAGAACCTTGACACAATGCCACAAAGCGTTATGCACAGCCTAAAGCGACTTTTCCATCTCCCGCTTCTTGTGAGTAGAGTAAGCAATTACATCAATTATCTTCGCATCACAATTCCCCCATCACATGCAAAAAGCCAAAATATTCGCCGGCACCGGATCGCAGGAGCTGGCCAAGCAGATCTGTGCGTCGTATGGAACACACCTGGGACAGGTCAACATTCAGCGCTTCAGCGACGGAGAGATTTGTCCTGTGTTCCTGGAAAGCGTGCGCGGCGACTATGTTTTCCTGGTCCAAAGCACGTTTTCTCCGACCGACAATCTAATGGAGCTGTTATTGATGATCGATGCCGCTCGAAGGGCCTCTGCCTACAAAGTGATAGCAGTGATCCCTTATTATGGGTATGCACGCCAGGACCGGAAGGACCGTCCCCGTGTGGCTATTGGCAGTAAATTGATAGCCAATATGTTAGTTGCAGCAGGTGCCGACAGGGTCATTACCATGGACCTGCATGCGCCCCAAATTCAGGGCTATTTTGACATACCGGTCGACCACCTCGACAGCCATGCCGTTTTCATCCCTTATCTCGAGAATCTGAAGCTGGAAAACCTTACCTTTGCCGCCCCCGACGTAGGGGCTACCAACCGGATCCGGGAGATCGCCAGCTATTTCAACGCGGAAATGGTCATTTGCGATAAACACCGGAAACGAGCCAATGAGATCGCCAGTATGGTGGTCATTGGAGATGTCACCGGACGGGATGTAGTCATCATCGACGACATCTGCGACACCGGCGGTACCCTGGCAAAAAGTGCCGGGATGTTGAAAGACAAGGGAGCCCGTTCGGTCAGGGCACTGATCACCCATCCGGTGCTTAGTGGCAAGGCTTACGAGAATATCGAGAATAGTGTGTTGGAGGAATTGGTCGTTTGTAACACCATCCCTCTTCGCAAGGAAAGTTCAAAATTTAAAGTCCTTTCTGTTGCCGATCTCTTCGCCGTAGCCATCCGCAATGCGTTTGAGAATAAGAGTATAACCAGTCTCTTTATTCACTCGCAACGCCGAGATAAGTAAACTTTAAACTCAGATACTATGAACACGATTACAATCGAAGGACAACTGAGGACCGGTTTTGGCAAGTCAGCCACCCGTCAACTCCGCTCTCAGGACCTGGTGCCCGGTGTAATTTATGGAGGTGCAAAAGAAATCCACTTCTCCGCTCCGGCCGCCGCATTAAAAAAGTTGGTTTACACCCCCAACTTCCAGATCGCCGAAGTGAAGGTAGATGGAGAGATTTACCGGACCATCATGAAAGACCTGCAATTCGACAAAGTGTCGGATAAGCTAACCCACATCGACCTGTTGGAAATGGTGGAGGACAAGAAAGTCGTTGCCGACATTCCCCTCAATTTCATCGGAACATCCAAGGGGGTAAAAGATGGTGGTAAGCTGGTTACCAAGATGAAGTCCCTCAAGGTGAAAACCTTCCCTAAGTACCTGAAAGAGAAAATCGATGTATCCATCGATGCGCTGGAACTGAACGGAAACATCCGCGTGGAAGATGTGCAGGTAGAGAATTATGAGGTCCTCAATTCCCCTCGTATTCCCATTGCTACTGTGGTTATGACCCGTCAGCTCAAGCAAGAGGAGGCCGCTGCTCCTGCGAAAAAATAATGGAATTTCTCAAAGATTACGGCCCGCACCAATGGTGCGGGCCTTTTTTATGCCGAATCAAGTAACTTGAATCCCGATGAAATACCTGATCGTTGGCTTGGGTAATATAGGAAATGAATACGCGCACACGCGTCACAATATCGGATTCGATGTGGTGAATGCTTTTGTGCAAAAGCATGGCGGGCAATTTCGGAATGATCGGCTTGCATTTGTGTCGGATATAAAGTGGAAAGGCAAACTATATGTATGCATTTGTCCGACTACGTATATGAATCTGAGTGGAAAAGCAGTTAAATACTGGATGGAAAAAGAAAACATTCCAGTAGAGAATGTGCTGGTTATCCTGGACGACTTGGCGCTGTCCTTGGAACAACTACGATTAAGAACTGCCGGGAGTGATGCCGGACATAACGGACTAAAAAGTATTCAAGATTCACTGGGTACTACTCAATACGCTCGCCTTCGTTTCGGGATCGGTAATAATTTTCCGAAGGGGATGCAGGCCGAATTTGTGCTCAGTCGGTGGAATAAA
>Ga0209229_10000744_pt1 | contig 13377 bp, 14 predicted proteins | sample SanBayMetagenome_FD_187466 | JGI IMG/M metagenome (GOLD analysis project Ga0209229, IMG submission 187466) | Freshwater and sediment microbial communities from dead zone in Sandusky Bay, Ohio, USA (SPAdes) (version 2) | ecosystem: Environmental > Aquatic > Freshwater > Lentic > Sediment... | reverse complement strand
TTCATTGGCGGATTTCATTGCGCCTTCTACCACGAATCAACAGGATCATATCGGCGCCTTTGCCGTAACCATCCATGGAATCGAGGAACACATCAGCCGGTTTGAAAGCCAGTATGATGACTACAACAAAATATTACTTCAGGCACTGGCAGACAGACTCGCTGAAGCCCTTGCAGAATACCTGCATCAAAAGGTCAGAACTGAATATTGGGGATATATCACCGAGGAAATGCTCAGCAATGAAGAGCTGATCAGGGAAGATTACTCAGGCATCAGACCTGCACCCGGATATCCTGCCTGCCCCGATCATACGGAAAAACATAAACTGTTTGCTTTGCTTGATGCAGAAAACAGTGTAGGCATTTCTCTTACCTCTTCTCTCGCCATGTATCCGGCATCTTCAGTTTGCGGATGGTATTTTTCAAACCCGGATTCAAAATATTTCGGGATTGGAAAGCTTAACCAGGACCAGCTGGCAGACTATGCAGAAAGGAAAAAGATGAGTATGGACGAAGCTACAAAATGGCTAAGACCCCAGCTTGAGAGTTAGGTCAAAAACACAACAACCCGAGAATAGCTATGCGCATCATTTCATATAATGTAAACGGGATTAGAGCAGCCATAAAGAAAGGTTTCATAGAATGGCTTGAAACAGATCCTGCCGATGTCATCTGCCTGCAGGAAACAAAAGCAGTAAAAGAAGATATTGATACGGCAGCAATCAATGCGCTCGGATACCATGATTACTGGTACAGCGCAACCAGTAAAAAAGGATACAGCGGTGTAGCCGTGTTCACAAAAATCAAACCAGACAGGGTTGAAAATGGAAACGGACATGCGCAAAGCGATGATGAAGGCAGGGTCATTCAGCTCCATTTTGGCAAGATACTCCTGATTAATGCCTATTTCCCATCGGGTACATCCGGCGAGGAAAGACAGGCATTTAAAATGGTTTGGTTGCATGAAATGCTGCCTTATCTCAATAAAATAAAAAATAACCACGAAGGCATCATTTTGTGCGGAGATTATAACATCGCACACAAAGAAATAGACATCCATGATCCAAAAGGAAATAAGAAGAGTTCTGGCTTTTTGCCTGATGAAAGAGCCTGGATGGATGATTTCTTTGCCTCTGGCTGGACGGACAGCTTCCGGGAAATACACCCTGAACCCCATCGTTACTCCTGGTGGAGCCAACGTTTCCCCAGTGTCAGATTAAATAACAAAGGTTGGAGAATAGATTATATCAACTGCACTGAAAACCTGAAGGACAAAATCAATGATGCCGACATATTGACCGACATCAAACACAGCGACCATTGTCCAGTTTACCTCGAATTGAAGTTAGAACATGATAATTTATAACATAACCTATGCCGTTCCTCACCAGATAAGAGAGGGGTGGCTTGAATGGATGACTACAGAGCACATTCCTGAAATCCTTGCCACAGCTTGCTTTCAGCGTCACAGCCTCTTACAGTTACTGGAAGTGGATGAATCGGAATTCAGAACCTATGCACTACAGCTTCATGCCACTGAAGAGTCGGCTTACCATGCCTATCTCCAGCAATTTGCTTCGGAATTACGCAAGCGGGCTACTGATAAATGGGGAGAACAGGTACTTGGATTCAGAACATTGATGTCAGTTTTACAATAACATCATGAAAATTAATGTCAAAATGGCTAAGATGCAGAACTGGCTTGCATTTGGGCATAAAAACGTGAAGAAAAAAAATTTTGTTTGTTTAAAAAAGCCTCTAAATTTGTTGCTATACAAATCATCTAAATTTCCAATTTATGAACAAAGCTGAATTGATAGCCAAACTCGCTGATGATGCTGGCATCACCAAAAGACAGGCTAATGATACCCTGGATTCTTTTATCTCTGCAGTTACCAAAACACTGAAAGGTGGCGGTAAAGTAACCCTCGTAGGATTTGGCACTTTCTCTGTAACCAAAAGGGCTGCCCGCACAGGCCGCAATCCTCAAACAGGTGCAGTCATCAAAATCAAAGCCAAAAAAGTAGCACGTTTCAAAGCTGGTAAGGAGCTTTCTTCTAAGATCTGAACCAACATAAAAAGATAAAAAAGCAAGACGCTTGTCTTGCTTTTTTTTTCCAATCACTTAAATAAAAATAAAATGGGAAGAGGCGACAAAAAAACAAAAAAGGGTAAAATTTTTAAAGGCTCATTTGGTAAGTCAAGGCCGGCAAAAACCACCAAGAAGTCAGCTCCGGCAAAACCACAGGCCTAATCTGCAATCAATAGTATTTTGAAGCAGGGCTGTAATGCAATTTATCAGCCCGCTTCTTTACTATGATTAAGGTGCTAGTCTTTCTATCAACCATTCAGATTCATCCTTCCTGTATCTAATGCGGTCGTGCAACCGCGAAGGTCTTCCCTGCCAGAATTCAACCATCTCCGGTATAACCCGATAGCCTCCCCAGTGATTTGGTCTTGGCACTATTCCATCCGCATATTGTGCAGTTACCCTATCCAGATTCTGATCGAGCACAATCCTACTGCTGATTACTGTGCTTTGCGGCGATGCCCAGGCACCTAATCTGCTGCCAATGGGTCGGCTCAGAAAATATTCATCACTCTCCGATTCGCTTACCTGAATGCAACTACCTTCAATCCTTACCTGACGTTCGAGTTCTTTCCAAAAAAAGACCAGTGAAGCGTAAGGATGTACAGTGATGGATTTACCCTTTTCACTGAGATAATTCGTAAAAAAAATGAAGCCATTCTGATCAAACCCTTTTAACAATACAATCCTGGCAGCAGGTTTACCATCGGGATTGACTGTTGCCAGTGTCATGGCATTCACTTCATCTATTGATGATGACACAGCTTCATTCCACCATTTATCGAATTGCAATACAGGGGTTTTAGCAACATCTGTAAGATCAAGCGATTGCAACTGGTAATCCTTTCTGATAGATGATATACTCATCAGTTAAGCAGTATATTTTATGAGCAATTATTTAACCAGGGTGCCAATCTGCTCCCCAAGTATTAATCTTTTCAAATTACCTTCCTGGTTCATATCAAATACAATAATGGGAAGGTTGTTTTCCATGCATAATGTAAAGGCTGTCATGTCCATGATCTTCAGATTCTTATCTATGCATTCCTTGAACGAAATAGTATCGTACTTTGTAGCAGTTGGGTCTTTTTCCGGATCAGCGGTATAAATCCCGTTTACCCTCGTGCCTTTGAGGATGACATCAGCACCAATTTCAATGGCTCTTAATGACCCTGCGGTATCTGTTGTAAAATATGGATTTCCTGTTCCTGCACCGAATATAACAATCCTGTGTTTCTCAAGATGCCGGATTGCTCTCCTGCGAATATAGGGTTCAGCTACCTGCTCCATTTTAATGGCACTAAGCAAGCGCGTGTACATGCCCTGTTTTTCAAGCATTGCCTGTACCGCCATGCCATTGATAACAGTAGCCAGCATCCCCATATAATCGCCATGGGCCCTTTCAATGCCAGTCTCTGACTCATTCATTCCCCTGTAAATGTTACCACCGCCAATTACAATGGCAACTTCAACACCGAGATCCACGATACTTTTGATATCCCTCGCATAACGGTTTACTATATTGGGATCGATGCCAAAACTTGCATCTCCTGTGAGCGATTCGCCTGAAAGCTTGAGTAAGACTCTTTTGTATTTGGATTGCATGCTGCAAAGATACAAAAAGGGCTTTCATGAAGAAAGCCCTTTTATATCTTAGCTATGAAAGATCAATTAACCCAGCGCAACACGTTTGAAAGAAAGTACACTGAGATCCTTACCTTTTGATTTGATGTAATCACCTACAGACATACCACCATCCTTAACAAAAGCCTGAGCAAGCAGGGTGCTTTCCTTAAAGAATGAATTGAGTTTACCGTCGGCAATTTTTGAAATCATCTCATCAGGCTTTCCGGCCATTTTGGGATCATTTTTGATTAGGTCAACGATAATTCCCTTTTCCCTTTCAACAACCTCAGGTGATACAGTAGCTGGATCAATAGCAACAGGATTCATTGCAGCAATCTGCATGGCAACGTCCTTACCAACTTCTGCCTGTGTTTCGCTCAGACCAACAAGCACACCCATTCTGTTTGCACCATGAATATAGGAAGAAACAAAAGGTGCTTCAATACGCTCAAATTTTGAAATACCAATCTTCTCACCGATACTCGCAAGCTTGTCGTTTACAAGGTCAGCTATTTTTGCCCCACCGATTTCGATGGTATTGAGCTCATCAACAGATTTTACATCATTGGCAATTGCTGCATCAATGATACTCTGAGCAAAAGCTATGAAATCTGTGTTCTTACTTACGAAGTCAGTTTCACAACTCAGGCACAAGGTAATTCCTGTTGAATTACTGTCGTTTGTTTTGGCAAGTACAACACCTTCCTTTGCATCACGGTCACCACGTAAAGCAGCAACTTTCTGACCTTTTTTCCTAAGCCAATCTATTGCAGCTTCAAAGTCGCCATTGTTTTCTGTGAGAGCCTTGCGACAATCCATCATACCGGCTCCGGTCATCTGACGCAGCTGATTGATTTCGGCTGCCGTTATTTTTACTTCTGACATAATTTATCCTCCGGTCTCAAAGTTACTCAGAACTAAGAAGACACTGTTTTAAGTTATGGTTATGGAATGCTTATTTCTTCAAAGCAGGCTTCCTGCCACCTGCACCTGCTGCAGGCACACGGCGCTTGGGTGCACCTGGCTTAGCCCTGCGTCCACCTTCTGCATCACCACCTTCCTCATCAACAGAAAACCTGAGTGCATTGTCAGCTGATTCTTCAGAATCATCCTCTTCAGACTTTTCAGCCTGACGCTCGGCAAGACCTTCTGCAATGGCAGCAGTAATGTAATTGGTTATGATAGCAATTGATTTGGTAGCATCATCATTCGCAGGTACCGGGAAATCAACCTTATTTGGATCGCAGTTGGTATCAACCATTCCGAAAGTGGTTATGCCCAGACGCTTGGCTTCAGACATGGCAATATGCTCATGGCCGATGTCGATGATGAAAAGTGCAGCAGGCACCCTTCCCAGCTGGGAAATACCACCTAAAACCTTTTCCATTTTATCCTTGTCGCGAGACAACTGAAGACGCTCTTTCTTGGTGATGTTATCGAAGCTGCCATCGTTCAGCATTTTCTCGATGCTCTGCATTTTCTTTACAGACTTACGTACTGTATTGAAATTGGTAAGCATGCCACCCAGCCAACGCTCGGTAACATAAGGCATGTTAACGCGCTGCGCACACTCTGTAACGATTTCTTTAGCCTGCTTTTTGGTACCGACAAACATGATCTTCTTACCACTCTTGGCAATATTCTTGAGGGCAAGTGCTGTTTCCTGAAGGCATTCAACAGTCTTGTTCAAATCAATGATATGTATACCTTTTTTCTCTGCATAGATGTAAGGCAACATCTTTGGATTCCACTTCTTGCGGAGGTGACCGAAATGAACACCTGCTTCCAGAAGTTGCTGCTGCAGTGAAGTATTATTTTCCATTGTAAACTGTATATTTTTATTACTTGATTGATGATACGATTAACGCTTGCTGAACTGGTAGCTTCTTCTGGCCTTCTTCTTACCAAATTTCTTTCTTTCAACACCCCTCGGATCCCTTCTCAGCAACCCGGCTGCCTTTAATACAGGCCTGAACTCAGGATTCATTTCGATCAGAGCTCTTGAAATGCCAAGTTTGGAAGCTTCGGCCTGACCTTTTTTACCACCACCGGCAGCGTTGATCTTGATATCATATTTGCCAGCTCCTTCTATCGTTTTGATTGGAAGCTCAACCTGATTTTGCAGATAAACCTGCGGAAAGTATACCTTATAATCATGGTCGTTCACGGTAATCTGACCATTCCCCTTGCTGAGGAATACCCTGGTAACCGCTTCTTTTCTGCGACCAAGTCCGTTTTTTTGTTTTTCCATTATGCTTTGATTGAATGCGTTTGAAAATTAGTATTTAAAAGGTGTTGGTTGCTGTGCGGTATGAGGATGCTCAGCACCTGCATAAACAAAAAACTTTTTGATCATCTTGCGACCAAGTCTGTTCTTTGGCAACATGCCCTTTACTGCACGCTCTAAAATCTGTTCAGGACGACGCTTCAGCAGGTCCTTGGCAATTTCAATTTTCTGCCCGCCAGGATAACCTGTAACATGCTGATACTCCTTGTCGTTCAGTTTGTTGCCTGTAAAAACAACCTTTTCTGCATTGATAACAATCACATAATCTCCGCAATCCACGTGGGGTGAATAATACGCTTTGTTCTTACCGCGTAAAACAGAAGCAATCTTGCTGCTGATTCGACCCACAGTTTGATTGGTCCCGTCTACAACATGCCATTTGCGTTGCACGGAAGCTGCATTTGCATGCTTTGTGGTGAAATGTAGTTTACTCATTTTAAATTATTTACGGATTTCCATCCGGGTTTGAAAATAGTGCCCCGCCATCCCGGGTTCACCCCTCTTTTTTTGAAGGACTGCAAAGTTATAGAATGAATTACTTAAAAACACGTAAAACCGTGTAAATTTTTAGCCTGTCCTTTGTAACACATTGATTATCAGTAAATTTTTTGACGATTTTAAAATATTGGATAAGAAATCTGGGGTTTTACCACCTGTGAATCCGCAAAACCATAGCCTAATCCAGCATTATAAATTTAGCGTTTTCACTTTCCATGATTAGTTTGGTACAGAATAGGACTATCGTTATTTTGTATGAATAGGTAGTTCAGGGCTCCGTTGATGAAAATGGACTTGATATCCCTTGTCTCACCCACAACCTCGATGCCTGATACTGCAGGCGCAAGCGGACTGAATTGTTTCTTTCCGTCATTTATCAACAACAAACCATAACCTGCATCCATCCTTGAGAACTGGGGAAGCCATTCGTATAAATTGAATCCAAAAATCAAATCCACACGACCATCTCTATTGACATCAGCAGGCAGGATTGATGTAACAGCGGAGAGCTGAACCTCCATTGGTAATGGCATAAACTCAAAAGACCCATCACCATTATTCCAGGCAATACAGGAACTGCTGTAGTTATAGGTTTGAACTTCGCTGCTACTGATCAATTCACTGCTGAAAAGTTGTTGAACAGATTTTTCCGCATAGGCATCATGCCGAAGATTCTGTTTCTTCAAGGAAGGAATCTGATCAGTCAAATCTTTTTTGAGGAATACAGGCACATCCTTGCCATTCACTGTGCGGCTGATTATCACTTGCTTAAGCGCCGACTCATCAAACTGATTAACCCACATTTTAACCGGTTCTGTCTTACTGGGTCGCAGGTAGTTATTAGCCCCATTATTTCCCAGTACAAGATCCATATCGCCGTCCTGATCCAGGTCTGCTGCTGTTACTGAATGCCACCAGCCATTGTAAAGTCCCTCCTGCTTTCCTACAGGTATAAATTTTCCATTGACTAAACTATAAATTGCCGGCTCCATCCATTCACCTACCAGAATAAGCTCGGGTATGCCTTTGCCATCGAGTTCGGCAAAAATGGCTGAAGTTATCATACCTGGCTTAACATCTGCCATGATGGACTCATCCAATACAAACGCTGCATTCCCGGTGTTCCTGTAAAATGCAGGTTTCGGCATAATACCATACTGCACAGGCACAGAGCAAGAAGCAGTAAAAACATCCAGATCTCCATCCGCATCAATATCAATCGTAAGCATCACATTTGTATTGCCAACAGCTAAGGGAAAAGCATTTTCTTTTTTCTTAAATACCCCTTTCCCATCGTTGATATACAAACGATGAGACATAGGCTTGGATAAAGTAGGTCTGTTATTGCCACCGGAGCCAACTAGTAAATCGAGGTCTTTATCCCCGTCTGCATCAAAGAAAACTGAAGCAACATCTTCAGACTCTTTTTCCTGAATCCACAGCTCTTCATTGGATTTATAAAAACCTTGTTTGGACTGAATGTACAAGCTTGCGGGATGTGATGAAGCACCGCCAATGAAAATATCGTCTAACCCATCACCGTTAACATCGCCAACGGCAGCCCGTGGACCTTCCCGGGTTATGAGTCTGGGAATATTTCTTTCCTGATATATATCCACGTAATTGTCTTCTACATGGGGATCAAATTGTATTTTTTCATTTAAAGCTAAATAGGAAGGTGCAGGAATTGCCGGAATAAATTTCCTACCTGAGGCATCCCTGACAAGATGATATACCGTATCCTGACGCAGATTTTTCAACGTTCGAAAAGTCCTGTCTGGCCAGTAAACCCTGGCAGAGTCAATGACTCGGTTTTGTCCAAGTCCGAAAAGTATTTTATAGTCTACAGACGACTGGAATCCGCGTGCTGGAAGCAGTTCTCTTGAGAGCACTTCTTTCCCGCTGTAAAGTTCAATACGAGAGCCAATAGCCTGTCTGTTGGGTTTATCAGCCTCAAGTGTAAATCCAATATAATGATTCGCAGTAGTTTCACGGCTGTTATTTCGGTAGATGAAAGCAGGCTGATTGAGGTTATTAACTATCAGATCAAGGTCGCCATCATTGTCAAGATCACCATACGCAGCGCCATTAGAAAAGGAATTGGTGTTAACACCAGAAGAATCTCCAGCATCCGCAAAACTAAATGCCCCTTTGTTGAGGTAAAACTTGTTTTTGATTGGGCGGGATGGCATTTTTTTGATTACTTCCTCTACCTCTTCCTTTTCCTTTTCAACAGTTACAAACATGCGCTGTACAACTTCATCAGCAAAAAAATCTATAAAGTCCTGATCTGTCAGATCATTGTATATACCATTACATACATAAATATCATTGAAGCCATCATTATCTGCATCAAAAAGTAAGGCACCCCAGCTCCAATCAGTTGCCGATACACCTCCATAATGCGCAACATCGCTGAACATTCCCCTGCCATTGTTTTTCTGAAGGGTGTTCTGCATGTATTGGTAATAAAAATCAGACTTGAATTTATATTTGAAAACATCATACCGCTCAAAAGATGTTGTTATTTTTAGCCGCTTATCATCACCAGGCAGCATCTCTGTAACAAACATGTCATTCCAGCCATCATTGTTTACGTCTGCCATGTCGGCTCCCATAGAAGAATGACTGAGATGTCTCACTCTTTTAGTCAGTTCTTCACTGAACTTTCCGTTACCCTGATTGATATAGAGATAATCGCGTTCAAAGAAATCATTGCTAACATAAATATCGGGCAGGAGATCTCCATTTACATCCCCAACAGTTACGCCCAAACCAAAACCAATAAGGCTCCCATATATACCAGCAGCTTCACTGACATCAGTGAAAAAACCACCATCGTTGCGCATCAGCTTATCCCCACCACCTTTGAGTTCATCTGCTACATTCCAGTCTTTTGCACGAAGCTCTCGTTTATTGGAATAATTCAGGGTATTCACCGGGATGAAGCTGTTGTTGAGGATATAGCAATCCAGATCGCCATCGAGGTCATAATCAAAAAAGGCAGCATGTGTAGTGAAGCCTGAATCATTCAAACCATAACGTGCAGCCTGTTCGGTAAAATGCAATTTGCCATCATTGATCCAGAGTTCATTCTCCGTATTCACACCGGGCTGATATCCTGAGTTACAAACATAGATGTCCAGGAAACCATCCTGATTAATATCAACCATTGCCACTCCGGTGCTCCACTTTTTTTTATCCTGAAACCCTGCTGCTTCTGATACATCTTCAAATTTCCAGTTGCCTTTATTGAGATAAATTTTATTGGCTCCCATGTTGGCGGTAAAGAAGACATCCGATAAACCGTCATTGTTCAGGTCACCTATAGCCACACCCCCACCATTATAGAAATTGCGGTAACTGAAAATATTGAATTCACGTGTGTTGACTGTCTTATTCTGAAAGTCGATTCCCGTATTGCTCATTTCTTCCAGTAACACAGGATTGCTTGATGTACATGCTGCGATACAGCAAATGAGGAAGACTGCAGCTGAATTTTTCAACAGTTTTGTCATGGCAGGTATAATGCAGTTGAATTGTGGCTTGGTTTTAAATCTGAACCCAATCATTTGCAAATATACTGAGATCGGGAGGGAGTTTCCTGCCCTCATATAATGACTAAAGGCTGTTTTACAATGGATTCATCCCAAAACTGACAAACCCTGAAATTACCTATATCGAAACAATTAAAACTGCAGTCCCACAAATGTTTTCCGCTTAATCTGTTCGTAGGCCTTCTGGTTAAACGAATACAACCTGCCCGGCCTGTGCCTCACCTGCTGCTCCATCTCGTTTACATCGGTGAGTAACCCAGTTGTAAACAATTTTTTCCTGAAATTACGGCGGTCAAATTCAACACCCAGAATCTGTTCAAAAACATGCTGAAGGTCCCTGAGCGAAAACTTCTTTTCCAAGAGGTTAAAAATAATTGGCTCCTCCTGTATTTTCCGCTGTAAAACAGTCAGTGAAGTATCCAGTATCAAAAGGTGGTCAAATGCCATTGCCTGAATTTCTGAAACAGGCTTCCATTGCAAAGCATTTTCCTGCTTCTTGAGCTGGTAATCTTTTACATTAACCAGGGCAAGGTATGCGGTGGTCAACACCCTGCCGGCAGGATGCCTGTTTACCGCTCCAAATGTCTTAACCTGCTCCAGAAACATATCTGTAAGACCGGTACGTTCCCTCAAAACCCTGTATGAGGCTTCATCAAGGTCTTCATCAGGCCTCAATAAATCTCCGAGCAAAGACCACTGTCCCTTGTAAGCAGGCAAATCACTTTCAATGAGCAAAACCTTTAAAACACCTTCATCATAACCAAAAATCACGCAATCCACCGATAAGGCAAACTGGAAATCAGGCATAAGTTCAACTGGTGTTGTATTGATATTGGGTCTGACAAGCTCTTCCATGGCTGATTTGTGTACTTTGTACATTATATATTAACAAAAATAGGTGGATTTGCGGGTTCACAAAATTTAAGTTGATTTGCGGCTTGCTTTTTCAGCAGTTGACTTCTTAACAATAACTTCGTGCAGGATAAAAGAACAATGGATAACATAAATCAGATCATAGCAGACGGAAAAAAATTGGCGGCTCAGTCGGCCGACACCCTTTTTCTGCAGCAACACATAACAGAACTGCGCACCATAATCCGGTTTCATGAACACCGTTACTATGTCATGAACGATCCCCTGATCGCAGATTTTGAATTCGATGAGCTGTTCAAGGCACTTGAAAAAGCCGAGACAATCAACCCGTCTCTGATTACACCTGATTCCCCTACACAGCGGGTGGGTCCGGGTGTTACGAAGCAATTCAAAACGGTTAACCATCTCGTTCCTATGCTGTCTTTGGAAAACTCCTACAATGCAGCAGACCTGTACGACTGGGACCGCAAAGCAAGGGAACTATCGGGTTTGCAGGAACTCACCTATTGCGTCGAACCCAAATTCGACGGGGCCAGCATCTCACTGATCTACGAAAACGACCAGTTTACAAGAGGTGCTACAAGAGGTGATGGTGTAGCTGGTGAAGACATTACGCTAAACCTGAGGCAAATCCGTTCTATTCCTCTTTCCGCCCCCTTTTCGCAATATGGCATCCAGCAAATTGAAATCCGTGGTGAGGTGCTTATTAACAAGGAAAACTTCCGGAAATTCAATGAAGGACTGGCAGAGCAAAACCTGCCTCCGCTGGCAAATCCCCGCAATGCCGCATCGGGTTCATTGCGCATCAAGGATGCCAGACTGGTTGGTAAACGCAATCTGGAAGCATTCATTTACCATATTGCCTATATGCAAACCTCGGAACAGCATGAGGCTATTGGCTCCCATGGAAGAGGCCTGGAAATACTCTGGGAGCTGGGCTTTAGAAGTCCGGTTCATGAAAAAAAAGTCCTCAAGGGCATTGATGCTGTAATAAATTTCTGCAGCGAATATGAAGCTAAGAGAGATGAGCTGCCTTATGAAATTGACGGACTGGTTATCAAAATAAATGAACTGAGCATACAGGAAAAGCTGGGCATGACAACCCATCATCCAAGGTGGGCTATCGCTTATAAATTTAAAGCAAGACAGGCCACCAGCCGGTTACTTCAGGTGGAATTTCAGGTAGGAAGAACCGGTAGCATTACGCCAGTGGCAAAAATAGAACCGGTACCCATAGGTGGTGTAACAGTTGCCTCCATATCGTTGCACAACCAGGATTTTATCCGGGATAAAAATATCTGTATCGGAGATCAGCTGCTGGTAGAACGGGCCGGCGATGTTATCCCTTACATTGTAAAATCATTTCCTGAACTGAGAAAAGGTGATGAACTGACGATAACGTTTCCTGAAAACTGTCCGGATTGCCATACCCCCCTCATAAAACCTGCCGATGAGTCCGTATGGAGGTGTCCAAACGACCTTTGTCCTGCCCAGGTTGTTGAACGCATCATTCATTTTGCCAGCAAAGATGCCATGGATATCAGGGGGATGGGTGATGCCCTGGTTCGTAAATTTCATGAAAAGGGATGGCTGTCTGATATTCCATCCATCTACAGCCTCCCCTGGGATGAAATCAGCAAACTGGATGGTTTTGGCACAAAATCAGTCAATAACCTGCAGGAAGCTATCGAAAAATCAAAGTCCCAGCCCCTGTTTCGCCTGATCAATGCCCTCGGCATCCGTTACATTGGTGAAACTACTGCCAAAACCCTGGCCCAGGCTGTCAACCACCTGCTTGATCTGAGCCAGATGGAAAAAGAACAACTGCAAAATATTGAGGACGTCGGTGTTAAAGTAGCAGAAAGCATATACCAGTATTTCCGCCAGGAAAACAATATCAGCATGCTTCAGACATTGGAAGCAGCAGGACTTCAATTGAATAGTATAAAACAGGAGCAGGTAAGTGATGGTAACCTTACCGGTAAAACTTTTCTGTTCACGGGTACCTTATTCAAGCTCAAAAGGTCTGAAGCAGAAGCCATGGTTGAGGCCCAGGGTGGTAAAATACTTTCCGGTGTCAGCTCCAAACTGGATTACCTCATTGTTGGCGAAGACGCCGGATCCAAACTGGAAAAAGCCAAAAAAATCGCTTCCATCAATATCATGGACGAAGACGGGTTTCTTGGGATGGTGGGGAAATGATGAGGGAAGAGGCACAAGGCACAAGTGAAGAGGCACAAGGGATGAGGGAATAGGGAAGAGGCACAAGGCACAAGTGAGGAATGAGGTCTTTACGCTTACAACTTGTCACTAGTCACTTGTCACTCTTGCCTCTTCCCTACTGCCGTATACTTTCCCCTCTCGTGCCTTGTGCCTCGTGCCTTATGCCTCATACTTTCCCCTCTCGTGCCTTGTGCCTTGTGCCCCCACTTACCCAATCATCCCCTT
>Ga0209229_10000743_pt1 | contig 13384 bp, 7 predicted proteins | sample SanBayMetagenome_FD_187466 | JGI IMG/M metagenome (GOLD analysis project Ga0209229, IMG submission 187466) | Freshwater and sediment microbial communities from dead zone in Sandusky Bay, Ohio, USA (SPAdes) (version 2) | ecosystem: Environmental > Aquatic > Freshwater > Lentic > Sediment | place... | reverse complement strand
TCCAGCTTCCCTGTAACTGCCATATCTTAAGATGATCAACACCATCCCGATTGTAAACCCAAACGTGAGTAACGCTTTCCATTAATTCCTTAGCGTAAGTTTCTGTTCGACTGCTCACTTCACCCCGGAGTTTAATGTTTGCTTTTATGGTCACGATTTGGCTTTTGAGATTTGTCCAAGAGAGTAGCAGTCAACTTAAGCTAATTTTTTTGGATTGCATAACAGAAATGACCGATCACAGGAGGGTTCTTTTCCATTAATTCCGTTGTCATGATTTTTAATCCTTTTAAAAAACTAGATAAATTATGAGTTTTTGAACCATCATTTTCACTGGAAGCAGTCCAATCTTCCCACCAAGCAGGTTCTTGTAAACTCTTAGCTACCACATCAACAGTGAACAAATAAATTCCTGCCTCTGGGAAAGAGTCAGGTCTAAGAGTAGTGACAAAACTCAATTGATTATCAGTTTGTTTCCATTCATTGAGTTGCAGTGCTGTTTTTGCTGGAGAGTTATTAGATTGATCTTTAAATTGTTTTTCCCATATATCAAACGCTTTAATTTTGAAGTTAACATCAATAGAATTAGACTCTAGGGTTAAACCGTAGTTTACAGGATTAAAAACAACGTTATAATTAATTTTAAATTCTTCAGTAGAATTTCTATCTATTTCCAAAAGCTGAAAATTTTCATTGTTCTCTACTTCTATTGCTATTTTACCATTATTAAGAGAATCGGGTTGCTTTAAGTCTTGTGGAAGTGGTTGTTCAGCCTCACTAATATAAAATGGTTTACTGACTAGATTCTCTGGGGAAAAAATGATGAATTTGCTGTCTTCAAGTAACTGACCTCCATCACGTTTGAGTTTGTCAAAATAGTAACTAATATCCTTGTAAGGCCCTAAAAACAGAATATAAAAGGGACGAAATTGTTCAGGCTTTTTCCCTTCAGTTGTATAAGGAAAGGTTTCTAATGTGTTTCCTACCTCGTGGTATACAGTACCGTTAAATTCACTTTTGATTGCTACAATACCAACGGCATATCCTTTTCTTTCCTGATTGAGATAAGTTTCCTTAATTTTCTTGTTTAACAAAGTCACATCTGCGTTATTTTGATAGAGATCAGTGACCATCACAAAAAGTTTATCTCCATTTTCGGGAGGGGTAATAGCAGCATCAATTCCGCTTGACACTCCAGGGAATTTGGGGTTACTACCATCGTAAAATTCTGGCAGTTGTGCTTTGCGGAAGTCCGAGCGTGTAATTTGGGGGCTATCTGTTCCAGAACGGTAGTATGTAACTGTCTGCTTAGGTCGTGAGCCTCCTAGTGAAAAAGTGTCGTCAAGCAGTTTTAGGGCTTGGATGTAGCGACTTGTGTTATTGGTTACATATCCTAACATGGAGCCAGAGCCGTCTACATGGATAGCAATTTCAATGGAATCTGACTGAGATGGCTGTTGGCTCTCTAAGGTTGGATTGCAAGTAACGTTATGGACTGGCACTCCACAAGAACTGATCAGCAGGAAGGACGTAACGCTTGCCAAGACTATCCATTTAGTTCGTTGAATCATAATATCAAGTCAGCCCAGCTTTATTTGCGAAATCTGAAAACCACAGATTGTAGGGATAAGTACATACTGCTGCTCCAGACGAACTATTGCATAATATATCACAAGATGTTATCTTGATTTGGGGTAGCCAATAGAACTGAGACATTTTTAGGCTCAGAAAAAAATAATTTGATAAAAATCAAAAGAGATATTAAAGATATATTTCTCACTTTTATCAAATCTCTATTGTGTTCCAAGCTCATTATTCCTAGCAAGATGAACCTCTAAAGAGTCAATTGAATCAATCATTTTTTAGTAAACCCTAGCTTATGAATTTGCTTTTTGGGTTGATTCAAATATTAGATGTCCCCAAAATCATCGGCATAAAAATCAATAAAAATCAAGGATGTTAAAATCCCTGGTTAAAGTCAACTGAGAGGGATGCAAATGAAAGCAGGCGAAATAATTCGCGTCATTGTTTTTAGCCTGATCGGGGCTGTTTTAATGTTCTGGGTACAGCCCTTACTTTATCAAAGTAGAATAATTCGGCTCGCTGATGTTCCTAAAATTGAGGCTTGGGTGAGTAATTATTACATGATTGCAGCGGCTATTGTCTTTGCTGTGTCACTAATATCAACTGTAATTTGGTGCGTAATGGCTGCTTTAGCACCGGATCATAAAGGAAACCATGTGGATAAGTGGTCATTAATCTGGTGGATAATTGGCATCTTTCCAGTTGTGAGTATTTGTGTAGCTATCGGTTTTTTTAAGGGCAGTAATGATGCTCTTTTGTCTTTAACAGCCTTATTCATTTTTGATATTTTGTTGATTTATTGGTGGATAACTGCAACAAGTACGCCAGGGCTTTTAATGTATATTCCTCCCTTGGCAATTCCACTGCGCCGTTTAATAGGAGATAGCTAATGTCAATATATATTATTGGAATTGGTGGAACTGGAGCTAAATGTGTTGAGGCGATCGCCCAACTTGCTGCTATCGGTTTATTTAATGAACAGCCTCTCAAGGTATTGTTTATAGATGCCGATGAGACGAATGGAAATCTCAATCGCGCCCGTAGCAGCCTGAGTAGTTATCAAAGATGCTATGAATTAATGTTGGGGGGTGATAAACAGCAATGCCCTTGGATGAAAACCCCCATTGAGTCTTTTGATTTGTGGTCGCCCTTTGCGGAACAAGGTTTCAATAAAGAACTGAAAACATTTTTTAACTACAATACCCTTAAACAAAACCAACCCACATTAGGCAATCTATTCGATGTTCTTTATACCAAAGAAGAACGAGAAGCTAACTTAGATGTTGGGTTTCGGGGGCGACCTGCCATTGGTTCAGCCGTCATGAGTCAGGTAGATTTAGACCGATTAGATCAGGAGCCTTGGGGAAGCTTTATTAAACAGATTCAGGCAGATACCAGTAGCGGGAAAAACCCCAAAGTCTTTCTCTGTGGATCAATTTTTGGGGGAACCGGAGCGTCTGGATTACCCACAATTGCTCGTCTGATTGATAATAAGTTAAAAAAAATTAATATCCGCGATCGGGTTCAAATCGGTTGTTTATTCGCCTTACCCTATTTTGGGTTCTCCGCCTCCGCCGATGAAGACCCTGATGGTATCTATGCCCGATCCGAGCAGTTTTTACTCAATACTGAAGCGGCTCTCCGGTATTATGTCACCCAAGGTCAAGTCATTTTTAATACAGTTTATCTCCTGGGAAATGAGAACTTCTCACAGGTTAAATTTAGTATTGGCAAAAATGATCAATGTAACGATCCCCACTTCATCGAACTATACGCTGGATTAGCCGCACGACAGTTTTTGTTGAAACCTCCCAGCCAAAAAGGGGCCGTCGTCTTAATCAGCCGAAACAATATAGGACATCTAACCTGGAACGATATCCCCGAACAAGGGGAAGTCAAGCCCAATTTGGTGAACGCCACTCGGTTTGCCTATACTTGGTTAGCTGAAATCGCGCCTGAATTAGCGAATGCGAAGCAACAGGGAGTAGATCGGTTCCAAAGACTAGCACCTTGGCTCACCAAATTCTTCCGTCCTGCCAAATCACAAGCTAATCTGCCGGAATTTTCCGACTTAAAGCAACAGGAGGCAATTGGGATTATCAGCAACTGGTGTAAAAATTATTTGCGCTGGCTCACTGAGATTCACAAATGCACCGGAGATAGCATTGAATTATTTAATGTTAGTGCTTTTGCTGATCTTAACTCAGAACTGAAGGGAGAAGAACTACCGAATTTAGTGATTGGGGACAACCGAGATAAAAGTCGAAAATCACAAGATACTCCCAAAAAAATTAAAGAACGGCTAAATACCAGTGTAGCCACCCCCCTTAATCAAGGCACTGTGGGACTGGCTAAAGCTGTATATCTTTTATGTAAACTCTAGTGGAGAAATTGTTTATGACTTTCTTAATCTTGCCAAAATTAAAGCAAAATAGTGATGTTAGACCCAGTGATGAGCAGGGGAAATGGGACGCTCAAGCTCCAAAAACTTTTCAGGATGTTGCTTCTAGTTTAGATTATAAATCTCCAGGCCGAGTCAAGAGCGTGAGTTCCGTTCCGACAATGTGGGCGCGTCCCCTGTCAATGGAAATGGCTTTACATAACTCCGGCTATCCCATCCGTGCCGAATTAATTGAGCAATGGCAGGGAATGTTGGCGGCGCTCGCCTTGGCTGAGATCCGAGGATTTCCCCTATCGGCTCAATTGCCAGATCTGGAGAATTTAAGGAATTCCAATCCCTTTGCCCGTTCTCTGTACGAGCTTTTACCAGATCCCGTTAACGCTCTCTACGCTCTCGACGGGAAGAAAAATCCTTGGCAAGATGTCTATGTATTCTTATGGGATGGGAATCCTGTGGGAATGACCAGCCCCAGTACCTTAGTCGTTCCCTCTGAAGAGGGCAAATGGGGGAGGCTTCCCTGGTGGAATCGTCTCGAAAGCCGCTTAGAAGCTCCCCATAACCATCTCAACACCAGTGAGAAAGCCTTGTTGTGGCGCTGGTTAGAAAATTTGCGAAGGGAATTAAATAACCATAACGGTCAGCCAGAAGCGATTGATATGATTAGTGGGTTGTTAGATGAGTTCCGAAATAGCTTGGGAGCTTATCCACATCAAAACCTAAGTTTAAGTGATGATCCTCAATTTTTTGGAGTTGAGCTTAATAAAGGGGTGTTAAGAGGTCTTAATAAACCGGTTAAATCCCAGCCGAAAGCTTCCTGTGTGCGTTTAATTCCCAGCCCCGACAAGCCGAAAGTTCGAGACTTACTGATTATTGATCCAGAAATTGCCAAAGCTTGGGGTGAAGCAACTCAAAATATTTGGGTTTATGAGGATAAAACTCTAGCATCATTAAATATTGAAGATATAAAAAATGGAAAAATCCTGTGGAACAACGTTGAATGTCTGGAATCTAAAGATTTATTTTTGCCAAAATTCACTTTTATTGATGTAGAGGATGCCCTACCTGGAGCTTTTTTACCAAATACCAATCAGTTGAATTTTAATGGCAAAAAAATCACGCCATTAATTCCCCTTAATCCCATTCTGCTGAACTACCTTACTCCTGAAGACTTAATTAAACGGATTCAACTCACACCGATTAATGGCAGTGAAGGGCCTTTGGTACGGGTTGTTCTAGATTTGCCACTTTCCGGCTTGAAGAATGATGACAAACAACCTCAAAACTATCGTATTTTCAAGGATTATCCCATTCAAGAAGAAAACGCCTTAACTCAAGTTCCCGTCTTAGAATTGTGGCCTAATTTCCGGGCTGAAAATTGGAAAGAATACTATGCTTTTTACTACGATGGAGAAAATGGGGAGGAAACTTTCCAAGTTAGCTTTCCTGAAGCCAAAAATCCTCATCTGTTCCAAGATGTTAGAGGGAATTATCAAATCGCTCGATTAGAAGAATTTCCTAGCTTTATTACCTGCCAAAATCCGGCTAGAATACCGATAGGTTTAATTCTTCTAAAAACTCCTGAAAAAATTCAACTAACAGCTTCTTGGAAAGTCGGGGTAGATTTTGGAACTTCTTTTACGAATGTTTATGTCAACAGAAAAGATAAAGTCGAACCCTTACCCCTACAAAACCTCCATCTCAAGGTGACAGAAGCTGGAACTGATACTCGCATTCCTGTTCTGTTTGAATACTTTATTTCAGAAAGTTTTATTCCACCTGAAAAGCCTTTACCCCTTTCTAGTATTCTCACAACACGAGGGAAACCCCTTGCTATTCCAAATCAAGATCGCCCTATTTATGACGGAAGAATTTATATTCCAGACCATAAAAAATTTCGTCCCCAAGAAGATTGGATGGAGACGGATCTCAAATGGAAAAACCTGATCTTGAATCGCCTATTTCTGAAACATTTAGCTCTACATATTACAGCGTTAGCTGCAAAAAATGGAGTGCGGGAGATTCAGTGGTCATTTTCCTATCCCTCTGCTTTTTCTAATGGAGATAAAACTCGGTATGCCCAAAGTTGGCAACGATTAACCCAGGATTTAGAAGCTCAAACAGGGATTCGGCAATTATGCCCAGCAGTTAGCGATTTAGACTCCTTCCGAACGGAAAGTTTAGCAATTGCTCAATATTTTGCTGACCAAGAAGATTATAACCTGGTTGCTTCTACTTGTATTGATATGGGGGGTGGCACTTCAGATATCTCAATTTGGCAAGATAACCAGTTAGTTCATCAGTGTTCAGTCCTTTTGGCGGGGAGAGATTTATTCTCGCAATTTTTAGAATTAAATCCCACTTTTTTTGCTAATAGATTAGCAGGTGATTCTTCTGGTTGGCAGGGATTAAAAGAGGGTAAGTTTAATGCAAAACTAGATGTCTTCTTACGTTTAGAAGGAGAAAGTTGGCTGAAAAATAAAAGACATGAAGTTGAAGACCAGGCCGACTTCTTAGGGTTGCTAGGACTCATGGCTCTGGGGTTTTCAGGATTGTACTATTATGTCGGAACCCTTTTGGGAGTTCTTCATGATGAAGGAAAGTACAATAGAAATGAAATCACACCTGTATATATGGGGGGAAATGGTTCCCAATTATTACATTGGTTAGCCATAGGAGCTCAGTTTGATAAAGATTCTGAAGTGAATCAGTTATTTAGTCGGATGTTAAGCAAAGGTTCTGGTTTTCCTGATACAGAAGAAATCACCCGATTGAGTCAGAAACCTAAAGATGAAGTGGCTTGTGGGCTAGTTTTGGGAAAAACTAAGCTCACAGGGCTAAGAAAAAAAGATAAAGATCCATTGATAGCTGGAGAAAATTGTGAGGTAAATGGAACCTTAATTGATTGGAGAGACCGTTTAGAGTTGGAGGGGAATATTGTAACATTTCAAGTTTCTGAATTTGAACAACTTCGGAACTTCTTGGATGAGTTCAATTTAGCCTTGAGAGAGTTAAACATTGATGGACTAAAGCCGATGAAAAACTACAGTCCTGGTGTGGGTTTAGAGCCAAGCTATAGTGATAAACTCTGGCGGAAAACCCGGGACGAGCTAAGGAAAGTGACATTGGAAATTAAAGGGGAGGCAGATAATATTCGGGTGGAACCCCCATTCATTTTAGGGTTGAAAGCTTTGTTGCGGGTTCTAGGTAAAGAGTGGGCGGGTAAATGATACCGTTTGAGTGTGGGTGTCTGATATTGTAGTAGAGGCTCACACTCAAAGTACAAGCTAAAACTTAAGTTTAAATTTTGTCTTAATTACTCAGATATTCAAGGAGCATGACACCCATGCCACAATGTCCAATTTGTCATACTGAATATGAATCCTCGCAGGACAACAACAGTTGTTTGAATTTGAACTGTGGATGGCCATTTAGTGGTACGGCACAACAATATCAAAAATGGGGAGAAGGTTTTTGGGAAAAGTTGCCTGTAATTAAAACCCAATTATCATTAGAACAAGAATTTAAATCTGGAGAATCAGATGATGATAGCGAGGCTTCAGAAGCGGAATCCTCAGAAGAGAGTAAAGATAATAAAGAAATTATAGAATATATTTTCTTTATATTCTCTCAGATAAAATATCTAGTAAATCATCAAGATAAGATAGAATATCTAGTAAATCATCAAGATGAGATAGATACTATACTTAAAGAGTTTCCTGAATTGAAGAACAAGATTGAAAAACAATCTCCTCCATTAGTCACTAATAATTCATTGGTAGATTTTTCTCATTCAGAATCTTTGGATGATCTGGTTTTACCTCCTAAAACAGTGTCAACCCCAGAGCCAGGTTTTGCTGGCTTAGGTATCTTGAATAAATCAGAAACTTCCCCAATCAGTCTTGAGCCAACGGAGCAAAAAATTATAACTGATTATAATTCCAATCCCAAGCAATTTGGGCAATTATGTTTTGAGGTTGGAATTACAGAAAAAACCTTTAGCAATGAACGTCTTGGTTCTAAGGAAAAAATTATTTTTCAACCCGAAACAAGAGGAACATATTGGATATTTAAAAACTCAGGATGTTTTTATTTATTGATCAACAAAAATATCAAAATAGATCAATATAAATCTGATTATATCAAGAAAGTATTTGATTGTTATGAAGAGAAAGATAATCAAAATTATAACAACTTTGAACTGCTCAAACCTGCTCAAGTATCGAAGTTAAATCAAGGAGGTGAATTTTTTCAGCTAGAACAGAAAGGAACCTTGGAATTTTATGAATAAAATTAGGAGGATTATTGTGAATAAAAGCAGTTACACAAAATTATTTCTGACTTTAGCTTTAGGTTTAAATTTATTAGGAGGTTGCAAATTTTCTCAACAATCCAAACCTCAGAATAACACGAGTACAACTGAGCAAGCCAATCCGGTAAACCCTCCTCAAAAACCCAATCAAGAACAACTCAAAAAAAGAGTTGAAGAGATTGATGGAGCATACACAACATATTTTGAATCTCAAAAAAAATTTATTGAAAGCTTTAATCAACAGCCAATACCAAAGACTGTAAATACTCAAGATGTTTCTGAGAAACTCAGTCAATTAAATGAAGCTATTACACAACTCAAAAATGAAATAAAACTCTTACAAACAACAGAATCTAATGAAACCAGTGCTATCATTAATGATATAGAGAAACTGATTGAAAATCTTTCTGATCAAGTGATTAGTCCTTTAAAAAATGGATTAACAGAATTAGCAGTAGGAGAAGTTCAAGTCAGTTTAGGAATTTTGCAAAAAGAAGCTACTTCTGCTGACGGAAAAGGGCGTTTTGGCGATCAGACTAGCCTCGGTGTTGAAAAATTTTTAACAGAAAAAAGTCAAAACATATCGGAAAAAATTAGTCAGTTGAAAGAAGCTATTAATTCGACTTCTTCAACAACTTCAAATTCACAAGGAGCTTCGAGTTCAAATCTTCAAAGATTAGAAAAAGAATTTAATAGTTTAAAACTAGAATTTAACAGTTTTAAACAGGAAGCTAATGAGCGAGCAAAACAGCAAGATTCAAGAATATTTTTCTGGATTTGTATCCAATTAATTATGGCTTTGTTTATAGCTCTATTATTAATATGGTTAAGACCCAATAAAAAGCCTAGAGGAAATCATCGAAATCAAATAACTCCTGAAGTAAGTTCACAAGAATTAGAAAGCCAGGTTCCTTATGGATATCAGGAGTTGGAGGCAAAGTATAATAATTTGGAAAACCAGTTTAAAGAATTACAGCGACTTTATCAAAATCTTTCCCAATATATAGTCAATCCAAGTCAATCAAGTCAATCAACAGAACATAAAGGAATTAGTGATTTATATTATTTAGACCAATCTCCAAGACATTCATCTCCAAAAACCACTGGGAGTAACCAAAAATCACCTCTAAATCAACCTCAATCTCCATTGACTGATACAAACTTTAGTTCAACAGAATCTCAGTTGATTCAAGAGTATAATAGCAATTCTAACGAGTTGTCGAAAAAAGCTATAGAAGTCAATGTTAGGGAGGATAGTCTTAATAAAAACCGTTTGGGAAGTGATCAACCAATAGCTCTCGAACCGAAAAGAAATGGTAGTTATTGGGTAGCGCAAAGTGGAGGAGTTTATTATCTAATCCCTAAATACAAGTTTAGTCTTAATAAATATAATTTTGAGACGATTCAAGATTTATTTAAGTGTGAGGGATATCCTTCAAATTCTCCAAAATTTAAACTTCTTAAACCTGCCCAAGTCTATTCTACTGATGGGGGAAAAATTTGGCAGGTATCTCAACTCGGTATTCTTCAATTTTATTAATTTAATAATAGTTTAATCGAGTGAATAAAAATTTGAGGAGGTTGAGAAATAGCGATCGCGCTTTTAAATTAATACAACTATAAAATTTTCGCAGGGAATAAAAAATGGAGCCATTTACAGAACCTTTAGAACCATCCAAGAGCCTCTCTATTAACTTCTCGGAAAAAGATTTGATAGAGATTTATAACCATGTCCCGCAAGTATTATTAAACAAGATAATTAAAGTTTCAATCACTGAAAACGACCCGCTTTTTTTAAGAGAGGAACGCAATGGTAACTATTGGGTAATTAAAACAGAATTGGGAATTTACTGGCTTTTACCTAAAGCGAATTTCAAAATTAATACCCATAATATTAACACGGTAAAATATTGGTTTGATTGCCAAGGTTATCAACCCGATGATTCTAAAGAATTCACTTTAATCAAGTTAGCTCAAGTTTCTGTTGTTCCTAATAAGCAACAATGGAAATTAGAAGTTAAGGGGGGATTAAATTTTGGCAACCCGTCTCTCTCCTCTCAATTAAAATTGGAGCTAGAACAAACAAAAGAGGAGTATAAGCAACTTCAGTCTCAATTAAACCTATCAACTTTAGAATGCTTTGACTTTAAGTGTCAAATTCAAAAATTATATCAAGAAAGAGAACTTCTTTTATCTAAATTAGAACAAACTGAGAAATATCAGCAAGAGGTTTTATCCCATCTAGTCACACGGGAAGAACTTCAGAAATTGATGCAAGAAGCAGCAGAACATTTTGAAGTTAGAACTGAATACTTATTTGAAAATAAAATTCAAAATTTACTGAAAACTCTGAATTATGAAATATTGAGAATAGAGAAAAGAAGAAACATAGATACTATACTTAAAGAGTTTTCTGAATTGAAGAATGAATTGGAGAACAAGATTGAAAAACAACTTCCTACAATGGAGACTTTTTTAGTTAAACTTTCTGAATTGGAGAACGAGATTAAAAAACAACCTCCTCCATTAGTCAATGATGATTCATTGGTAAATTATGCTGATTCAGAATCTTCGGATGCTCTGAATTTACCCCCTAAAACAGTGTCAACCTCAGATCCAGCAAAAAACGACCCAGTTAGCTTGAATCAATCAGAACAAGATAAATTAACAGAATATAAACAAATTAGTGATTTATATCCTCCAAGCCAAACTTCAGGACATTCATCTCAACAAGCGACTGGAAGTTCCCAAAGATATCATCAAAATCAACCTCAATCTCCATTGACTAATACAAACCTTAATTCAATAGAATCTCAGTTGATTCAAGAGTATAATAGCAATCATAAAGCATTGTCGAAAAAAGTTATAGAAGTCAATATTAAGGAAGATAGTCTTAATAAAAACCGTCTGGGAAGTAATCAACCAATAGCTCTCGAACCGAAAATAAATGGTGCTTATTGGGTATGGGAAAGTGGAGGAGTTTGTTATCTAATTCCTAGATACAGTTTAAAGATTAATCAATATAATTTTGAGACGATTCAATATTTATTTAACTGTAAGGGATATTCTTCAAATTCCAAAAAATTTAAACTTCTTAAACCTGCCCAAGTCTATTCTAATGATGGGGGGATAAAATGGCAGGTATCTCAACTCGGTATTCTTCAATTTTATTAATTTAATAATACTTTAGAGGTAACAAGCCAATGACAGATTTAAACTTAAATTTAGAGCAACTCAATCAAAAACTCCACAACTTAGAAAATAGATTAAATTCCCTAGAACAGTCCAGGGAGTTAGAAAAAAATCCGAATCCTATTAAAAATGGAGTGCAAATTACAGGAGCGTTAGAAATTCCAGAAGTTCAAAAATTAAGATTGTCAACCCAAAAGCTAGTTGAAATTTATCATGATGTTCCTCAACTGTTAACTAGCTACACTATAGAAGTTACCTTAACAGCCGAGAGTTACCGAGGAAATACGAATGGAGAAATCTTTTTAGAAAGGTCAGGAAATAGTAATTATTGGGTCATTGCTCAAGATAATTGTAACTATTGGCTATTACCTAAAAAGAATTTTAAAATTAACATCCATAAACTCAAAAGCCTTAAAAATTTATTTAGATTTCCAGAACAACCCTTAGAAAACATTACTGAATTCACCCTGGTTAAACCTGCTTTAGTTTCCCTACTCCCTAACGGACAGCAGTGGAAACTAGAAAGACTTGGTATTTTATTTTTAACTAATGGTTCTCAGTCCGCTCAACTGCAATCTGCACTAGAACTGACCAACCAAGAGCGTGAGCGACTCCAAACTTCCTTAGAAGAGTTTAATCAAAACTATCAAAAAAGTCAATCTCAAATCGAGCAATTGACTCAACAAATCTCCCAACTTCAACAACAGTTCTTTCAACTCACCGCACAAAAAGAACAGGAACTCTTGTCGTTACTTAAAACAAAATTTGAGGCATTTCAGCAGCAAATCCAACAAACAGAAGAAGAACGTAGAAAACTACTAACTGAATTCAAACAACTCTATGAAGAACATCAACAGATGGAGCTTGATATCAAACAGTTGATTCAACCGGAAGTTAAACAAGTCGAGAATAATTTAAAACAAGAAACCAATGAAAATTTAGATGTTTCAGAAACAATTACACAACCAGAAGAACCAAAAGACCCTAATGATTTATCCAACAATTTACGAGAAATTGCTCAAAACTTAACAATTCCTGCTGATACGTCAACCGCTTCTGTATCAAATTCTGCATCTTGGGAAAGCGTTAAACTGTTGCAAACTCTAATAGGACACACAGAAGCAGTACAAGCGCTCGCCATCAGTTCAGATAACCAGATTCTCATTAGCGCAAGTTTTGATAAACTGATTAAACTTTGGAAACTAAACACAGGAAAAGAGATTGGCAAACTCACTGGATATTCAAAATTTAACTCCATTGCAATTAGCCAAAATCAACAAATGCTCGTCGCTGGCAGTGATGAGAATTCCATCACGATTTGGAACCTATTTACGACACAGAAAACTACTTTTACAGGGCATTCAGACTGGGTTCGTTCTATTGCCATTAGCCCTGATAGTCAGACCCTCGTGAGTGGCAGCCGTGACAACACCATCAAAATTTGGAATCTGCAAACTGGAGAATTCCTTCGTACTCTGAGTGGACATACTGGTGCAGTTCTAGCCCTCGCCATTAGTCCCGATGGACAAACTTTCGCCAGTGGCAGTGCTGACCATAGTATCAAAATTTGGAATCTGCATACAGGTCAACTGTTTTACACCCTTAACCGACATTCAAGCCAAATTTTATCACTCACTGTCAGTCCCAATGGACAAACCCTGGCTAGTGGGAGCGGAGATAAGACCATTAAGCTGTGGAACCTGAACACTGGGGAATTGCAAAATACCTTAGTCGGACATTCAGGAAGGATTTGGTCTGTCGCTATCAGTCCTGATGGACAAACTCTCGCCAGTGGGAGCGAAGATAAGACCATAAAACTCTGGAAACTCACTACGGGTGAACCGCTTTGTACTTTAACTGAACATTCAAAAGAAGTCTATGAAGTCGCCTTCAGTTCTTCT
>Ga0209229_10000740_pt1 | contig 13422 bp, 13 predicted proteins | sample SanBayMetagenome_FD_187466 | JGI IMG/M metagenome (GOLD analysis project Ga0209229, IMG submission 187466) | Freshwater and sediment microbial communities from dead zone in Sandusky Bay, Ohio, USA (SPAdes) (version 2) | ecosystem: Environmental > Aquatic > Freshwater > Lentic > Sediment... | reverse complement strand
AGCTCAAGTGGTGAAATCAACTCAAAAGTTTCTAGCACCCAGCAAGCAACAGAGAATGTTCGAAATACTTACCAAACACAGAATGTTCAGATTGATGAACTGGATGGCTTGACCGTAAATGGGGATTCCTGGTGGTTTAACCTTCGCCCATCGAATACTGAGCCTCTCCTAAGACTTAACGTTGAGGCTTCTACTCAGGCTCAAATGGAGTCGGTACGTGATGCGGTTCTCTCACTAATTCGTGACTAACCCCCGTTTTCCATTACGAGCTTTTCGCACGAGGGCAGTAACCTATGCCTATAACCGCCTAGCACAGTAGAGCCCTACGCCTTAGGTATCCAATTAATACTTTGATTACCAATTAAGGAGATTTACGTGAACGTTCCAGTTACTTCAACTCTTCCAAAGCATGACATTGCCGATGCATCACTTGCAGCAGAAGGTCGTAAAAAGATCGAGTGGGCCGAGCGCAATATGCCTGTGCTAGCTCAAATCCGTGAACGCTTTGAAAAGTCACAACCTTTCGCAGGTGTTCGCATTTCAGCATGTATGCACGTAACCACAGAGACCGCTAACTTGATGCGCGTTCTTAAGGCTGGAGGAGCAGAGATTGCTCTTTGTGCATCAAACCCACTGTCTACTCAGGATGACACTGCTGCTGCTCTTGTACACGAGTACGGAATTTCAGTGTTTGCTCGCAACGCGGTTGATCGTGACGGGTACTACAAGCACATTAATGCTGCGCTAGATATCGAACCGCACCAAGTCTTTGATGATGGTTGCGATCTCGTTAATACTTTGCACACAACTCGTAAAGAATTGATTCCAAACATCGCTGGTGGTTGTGAAGAAACAACTACAGGAGTTATTCGTCTTAACCAGATGGCTAAAGATGGAGCGCTTCAATTCCCAATGATTGCTGTGAATGACACAGATACAAAGCACATGTTTGATAACCGCTATGGAACAGGTCAATCAACACTTGATGCAGTGTTTCGTGCAACTAACTTCTTGCTTGCAGGTCGCATAGTTGTTGTCGCTGGATTTGGTTACTGCGGTAAGGGTGTAGCAGAGCGTGCCAAGGGTATGGGCGCTGATGTAATCGTTACTGAAATTGATCCAACTAAAGCACTTGATGCGATGATGCAAGGCTTCCGAGTTATGCCAATGCTCGACGCTGCAAAGGTGGGAGATGTCTTTATTACCGTCACAGGTAACCGCGATGTCCTGCGTGATGAGCACTTTGCAGTAATGAAGGATGGCGCAATCATGGCTAACTCAGGTCACTTCGATATTGAAATCGATGTTGCCTGGCTCGAGCAGAATTCAAAGACAAAGAATTCAAAGATGCGCCACCAAACAGATGAATACGTATTGTCAGATGGGCGCCGTTTGCTGCTTTTAGCTGAAGGTCGTTTAGTTAACCTAGGCGCTGCAGAAGGACACCCAGCATCTGTAATGGATATGTCATTCTCAGATCAAGCGCTAACCGCTGAATACCTTGTAAAGGAAGCAAAGAACTTGAAGCCTGGTGTGCATGAAGTTCCTACCTACATCGACAAGGAAGTTGCTGCACTGAAGTTGATCAGCATGGGTGGACGTATCGACGTTCTAACTCCTGCACAAGATATGTACCTGAACTCTTGGGAGCACGGTAGCTAATGACTTTAGTCATGGTCGTCGATGACGACCAGGATCTCGCAGAGATGCTCGGCATCGTTTTAACCGGTGCCGGCATCGATGTGGATCTAGTAAGTCGTGGTGATGAGGTCATGGATGTTTTTCGTAACAATCCTCCAGATTTAGTTTTGTTGGATGTTATGTTGCCTGGCCTTGATGGAATCGAAGTCTGCAAATTGATTCGCGCAGAATCTATGGTTCCAATCGTCATGCTTTCAGCTAAGGGTGATACCCAAGATGTTGTTAAAGGTTTAGAAGCTGGCGCTGATGACTACATGGTTAAGCCATTTCGTCATCCGTCAGAATTAATTGCTCGAATTAGAACTCGCTTGCGCAGGACAAATGCCGATGTTTCAGGTCTGTTAACTATTGGTGATTTAGCAATTGATGTCCAAGCGCACCAAGTAACTCGTGCTGGCAAGCAGATAGCCTTAACCCGTTTGGAATTTGATTTACTAGTGGCACTTGCTAAAGAACCTGGGCGAGTTTTTACACGTGATGCTTTGCTCAGTGAAGTATGGGGTTATCGTCATTCAACAGATACCCGCTTAGTAAATGTGCACGTTCAGCGTTTACGTTCAAAGATCGAGCATGATGCCGAACATCCTGAGATCGTTGTGACTGTGCGTGGAGTTGGCTACAAAGCTGGAGTAATGGGCGGTTCCTAGGAATGAACCGAATCTATAGGCGAATACGTAACTCCCTTGCGATCAAGGTAATTCTCTCTACCGTTATCTCATCCCTTGTGATTACCGGAATAACCGGCTCGGTCCTTAATTCCCAATTATCTGCAGGCGTAAAAGATGTGAATTTGAATTCGGCGCTGGTTGAAGCACGTTCAACTATCTTCACCGCCGAATACAGATTCTTGTTAGCTCAAGGCGAGAAGGACTCAGAAGTACAAAAAGTTGTAGATGATGTTATTAGTTCAGCAACCACACTAACTTCCAATGAGAATGCACGAGAAGTTGTGTTTATCAGAAGTCCTGGCAATACCAGGGAAAATAATTACGAAATCGCCTCAAACCTTTTAGACCCTAATTCGATTCCAACAACTTTGAGTGAGCGCGTTCGAAAGAATCCAGATCTCGTGTATCAGTACACCGATATGAATTATCTGACTGGAACCAGAATCAATGGTTTAGCGATTGGCCAAAAGGTTCAGATTCCAAATGCTGGTCAATACGAGATGTACATGATTTTTTCCTTGGCAAATCAAGAAAAGACGCTTGATCTGATTAGCCGCTCCCTATTTTTGGGTGGATTCATTTTGTTGCTTTTGGTTGCACTTATTACTTGGCTCGTAGTAAGGCAGGTTGTTTCTCCTGTACGAGATGCCGCATTGATTGCGACCGAATTTACAGCTGGAGATTTCAGGAAGCGCCTCAAGGTTGAATCAGAAGATGAGATTTCAACCCTAGGTCTGGCTTTCAATGACATGGCTGAATCAATTGAGAAGCAGATTGCACGACTTGAGAATTTATCCCGCGTTCAGCAGAGATTTGTATCTGATGTTTCGCATGAACTAAGAACGCCATTAACGACATTACGTATGGCATCTGAAGTGATTTACTCAACCAAGGAATCCTTTGATCCAATTGTTGCAAGAAGTGCCGAGCTATTGGTTGCTCAGCTAGATCGATTTGAAAGATTGCTCGAGGATCTACTAGAAGTTTCACGATTTGATGCCGAAGTTGCTGTTCTTGAAGCAGTTGATTTCGATATGGTCCAACTTGTCCAGCGTTGTGCTGATGATTTAGGACTTGTTGCCAAGGAACGAAAGACTCAGATTTATGTCAAGTCAACTGAGCCAGTAATCATGATTAAGGCTGATATTCGAAGGGTAGAGCGCATTCTTCGTAATCTATTGGCTAACGCAATTGACCATTCCGAAGAGCAACAAATCGATGTTCGAATCGTATCTAGTGAGCATGATGTTGCTGTGGGAGTGCGTGATTACGGAATTGGACTTGATGAAAATGCACTGACTCGAGTCTTTGATCGATTCTGGCGGGCAGATCCGTCACGTGCTCGAACTCGTGGGGGAACCGGTCTTGGTTTATCTATTGCACTTGAAGATGCTCGTTTACACAACGGTGAACTCGAAGCATGGGGGCGTCCTGCTCGTGGAGCACACTTTGTAGTTACCCTGCCTCGTAATACATGGGAAAGTATTGATCAGCGACTAATTCCATTACAGCCTGAAGATTACAAAGCTTAGTTTCCACAGTTTTTTGCTTTAGCAATTAGAAAGAAATAATCCGGTCAAGATTGCACTGTGAGTACATTTGCCGAACTGTCACAATTAATCTTTCCCAGTCGATGTTTTGGTTGCCATATTTTAGGTCCAAGTATTTGCTCGGCCTGCCGAAGTAGTTGGCATCCGCATTATTACAAAACTAAAGTCGATCAGCTGACGGTGCATTCTGCGCTCTTGTACACACCAACTGCCTCAAAGATAATTCTTGCAGCCAAAGAATCTGGCCTGAAAGGGGCGGATGAATTACTGATTGATGCAATCACTCATGTTTTAGAGAAAGCAATTCCTGACAACTCTTTGTTTCGATTAGTTCCAGTTCCCTCGAGCAAAGCATCGCAGCGACGAAGGGGTAGAAGTTTTATTGTGGATCTAGTGTCACAAATTTCACAACGAACTGGAATCCCGATGATTGATTGCCTGCAACTATCCAGAAAAGTTCAAGATCAAAGCGGTTTGCATCGAGATGAGCGGGCTCTCAATCTTGCAGGGGCGTTTACTCTGAAGTCACGTGCACGCGGAGAGCTGATCTTGGTTGATGATGTGGTTACAACCGGTGCGACCCTGCGAGAGGCGGCGAGGGCGGTTAATACGCAGGGTTTTCACGCCGTTGGCTCAGTTACCGCGATTACCGCCTGCGTTGCTCAGCCTCTACGATAAGGGCGTGAATACGGGTTCCACCCCCATCGAAAGGCGAGGTCAATGCCAGCGTTTGTAGACAAGATTTTGCGTGCAGGCGAAGGACGCATCCTTCGCGATCTCACCAAGATCGTTGCCTTGGTCAATGCCCAGGAACCTCGCTTTGCAGCGATGTCAGACTCTGAGCTACGCGAACAGACACCGCTTTTCCAAGCCCGTTATGCAAATGGTGAATCACTCGATGAACTTTTGCCCGAAGCTTTCGCAGTTGTTCGTGAAGCAGGTCGACGCACTTTGGGACAACGTCACTACGACGTTCAGATCATGGGTGGCGCAGCGATGCACAAAGGCAATATCGCCGAAATGCGTACTGGTGAAGGTAAAACTCTAGTTGCAACTCTTCCTTCATATTTGAACGCACTTGCTGGACGTGGAGTACACGTAGTTACAACAAATGATTATTTGGCAGAACGCGATAGCGAATGGATGGGTCGCGTTCACCGATTCTTAGGTTTAAAGGTTGGCGTAATTCTTGCCAACATGACACCTGCAGAACGCCGCGAAGCATATTCAGCCGACATTACATATGGAACAAATAATGAGTTTGGTTTTGATTACCTTCGTGACAACATGGCTTGGTCACTTGACGAGTGTGTGCAACGAGATCACTTCTTTGCAGTAGTAGATGAAGTGGACTCGATTCTGATCGATGAAGCTCGTACTCCTTTGATTATTAGTGGACCGGCAGATAAGGCCACCAAGTGGTACGTCGAGTTTGCAAATCTGGTTCAGAAACTACAACGCGATGTTCACTACGAAGTTGATGAGAAGAAAAAAACTTCTGGAATTCTTGAAGAAGGCGTTACCAAGGTAGAAGAGTTATTGCAGATCGGAAACCTGTACGAAGCCGCCAATACTCCAATGATTGGCTATCTCAACAACGCTATCCGCGCTAAAGAGTTATTCAAGCGCGATAAAGATTATGTTGTAATGAATGGCGAGCTCCTGATTGTTGATGAGCACACAGGTCGCATGCTTGCTGGCCGTCGCTACAGCGAGGGATTGCACCAAGCGCTAGAAGCAAAAGAGCGCATTGAAATTAAGGATGAGAACCAGACTCTTGCAACGATCACGCTGCAAAACTACTTCCGCCTCTATGACAAATTGTCAGGTATGACAGGTACGGCAACTACAGAAGCCTCAGAATTCCACCAAATTTATAAGCTAGGCGTCGTTCCAATCCCAACTAACCGCCCATCACAACGTATTGATTCACCAGATTTGGTGTACAAAACTGAGGTTGGAAAGTTTGTTGCTGTTACGGCAGACATTGTTGAACGTTATCGAAAGGGCCAACCTGTTTTAGTTGGAACTGTTAGCGTTGAAAAGTCAGAGGAGTTATCTTCATTCTTGCGCAAGTCTGGCGTGCCTCACGAAGTTCTTAATGCAAAGCATCACGAACGTGAAGCGGCAATCATCGCGCGCGCAGGTGTTAAGGGCGCAGTAACAGTTGCCACAAACATGGCGGGCCGCGGTACTGACATCATGTTGGGTGGAAACCCAGAGTTCATGGCAGATTTTGAATTGCAACGTCGCGGAATATCTCCAGTAGATAATGCCGAAGAATATGAAAGAGAATGGCCAGCAGAAATCGCACGACAAAAGTCGGCGGTTGAAAAGGGGCACGAAGAAGTTGTTGCACTTGGTGGTCTTTATGTTCTAGGAACAGAACGCCACGAGTCACGCCGAATTGATAATCAGCTACGAGGTCGTTCTGGTCGCCAAGGTGACCCAGGAGAGTCTCGTTTCTATCTTTCATTGCAAGATGATTTGATGCGTCGATTTAATTCAGGAATGGTTGAGCGCTTCTTAACAGCTGCTGGCCTTCCAGATGATGCACCTATTGAATCAAAGATGGTTTCAAATGCGATCAAATCTGCACAAACCCAGGTTGAAGCTCAGAACTTTGAAATGCGTAAGAATGTTTTGAAGTATGACGATGTAATGAACCGTCAACGTACTGTCATTTATGGCGAACGTCGCATGGTGCTTGAAGGCGCAGATATCAAGGCCCAGGTAGCGGTATTTGTCTCAGATACCTTGTCGGCATACATCGCAGCAGCAACTGCTGAAGGGTATGCAGAGGATTGGGATCTAGAAACCTTATTTACTGCGCTTAAAACTATTTATCCAATTTCATTTACGATCGAAGAGCTTGAAGCACGAGCAGGTTCACGTGAAGGTCTAGATGCTGATTTCATTACCGCCCAAGTTCTAGAAGATTGCGAAGCAGCCTATGCCAAGCGAGAAGCAGCTCTGGGCGATGAAGTCATGCGTGAGCTCGAGCGCAAGGTCTTGCTTTCTGTGTTGGATCGCAAATGGCGTGATCATCTTTACGAGATGGATTACCTGCAAGAAGGCATTGGTCTTCGTGCGGTGGCCCAGCGTGACCCATTAGTGGAATACCAAAAAGAAGGTTTTGATCTTTTTGCAGCTATGATGGATGGAGTCAAAGAAGAGATCGCAGGCTTTGTATTCAACATCGAAGTCACAGTTGAAAGTGCAAGCAATCAAGTTGTAGCCCCAGGGCTTGAGTCAAAGAAATTGCCTCAGGCAGGTTTGCAGTACACAGCTGCAGATGAATCAGGTGTTCGCACAACTGGTGAAGTATCTCGAAACGCTCCATGTCCTTGCGGATCAGGTAAGAAGTTTAAGCGTTGCCATGGAGGCGCAGCTTAAATTAGATAAGTGTTAGACAGGTACATAACCATCGTCCATCTAGCCCTTCAAATCTGATTGCAACTACACGCAAGCGGTCCCCAAATCGCACCGTAACGGTTGCTTCACACACACCATCTAATGGTTCTGTAACTCTTGTTTTACGAACTCGTCCAATTTCTGACAATGAACCCGTTGCACGCTGAAGTTCTGAAAATATCGTGTAATGACATGAGAATTGAAGTTGTTGAGAAGAACGTCTGCCTGCCCAAATTTCTAAAACATTATGAATGAACTGATGTATCAAAGGTGCAATCTCGGGAAGCATGTGCGCAGAGGTTGGTTGGGGCGCAAACTCGGCATCAAACTCTTCACCAAATGTGCTGGGTACTAAATACAGGCGTGGTTTTTTCGCCACTTCTGCTTGTGGGGCAGGTCGAAACATTTCTAAGACAGGATGTAGAAAATCCTCGTGGGGATCACTTGATACAGGAATTAACTCAGTAAAGGTGAAAGTTGGCATTTGGTCAAATTCAGGTTGGGTTGTCATAGACATACCGTTGCGATATTTGAAGCAGACACACTCACTCTTTTGTCTCTTCTATTCTCATACCTTTGACTGATTGTGGATAAGTCCAGAAGAGATGTCCCGGTAGCCCGTTGGGTGACCCTATGAAAAACACAAAAGATTCTTATAGCGCTCGTTTGCCTCTTGCGATTACTTTAATTGTGGCTGCTTTTGCATCTGCATTCTTTATTTCAACATATTCAAATAGAGGCTATGACTATTGGGTGATCGCACAACCTGTGACGCCAGGTCATGTCATAGCTTTGGCAGATTTAGCAACAGATCATTTAAATCTGGGAGAGAGCACAGGTTATTACCTGAGAGAGTCTGATCAGATTGTTGGACTAGTTTTAACGAGGCAGATGCAGGCTGGTGAACTCATATCAACTGGGGATGTCAGTAGCTCGGCAGAATCAATGGCGACAAGTGCGGTACCTCTAAATCTTCGTTCAGGAGATTTAGCATCAGGGATAGGTGTGGGTGATTCGGTAGATCTCTATTGGGTCCTGGATTCGCGCAACGGAGAACCCGTCATTGACCCAATTTTAATTCTTGGGGGAGTGAGTTTAATTGGCTTAGATGATTCTAAAAACTCTTTAGGGGGAGATATATCAATAACTGTTGCGATTGAAGAAACTCAAGTTTTGCGAATGTTAAGTGCGACGACACAAGGTCGACTAGTAGTAGTGCGTTCGCATGTCTGAACTTGAAATGCCTACTGTGATTACTGCGATTGCAAACCCCGAAGCCGAAGGGTTTGTTGCCGGGACTTTGTATGCCCAGGGCTGGAATGTAGTATTTCGAGCCATTGATTGGACTTCGCTACATACCTACCTGCAATCAAATGCCGAACTGTGCAAGAACGTTTTGCTTATTTTTGGAACAGATTTGCCAGGGGCAGATAAGAAGTTGCTGGATTCCTTAAATGGAGCTGTCCGCCAAGTCATCGGCTTCTCTTTGCCCAATGTTGAAAATCAAGATTTCGGTGTGCTCAACCCATTACCAACAGTGGGCACAGATTTAATCTCCTTAGTGCGCGGGTTTGTGCGCGCTCCCTTGGTTCGAACTAATTCAGTCACCCAGCGAAAACCACGCACTTCAAAGGTTATTGCAATTAGTTCTGCCGGAAGTTACACCGGTTGTACCTTCATCGCACTCAACATCGCCATGGAGTTAAGTTTGCTAGAAAAATCCACGCTTCTGATTGAAGCAAACTTTCGAGCACCATCTCTTGCACCACTGCTATCAATGCGAAAGATTACTGATAATTCACAATGGAAGAAGATCGCTCCAAATCTTTCTTTATCTGAAATAACTCAAAGCACTTCAGATGATTTAACAGATTTTATGGGCAAAGTAACGGATGAATTTGATTTTGTGGTTCTGGATATAGGTTCTATTTCTGGGCTTTCTAATCGTTTAACCGATAGGCGGTGGACATCAACTGTCACAACGTGGTGTTGTGATCAAGCAGATGAACTAATGATTACCTCACGTGCAGACTATTTGGGTCATCATCGACTGCTACAAGTTATTGATCTGTTGCAACAGACTTCGATCAGAGCTCAGTTAAGTTTCACGCAAAATATGAAATCTTCCGGTAAAAGAGGAGATGCAGAAATGGCTCGTTTTCTTACCGCCGCAACTGCGCTAAAGCCGATCCGAGTACGAAGCCTGAAACAAGAGGCTCGATCTGTTCAAGCCGCGCAGGATGAACATGCCACCATGGTTGAGACCAATGAGCGCTCACAACTGCGCAAGGCGATCGCCGAATTAGCCCGAGAAATGGCTACTTAGGATCTATTACTATGGCTCAATGCGTGCATACCTTCCCATTAGCCATAAGGATCTTGAAGCCTTTGTGTTAAGTAAGAGCATTGATGCTAATCAGGTATTTGCGCCAACGACCGCGTTTGTTTCAGATAATTTAGATTGTGACGAGGAAGAGCTTGAGTATTTGCTCTCGGTTGCTGCAGGTGAGGCGGCTTTGGAGCTTCGCTTAACAGAAAAAGCCCCAGGAATTGTTGTGGCATTTGAGGTAACCGATGAGCAAATCGCAGAAAGTCATGAAGATTCAATTACCTTAAAAACAGCATTGCCATGGGATCAGGTGCAGTGTGCACTCCTTGCCTTTCAGGGTGACGACGAATTGGTGTGGTTTGCCACCCAAGAAATCGAGATTCATTTGTCGGAGTGGAAGTAAGCATGCTCCAACTAGAAAAGTTATTGGGTGCGCGCACAACTATTACGATCGATCAAGCTGAAAGATTGCGCGCACTTGTTGCTAATTGGCAACTCTTGTCAGATCTTTCCTTTGCAGATTTGATTTTGTGGGTTCCGATTCGTAAAGACATCACTATGTGGCCAACCGGACACATTGCCGTTGGTCATATTCGCCCGACTACGACATCAACTGTTTACATCAACGATGTGATTGGTGATGAAGTTTTGTGGGGAGCTAAACCAATTATCGATGAAGCGCTTTCGGGTGATGAGATTGTTCGAGCCAGTGACCCGGAAAAAATAGGGGAAATGTTGGTCAAATCTGAATCTATTCCGGTTACCTACGAGGGCCAAGTTATCGCCGTTATTTCTAGTCACAGAAATGTTGAACACTCCCGCGGATCCGGAAAGCTCGAGAGCAATTATCGCGAGCTTGCAAATCACTTGTATCAAATGGTTGCTCAAGGCAACTTTCCTTATAAAGATTCTGGATCATTATTTGAACCAGTGCCACGTGTTGGCGATGGATTAATTCGGCTGGATGCAAACTCTGCAATCTCTTATGCAAGCCCTAATGCAAAATCAGCATTTTCTCGCATGGGCTGGCGGGGAGATCTTGAAGGTAAAAACCTTGGTGAAATCGCAGAACAAGTTGTAACAGCATCACCTAATGCAAGCGAAGAAGGCATCCGTTCGCGGTTAAATGGAAAGATTCTGCAAAGGGTAGAAATTGATAATCAGGGCGCAACAATTGATTTATTAGTTCTGCCACTGATAATCGGTGCCGACAAAATCGGTGCCATAGTTTTGCTTCAAAATGTGACCGAATTACGCAGACGCGATCGCGAACTTGTCACCAAAGATGCCACCATTCGCGAGATTCATCATCGTGTAAAAAACAATCTTCAAACCGTCTCGGCACTGCTGCGTTTGCAATCACGCCGAATTGAAGATCCAGCCGCCGGTGCAGCCCTAGATGAAGCGGTTCGCCGCATCGCATCAATTGCCTTGGTCCATGAAACCTTGTCCAACAGCACAAAAACCACCGTTGCCTTTGATGAGGTCTTAGGCTCGCTCGTAACCCACGCATTAGAGCTCAGTCCTCGGATGGGGGAGCTACAGATTGAGCGAATCGGTGAAATTGGTTTATTAGAATCACGGGTTGCAACACCATTGTCTTTAGTTGTTACCGAACTTATTCATAATGCACTAGAGCACGGACTTGCCGAATCTGGAACACATTTGAAAATCGAACTTCAGCGCTACAGCAATGAAGGATTGGTAACTATTTCAGATGATGGAGTTGGCTTACCTCAGGACTTTGATCTAATGACATCGGCTAATTTGGGATTACAAATTGTTCGAACGCTGACAGAAAATGAATTACAAGGTGAACTTAAGTTGGAATCAACTGACAAGGGAACACAAGCAAAGTTGCGCTTCCCACTTTAGATTTGGTTTTGCTGCTCCATTAAGCGAGCACGATTACGTGCTGCACGACGCTTCAGCGCACGACGCTCATCTTCGGACAATCCGCCCCAGACTCCGGCATCCTGTCCGCTTTCAAGTGCCCAAGCCAAGCAAGGCTCCTTAACGATGCAGCGCTGACAAACCTTTTTTGCCTCTTCGATTTGGGTAAGTGCGGGGCCGGTATTTCCTACAGGAAAGAAAAGCTCTGGATCCTCATCTCGGCAGGCTGATTGATGTCGCCAATCCATCGCATGACTCCTTAGGGAAGTAAGACTCAAAAGCAGAGTAATAGTTGTAATACACACAGTTGTGCGTGCAAGGACTTAATTGTCCCCTGTGCAGCGGTGTTATACAAGGATGAACGGGAAAGAGTTTTCAAATTTAGGGTGATCTATCTCAAGTGCCCCCGACAGGAATCGAACCTGTGCACCTGCCTCCGGAGGGCAGTGCTCTATCCCCTGAGCTACGGGGGCTCAACGGGTCAGCATGAAGGTTATCAGCGGGTGCGAAAAACTGTGCATACTGCAACAATTCCCGCATGAACCAAATCGCATACTTTGCTACCGGATGTTTTTGGGGAGCAGAACGTCGCTTCTGGCAGTTAGATGGAGTCATCGAGACAAGTGTTGGTTACATGGGTGGCATTCGTCCCAACCCTTCATACGAGCAGGTGTGCACTGGTGTTACCGGACATGCCGAGATGGTGAAAGTTGTCTTTGATCCAGCCAAAGTTTCTTATCTTCGACTACTGCAAGAGTTCTGGACGATGCATGATCCAACATCATTAAATCAACAAGGCGGAGATATTGGAACCCAATATCGCAGCGCTATTTACACGACTACTCATGAGCAAATGCAAGTTGCGCTCGCCTCATGTCAGAGCTATCAAGATGTGTTAACCAAAGCGGGTATGGATCGAATTTGCACAGAAATTTTGAGCGCCGAAGGTGTTGAGTACTACCTAGCCGAGGAGTACCACCAAAAGTATTTGCTAAAGAATCCAAACGGTTACGACTGCCACTCGAGCACGGGTGTTCCATACCCAGAAACGGTCCATTGATCATGAGCGAAAAAGAGTATCCGGTAAGAATTGATGAAGCCGAACTTGCACAACGTTTAGATCCGTTGTCATATGCAGTTTTACGAAATGCTGCAACTGAAACTGCCTTTACCGGCGAATACACTGAAACTGAAACCATCGGTGTTTATAAGTGCAAAGCGTGCAGCGCTGAATTGTTTAGAAGTGAAACCAAGTTTCATTCTGGATGTGGCTGGCCATCGTTTTATGCACCAACTGAAAATGACGCAGTTGAGCTGCTCGAAGATCGCTCTTTAGCACCACGTATTCGCACAGAGGTTCGTTGCGCGGCCTGCGGATCTCACCTTGGGCATGTGTTCAAAGGTGAAGGCTATGCAGTACCAACGGATGAGCGCTGGTGCATTAACTCCGTTGCTTTAGTTCTGGAAGAGCGCTAACTCTTACAGTGAAAAAGTTGGGTACTCGTCTGTGACTAGCAAAAAGGCGTAGCCAACAACACGGTTCCAGTAAGCAATTGTTCCCACAACGCCTTCGGCGCAAACCTCTGGGTAATTGCCGGTAAACAAAATACTGAACCAACCAAGCAGCGTTAACAATGCTGCGTAAATGATGTAGACAATTCCAACAAGATAGAGCGGTAGGGCCAACAGCCACTTAACCAATGGCAACCAACGGTTGAGCTGCTTTGCATCAACTTCTGGGAAGGTTACGCTCACAATGTCACTGTCTTCAATTGATGGATATTGATCTGTAAGCAAAACTAAGTAAACATCTACACGCGTTTGTAGCGACAGCAAAGCCTCATTGAATGCCAAGACATAACTTGGG
>Ga0209229_10000739_pt1 | contig 13425 bp, 19 predicted proteins | sample SanBayMetagenome_FD_187466 | JGI IMG/M metagenome (GOLD analysis project Ga0209229, IMG submission 187466) | Freshwater and sediment microbial communities from dead zone in Sandusky Bay, Ohio, USA (SPAdes) (version 2) | ecosystem: Environmental > Aquatic > Freshwater > Lentic > Sediment... | reverse complement strand
CGGCTTCGTCCATTCCTCGGTGCGTCCGAGGTCATGGAAGAGCCCCGCCGCCTTGATCACGTCGATGTCGGTGGCGGTGAGGTCGGCGTCGCTGCCGACGGTGGCCTTGCCGCCCTGCGCGATGTGGACGGCGAGCTGGGAGACGTCACGGGCGTGCTCCCAGCCGTAGTAGAGCTGCTCGGGCCACTCGATCCGCGACAGGTCGCTGGCGCCCATGATGTCGCCGACGCGCTGTTGGTTCGCCGCGACCCCGCGCATGATGCCGTCGGCACGTTGCTCGGCGTGGATGCGCTGCATGGCGCCGGCGTTCTGCATCAGTTCGGGGTTGATCATGGGGGCGAGGGCCCCGCCGGCGCCGCCGCCGAAGCCCCGCGCCTGGGCGGCGGCACGTCGTGCGATCTCCTCGGGCGACGGCCTGTTGCTCTCACCCTCGTAGCCGTTTGCGGCGCTCGCGCCCTTGATCTTGATGATGGTCATGTGCTGCTGCTCCTTGGTTGCAGCGCACAGTAGGCCCCTCGGGGCAGGGAGGCTAGCCTTCGCTAGCGGCCTCGGGCGCGTCGGCAGGGGACCGACGGGCATCGCGGAAGTACCGCAGGCCCTTGGTCGACAGCGAGGCGATCGTGACCCGCTTGTCCCTCTCGTCGCCGTGCAGCTCGACGACGCCCGCCTTGACGGCGTCCTTCAGCCAGACCGACGCCGTCGCCTGGGGCACCCGCAGGGCATCACGCAGCCCCTTCACGGCGAGGGGCCCGGAGCGAAGCGCGAGGGCGACGGCGAGGACGTGAGAAGGCAGCTCCCGATTCGCCGCACGAGGAAGCACGCCCACAAGCAGACGTGCGAGCTCACCGTCATCGACCGGGGCAGGCGCGGCCTCAAGCGCAGCCGCACGACGGAGAGCAAGACCACGCTCCTCCTCGAGCCGCTTCACGGTGTCGAGGAGGGCCTTGATCCTGTTTTTCGCGGCGGCAAGCGCGGAGGTCTTCGGTGTGGAGTCGTCTGGCGGCATGAACACACCGAGGGTAACGAGGGCACCGTCACCTGACTAGGTGCGCCTGCAGGTCGCGCCCGAAGTAGTCGATCCCCACCTGCTCCTCGTAGCCATGCGGCAGGAACGGATTGAACACGCGAGGGTTCACGCCGCGAGCCCAGGATCGCCGCACCTGCTCGCGCAGCGGCGGCGGGGGACACCGACGAAGGATCTCGGCATCGACGGCGTCGGCGACGCGCACGGCTGCGAGCACGACGTCGTCTACGGTGAGCACGACGAGGTCGACGTCGTCGACGAACCCCTCGGCGCGAGCGACGTCGGCCACGAGCTGGACGGAGCCCTTGGCGTAGTGGAGGGCGCTGTAGCCCTGAGAGCGGTAGTCGCCCGCCCGACGGGAGTCGAGGTAGTACCACTCGTCCCCTCGCCGCACCTCGGCGAGCGGTGCCAGCTCGTCGAGGAGCTTCTTCAGCCGGGTGACCTCACGGTAGAGGGCGTCGGCACGCTCGTGCATGAGCGGCTTGTACTTCGAGAGGATCAAGTCACCGAGCGCAGCCCCGGCGGCCCCGCGCTTCTCCAGCCGGCGGTGAAGCTCGCTGGCTTCCAGGCTCGGGTACTCGTCGAAGGACGCCTCGCGCTTCACCTTGGCGCGAGGCGCTATCTGCTTGAGCGCCGCATACAGCTCGGCGACGTAGGCCGCATGCAGGCGTGCGATCTCCGGGTCGTCGTAGTTGAGGCGCAGCCCGTGGAGCTCGTCCAGCGTGGCGGCGAACCGGGCTCGAGCATCGGGGTCGCGGGTCATGCCTCACCGTCCTTCGACGCCGACGCCGATGCCGACGCCGACAAGGCGTCGCCAGGAACGACGTCGAGAGCCTTCAACGCCCTCGCGAGGGCTCCATAAAGATGCTCGATGTCGCCGTGGTTGGTGTCGACGTAGAGGCGGGCAGCGTCGACCACCTTCCGCATCCTCCCGATCTCGGCTTGCGCCGCGACGAGCTGGAGGCCCACCTCGTCGCGTTGGCGCTCGGCGCGTTCAGCACGCTCGACACCGCGACGGATGTCTTTCTCGCGCAGCGCGACGGTGTCACGGGCGTCTTGATAGGACTGGGTCAGGGCGGATACGCGACGGCGCAGGGCCTCGGTTTCGTTGGCGTTCATGTTCTTCCTCGTTCGCCTCGGAAAGTACCGTGCGTGGGCGATACACGCACGGCCTCGGGTCTTTTCACTCTTCGTCGTCCTCGTCCTCGTCCTCGTCGTCCTCGTCGTCCTCGTCGTCCTCGTCCTCGTCGTCCTCGTCCTCGTCCTCGTCGTCTTCGTCACCGAAGAGGTCGAAGAACTCGGCGTAGGCGTGGCCTCGGAGGATGGCGCGCAGGCCGTCCTCGTGCTCGTTGAGGATGGTCTTGACGAGCAGGCTCTTCTCCTTCGTCGACAGGTCGGGGAACTCGTCGTCGAGGGTGATCGTGATGGCTTGGCGCAGGGCGTCTTCGAGGGTCAGCTTCGGGAGCTTGGGTTTCGTCGTCGTCGTCGGCTTCTTCGTCGTCATGGCATCTCCTTCGTCGTATCTGGGAAGTAGCGGTCGAGCTCGTCGTCGGACAGCTCGCCAGCGTCATCGAGCAGCATGCAGGCGGTAGCGTGGATCGGGTGTGCGATAGGGGGCCACGCCGACAGGGGAGCGCGGAGCAGGGTCCGCAGCACCTCGACGTAGGCTGCGTGCTGGCGCTCAGGCCGGTCACGAGAACCGGGCATGAGGACGCGAGCAGCGGCGAGGGCGCCGCACTGGGCGCGTTCCTCGGGGGTCGGCGCGTCACGAGCCATGCTCGTGAGGGCTCCGATGAGCGGCATCACCTGGGCGTAGCGGAGCTGGCGAGGGCCGTCGTCGTCTTGGTCGTTCATGGTGCGAACCTCAGAAGGGGTTGGGCGGGAAGGCGGGCGTGCCGTCGAGCGAGGTGAAAACGAGCGTCTCCTTCGCACGGGTGTAGGTGACGTACACGACGTTTCTCTCTTGCTGGATCTCCCAGTCTTGGCGTGCGTTTTTCGATGGCATGCGCTTAGGGTCGAGCACGATCACGCGAGGGGCCTCGGCGCCCTTCGCCTTGTGGACGGTGGAGAGCGTCACCATCGACGTGACGTCCTCGGCGAACAGGTCGTCGATGGCTCGCTCCATCGAGTAAAGGTCGCGGGCCTCGACGGCGAACGCCTTGAGCGTTTCGACGCGATCCTCGAGCCCTTCGACCTGGGTTTCCTTGCCGGCGGCGATGAGCTTCGCGGTCTGCTCGAGCTTGTATTGCTCGGCGCGGGCGAGGAGGTCGGGCAAGTCCTTGGCGCGGATCTTCTTGAGCAGGCTCTTCACGCCGCTGCCGATGTCGCGACCGAGCACCTTGCAGGCCACGCGCTGCTTGAGCAGGCGATATGCGAGCGAGACGAGGGGCGCGTTGTTGCGGCACAGGACGAGGTCGGTGGGTCGCCACTCGATGTGTGCGAGAGAGACGTTCGTCTGGATCTCGCCGACGGGCGCGTCGGTGGAGGCGGTGAGGTGAGGGACGTAGGGCTGCGCCAGCGCGACGACGGACGTCGGGCAGCGGTAGCTGATCGACAGCGGAAACGGCGTGGCGTTGAACTCGCGAGCGATGGCGGCGAGCGAGTCGGCGTCGCTTCCTCGGAAGCCGTATATCGCCTGCGCGGGGTCGCCGACGGCGACGAGCCTGCCCGTCTTCATCGCGAGCATGGTGTGCAGCATGGCGCGCTGCACCGGGCTGATGTCTTGCGCCTCGTCGACGAGCACCCACTTGTAGCGGGTGAGCGGGAGACGGTAGGCGACGACGAGATAGAGCTGGTCGTCGAAGTCGATCGAGCGATGGTCCTTGTCGAAGACAAGGCCGAGGCGAAGCACGTTGCGTGCGATCTCGATCGCCGTCGGCATCTTCGTCGGGTCGTAGTTGGGCGGCTCGATCTTGAAGTGCTCGATGAGCTCGGCCCACGACTCGGGCGTGTCGTCGATCAGCCCGTAGGTGCCAGGCACGTCGGTGGGCACGATCCCGAAAGCCTTCGCCTTGCTGACGAGCTTGGCGACCGTCGCGCCGTACTCGACGAGGCGCGGGTCGCGCCTCGTGAACTCGTCGAACAGGCGATAGGTCTTCTTCGTGTCGGGCTTGCCGTCGATGCGCTTTCCGAAGTGCGCCATGACGGCGCGAAAGCCGACGCTGTGCATCGTCGACGCCGGGATATGCGCCGGGAGCCGTCCCTTGATGTCGCCGACGACGCGCTTGCCGAAAGCGACGTAGATGGTTTTCTCCGTCGACGGGATGCGCCGGGTCGCCTGAATCAGGGTGCTCGTCTTGCCGCTGCCGGCGACGGCCTCGAGGATGGCGGCGCGATGCTTCGGCGCGGGGTCTTCGACCCACGCGAAGAAGGCCGCGTGCTGGGGCGTGATGACGAACGAGCTGGACGGGGCCGACGGCGCGGGCGTCGGAGAGACGGCCTCGGCGTCTACGCGCTCATGCTCGGCGACGGGGGCGTGCGCGGCGTCGACGGCGACGGCTTTGGCGAAGCGAGAGAAGCGGGTGGGTTCGTGTGTGGTCATGGCGGTCCTTTGTGCGGCCTGGCGGGCCGTGCGCTGGTGGTGAGCGTACTCGCGGACGGGTCGACGTCAAGTCACTGGCTGAAGTACCAGCGGGCGTCGGCCTCGACGGAGCGGCGCTCCTCGTCGTAGTCCCGCTCGTCGTCGGCAATAACCTGTGCGGCGGTGCGGCCCCGGAGCTCCTCTAGCAGCTCCGCCCACTCGCGGGCGTCGTCTGTGCGCTCTTCAGGGGTCCGGGGGTCGGCGGCGATCATCGGCGCCTCCGCTTCGCCGGCGTCGGCTCCTCGGCGGGCGTCTTCGCCTTGGCATAGGTCGCCAAAGCGGCGCGTTCGGCCTCGGCGAGGGCGCTGCGGGCGGCGTCGTCGACGACGCCGGTCAGGCGCTCAATGAGGTCGTCGAGGAACTCGGCGTGGACGAGCACGCGGGCGCCGTCGCCCTCGTCCTCATGCAGGCCGACGGAGAGCCCCGCCGACGGCACGGGGGCCTCGTCGAGGGCCTCGTGGTAGGCGAGCGAAGCGGCGCGGAGGGCCTCGCCGGCCTCGAGAAGGCGCTGCAGGCGGGCGCGGGTGGGGGGATCGTAGCGTGTGGTCATGGGAGGCTCCGAAGGGAAAAGAAGGGGCGCCCGAGGGCGGCGCCCCTCCGAGGGGTATCAGGTGCGCTCAATCAGGAGCACGCGGCTCTGGTCGAGGAGGTCGACGGCGCGGACGGCGACGAGCGGGCCGGCGGCGAGCGAGCTGGCGTCGCCCCACTCCTCGACGGCGTTTTGCCCGTGCAGCCGGGTGGCGACGTCGCCGCCCCCACGGGGCAGCTCGCCCCAGCGCACGTCGACGTCGTCGGCGTCGTCGCGCAGGACGAGGGACACCGAGTAGGCGTCGCCCACGATCCGCTGGATCTCGCCCAGGAGGGCGTCGTCGACAGCGGCGTGCAGCTCGTGGTCGGGCAGGGCGTCCAGTGCGCGGCGGGCGCGCTGGTCCTCGTCGAGGATCGCGAGGATCGACTCCTCGGCCTCGCGGGCCTTCGCGTTCTCGGCGGCGCGCTTATCGGCATCGGCCCGCTCGACGGCGGCGATGCTGGCCTCGATCACGTCGGACAGCCTCGCGTCGCACACGGCGTCGACGCCCTCGGCGACCACCCACACCCCCTCACGGAGGGCGACGCCGACGGCGCCTTCGGCGTGGCGTCGGCGAGCCCACGAGGCGCCGCCCAGGCGGCAGGGCAGGGGCCCCTCCTGCGCGGCTTCGAGGGCGGCGTCGACGGCGTCGTCGACGAAGCGCGCCAGACCCTCGCGGTAGGTGGCGCGGAAAAGCGCCGGGGCCTTGTCGACGTCGTAGATCGACGGGCGACGCATCGCACCCCGGCAGTGATCGAGGTAACGGGCCAGCTCCGTCAGGAGGCTCGGGCCGACGTCCCCGTCGGCGAGGACGCCGATCCCGCCCGAGAGGTGCGACGTCCCGTCGCTCACACGACGCGGCAGCGAGACGTACACGCTGACGTGCCCGCCGCCCTTGGCGTCGGCGAGGGCGGTGACCAGCTCGCCGACGATGCGCGAACGGAGCCGCACGGGGTCGTCGGCGACGACGGCGGCGCGGATCTCGAGGGCGACGGCGCGGGCGAGCCGCGCCGGGTCGCCGAGGTCGACGACGTCGGTGACGACGTCGTCGAGGCAGAACGTCGCCTTCGGGTGCGCGGCGAGCCAAGTGCGCTCGGCGTCGCTCAGGTGCGCCAGGACGGGGCCGGCGTCGAGCTGGCCGGCGCCCGACTTGCCGACGCCCAGACGGACGGCGGCGGCGTAGCTGAGAGAGTAGGACAGGGTGATCGCGTGCATGGTCGTCTCCACGGGCCCGTAGGCCCCCGGCTGGTCATCGCCCCACGAGCGCCGGCATCGTGGGAGGTCGCGTGTCGTGCGCGACCCCGTCGTCGCCTGCGCGGGGCAGGGGGCGACGGGGTGGGGCACGACGCCCCGAGGGTCAGGCGAGCCCGAGGGCGACGGCGTCGACCTCGCCGTCCTCAATGGCGCGGAAGGTCACGGCGTCGATCTCGACGGCGCGGAGCCCCTCGACCTCGCCGTCGACGTCGTCGACGGCGCCGTCGAGATAGTGGCGGGCGTTCGCCTCGGCGGCGACGGTGGCGTCCTCCTCGTCGTCGGCGGCTCCTATCCCCCAGACTACTGGGCGCAGCCCGTCGTCGCCGACGAGGGCGACGTACACGGTGGCGGCGGCGGCGGTGGTGGCGGTGGTCATGGTGCGGTCCTTTCGGCGCCCTAGCCGGGGCGCAGCGGGCCGGGGCGAGCCCCAGCAGGGGTGAGGGTCAGAGAGCGCGGGCGGCTTCCAGCTCGGCGACGAGCTGGCGGGCGTCGGCGAGGGCGCGCTGGTAGGCGCAGCGCGCCGTGGTTCCGACGTTCAGCTTCTCCCACGTCGAGACGACGCGGATCACGCCCTTGCGGCGGGGGTCGATGGAGAGCCGGTCGGCGTCGGCGTCGGCGGCGACCTCGACGACGCCCACGCGGCGGTAGACGCCCCAGCAGGAGTTGGGCATCTGGGCAGCGGCGGTGATGACGACGAAGCGGGTGGCGGTGGCAGTGGTCATGGTGCGGTCCTTTCGGCGCCCTAGCCGGGGCGGGTCGGTGCGGCGTGCTGCCTGCCCACCCATCGTACCCGACCCGCGCCGGGGACGCAAGCGTTTGCTTGCGGGGGGTGTGTCGGGGGTCACAAAAGGCCCCAAAACGGCTTCCCAAAGCCACGAAAACGGGGTGGGAGGGGGTGGGATAGGCCGGATCAGGGGCCAGATCAGGGGCCAGATCAGGCCCCGCCGCGCCTCCCAGCTCGCCCAGATCCCCGTAGATCCATCGGGATCTCGCGGGGGTCCAAAGGGGCCAAAACCGCTTCCTGATGCGGCGGGAGGGCTTTTAGGCCCCTGCGACGTCCCGATGGGATCAGCCGCCCGCCCCGCTCGCCACGCCCCCGTCCAGCTCGCCTCGCCCGCCTACTCCCCCTCCTCCGCAGGCAGGTAGACGGTGGGGGCGCCCTCCCCCAGTGTCGGGGCCCGAAAGGCGACGCGCCGCCGCCTATCCTGCGCGGCCAGTGCCTCGGCGGTCGCCAGGTCGTAGCCCGACTCCAGCAAGGCGCGCAGTTTTTTCCGGTAGTAGGCGCGTCGCTCACGGGCGCGGCGACGCTCCGTCGAAACCTGCTCCTTGTACCGACTCCACCACGGCCAAAGCCTCCGGTGCTGAAGTGCGCTGCTGAGTCGAGTCTCGTGTATGCCGAGAATCGCAGCGGCGTTACGCACCGATCCTCCCGTGGCTTTGAGCGCCTTTTTGACGGCTTTCTCGAACTCCTGACGGGTCATCCCTACAGGCATACCGAGTCTCCTCTTTTTTGCGGTTTCCTACAGGAAACCTTCACACCATTGAGGAGGCTAGTCAAAACTTGCGTGGCGTCTAGGCTGTCGGCTCACGCCCTCGCAGGAGCCTCCATGTCCGTGACCTACTTCGTCGATCCGCGTGATCGAAAACGCTCTCTGATGATGCGCCAGAAGCCCTTGTGCTCGGGCGCGCAGACCGGCTTCAAGTGCCGCCACTACTGGAGCACGATCACGAAGCTCGACGTGCTGAATCCGCTGTCCCTGAAGCAGGGCGAGAAGACGCGCCGCTGCCTCGTCATCGCCCCAGAGATCATCGAGCTGGGCGACGGTGGGCAGGAGCAGGCTGTCTTCTGTGACCGCTACGTCGCCGACCAAGACCGCCCCTTCGATCCCTCCTTCGAGGACGGCTACGAGCCCCTCACGCAGAAGGAGATCGACGAGCTCGATGCCCTCTCCGACGAAGACGTCGAGGACGAAGACGACGAGGAGATCGAGAGCGACGAACAGCTCGAGGCCCTCGTCGCGGAAACCCAGAAGAAGGCCGACGAAATCTACCGCCGCACGCTCACCGTCGCGCAGCTCGCGGGCGTGACCCCTGTGAAGAACGAGGACAACGATGACTGAAAACAACGAAGCCCCCGTCGCCCCCGCCCCGTATGACGTCGCCATCGAGCGCACGAAGAAGGCGCTCGCGAGAAACCCTCAGATCAGCGCCGTCGACCTGTTCACGCGCTTCCTCGAGCCGCTCCTCGGCGAGCTTCGCGCCGAGTACGCCGAGCAGCTCGAAGAGATCAACGAGACGCTCGATGCCCTCGACGTGCCCGACGAGGACGTGCTCGAGCAGGCGAAGCAGCTCGTGCTCATGCTCGGAAACCTCATCGACAACACGTTCGCTCGTGTGCAGTGGACGGGTCCGCAGGGCCCCACCGAGAACATGCCCTCCGACATTGAGCAGGCGTTTCGTCTCGCCGCTGGTGAGACTCGTGCGTTCTTCGAGCGTCTCGCCGAGCTTGAGGACGACGAGGACACCGACGAAGAGGACGACGAAGAGGACGACGGCGAAGACACCGCCGACGAGGGAGAACCCACGGGGGCGAGCGCATGAGCCGCAGGAAAGTAGCCCCTCCGAAGTACAATCTCCCGCCCCCCAGGCCGAAGCGCGTCGAGGAGATCCTCGCCGGCCTTGCCGACGAAGTGCCTCCCCCGGACGCACCCGACGAGCCCCCATCCCCACCGAAGGTAGACGACATGAAAGCACCAGTCGCCGCCGCCGCCGATCAGGCCGGCCCCTCGTCCCCCTCCCCCGCCCTCTTCGCCTCGTCCAACGGGGCATCCAACGGGGCGTCTTTCGACGACGATGATGACGACCTCGACGAAGACGAGGATGAAGACGACGACCTCGACGAGGACGAAGACGACCTCGACGAAGACGAAGACGAGGATGATGACGACGACCTCGACGAGGACGAGGACGAAGACGAGGACGAGGACGACGAGCCCGTAGCGAAGAAGGCCCCCGCGAAGAAGGCGCCGGCGAAGAAGGCGCCGGCGAAGAAGGCCGCACCGAGAGGCCCCGCTCCCCGCGCTTCGTTCTCGCCCGCCCCTCTGGCCTCGCCGGGGTTCCGCCTGCCGCAGAGGATGCAGCAGGAGAAGATCAACGCGAACCTGAGCGAGTACGACGAAATGCTCGGGTCGATCGACTTCGACGTGAGCAAGAATCACAAGATCCTGCTCGTCCGCGTGAAGCCTGAGTGGGATCCGGTCACTGGCGTTCGCATCGCTGGATACCTCGAGGAGTTCCGTCGCCCGGTGACGCCCGAAGAGATCCGTGCGAAGTACGGCGGCGGCGAGTACACCCTCACGTTGCAAGGCCCTGCCATGCCCGATGGCACGGGGCGCTTGACGCCCAAGCGGTCGAAGAACATCGAGATCGCAGGCGACCCCATCACTGGTCCTACGAACCGACGCATCAGCGGCACGCCGGCGCAGGGCTCGACGAAGGCTGCCGACGACGCGCAGCTTCAGCTCGTCAAGCAGGTGATGGAGTCCAAGGAGAAGGACACGCAGCGTCTGTGGGCCGAGCAGCAGGAAATGAAGAAGCTGCTCCTGCACACGATGAGCAAGAACGACAGCGGCATCAAGGACGTCGTCGCGACGGCGCTGACGGGCGGCGGTGACCTTCGCCGTGAGCTCATGGAAGAGCGCCGGCTGCAAGAGGAGCGTATCCGTGCCGAGCGTGAGGAGCGGCAGCGCGAGCTGGACCGCCTCACCGCAGAGCGCAAGCGGGAGCTGGAAATGGCGCAATCGCAGCACGACAAGCAGCTCGAAATCATGCGTATGCAGAACGAGCGGCAGCTTGAGCAGATGCGCCTGGAGAACCAGCGCATCATGGAGGAAATGCGTCAGCGCACGATGACGGAGTCGTCGGCGAGCCGCGACCTCCTGCTCTTCATGCAGCGCATGGAGGCCGAGAAGGCAGCGACGGTGCAGAAGCAGCAGGAGCTGTTCCTCGCCCAGCAGCAGAGGCAGCAGGAGCTTGCGACGCAGCAGGCGACGAAGCAGCAGGAGTTCCTGCTTCAGCAGCAGATGCAGGGTCAGCAAATGCTGCTCGCGCAGATGCAGTCGGCGCAGCAGACGAAGGAGCAGTTCCTCATGGAAATGCTCAAGGAGTCGCGGAACAAGAAGGACGACTTCTTCTCGACGGTGGAGAAGATGCAGCAGTTCAAGAAGCTCATGGGCTCAATGAACGGCGAAGAGGAGGACAACCGCGAACGCTGGGAGAAGGTGCTCGACCGCGTCGGCGAAGCCGCCCCTGGCATCGTGGCCGTCGCCAGCTCGTTCATCCAGAGCCGCGCCCAGCAACAGCAGCAGGCCCAGGCTCCGCAGGCCCCTGCTCCGCAGGCGCAGCGCGTGCTCCCCGGCTCGGTGGCCGTCGCCGACGTCGAGCTGCCCGCGCCACCGCCGCCCCGTCGACTGCCACCGGCACCCGCGCCGAAGGCTCCGACGCCCAAGGCGAAGGCCGCGCCGAAGCCTGCCCCACCGAAGCCCGCCCCGCCGGCGCCTTCGCCGTCGGTCACGGCAGCGGTACTGGACGCGACGAAGCCCCCGGAGGAGGGCGCGAACCCGCTGACGGACTTCGCCTTCCCCTCCGACGGCATGCCGATCACCGACTCGATTCCGCTGCTCGTGCAGAACATCGACCTCGCCATCCAACGCGAGTACCCGGCGCAGCGCATCTACGACGAGGTCGTCGCGAAGTTCCCCACCGAGGTGCTCACCGTGCTCAGGCTCGCCAGCGTCGACCAGATGATCGAGATCCTCGAGCAGCGCGCTCCGGGGAGCTGGATCGTGAACAGTCTCGTCGGCACCAAGCGCATCGAGGAGCTGCACGCCATCCTCGTGGGCTGACGCGACACGCCGCGACAAGTACGCTAGTTTTCACTAGCTAAGAAAGGCCCGCTTCGGCGGGCTTTTCTTTTCACTTTCCCGTCCGGTCGGTAGTGTTGGGGTCGTGAACCGTTCTACACCGACCTTGCGGGTGAACCAGCCCAGGCTCATCGACGTTGTCGAGTGGATGCGCCGTTTCGCCCACAAGGGCAAGAGCGACCTTGAGGTGAGGCAGCTCGTCGAGACGATCTGCAAAGACCTCGTGCAGGGCGACTACGCCGGCGAGGTGCTCGCGATCTACTACTGGGTCTGCCAGAACATTCGCTACATGCGCGACATTCACGACGTCGAGTTCGTGAAGGAGCCACGCCAGATCGTCGCTACGAAGAGCGGGGATTGCGACGACATCGCGACCCTTCTCGCTGCGATGTGCATGACGTGCGGCAACACCTGCGAGTTCCTGCTCGCGTCCTACTCGTCGAGCCAGACCATGCCGACGCACGTCTTCCTGCGCGTGAACACGCCGTCGGGGCCGATGGTGCTCGACCCCGTCGCCAACCGGCTCACGCCCCAGATGCTCAAGCGCATGGCGCACTTCACGGCGGTGCCGGTGTGATCTTCTCGGTCTTCAACTACGACAACGGTCGCTACCGCTACTACGAGGGCGTCGCCGGGACGCCCGCGACCGGCTTCTTCCGCAAGGCCAGACAGCCCGCGCTCAACGGCGGCTTCGTCCCCGAAGCCTTCGCCGTCACGCTCCCCGCCGGCGCCCGCTTCGTCGGTGAAGGCGCGATGCCGAAGGGCTACATCGCCGAAGACCCCGCGCAGCTCGCGTCACCTCCAGTCCCCGGTGAGCCCTCCTCGCCAGCAGCCCCGTCGAGCTCGTGGCGAACCCTCGCCATCGTCGCCGCCGTCGCGTTCATCGCCGGACGCATGTCGCGGAGGGCGGCGTGAGGCTCCCTCGCCCTGGCTACCTGCGTTCACTGCGCCATGCTGATGCATCGGCCATGCGCCGAAACGACGACCCGGTCGCGCCGTGGTTGCTTCCTATATCGGACGACTCGGGCAAGTGGTCGGGGGACGAGTGGTCGGAGGAAGCCTGGCGCATGTGGCACCAGAAGGAACCTCGCGAGCTGCTCCAACAGAAATACGAGCTGCCGAAGAAGGTCTTCGCCGTCGGCGAGGCCAATCGGATCTACTACAGCTCCGACAAGTGGGAAGACGACGGCGACTTCTACACCTACTACCACGACTTCGATTCGCGCCCGACGGTCTACGTCCCGCGCAAGACGTCGTGGGGCAAGGTCAGCTCCAACCCCGGCCTCGACATCTTGGAGACGCTGGAAATGGAGCACCTCAACGACGCGGTGCGCCTGCCCATGCTCGCGAAGACGCTCGAGCTCGTCGTGGAGATCGACGGCGAAAAGAAGAGCCGGAAGTTCAAGGGGGAGACACCTCTTTGCTGCACGAGCGACTTGAAGACGCTCGTGATCTTCGCCAGCGACGGGCCCATCATCATCCGGGGGGGAAAGATGGTCGTCACTGAAAGAGGAATCGTTCGATGAGCCCCGAAGACTTCAAGATGCTTGTAGACGCCCTGCAGTACGGCGGTCCCTGGACCATCGTCGCTGGGGGCGCGTACATCGTCCGCTACCTCTATCAGGCGCGTGAGCGAGATCGTGAGCGCAACGACGAGGAAAAGCAGAGACTCAACGACCGCATCATCGGCATGGCTGAGAAGCAGAACGACATTTTCGATCGAGCGGAGCTCACCCAGAAGCTGCTGCTCGAGGCCCTGAAGAAGGGCAACGGCAACTGAGGGAGGCGATATGTTCGGTCGGAAGAAAGAGAAGAAGTCGATGGAGCCAGGACGAGCGACGCTCGCTTCGATCCTGCTTTCGATGAAGGCGATCACCCCTGAGCAGCTCGAAAAGGCTCGCGCCGAGCGAGAAGAGCACGACACATCACACGCAGACATGATGCTTGTGTCGACGTTGCGTGCGAGGGGTTTCTGCAGCCCCGACGACGTCAGTCGCGCACTCAAGATTCAGAGCAAGATGATTGAAGGGGATCGTGTGAGCGTCGCCCTCGACCTCATGGAAGCACGCATGGAGCG
>Ga0209229_10000737_pt1 | contig 13430 bp, 12 predicted proteins | sample SanBayMetagenome_FD_187466 | JGI IMG/M metagenome (GOLD analysis project Ga0209229, IMG submission 187466) | Freshwater and sediment microbial communities from dead zone in Sandusky Bay, Ohio, USA (SPAdes) (version 2) | ecosystem: Environmental > Aquatic > Freshwater > Lentic > Sediment... | reverse complement strand
GGTATTTGTCCAATCCCTCGTGGACAACGCCCACGCGGAATTCAACGCACTTGAGCCGGGAGCGAATATCGTCCTTCTCTGGACGCCGGGCTCCTTTGAGATTCCACTTTTTGTCCAAGCCACGGCGGAATTGAACCGTTTTCAAGCCATCCTTGCCTTGGGAGTCATCCTGGAAGGTGAAACCGAGCATGCCCGCCTGATCGCCGAGGCGGTGACACGCTCTCTCATGGATCTTTCGCTCAAACACAAGGTGCCCGTCATACACGAAGTGCTCCTCGTCAAAGACGAAGCACAAGCCCGCGCACGATGCATGGGCACAGAACACAACCGTGGCGTCGAAGCCGCAAGGGCAGCCATCTCGGCCGCCCGCAAACTACCGGAGATTGTTTAACCATGGGAGTCCGACGCGATGCCCGCGAAGCAGCGGTGCAATATCTTTACCAACGGGAAATGCAGGGAGATCAAAGCGATCAAGCTCTGGAAGAATTTTACGAAATGAGGGGACTCAGCCCGAGCGGCAAGAGGTTCTGCAACGAACTGCTCGAAGGCTGGATGCAACACCGCGAGGAAATCGACGAGGTGATCGCAAAAAGCGCCCGCAATTTCGAGTTCAACCGCCTCTCGGCCGTGGATCGCAATGTGCTGCGCATAGCCTGCCACGAAATCCTCTTCCGCTCCGATATTCCGGCGCCGGTAGCCATCAATGAAGCCATCGAGATCGCCAAGAAATACAGCACCGGGGATTCAGGAAAATTCGTGAATGGCGTTTTGGACAATATCCGGAAACAAAAATCCGCCGTCGCCTGACCTATGGCCGCAGGATTTTTTAAAAGTTTCATCTCCCGCTTCACCGGTGGTCCGGTGGACTGGGACGAACTCGAAGAGACACTGATCCGCGCGGATTTCGGAGTTTCCATGACCACGGTCATTCTCAAGGCCATGAGAGCCCGGGGCGGCGAAGTAAATGGAGAAACCGCGCTTCAGGTGCTGCGCGAGGAAATCCTTAAAATCCTTCCCACCGAGAACGCCCCACTCACGCCGCTCCCCTCCGGGCCTCGCACCATCCTTGTGGCCGGCGTCAACGGCACCGGCAAGACGACCTCCTGCGCGAAGCTCGCAAACTGGCTGAAGTCCCAAGACCACTCGTGCCTCCTCGTGGCGGCGGACACCTTCCGCGCGGCAGCCATCGAGCAACTTTGCGCCTGGGGTGATAAACTCGGCATCGAGGTCATTCGCAGCCAATATCAAGGCGACGCCGCAGCCCTCTGCCACGATGCGTGGAACAGCGCCCGGCGCCGCAATATCGAATTCCTCCTCTGCGACACCGCCGGACGCCTCCACACAAAGAGCAACCTCATGCAAGAACTCGCCAAAGTGGTTCGCATCCTTGGCAAGCAGGATGCCACCGCTCCCCATGAGAAATGGATTGTCCTCGATGCCACCACCGGTTCAAACGCCCTTGTGCAAGCCCGCGAATTTCACAAAGCCATCGGCCTCACTGGTGTGATCCTCACCAAACTCGACGGCAGCGGAAAAGGCGGCATCGCCATTGCCATCCAACACGAACTCGGAATCCCAACGCGATTCATCGGCACAGGAGAAAAGGAAACCGATTTTGCTCCTTTCGATCGCGACAAGTTCGTGGAGTCGCTGCTCTGAATCAGGCTTGAGCGGCCATCGCGTGTCCGGCGATCCAGCCAGTAGTCCATGCGGCTTGGAAGTTGAAGCCCCCAGTGATGCCGTCGATATCGAGCGCTTCGCCAGCGAAATGAAGCCCAGGAACAATGCGGCTTTCCATGGTTTTGAAATCCACCTCCGGCAAGGGAATGCCGCCACAGGTCACGAATTCCTCCTTGTTTGTGCTTTTTCCCCGAACAGGCAACTCGGTGGATGTCAAAAGGGCCGCGAGTTTGAGAGCGTCGGGGCGTGACAGGCGCGCCCATTTCGTATCAGGCGCGATGCCAGCTTGAAGAACTAAAGACTCCCAAAGGCGTGCTGGCAGCGGGTTCCATCGGGTGCGAAGGATCGTCTGACCGCCCGATATTTCGCGGCGGGCTTGGAGGTCCTCGATGAGGGAATCGCGATTGGTCTCAGGGAGCCAATTGATCCGGAGGGGAAATTCATAGTGGAGGTCGTAAAGTTTCCTCGCGCCCCAAGAGGAGAGCCTGAGAACGGCAGGACCGCTCAGGCCGGCGTGCGTGACCAGCAGCGGGCCGCATTCTTTCAAGTCCGTTCCCGGCACGGAGACCCGCGCCGAGGTGACTGATATTCCCGGCAATTCGCGAAGCCAAGGCGTGTCGATATGAAAAGTGAAAAGCGACGGCACCGGCGGTATGAGGGAATGCCCGAGCGAAACGGCAGGATGCCCCTCGGGTCGGCATCCCCCACCCGCCCAGAGCAGGCGGTCGCACTCCATGCGCTCGCCATTGGAAAGAACGAGCAGGAATCCCCCGCCCTCGCGCCTTTCGACCATGGTGAGACCGGTGTTGGTGAGAATACGAATGCCTGAGTTCCCGGCGGCGCTGGTGAGGCAGTCGATGATTGTTTGCGAGGAGTCCGTGATGGGAAACATACGCCCATCGGCCTCGGTTTTGAGTCGAACGCCACGGCTCTCAAACCATGCCACGGTATCCGCCGGGCCGAATCGACTGAATGGACCGATAAGCGCCCGCCCCCCACGCGGGTAGCGGCGGGAAAGCTCGCGGGCATCAAAGCACGAGTGGGTGACATTGCAGCGTCCACCGCCTGAGATGCGAACTTTTGAAAGTGTGCGAGGGCCTTTTTCCAAGATCACCACGCGGGCGTGCGGCGCGGACTCGGCAGCGGCAATCGCTCCAAAAAAACCCGCAGCGCCTCCACCGACCACGACAATCTTGAAATGGGAATCACTGAGCACAGGGCATTAACCGCAAAGGAACGGCCGAACGCAAAGAAGAACGCTGAGTGAAATCGCCTGGCTTGCGCACGCATGGAGTCTGGATTTATTTGTAGCGAATGAATCCCTTTCTCCTGCTCGCGATGCTGGCACTCGGCTGCGTGGTATGCTTTGGTGAACCAATGAACGAAGAATTCGCAGTCGTGGGAGGGGGATGTTTCTGGTGCGTGGAGGCGGTCTATCAAGGCAAGCCCGGCATCAAATCGGTGATAAGCGGCTACGCGGCGGGAAAAAATCCGAACCCGACCTACGAGGAAGTTTGCACCGGGCAGTCAGGCCACGCGGAAGTGGTGCAGATCACCTACGACCCCTCGCTGATTTCCTACGAGAAGATCATCGAACTCTTCTGGGATGCCCATGACCCCACAACGATCGACCGGCAAGGGGCAGATCGGGGCACACAATATCGCTCGATCATCATCGCACAGAACCCGGCCCAGCGCGCAGTGGCGGAGAAGTCCAAAGCCGATGCCCAAGCGCGGTTCCGCGATCCCATCGTCACCGATATCATTGATGAGACGGAATTTTTCCCAGCCGAGAGCTACCATCAGGACTTCACGGCGAGAAACCCCAACCACCCGTATGTTCAGGCGGTGATCGCGCCCAAGCTGGAAAAGCTGAAAAACAAGTAGCGTTAGTGGATTGCGTCTTGACGGATGCCGAATTATTCAGAGATTGTTCGTCTTTCAACGCGCAGGGTGTGAAAGCCCTGCAGCGGAATCAACCACGGAAGATGAGGTTTTTTTTATGAGATGCAGTAGCCAATTATCAGGTGACATTCCTGCGACTTTTGTTGCTGCCGTTCTCTCTCAACTGCCGATTTCACGCTGAGTATGGTTGTGTATGTGAAACCAGGTTGCTTTTGGTGCTCCGATGCCATCGCGTGGCTTGAATCCAAAGGCACAGCGCACACGGCAGTAGATGTTTTCGCAGACAGTGCGGCCTTTGATCGCATGAAGCAAATCTCCGGTCAGACCAAGGCTCCCACACTGGAGATGCCGGATGGAGAGATGCTGGCTGATTTCGATGTGGCCGAATTGGAGCGTTTTCTAAAAGCCAGGGAGGTTCGATGATTTCCGAGCTTTGTATTGTGGCTGCGGCAGGTGTTCTTTCGCTCGCCCTGCGCAGCTTTCACAATCAGGCCTGTTTTCGAATCGGCACACTGGGATTCATCGCCACATCCTTCCTCGCCGGATGGCTACTTGGTGGCAGCATGGTTCTCGGAGCTGTTTTCGCATCCACTTGGTTCCTGCTGCCGTGGTTGGAAATTCTCACACGCGCGCGGCGACTGCGTCTGCCTCTGCACCGCCAGCTTGAAAAATGCCCGCCTCCGCCATCCAGCCAGTTTCCTGACTTCTCGAGTCTCTCGGATGAGATGGAGTGCTTGGGTTTCGAATACGCGGACGATGTGGACTGGTGTCACGACGAGACGCGACATTTCTACCGGCTTTTTTACAATACCGAGAAGCGCGTCTCGGCAGCAATCTGCCTTCTCGAGCAGAATGGGTTCTCATTTTTCTATGTCACATTCACTTCGCGCGCGGTGGATGGAAGAGTGTTCATGACTTGGAACTATCCGTTTTCCTACGGCATGCATTTGCTTCCACAAACGATCTTGAACCGGGTGGATGAGGAACTGAGTGTGGAAGAGTTAGCCTTGTCGCACATGGGTTTTCTGGGAAATCAAACAGGCTTGGAACTCATTGCTCTGGACGCAGAATATCTCCGGATAGAGATCGAGAAGGATTTGCGCACACAACTGGAGCACAATATCGCTCGGGGAATTCTGGTGCGCGACAAGGATGAAATGATCCGCTACTCGGTGCGCGGAATGTTTTTCCTATGGGGCCAGTTCCTGCGGGAGTTCGTCAAATTTTCCTGATCGGCGTAGTCACTCGGGCGACTCGTTCCAGAACTTCTGGAAGGCTTCAGTCCAATCCCGTGTTTCAACGCGAGTGCGGCCGGATGCTCCCATGCTTTTTCTAAGATCGGCATCCGCTGCGAGCTTGCGGATAGCCCCAGACAAATCGGCGGCGTCCTGCCCCTTGGTGACAAATCCATCCACGCCGTGGGAGACGAGATCCCTCGGGCCGCCGATATCCGAAACGATGACTGGAATGCCGCTGGCTTGCGCCTCGAGAATCACATTTCCAAAGGTGTCGGTGGTGCTTGGGAAGACGAAGAAATCCGCCGAGGCATACGCTCGGGCCAGATCCTCACCATCGAGATAGCCTGTGAAGATGGCATCGCCAAGATGGCGCTTCATCTCGGACATATAGGGACCATCACCGACAATGACCGGCCTCACGGGCGATTGAGACTCCGCAAGGCGCCGTGTGGCGGACACCAGAAGATCAAGGTTTTTTTCCTTCGAAACCCTGCCGACAAAAAGCATGGCCAACTCGCCCTCGCGCAGGCCGCGAGCCTCCCAAAAACGCCGATCGCGCTTGGAGGGATGGAAGAGGTGGGTATCAAGACCGCGTGGCAGGATGCGAAGACGCTCGCGGGGAATCCCACGCTCAATCCAACATTTGCGGTAATCCTCGGAGTTCACATAGAGCACATCGAGCTGGTTGTAGAACCAGTGCATATAATTCCAGGTCAGCGTCTCCATGAAGGAGTCATCCGTGAGGATGCGGACATATTGCGGGAAGTCGGTGTGGTAGATGCCGACCGCGCGCAGGCCAAGCATCTTTGCAGCTGCGAGAGCGCAGAGGCCTGTCGGCCCAGGTGTGCTGATGATCAGCTCCGTGAAACCTCCCCGCTCGAGATGATCGAAAATCTGGAGCACGGGAGGAAAGCTGAGGCGCTGCAGTTCATACTCGGGAAGCTCGAATTCGCCAATGGGCTCGAAGTTTTTCAATGGGACCCCATGGTCTGCAATCTCCGAGCGGCAGGTCATGATTGTGACATCGTGGCCGGACGCCACACCGGCTGCAGTCATTTTGCGGATCGTGGTCGCGACGCCGTTGACATCCTCAAGCGTGTCGGTGAACCACGCCCGCTTTTTGTTTTTCAGAAACTCTGGCATCTCGCCGGCTATCGGCAAAGCAGTCTGCCGCATCCAATCCCGCTTCGGCAGGCGGAATGCGTGGATGTAGGGACTGAGCAAGGCCACGACCGGCGCCAGGGGAATGATTGTCTGGATGCTTTCAAGAAACTTTCCCCGCGAAATTTGTTGGATGAATTCCGTGACGAGACGGTAGCCGATCTTGTTCGCGATGAGATTTGCCATCAGGAAGGCCCGGCGCTCGGCTTCGGCGACTCCGGCCGTGTCCCGTGCCATGGCGGCCTTGAGCTCAGGCTGGTTCAGGGCCTCCGAAAGTTGTTTCCAGAGGGACATATTGCCAGACTTTGCTATTTCGAAAATTTTCCCTGTGAGGATGCCTTGGGTAAGAAAACCAAACTTGTCCAAGAGTGAAAACTCTGTGGGATTCCGCCCCTCCATGAAACGGGAGGTGATCTTCTCAAGCAAAACAGATGTGGGATCTCCTGGCTTGAGAGGAAGACGCGCCTTGGCGTATTCGATTGCTGTGCTGTAGGTGCCGTGAGCCATGGCAAGCGGTGTGCCGGATTCTCCGCCAGCTTCGCATCGACCGGTGCGGATATTCTCCAAAAAGGCCGAGGCATCGGCAGCGGCGGGCGTTTCGGTGAAAGCCACGCCTGGCTGCGTTCCCCCTTGGTCGTCCGATCCGCCGGTGAAGACTTTAATCCATGGCTCGGGATGCGTTGGCGAGATACCAGTGCGGGCGTTGAAGGTTTCGATCTGACGAGGGGTGAGTGCGCTCAGGACAGCGCGCGCTGTCTCGCTCAGCAGGCCGCAATAACGGGCATTGACCGACTCGAAATGTCTAAAGAGCAGGATGAGCTTTTGCAGATGCAACTCGGTGAGCTTGCCGTTGACGCTATGAAAAGGGTGGGCGACCGAGTGCGCGATGTTTTCTGAAAAAAGATACTTTTGCAGGTCATAGACGCTCTCCCTCGCCTGTTGGATGTCACGATGCTGCGATTCCGTGATCCCCCAGACCAGAAGATGCACACGGCATTCGTCTTCGGGAAAAACGGTAGACACCTCCTCGCCGATGATCACGTCCGGCAGGTGGGCGATTTCGAGACAGCCATTAATGGTGTTTTGATCGGTGAGCGTGACGAAGCGCATTCCTGACGCCCGAAGTTTGCTGTGAAGCTCAAAAGGATCGGAGGCACTGGCGGGAAAATCCAAACGCCGCAAAACCCAGTCCGCCGCCCGGTCACTATGGCGGGAGTGGATGTGCAGATCGGCGCGTGTTGTGGAACGACTCATTCTTGTCCTCGCGTGCTGGCGAGCCATTGCTGATATGTCATTGCACGCCTTACCGCAAGTGCGGCGGAGGTGAGGTTTAAAATCTGATCCCGGATCGCGGCATGATCCCAGTCAGGCGGATGAATGCCCACGCGTAGAAGCGGAGCGTTCCGGAGGGTCAACGCAAGGAGACGATTCCATGCCAGACTGCACACACGACGCCATGGCGCCCGCACGCTCCAGACAAGACTTCTCGCCTGGTGCACAGTTCCGGTGGTGAAGTCGCTCACTGTGGCAATTCGTGTGGTGTATTCAAAAACGAGATCACGAACCGCGCGTTCGGCGTCATCTCCTAATAGCCACGCCGGAGCGATGAATCCGGCAGCAGCAACTCCGCAGGTGGTAAATTCCGACAGGCCCGACTTCAACCTCGCGCGGGCTTCCGTTTCACTCAAATCGAAGAACTCCCCCTCACCCGCAGTGTAGGATTGGGTCACCATTTTTTTAAAAACACCATCCGCCTCCTGCTTTTCCCTGAGGTGGTAATAGCCGTGCAGAACCGCCTCATGACCCTCTGCAACCCGCTTCCGAAACCACTCGGCAAATGTGGCATTCATCGAAATCCGGCCTCGTCTATGGTGGTCAGGAATGACGAGCAAGGATGTCGAGGCACAGCCGATTTTTTTTAGATCGTCGAGAATCTGCTCCGTCTTCTGAAGAGTAAGCGGACTCACATCGTGGATGGATACCACCAGAGCTCGATTCGTAAGTGTTTTTTGCATTTGCCAAGACGGCATCTTGCGCGAAGCTTACGGGAATGTCAGACGAAAACCAGAAGCCATCAAACGACAACCGCCAACGGCAAGGCGGAGGTCAGGACCCACAACTCAACTGGCGCGGCCTCGTGCTCTTCGCCATCGCCTTCGCTCTCATAGGCGGTGCGTTTTTATTCCGGGGAAACAATCTCGCTCAAATCCAGCAAATCCAGTATCCGAGGTTCATTCAATTGGTGAAGCAAGGGAAGCTCGTCGTCAGTCCCGAGTCGCCCCTCCAACTCGTCGTTGAGGAGGGTCGCAACACCCAATACTTCGAGGGCAAATTCAAACTTCCGTCACCAACAACCGGCGAGGAAGTTCCCGTTTCCTTCAACACGCCGATTTTCACACAATTCAACGGTTCCGAAATCGAGCAAGCTCTCAGCGAAGCCGGCATCACCCCGGCGATCACACCCAAATCCGACCTGCTTGCATCGGCCATCGTAAGTTTCCTGCCGATCGTCTTTTTCCTCGTCATCCTCTATTTCTTCTTCCGCTCGCAGATCAAAATGGCGGGCAAGGGGGCGCTCAACTTTGGAAAGTCCAAGGCCCGCATGCTCTCGAAGGATAAAAACCGCATCACCTTCAAGGATGTCGCCGGCGTGGAGGAGGCGAAGGACGAGGTTCAAGAACTGGTGGAGTTTTTGAAGGATCCCAAGAAGTTCCAAAAACTCGGCGGCCGCATTCCCAAGGGCATCCTCATGGTAGGCTCCCCAGGAACCGGCAAAACCCTCCTCGCCCGCGCCATCGCTGGTGAGGCCGATGTGCCCTTCTTTTCGATCAGCGGATCGGACTTCGTGGAAATGTTTGTCGGTGTCGGCGCCTCGCGCGTTCGCGACATGTTCGAGCAGGGGAAAAAATCCGCCCCCTGCCTGATGTTCATTGACGAAATCGACGCGGTGGGACGCCATCGCGGGCACGGCATGGGCGGTGGACACGACGAGCGCGAGCAAACGCTCAACCAGCTCCTCGTGGAAATGGATGGTTTCGATACCCAGGAAGGCGTCATCATTATTGCCGCCACAAACCGCCCGGATGTCCTCGACCCCGCGCTCCTGCGTCCAGGCCGATTCGACCGTCAGGTCACCGTGGCGCTGCCCGATGTGAAAGGCCGCGAGGAAATCCTCAAAGTGCATGCCAAGAAGGTGAAAATCGCCGAAGGCGTAACCCTCGCCGTGCTGGCTCGTGGCACCCCTGGATACTCTGGTGCGGAACTGGCGAATGTCCTCAATGAAGCCGCGCTTCTCGCCGCGAGAAAAGGGCTCAAGGCCGTAACCATGCGCGAACTCGAAGAAGCCCGCGACAAGGTGCGCTGGGGCAAGGAACGCCGCAGCATGGCCATGAGCGAGAGAGAAAAAATCTCCACCGCATGGCACGAGGCTGGGCACGCCATCCTGAATGTGCTCCTCGAGCACACCAGCCCACTCCACAAGGTGACCATCATTCCGCGCGGCCCCTATCTTGGAGCCACCATGTATCTGCCAGAGGGCGATAAGTATTCGACCCAGCAAAAAGAGGCGCTCGACCTCCTTGCAGTCACCATGGGTGGACGCATCGCCGAGGAGATGTTCACCAATGACATCTCAAACGGCGCCTCGGGTGATATCCGTCAGGCCACAAGCCTCGCCCGCAAGATGGTTTGCGAATGGGGCATGAGCTCGCTCGGAATGATCAGCTTTGCCGATGGCGGTGAGCATGTCTTCCTGGCCCGCGACATTTCCCGTCCGAGGGAATACAGCGAGCACACCGCGCAGCAAATCGACACCGAGGTGAAACGCATCATCGACGAGGCGTATGAACGGGCCCGCGTGCTTCTCGAAGAACGCCGCGCTGCCGTGGAGACGCTCGCCAAGGCCCTGCTCGAATACGAGACCCTCGATGCCTCGCATGTGAAGGAAATCCTCGACCATGGAAACATCCAGAACCCGCCAATCGTGGAGGTCGCTCCCCCACCCCTGCCGCCACCACCATCCGACTCCGCACACGAACCGCAGTCGCCCATCAAGCCGGAGTTTCCATCCGGAGGTCTACCGGCCGCAGCTCCGGCTTAGTCTCGACCAGCTTTCAGGCACCTCTTTGTATCGAAGCTCAGAATGAATCCAATCGATGCCGGTTTTTCCAAAATGGGCATCGAAACCGCACAGCGGCATGTCTTCCTCTGCGTAGGACCGGATTGCTGTGCTGAAAGCGATGGGCTTGAGACATGGGAGGTTTTAAAAGAGCGCATCAAAAAGCTAGGGATTCCGGTTTTGCGTTCCAAGGCCGCTTGTTTTCGAATCTGCTGCAAAGGCCCATGGATGCTGATTTATCCAGAGGGCATCTGGTATGGAGAAGTGACTCCAGCGCGTTGCGAACGCATCATCGAGGAGCACTTGATTGGGAATTCGCCCATCCAGGAATGGATCGCGCGTGAGCACCCGCTTGGTGCCTGACGCTTCCCCCCCCAGCAACGGATTGTCAGGGCACTGGACTCCTGTCATTTCTCTGCAATGTCCTTTTTAAAATTTGAACTGAAGAACCGCTGACATGCTCACCATCCGAAACCTTAAGAAATCCCACGGCGGCCGACTGCTTTTTGAAGGTGCCGACATGCAAGTCAACTATGGCGAGCGCATCGCTCTGGTTGGGCCGAACGGCGCCGGCAAATCCACGCTTTTTTCGCTCATTTTGAAAAAGGACGAGCCTGATGACGGAACGGTGCAACGCGATGAGTGGACCACTCTTGGCTACCTGCCTCAGGAGGCAGAGGCCGTGCATTCGGAAACCGCTCTCGACATCGCTTGCGGACGCGCAGGCGAGCTTCAGGCCCTGGAAAAACAACTCGCCGCACTCGAAGCCGCCGGAAATGTCGAAGGCGCTGAATACCTCGAGGCGCATGCCAAACACGAGGCGCTCAGTAGTTCGCATGTCGAAGCCAAGGCCAAGAAAATGCTCACAGGCCTCGGCTATCGCGAATCAGATTGGAGTCGTCCCGCACGCGAACTGAGCGGTGGATGGGTGATGCGGGCCCACTTGGCGCGACTCTTGGTCATGGAACCCGATCTTTTGCTCCTCGACGAGCCAACCAACCACCTTGATCTCCTCTCACTACTCTGGCTGCAGCAGTATTTGAAGACCTGCTCCAGCGCGCTTTTGCTTATTTCGCACGATCTGGAGTTCATGGACGCGCTCATCGACGGGGTTTATGAAATCGCGAATCCGAAGCTCATCCACTACAAGGGCAACTACTCCGCCGCCATGGAGCAGCGCGAGCGCAACTACGAAATCCAAGCGGCCGCCTATAAGAACCAGCAAAAGGAAATCACCGCCCTGCAGGAATTCGCCGACCGCTTCCGCTCCGTTTCCTCCAAAGCCGCCCAAGCCCAGAGCAAGCTGAAGCAAATCGAGCGGATGGAAAAAATCGAGCGCCCTGAACCTCCGAAGAAACCCTTCCGGTTCCGCATCCCCCAACCCGAACGCGGCGGTCAGCGCGCCGCCATGCTCGAAGGGGTTCACATGGCCTACGGCGACCATGTGGTTTACAAGAACCTCGACCTCCTCATCGAACGCGGCGAGCGGGTCGCCCTCGTTGGACCAAACGGCGCCGGCAAGTCCACGCTCGTTAAAATCCTCGCCGGCGTGGTGGAGTTTCAAAAAGGCAAATGCACGTTCGGCAGCAATTCCAAGATCGGCTACTTCAGCCAGCATCGCGCCGCGACGCTTAACCCCAACCACTCCCTGCTCGATGAAATCCTGTCCTCAAATGGCACCCTGCGCGAAGACGAGGCGCGCAGCATTCTTGGCTCGTTCCTCTTCAAGCGTGACGACATCCATAAAAAAACAGCCGTCCTCAGCGGCGGAGAAAAGACCCGTCTCAACCTCGTGAAGTTTCTGGTGAATCCCCCGAACCTTCTCCTCATGGACGAACCCACGACGCACCTCGATATCCTCACAGTCGAGTCCCTCGTCCTTGCACTCGAAGCCTACGAGGGAACGCTGGTCTTCATCTCGCACGATGTCCACTTCATCCGCAAACTCGCCAACCGGGTGCTCCACATCAATGCGGGACAGGTCAACTCCTACCCGGGCGGCTATGACTACTTCCTCGAGAAATCCGGTCTCCTCGGCTCCGAGCGCTTCGCGCTGACGGCGGAATAGCGTGGCATTTGACAGGTCGGCATTCACCGTGAGTCTCATGAAGATGATTTATTTCGTGATGCTCCCGCTTCTCCTCGTTTGTGTTTCCGCACAGGCGGAGTCGATCCCTCGATTTGAGCAACGCTTGCCGATGGAGGTTGTTTTCAAAGGTGGTGAAAAATTCCAGCGTCTGGTGAGGCAGGCTCAACGCGAAAACTGGGCGACCCTGCCGATTGGCGAACGCACAGCACGAGTGGGCAAGGCTCTTCTCGGAACTCCCTATGTGAATTACACGCTTGAGATTCATGATCGCATCGAATCGCCATCAGTAAATTTCCAGGGATTGGATTGCTGGACATTCTACGAAATCTCCCTCGCCTTTGCGCGCATGCTGCGCCTGAAGTCGGGCGATTACACGCCGGAGGACCTCCTGGCCCTTGTGGAACTCGAGCGATACCGCAATGGCCGCTGCGACGGTGGGTATCTCAGCCGAATGCACTTCTTGGAGGAGGTTTTTGCCGACAACGAAGCGCGAGGACTCTCAGTGAACCCCACGCGCGATCTCGGCGGCGAGCCGCTTCAACGCCAAATCCGGGAAATGACATCCGCCTGGAAAAGCTACCGCTACCTCCGGAGCAATACCGCGCTTCTGCCCGAGATGGGACGCATCCAAGAAAAAGTATCCGCCCTACCCGTCCACCACATCCCCAAGGATCAGGTCGCCTCGATCGAAAAATACATCCACACCGGGGACATTATCGCCATCACCTGCCGTGACGGCTCCGCCTACACATCCCATGTCGGCATTGCCGTGCGCAAGGCAGGCGGGACCCACTTCATGCACGCCACATCCCGACGCGACAAGGGCCGCAAAGTCGTTCTGGACGGCCGAATTTCCGATTATCTCAAACGCTCCGACGAGCACTTCGGAATCGTCATCTACCGCCCGTTGGACCTCCCCACTGTCTCGCGGAATGTGGCCACGGCGCAGTAAGTTTCCAGTCAGCGGCATTTTTCTTTTTGATGCCCACCTGCGCAACTAAACTGGGCGCTCCGTGAATCTTTACCATCAGCTCCTGCGTCCCTTTTTTTTCATGTTGCCGGCTGAAGCCGCGCACAATCTGGCCATCCTTGGCCTGCGCCTGACTCCGCCCTCGCTATTACGAGCGGCATTCGGCTCCACACCACAAAAACCCACCAAACTTCTCGGGCTGACTTTTCCGAATCCCGTCGGCCTCGCAGCAGGGATGGATAAAAATGCGAGCGCTCTGCGTGCTTGGGA
>Ga0209229_10000734_pt1 | contig 13446 bp, 16 predicted proteins | sample SanBayMetagenome_FD_187466 | JGI IMG/M metagenome (GOLD analysis project Ga0209229, IMG submission 187466) | Freshwater and sediment microbial communities from dead zone in Sandusky Bay, Ohio, USA (SPAdes) (version 2) | ecosystem: Environmental > Aquatic > Freshwater > Lentic > Sediment... | reverse complement strand
TGATCCGATTAAGGTCTCTATCTTGTCGAACCTTGCAGCCATCTCAACCCGAACCTCCTTGAGGTCATCTCTGCGGACGTACAGCTCACGCAGTTCCTTTTCTATCTCGTGGGTATCCCTACGCAGTTCTTTTAGTGAGTCCCATAGCTCGCGGGCAAACCAACCCATTGCAGCCACAATCGTACCCAACCCCAGATTGATAACAGTCTGCCAATCCATGTTAGGTTTTCATAATGTAGCAAAGAGCATAGTACGGGGGCAGATTAGCGTTTGTTCCGCTTACACCAGCAGTAGCATTAGTTGTGGCAACAGTAATTCCTGTGACTTTAGAGTCAGTATTAAGCGTACCACCACCGCTACTTGTACCAAATGCTGCTGACCCAGCAGTATTTGCAGCATTTACAGCATGAAAATGACCTGGGTCTGTAACAGTTGATGTTGCTGTGTGTGTATGGCTTACAACGATAGCGTTAGCAGAGCCGCCAGTAGCGTCTACCGCATAAGTTGAACCAGCGCCAACAATAAACCGGTCTCTTAGGTCAGGCGTTCCGTTAGATCCGTTACACAGGACGTAGCCCGCAGGAATAGACCCAATTGACCCCGACCATAAGAAAATACCGCCAGCAGGGATTGGGGTTGCCGGTGGTGGGGTAGCACCAATAATCCCGTACAGGTTGTCGTAGGTCTGAATTGTTACGTCTGCCGAGTCCTTTAAGATGAACTTGTAGAAGAACCCTTCAGTCAACCAGATGTCGTTAGGAGGTCTGCCGCTAGTCCCTAAGATAATTGGATTGGCGTTAGCCGTAAGCCCCGAGCTTGTCGTGTAGGTAGCCAAGGGCGTACTCGACCCGGCCTGATAGGTGTAAATTTTACCGGCGTTTAGCGGTGCGCCATTGTTATCGAAAAACTGAAATCCGTTGCCAATTGGCGAAAGATTGACTGCCATGATTATTTTCCTCTTAGAATTTCACCAAGGGTTCGTTCCTGTTGTGTCCCCGCAAGTGGCTCTAAAGTCTCACGCTGAAACTTTTCTGCCGCCTTACGTTGCCTAGCCTGTTTTGCAATAGTACCCAAGGGCAAAATGTTTGCCGTAGAGATATTTAATCCTAACTCAAGAGCCTTGCCAGCCTTTTCCGCAAGACCGGCAACCAAGGTATTGCTATTGTTTGCAAAACCACCTTTGGGTTGGGCCATAACCTTGCGCGATACATTGCCCAAACTCTTTAATTGTTTTGCAGAATCAGGGTCAAATACTTCTAAGAGCTTGGGCTCCAAGTCCCGCAAAATCTTGTTATACGCAGCCTGAGAGAAGTTGCCAGAGCTATCAACCGCCTTGCGGGTAATTGTTTCCATGAGCCCTGCGGCTATGGCCTGTTGTTCCGGTGTCCCCTTACCTAGCGCGGACATCATTTGGCGCACGTTGGCCTCTGTGCCTTTGCCTTTTGACAACACAAAGGTATCAATAAAGTTTTCAGGGGCTACCTTACCGTCGACGGCTGCGCTATACGCTGGATCTTTACGCAGGGCATCAAACCGTTCTTTAGCGGCCTTGCGAGCTGCATCAGCTAGTGGTTTTAGTTGAGCAGCCGCACCGGTCAAGGGTAGGTTTTCTAATGAGTCCCTAACAACCCCCAAGGCAAATGACTTGTTACCATCCCCAGCTCGTTCAGCCTTACGGATCTCGCTTGCTAGGTTAGTTCGCAGGGACTCAAACTGCTCAAAGTCCATGCTTGACCCGTCCCTGTAGGACTGAAGTTGCCGGTCAATCTCAGGCGGCAAGAACTCGCTCTTGAGCTTTTTCTTTAACTGCTGGTCTGCGCTCTGAACAAACTTTTGGGCATCAATAGGAAAGTTACCGCCAGCGGCCTGTTCTAGCTGACCGTAGAGCTGACGGATGTTGTCGTTACGCTGCCGGTCAATGTTTAGGTAGCCATCAATAACCTGTTGCCCAAACTCAGACGGCTTAGTACCAAATACGTCTGGGGCGGCTCTTTCTCTAATCAACGTCAGGTTATTAACCAATTTTTTGTTTTGTTCGCCAATCCGTTGTGCAATGTTAGGTAGTTCACCCCGGCGGTTTAGTTCGTTACTAAGCGCAACTAAATCTTCAGTAGCTTGACCTTTGGTAAGCTGGATAGGATCTGGCAAGTTTAGAGCCTCAACATGAGACTCCAAGGCTTTTAGATTGACGTTCTTCAAAGGCATTTGGCTTGCCGCTCCCCGCATTTCTAGGGGTAACTGGTCGATTGCCGCCTGAACCGCTACGGGGTTCTGACGGCCCGCAGCTCCTACGCTTGCCACTCCGGGTAGCCCTGCGGGGTCTTGACCCTTGATTACATTCTGTTGAACCTGAAACTCTTGATAAGTTAAACGTGGTTTTACTGCCGGTTTGGTAGCGCGGGGCAGTACGGGCGGGACTGCGCCAGTAGCCACCGGAGGTAATTTGCTTGCCTCAAACGCCTTGGCAACTCCCGCCATCATTTCCTGACCGGCTTCGGTCTTGGGCTCATAGGTAGCGGCCTTCATGGTTTCCGTAAATACAGGTCTACCTTTGCCGCCAAGAATGTCTGATCCTAACTGTATGCCCGCAGCGACCGGTGCAACCACGGCCTGAGATCCTAAAGCCGCTACGGTCTCACCAGTACCTTTTAGATAGTCGATAAAAGACCTTTTAGGGGCTGGAGCTGCTGGGGCTGATACAACACGGCCTGACGCATCAACTTGTGGGACGGCTGCGGCTAGAATCTGCTGTTCTTTGTTGACTGCGGCCTGTTGTTTCTGACCGATATTTGCAATACGTTTATCAATAATACTTTCAAGGTCTAAAGATTCTGCCTTCGGAGCCTTCTTTAATCGCTGATCAATTAAATCCTCAAGCTCAATAATTGATCCTGTCTTTTGAAAAAACGCTTGCCTTACTTCTTGCGGGCGCTTATTAAACTTAGCTTGAGCATCCTTGCTATCAAAAATGCGTTCAATATGATTCGGCAAGATTCCTTCGTTCAGCATCATCTGCTTTGCGTTGGCAAGCTCGTCCTCCGTCATATTTTCAAAACGGTACAAATCTTTCATTTTAAGCGCCCTGTGTCGGACAACCGTTTAATGTTTTGAAGTTTTGTCTTGAACTCTTGTAATTCTGCCGCATCTGTTGGCAGTAGTTTATCTAACGCTTCGCTACGGCGTTTTGGATCACGTTCATTTTTGTAAATAAACATGGCTTCAAAAATCTTTTGATCCGCATTAGCCGACCACGCTTGACGATAGGCCGGTAAGTTTGAATCACCAAACTGTTGGGCAAACTTTTGAGCGCCTTTGGCCTCCATGTCAATCCGAGTTAAGTCTCCAGCCAAACGATTTGCAACCGATAACAATACTGACGGCGGGTAGGTCTCATCTCCGTTAGCTTTAGCAACTAAAGACTTGCCAGCGTCAGTAGACATTGACCCACCTGAAGCCTGTAACACCGCAAGTTCTACGTTGGCAATGTCTTTACTTAATTGCTTAAATCGCTCATCACCAAAGAATTGTCTGATATATCGTTCACGCGATTCAAGAGGCCCAGTAGTAAACCGGCGGTCTTTTTCAAGGTCTTTGATTCCTGACAATACTGCGTCTACGTTACGCGCCGATTTGTTTACAGTTGTTTGAGTTGCAATCAAATCAGTACGATACTTCTGACCGGTAGCCAAGTCTGTAGCCTCGCTAGGCGTTGTAGCGCGAGGAATACCCGGACGGGGTGGCTCGTAAGGCAACGCAAACCCTGCATCTGCTCGACCAGCTTGCGCGGTCATTGGGGCTGCTTGAGCTTGAACCGGAGCTTGTGCTACTGGTTGTTGTGCTATTGGGGCTGCTTGAACTTCTGATGGCGGTACTGGGCTTACGGCTGCGCCCATAGGCGCGGTCATGGCTTCGGGAGTAACTCCCGGCCTTCTGAAAGCTGGCTGATTTGTAGGAATGGTAGACACGCCTATTGCACCGGCTCCACCCAAAGTTGACACGCGAGATGCGTTGTCTAGTCTTGATAATAGTTCCTCTTTTAACGCTCCGCGTAACATTCCGGGGTTATCTGTGGCTACCCGAATAATTGGCGCAAGAAGCTCATCAGCCCGCTTGGGATCTATTTTCATGGCCTTGGCGTGATCACGCCCAGCCGTTGTAATATACTGAATTAGTTTTTGTTGATCTACAGAGTTAGGATCTTGCTCTGCCTGAATAACCATTGGGTTGTTAATTGCAGAACTTAACCGGGAAACCATACCGGTGAGTTCTTTTTCTGCAATTCCAAGTTCTCCGCTTCTAACCTCTTGTTGAGTTTTCTTAATCAGCTCTGGATAAAGTTCTTTTTCTCTTTGATAAGATTGAGCGCCACGGGCAACATTAAGCATATCTCCCAAACTCATGGTTGCCGGTGGTTTTACGCCTAGCGCAATGTCTGGTTTGATTCCAAAGTCTGCCATGATCTTTCCTTACGCTAAATTTCCTGTGTACGGCATACCCGCACTTGTTGGAGCAGCGGCTACTGTTGTTGGTGTTGGCTTCATCAGTTGGTTTAGATAAAGCATATTTCCAGCGTTTTGTAACCCGCCGCCAATCGCATTAGCCGCGCCCACAATTCCAGACGCTTGGGCTTGAGCCCCGCCAACAGCTAACTGACCCGCACTTTGAGCCGCGGTCTGGCCTACACCAACCCCAGTATTGACTGCGCCCTGACCCATGCCGGCTATGTTCGCTAAGGTGTTATAAATGTTGGCGCGTTCTGTCTGGGCTCGATTAAAAGCGTTCCCATACTCAGTAGACGCTAGTCCCTGACCAAACTCCGTAAGACCTCTTAGAGTGTTGCCAGATAAAGCACCGCCCCCTACGTTTCCTAGCCGTTCCGTAGCCTGTGTCCCGTACCGCATACGGAAAGCCATTGACGGGTCAAGATAAGGAGCTAGAGCCTCTTGACTTGCAAACTGTTGGGTCAGGTAAGGCTTCATGCCCTCAATATCTTTGAGGGTCGCATATCCTAATTCTCGATACGGGCCTAAATCCTCGCGGGCTTGTTGAGCTGCCTGATATTGCAAATCAGAGGCATATCGAGTTGCGTCAGCTTGGGTTTGAGCTGCTTTCTTAGCGGCACTTGCGCCCATTGCACCGCTAACGACGGATGCTCCGGCAACGGCGCTTACTGGATCAGGCATTTTGAAACTCCTTCACATAATCTTCAAAAGTTTCGCCATACAATCTGGCTACAAAATCGGATGCATTAGCCGCAGCTTCAAACCCGTGGACTAGGCGCACCACCTCTAAAATCAGGTCGTAATAGGCAGCTCTCCACATATAAGCCTTGTGCAAATCTTCCCTATTATCCTCTAATCGGTTAGCTCCAATCCACCGCAAAACCAAGTTGCTCACGATTGGTAACAGTTCTTTAGAATGATATTGAAAGAACGTGTTGTTGGGCAATAAAAACATGACCTTGTAGATCACCGCTTCCTTTTCTTGCGAGCTAACCTCATCGTTGTCGCGCCAATCGTCTAGCCCTTGGATAACGCTCCAAAAGTCTAAAAGCCAACGCACCGTTGGTTCGGGTAGATTTAGGGGGGCAAAGTGTTCAGGCTTCATACGTCGTAATAAGGAACCTTTTTAGCTTCCCCGTTTACCGTGATATTGATAAACCCCCGTGGGTTTGCCGGTAGGGTCGCAGAGCCAGCCGTAGCCGTGGAACTGCTGGAAAAGTTGAGCAAGTTCAAAAAGAATAGCTGCCACGCTGGGGTCGGTCTGCCCGCATCGTTGACTAATTGGGAGGTCGGTATTACCTGATTCTGGGGTAGTTGGGCCATCAGTTATCCCCCGCTTCCGCTTTCAAGTTCGCAGACACAATGACCGCCTTGATTGGGTCGGTGATCACCACCTCAAATATCCTGTCCCGCGCAAACCCCAACCGCCTCCACATGGCCCGCGTAAAGTATTCGCCCTGCTTTCCTATGGTCACCCAGTTCTCGTTAGACCAAGTAAAGCCACCGTTATCCGACCACCGGAGCATTGCCTGTGGATCTTGACCTTGACCAACCGGCAACCCAACTCCGGGCTGGAACTGGATCTGAAGCTCGGCAAAATACTGACGCTGGAGGTCTGTGGTTATATGGGGACACCTTCTAAGACGGCGTATTAGCTGACCGTCATCGGTGTACTGTGATAGAGACAGTCTATAGAGTTTGCCGTTCTCATAGTCACCAAGCAATACTTGCTGGTTAAAAAAACAGCAGCAGTTACCCCGGTGGCGCTCGTACTCGTTTTGGTTATTGGTGTAGAGCCACTTGTGCCAAAGCCCTGTGGTGATGTCATAGGCCCAAGTCAGTCCGTTAGTCCCAATCGAGGGAAAGGTTACAACGTAGGTCTCATGGCCCTCTAGCTGGTACGTCCACGCAATCGCGTCAGATACGTCTTGACCGACTAAGGTGGTCTCAACCGCGTGGGTCGAGATCCTCTGTGGGATGTAGCCGTTCATCTGGACGATGGTGGCCTCGCCTCGGTTGTTCTTAGATACATAGGCAAAGGAGTTACCTACCCGCGCGCAGGAGTAGGCCGCAGCAATACCCTGCTGGGTACTAGAACCTTGAATCCTTGAGAACGGAAATGGTACGGAACCAACGTCTAGCCACGCCTCGGAGGACATCTCACCCAGTAAGTAGACCTCCCGCCGGTCAACAATAATAGCCACTAGGTCATCTGGTGAGCCATCCTTGGACGCAAACGACAGGGGGTCAGTAATCGGGGATAAGAGGTCAGACGCAGCCCATTGTTGGCTGTTGGGCTTATTGTAGACAAAGTAGTTGTCAGAAATATCTACCGTGACCCCGCCCTCAAAGGCTCCGTCTGTAGAGGGTAGAACCGTCCAGTTTAGGGCGTATATCGTGGTGCTAGAGACGGTTTGTGAGGCGCTGACGGTGTACGTTCCCGCACCACCGGAGCCCGTCCCAAAGGCCGTGATAATTGTTCCATCGGTCACCCCGGAGCCTTCAATCGTCTGGCCTATCTTCAGAGTGCCGCTGGTCACCGCGCTAACGGTCAAAGTTGTGCCAGATATAGATCCGGTCACAATAGCGGGTGATGCGACAGAGTTGATTGCGGTACTTGCAACGGTTTGGGAGTCGCTAACCGTATAGGTTCCAACCCCGCCTGATCCCGTTCCTAATGCCGTAATCACGGTATTTTGAGCTATGCCCTGACCAAAAATAGCCTGTCCGACCGCAATAGTCCCGCTTTGCATGACGCTTACGGTCAAGGTCGTTCCGCTAATTGAGCCGGTAAAAATAGCCGATGATGGGGCGCTGATAAACCATGTGTAGCGATAAGTATCGTCCACGATATAGACGTTCACCCCGTTATCTACAATCCCCACCTGACCGGTTGAAGTGTTTAGTTGGCCCACCATGACGGGGGTCAAATCGCTTTCCAAGACGTACACAAAGTCACCGCAGACCGCTACAACCTGTTGCCCGCCAGACAGTGTTCTAAGCCCTCGGACTTCTTCTTGATTTGGGAAAATAGCCACGGTCTCAAGCCCCGGAGTCGGGTAGAGCGCAACAACACCGCGTTCGCCTTGAGCCTTGGTTGGATCTATCTCAGGGTAGAAGTTGATGCACTCTTGAGCGTCTTGAGTGATCGAGGGAGCCTCGTAAGCCGCGCCTACGAATCCAAAGTCAGGCATTACTGAAAGCCCCCGGTCAGAATCCAACCAGCGTCCGCACGCTTACCAACCACCAGAACATCATCGTACCTAGCAGACTGCATGGGCTTCATGTTGGTTCTCTTGATCGTGGCCTTTGCCTGAGAAGCTAGCCCGTTGATCATGGCGAGCTGCTGGGGGTTGGACTTGCCGTACATGGGCATAAGTCTTTCCGCAAGACACCAGCGCAAGCACATGATGTAGCCCTGTGGGATCACAATGGTGTCGTTAATGCTATTGAACCTCTGGAATATGGTGTCGCAGAATATGTGCATCTCGCCCTGAGATGGGTTGGGCCAAAAGTAAAACGTACCCATCACCTCGGATGGCTGGTAATAGACCGCTTTGGGCCATGGGCCGTTCTGGGTCTTTAGACCAATCAGCTCGTAGTTCTCAAGGTTCAGAATAGCTACCGGGTAGTCTAAGCCGCCATTCACAATAGGCTGACCGTTGGAATTGGTGTTTACTCGCACAAAAGCTGAGTTCACCGACAGGGGGCGCTCGTAGTAAGCGGTTATCGTGGTCGAGGCTACCGTCTGGGTGTTATTGACCGTGTACGTCCCGGCGTAGTTTACGTTGCCGCCAGCTCCGGTTCCAAAGCCTGTGATCTTGGTTCCAGCCGTAATTCCTGAACCTGTTATCACCATCCCGAGCGCAATCCCGCCCTCGGTGATGTTAGTGACCGTTAGGGTATTTCCTGATATTGAGCCGGTAAAGGTGGAGTTGACCTGACCCGTTGGGCCAACCGTGTACTGGGTCTGTCCCGCAGTTAGGGTGAAGATGATCTCGGTCTTGTAGTAGACCATCATCTGCTCGTTTGACCATTGGTCGATCATGTCGTTCAACATATCGAAAGCGTCTTGGGCCTCGGCAGGGGCCGGGGTCTCGCCAGCGGCAAGTGCCCCAATGTCCTTCATGGCTCGGCTGATAATGTCTATGGGCTGGGTCATAACTTCACCTTAAATGTCTCTACTTTCCACGGCAAGCTAACCTTTTCGGTGTTTGTAGCCTGTTTTTCAAGGTTCGCATGGATCTTTTCGCGAACATCTTCCATGTCTAAGTGTAACCAATGCGTTACGGAATGTTCACTAACTTCTTCTAATGGGGCATTTTGCCAACTTTTCTTAAATGTCCAATACCCCTCGGTCGATATATTTTCGTGCGTGACCTGATAACGGACTTTGGTTATCTGCCCGTCCTCTGAAAAGACATCTAGGATTTTCCAAGTAAACATTAGGCTAGGGTCGCTATAAATTGTTGAGCAGCTTCCGCAGACATCACATTACCATCTGCATCTTGTAGTTCTGCGCCAGCCAGCAAGTCTGCTTTTAGTTGTGGATACTCAGCGGAGCAAGTTAGGCGGCATAGCCCGTCATCGTCAATACGGGCAAAGATTTGTTGTTCGCCTTCTTGTTTAGGTAACATTTTGTAAATCATAGTTCAGCGCTCCATCCAAGATATGCAGTTGCTCCATTAACGCCATCTGTTCTAAACGCCCCGCCACGCCCATCGGTAAGACCAGAAGCCGTAGTAGCGTTGACAACGGCAATATAATTTGTAGTTGATGTTGCAAAAGTGGCTACAGATGAACAGGACACTACTGCGCTCCCACTAACTACTTCATATTGGTTTGCCGTTCCTGATTGTTCTAATGCTGTCGGTCTATCTCTCATAGTTACAGGAAAGTTAATAAATGCTTGTGCGCCTGTTGTAGAAAAAGAATAAGCAGTTCCAAACACTCTTGCTACAGCGCCCGGAGTTATTCTATAGTAATACCGCTGACACATCGCCAACTCACGCCCATAGTCTCTGCGCTCAAACGGGGTAACAACAGAGCCTACTTCAAGTTGTACGCCTGTGATGTACCAAGTGGCGTTGAGAGTTCCGATGACTGAGGTTGCTCCTGTGGCTGAAAAATAGGTTGCCCCCGCCCATGCTCCAGCTGTTCCGCTATAAGTAGAGCCAACACCAAGACCCCAGAAAACACGGAATCCGACACCGTTTGTAGTTAACCATGTTCCGCTTGTATCACCAGCAATAGTAATTGTTTTTTGTTCCCATGTGTTTGCAACAGAAATGGTGTATGTAAAGGGGTAACTTCTATCAAAAGCATTGTTTGTTACAACGCCACCAAATGTTCCCGTAAGGCTTGATCTAGTCCAAAAAGATATTGTTATTGTTTTTGCGTTAGCAGTTCCCCAACCAAGATCAGAAACATTAAGCCCCTCAATGTTATGAGCAAATAGATAAAACTGTGTTGCTCCAACACTTGTATCAGTGGTTGTAACAGTTGCTACAACAGAATTAGTAAATCCAGTTGGAACTGTAGAACTTTGTTGTAATGTAAAAACACCGTCTGTGCTTTGTCCCTGTCCAAAAAACCTGTCAACAGGAAATTGTGCAGTGGTGCTGTTAACAGTCACCGCTGCAGTACCTCGCTGTGCAATCCTCATATCACCATTGATGATGCGGTTGCGGAAGCCTTGCAGACTATCCGCAGTAGGGGTCATGCTATTTATCGTAGCGGTATTGCCACCACTAGCGTCTGTTATAGCGTTTACTTTTACGGTGCTCATATTAGTTGTTCCTCAGTTGGTCGAGGTAGTGTTGGGTGTTCCCACTTGGCAATGTAGTCACCTCTGCCGTCACTATCGTTCTGGATTTCAATTCCGTAAAACACCCAAGGCTCATTAGGCAGGTTTGGATAAATCGTTTTAATTCTTTCAGAAAGTGTCATGCTGCCCTCACTAATGCTGCCGATGCCATTGAAGCCGTATTTACTTGAACGGTTGTAGATGCCGTGTAATCAAAATTATAGGTATAAAACTCCAAGTAGTCTGATGAGCCATTCATATAAATGACCCCGTTTACTGATACGCTTGCTCGACCACCAGCATTAGCCAACCACCCAGTTTGTGTGCTTATTTCGCTACTTCCATTTTTGTAAATTGAGGGTTGGTAAAAATAATTTCTAGCATCAGTTACGGTATAACAAACAACAAGATTTACCTGATAATAACCAGCCGTTGTTGGTGTGAATCTATAATTTGTTGTTGGATCATAATTACTGTTAGTGTCAAAAATTTCATTATTAAATTGAATTTTTGTTGCCGTATTGTGGTTAATTGTTTGATTGGAGGTTACTGATGCTCTAAACGCTGGGCCAGTCCCCGCAAAGGTTGACCCAGTAGTGATGATCGTCCCCGTGTTATCAGGAAGTGTCAGCGTCCTGTCTGTATTGGTATTAGGGGCTGCTATGGTCAGTGTACCTGTGCCACTAGCGTTACCGGAGATTTTTACGAGTGACATTATAAACTCTCCACAATCTGCTTGAGCGCATCTATGTTGTTAGCAGAATCAATGTTTGTTTGAATATCTGCATACTTCTCACGGATAGCCTGCCGAGCAACTTCGGCCTGAACAGCATCGTTGCCGGGAATCTGCTTCATAATCACTTCGTCATGCGGAGCAAATTCAGCAGACCGAGCGGCCCTGCGCTTGTCGTGGGCTATCTCTTTAGCCTTGGTAATATCAATTACGATTGCCATGTCCACGCTCCACGGAAGGTTCGGTCTGACGGAATATCAGACACATCTACAATCTCATAAGGTTTTCCAGCGGGAACATCTTTGGCAGCAATCTGCTCAATCGTTAATCCGCAATCGGCAGGAACAATAATTGCTACGCCGCCATCATCTGTTGGGTAAATTATGCGTTGGTTCATTTTTGCTCCTGATTAACGGAATATGGAAACGCTTACTTGTGCAGAATCGCCATTATTACCACCAGTAGTAATTGTTAAAAACCTCAGTGCTGTCGTTGTTCTGGCAGTTCCGTGGTCATAAGGGAAAAATGTCACTGCTGACGCAGCTGTTCCACCAACATTTCCATAAGCTGCGTAGTCCGTATTGCTCAGCGCAGTCGTAAAGTTTGCTGTGTAATCGCCTGTTCCGTTATCAGTAATAGAACTAACATTCCCAGATGCACGAATAGCAACTGTACCAGTACCGTTAAAGTTTACCCATGCACGACATCCGTAAGCAGTAGCGACTGAACCATAACCTGAGTTGAATTGAAGATTGGCACTAGAGTCAATCCGCATCGCCTCAGCACCACCCTCTGCAAAGGCTATGGTGTCAGCAGCAGGGAAGAAGATGCCTGTGTTCACATCTCCAGTGGTTGTAATAACTGGCAATAACGCTGTTCCAGCCGCCGCTACAAACTGGGCATCTGCATTAAACCTAGCAACCTCTGCCCCACCCTCTGCAAAGGCTATGGTGTCAGCCGCAGGAAAGAAGACTCCAGTATTAGTATCTGCACCCTGTACCGCTGGCGTACTAGCAGAGCCATCTACACCCGCTATACCTGTTGTACCGTTAATCGTAATTGTCATGTTAGACCACCGTCCAGACTGAACCGCTTGAAACTGTTACCGTTATGCCGGTATCAACCGTAACCGGCCCCGCACTCATACCGTTAAACCCAGTACCGATTGTGTAGTTCGTATCAATCGTTTGAGCGTTTACAAAAATACCGTTCTGCGCTACAAGAACCTCTGACTTCAGCTCACCGGTTGATGGCTTGTAGAGCAGCTTGGCGTTACCCGTGTAAATCGTTGACGCAGTTCCCGAGGTCGATGCCAAGAACGCAGGGTATACGTCCGTTGCCGTACTTGTATCGTTTGTAATACTTACACCCGCAGCCGCAGTAACCCAAGACATCACACCTGATCCGTTGGTCTGCAAGACCTGACCGGTCGTACCGTCTGAGCTGGGCAGGGTGTAGGTCGTAGACCCCGCAGCCGCAGCTCCCTGAAGTCCTACATACCCAGAGCTTGTGCCGTTTAATCTTATGACGTTGCTCTCAATCATTCCCGTCTGGGGAGTAAATTTGAGCTTGGTCGAGGCCACATTGACCGTGGTCGCATTACCCGTAGTTACTGACGTAAAGATTGGGTACAGGGGTGTTGCGGTCGTGGTGTCATCGGCAATCGTCACCCCAGAGGCATCACTTGACCAAGTTGGAACACCGCTTGCCAGTTTTAGAAGCTGACCGTCTGTGCCAGCCGCTAAGAACGTGGTGGTGTCAGCCGCAGACTGATAGGGTAGCGACCCTGTAGCACCCCCTGCTAGGTTGGTTGCCTTGCCCGCAGTCAGGGTTGACTGAGCGCGATTCTCCCAACGTGAGTCACCGTTATCCCAAACGATTACATCGCCGTCCGATGGGCTTATGGCGTAGACGTTTGATAGGTCGTTTAGCCGTGGCTCAAAGGTTGGGCGAACAAAAAGGATTCCGTTTGATGCGTTTGCGTATGTGACCGCAGCTACCTGAACCTTGGCGTTTGGAGCTGTCGGTACGTTCTTTGTAAGACCGCCTGTGACCGCAGGGTTGTAATAAAGAATATCCCCGTTGACCCAAGTCTCACCCGCAGTTGACCCGCTGGTGTCGATTCCCTTGACCTCGCCAAACTCTTGAACGTAGATCCAATCGTTTGTAACCCCAGACTCTTTAGCCAAACCAATGATTGAGGTTCCCGTAGCCGCCGTTAGACCGGTAGCCGGTGCAGCCGTAAGACCGCCAGACGCTCCAACGGTTCCGGTCAGCATCAAGACCTGACCCTTGGTTATCGTGGCGGTTGCCTTGATCCGGTAGTAGTTTTCCTCGCCAACCTTGATCCCTACGTTGTTGTTTCCAATCAGCTCTAAGGTTTTAGTGTTGTCATCCCTATTCCA
>Ga0209229_10000733_pt1 | contig 13449 bp, 6 predicted proteins | sample SanBayMetagenome_FD_187466 | JGI IMG/M metagenome (GOLD analysis project Ga0209229, IMG submission 187466) | Freshwater and sediment microbial communities from dead zone in Sandusky Bay, Ohio, USA (SPAdes) (version 2) | ecosystem: Environmental > Aquatic > Freshwater > Lentic > Sediment | place... | reverse complement strand
TATTATCTATCATGGTATAAAGAGCAGTTTTCTTATCATAATGATTTGATGCAGTATACCATGTTTTAGGTCTTCCAGTTGAACTACCATGTAAATAATTATCACGTTCAAATGTATTTGTAAATCCTAAATCTAAACTTCCAAATACATCAAGTATTGTATTATTTTTTCCAATTAACTTTCTTGTATTTCTAATGTTAAAATATACAAAATAATTGTTATTTATTATTCCAGATAAATCTTCTATATTTGAATTTATTAAACCAGCTTTATCAACAACTTGTCCAATAATTTCTCTTGGACGTGAGTAAATACTTGATGTTGTTGCAGAAGCAACAGATATGAATGTTGTATTTATATCTATATCATCTTCGTAATTTTGAGTATCAGATTCTATTGCAGTTTCAACATCAAATTCACCATCAACATTTGTAAATTCACTTTTTATATCATCATCAAAACCTATAAAAACTGTTGTAATTTTTGAAGAATTTACATCCCCAACAATAACTGCAGATGCTGATATTTCAGTTGTATCTCTAACGTATTTTTCAGGTGGTAATCCACCAAAATCTCTTGATGTTTTTACTCTTGAACGTTCAAGTATATTTGGTTCTACAACAACACCAAGTATATCATTTGTTCTTAAAGGTAATGTTTGACGAATTTGATCAAATACACTAAAATCAAAAATTGAAACTAATCTCAAATAAGCAGTAAAATCGTTTCTTGTTGTATATTTTTTCCAATACTCTCTTGCAAATTTTTTCAATGATGGGTATTCATCTTTTTTTGTATTTGAGTATTCTCCCAAATAATCATCTAATTGTGTATTACCTATCGCCTCATATATGTCTTCATTTATTACATGTTGTGGTGAAAATGCAACCATCAATTTGTTTGAATCTATTGAAAATCTATCAAAAGCAGTAATAACCGAAGATTCATCTTTTAATAAAGCACCTTGCAATGAAGCAGAATCTATCCTAACTTTTTCTGTAAATGGTGTATTGTTTCCAATAGTTGCAACTTCCATGTTGTAAACTTCAACCATTGATTCAAACTGATCTCTAGTTAATCCATTAAAATAAACACTTTTCGATGAACTATAAAAATTACTTTTTAGTTGATCCGGATGCATACTTTTTATACTTGATGTAGATTCTACATTAAATGGTTGCCAAAATTTCCATTGAGCTTGTAAATCATAGAATGAAGAAGTTGGTGTATTACCATTGTAAGCACGCGATGCCATCACATGATTATCAAATGATGATGTAATTAACGGTTTTGTCCAATATCTTAATTCAAAAATTGAACCAGATAATAAAAAGTTTGTCTGTGGATTTGATCCAGAACCAATAAATAAATTACCGTCAGAAGACCAACCTCTATTGTAATTTGATTCGGTAGAACCAGTTACACTTATACTTGCACTTCTATCAACGGTAATCTTTCCATACTTTGATGTTTTTAATATAAAATCATAAGTTTGATTTACTGATAATGAATCCATTGATGAACTTCTACGAATCATTAAGTTTAGAGGAATATCATCATAAAGATATTCGTCTTTAATAGATGCAGATTTATAGTTAGTTCCATCACCTAAATAAAATGTTAAGTCTCCTTTTTCAGCAGATCCAGTTCTATTTACAGTCACATACCAATCAACTCTACTTCCGGATGTTTCTTTTTGTAATACCGTTTGAATTTTATCATTAGCATAATCATAGTATTTAGATGGATTCATTTTCCAACGAAATGTTAAAGTATCTGGATATTGCCAATTATTATTTTCATTATTTATTCTTTCCCAAGGAGCACGAACATAACTTGATGTTGCAGGTTGTTGTAAACTCCCAACAAGATTCAAAAAGTATGTGTGTTTTTCCCACTCTGCTCTTGGAATAACACCCAAATCTGCATTGTCAGGTCCGCCATATTCTCGTATAGATAAAAGTGTCTGTGGAATACCATAAGTTGCAAGTAATGCCCTAACTCCTCTTGCAGTTCCTTTTGATTTATAGATATATGGGAGATTATTTAATACTCTCCTCCATACTTCTTTTGTTCTTTCTTCTTCACTTTTTGAAAATTCTTTACCAACGGTTGTTCTGCCAGTCCAAAGTGGTTCACCACTACCACTCAATCCAAGTGCATATTCCCAAAGGTCTTTTGTTTTTGTTCCACTTGTTAAGGTCCATCCCAAGTTTCTAGTTGCTTCATATATTAAATCTTGTGATAACCCGTCTTTTGGATGTTCTTCTCGTAAATTCTTTTTAAGAATGTGGTCAGTATAAAAATATAATATGTCAAAATGTTGAGCTATCATATTGACAAAAGTTAGTATCTGTGCATTATCAGTATTTTCATAGATATGAGTTGGTAATGACTTTACAAGTGCAGAATCATTTACCATGTCATAGTCTGTTGCCAAATCAAGTATATTATTATACCAATTTTGAACTTGGTCACTTGTAGTTTTATACAAATCAAATTTACCTTGTTTGGTAATTAAATTGTAAGAACTACCTGTTACTTCATATTTTGGAAATGGTTGAATTGATGCAGTTAATTCAGATGTATAACGTAGACTTGCAGAAGTTTCATAATATAACCATTTTTCAAAGTTGTCAAATCCAGAAACAACTTTATCTCGTAACATTTTAACTCTTGTTTTATTTATCTCAAAAGATCCAGAATACGAGCCGGTTATATTTTGTGTATAGTCCCAAACACCATTTGATAATGAACCCGTGAAAGAACCGGTATATGAGTCTAAATTTAACAATTGATTATTGTAAGTTTCTATTAAACGTATTTTGTAATAGAAGTTTTCTATTCTCTCTTCAGCAGAAGAATAAAATACAAAATTTTGAAATTCTGTAAAATCAAAATTTAACTCTACACTTGAACCGGAAACATTTACATACTTGTCCAAAATTTGTTGTGAAGTTTGTAAATTTGTTGATAATAAATCATTCCAATTTTTATATTCAGTTGTTCCTGTAATAAATCTATCATACTCTACTTCAAAATTTGGACCCTTAATAAATTTTGCTTGTAGTTTTTCAAATTCTTTTTCTACTTGAATGTTGTCCAAGTATGGTTTCATTATTTGACTTGTAAGCCAACATTGATAATACAAATCAACATCAAATGGTAATGCTTCCGCTAAACGAACATAGAAATATGCAGGATCACCGTCAGACGTTACATTCACAACATCAACTAAATTATTTTCACCAAAATTTATTACAATTGGTAATTTATACCTCGAACCTTTCATATATTCGATTACAAACTCTTGTAATTTTCTCACCGATTCAGCATCAGTTGGATTTGTCAATGTCAATCGAAGTTCTTTTCTATCGGATGATATATCGGAAACAAACAATCTATTTTCAGTATCATTTCCACCAATTAAGTTTCTTAAAAAATTGTAAACAATTCTATAAGGTCCTGGAACTAAATTTAACTGAGCAATGTGATCATGTATTGGTAAAACAACATATCTAACCGGTTCACCAAGTTCATTTATTCTTGGATCAATACTATATGGTGCAACATATAATGTATTTACATATGATGCATTTGGTAAGAATACATGGAGTTCTACATTTGTTCCAGGTGAAGAAGGATCTTCAGGATTATTTAATGTAGAAAATTTAGGAACAACGATTCTACTATTAAGATTAGAATAATTAAACCTATCGCCTCTAATTGGATTATTAGTAGCAATTATATCGGAAAGATTTTTGTATAAAAAATTTGGCATATAAAACTATCACTTATTTAATTGTTATTAACCAGTAGTTGATCCAGCTGTTCCAGCCGTTCCAGCAGTTCCAAAATAATCATTTTCTATCAAGTCGGACATTCTACTTAAACCTACTGAATTTTCTGATACAAAATCTGATTTGAAGTTCTTTAATGAATCAACATCTTCTGATAATGATTTCAATGTTTCACTTGTTCTTTCAGACATTGCATTTAATATATTTTCCGTTCTTAACTTATCTGTCTCTATTCTAGTTGATAGGTCTGTAAGTATTTGTTCTTGCTGAGCAGATAATTCAGTATTCATTCTTTCCATTGCATCTGCACGAATTGATTGGTTTTCGTATTGATTTGCCCAAATATCAATTCGTTCTTGCCATTTAACTTCATTTGCAGCCCAATCTACCAATTCACTGTTTTGTCTTTCAATAATATCTTGCAATTCATTTATTTTTTTATTCAAACTTTCTATTGAATTTGGATTATTTTCTGCAATGTTTTGTAAATTTTGTAACAATTCATTTTTTGCAATGTTTTGTATGTTTTCTATATCAGCAGAACTCAAATTTCCAAGTGGAACCCCCCTTAACAAACCAGTTTGTATTGTTTGTATTTGGTTAAAAAGATTTTTTTCAGCATCAACCGCATCTTTCAAAGATGAAAATTGAGTTTTAACTATAAAATTAAAATCACTTGATAAAAACCTTTGATCAACAACTGGTATTTCTATTTTACCTTTATTTTCCGAAGACCTTTCATCCAGATAACTTATTATTCTGTTTGAAATTTCATCTCTTACAAGTTCATTCATCGTGTAACCTTAAAGTAATGATTATTGTCAAAAATTTGAACATTATCCCCACCATCTCTTTCAACTTTAATTACAACTCTATAAAATCTTTCTGGTTGAAATGAATCCATCCAAAGATTAAAATAACTACTTGTTCCATCACAACTAATTTTTGTGCCGTTTTCATCGAATGGAAGTATTACTTCATCACTATGTGCATCACGGATTTCATAATAAGACGATGATGGCAAATAATGATTTACAGTTTGATATGCAGTTGTTGTGTAATTTTTTTCTGGATAACGAGAATATGCATATATTTTAATTTTTGCCTTTTCTTTTTCAGCATAAAACTTTTTTAACTTTACATTTACATTAAGATTATCTTCTGTTGCAGGTGTTAAACTTCCTGTAATAAATTCGGAATCATCCCAAACTACATTTAATCTTGGAACATATATTGTATTACTATCGGTTCCAAAAAATTTCAAACTGTTTATTAGATTGTCTGGTGAACTCTCCATCTCATTACTAAATTTCAAAATCATACCATCATTATCAAACCTACCAGAACCAGTTATCCACTTTTTAACTATATTTGTTACATCCATGTATAAGTCTGTTGATTGAAACGAAAATGATTGGGTGCATTCTAAATTATCATAATCCCACCATGTTCCACCACCTTCGTGTGTGAAATAAGAAGATGTTACATCAGCTATTATATTTGATCCACCCCACAAACCGTCATTTTGAATCCATGTTTGTGATAATTCATTCCATTCAAATGATGATATTCCAGGCGGAATATCCCATTCTGTTCCTGTTCTTTTAGATGTTCTATATCTCCAAGATACACCATCTGTTGTATATGGTAAATTTACAAATTTACCGGTTCCGTTTGTCCATGATGAACTCAAAGGATAGGCATATACTGTATATTCTTGTGGAATTTCTCTTATGTCAGCTGTTACTAATGCCAAATAGTATTTTGCATTATTAGAAATTTTATTAGAATTTACTCTACTTTCAATATCAGAAACATCAAATTTTAACAGTATTCTACTATTGTAAATAGAAGAACCAGATCCAGGAGTTTCGTGTGATAACTCCAACAATGGATCTATTCCAGTATTCATCGTATACTGTCTTTCGTAAATTGTTGCATCTCTGTTAGCAAAAATAGAATATATCATCCGAATGACCTCGCTCTTCCAACAATATCATTGTTTGGATATTTGATTTCAAAAATAGAAGGATCTAATGATGGGAATAATACACCATCTTTTATAGATTGGTCTATATTGTAAGCATGGGGTGAATAACCCAATGTGTTATCATACAAATTTTTTAATTTTATATTAACAACCGTTTGAACACCTGGCACTCTATCCAATTCGGTATAAATGTTACTAATAATAATTGGTTGATTTATTTGCCATTTTTTTACATCAAAGTATTGTTTCAATCTATCAATGCATCGGAGAACTACTTGATTTGAATTTTCATCTGGTAAAGTAATAATATCAAACTCAATACCAATGTTAATAATATAAGCATCTCGTATGTTTATTGCATCAGTTAGCAATCTATACCAATTCAAATATGTTTTAAGATTTTCTTTCGTAGCATCATTAACATTTGTTAATTTACCGTTTATATCATATCCCAATACATAAAAGTTTAGAGCAAGATCATTTTGAACTCTATCGCTATTAAATATAGAATCTCTTGTCAATTGTGTATCTTTTGTTATGTATGCCTTAGCAATTGAACCGTATCTTGGCGGTAAACTATAAGCACGAATTATGTAATCTTCTTTTGTTACTGCTCTGTTTTGAGCAGCAAATGAAGCAACAGCATTATATCGTATTTCATTTATATCTTCTTCAAGTTTACCACCAGTTGCTGGTTCAGGATTTGTTACTGCCAAACTTGATATTGCCTGTGAGTAAAGAACTGGATCCAATCCCTCTTGATCCAATATCGTAGTTCTTCTCAATATATTTGTTAGAACCTCACTTGGAACATTGTCTGAACTACCTTTTCCAATTGTATAGTAAAACGTTAGAGTTGTATTGTTTGGTGACAATCCATACGTTTTTGTATAAAGAAAGTTTGATGGATCAATATCTATTGACAAATTTGGATTTGTCATTGGTAATGAACCACCAACTAAATCTGGATTTGGTATCAATAGTTCATCATCAACATCAGAGATACCTGCACCAAATTGTATCTCAAATGTTCCATTTGAAAATTGTCTTGTTGTAAATCTTCTTGGAACTTTTTTTAATTTTAACAAGTATGGTGTTTCCAATCTATATTTACTTAACTTTGTATCATTTCTTGGAATGTTTAATACGGGTTCAAACACAGTATCCTGTGAAAGATATGGAACATATGTCCAAACATTTCCTTCGGTATCTACTGCATATAAAATTTCTATAATGTTTGAATCATTGATGGTAACTTTATCATATGGTTTTGGTTCGTCAAAATTAAAAGTTACAGTTCTTATATCTCCGGAAGTTGCCTTTGTTGATTTTTTTAACAACCAATATGTAACTTCGCCTGTGGTATCATCTATTTCATATGGAGTTACTTCTGTTGGATCGAAACTACTACTTGTCTTAAAGTCAATATAATCTATCGTTCTAAAACTAATCTCACCATCACTTGTTGGTGATACACTCATACCTGGTTCTATACCAAATGCATAATCAAAATCAGGAACTATATTACCACCTACTGATTTTGCCGGGACAACTTGAAATACATCCAATACAACATTTGCAGAAATTCTATTTTTAGGATTATACCCTAATGATTGCGCAATGTTTAATATATTTTGACGTTCATTGGCAAACAATATCATTGATTCTTGTAAAGTAACGTCTGTATAGAAAGATAAAACATCGCCAACATAAGCGGACATTTCCAAAAACATCATTCCGGGTGATGATTCATTAAAATCTTGGTATGTATCAGGAAAATAGTTTTTACTAAAATCTATCAATGCCTTTTTTAATGAATTAAAATCTCTGTTTACATAACGAATATCTTTGTTTATCAAAGCCATTTTATATCTCACCTATAATTGTTTGGTTGTATTGCAGCAATTTCTATACCGCCAGTAACAGATATAAATATCCTAATTGGTAAATATATCGTTGTTTCTCTAACTTTAACAGTAAAGTCTATTTTTATAGCATGGTCATTTTCTGCCAAGTCCGATGCATTTGGGTTTATATCAACTGTTAATTTTTCTAATGTTAGGTATGGCAACCATTCCTTAAAGGCATCGGAAATATCATTTTTAATAGTTTCTACAAAAGTATCTTCACTTGTTATATTTTCAAACAAAATATATCTCAAATTTGTTCCAAAATCAGGAAGCATATATCTTTCACCTTTGGAGGTTAATAGTAAGTTTCTGATGTTTGAATATATTTGTTCTCTATTAGTAACACTTTTATTGAATATACCACGTGGATTATTAAAGGGCAACATTACACCAACAAATTTGTTGCTATCAATAGTATTTCCTTCATTTACAGGTTTTGTATAATACTGCCATCTATTTCTACCAAGTCGTTTTTCCAATTATCATCTCCCCTTCTTTTCATCAATTTTTTTCATAAGAGAAGAATAATCTCTTGTTAGTGCAGACATTACTTCCGTTGGTATTTCAGCTTGTGAAAACCCTTGTGGTATTGCTGCACCGGCTCTTTCATATCCAAATCCTTCTGCCATATCTGCAGTAAAATGAAATCCATCTTCAATGTCAGAACTTTCTTGGAGACTACGTTTTGTTTCAGCAAGTAGTTCCTGTATAGAACCAAATTCAGTTTTTTTAGTTTTTGGTTTAATAACTTTTTTTGGTATTTGGGTTTCATTATACATAGAAAGACCATGTTTAAGAGTAGAAATATCATCTTTTTTTGGTTGAGCTTGAGTTACCTTCTTTTTAAGAGCATACTCAATTTCTTCTCTTATTATTGACCGTATTTCTTGTAAAAATTTCTTTGTGTCCATTAAAATAACTCCTTATCCTGGTTCTACAATTTGATCATATAATGTATTTTTTAATGTTGCTAAAATTCCTTTTTGTTTATTAGCAACGGCTTTCATATAATTATCAACTAATTCAGTTCTTCGGAATATACCGTTCATAGTTGGTTCAACTTTTTGATATTCTGGTGAAGATGTAGAATTTATTAGTTTGTGAAAAGCAATATGACCTCCTGGATCATCACCTGCAAAATTCCAAATTTTTCCAGGTTGACAACAAAATCTCCATCCTGCACCAGATACTTTGCCAGAACCCGCTGCGGCATTTCCTGCAATGGCATCACTTCCTGTATTTCCACCTAGTCTCCACATTGTTCCATCTGGATTTAGATAAGGACATACTTCAACATGACCACCTCTTGTTATGATTGATGCTTCCCATCCTCTTTGACTTAAAAAATGATCCATTAACTTTTTACCCATTTCTGTCATTTGTTTATCGGTAAAATGAATACCACGTATAAAAAATGCAGAAATTGGATTTGGTAACATTTGTTCATATACTGTTATTGCTATTTGCTCTTTAAGTTCCTTTTCATTCATTACCTCTACAATTTTACCATTTACTTTTTTTGTTCCTGGAGTTTTTTGTATTGTTTTTTTAGTATAAGATGTTTGTTTATAGAATTTGTATAAATGACAATGTTCTCTTGCATCTTTAGCGCCTTTTATTGGGCTCCCCATATTATACAAATCTGGATCAACTTCCATTGTACCAGTATCAGGATTAACAAACATTGGTAAACTAGCGTATGTGCCTTCTGAATCAGGTGTTACTGGTTTTGGCAATCGTTTTGAATACACATCTGTTGCATTTCCTGCACCATAAGGATTGTCAAGTGTAATTGCTGGGATATACCCACTATGATTCCAACAAAATTTTGCATGATAACCACACCAATGAGACCTTTCTGCCCAAGAAGAATACCCTTCCATATTCCCAATTCCCCAACCAGATTCATTGTGTATTGCACCTGTCACCATTCTATGTTGTTCTGTTTGATTTTCAAAAACATATGGTATTGCAGTATTTGGTATACCAACTTCTGGTGCATTCATTATTATTGGATAATTTGTTATTTTAAGATTTTTTTCAGGATGAACTTGAACTCCTAAAATTGCTTTTTTTGTAATACCCGTCCATGTTGCTTTTCCAGGACCAAATTTAACAGCACCAGTAATACTACTTTCTACTCTTTTATACTCATTGGCAGAACCGGCTTGATTTGCAGTTCCATTTACATTTGATCTAAATCCCCAATAACCAATTGATGTGGATCCAACATATATTCCATCTTTAACTGCAGGTTCACCGGGACCAAAAACAGGTTTAATATATGATTGCACCCGCATTGATGCCGGAACTCCATCCCGTTTTCCTTCAAGTTCACGTAGTTTTATTTCAGTTAATGCCTTACTATTTTCAACTTGAACAGGTGCTCCTTCTGGTGACTCATTTGATTTTTCTTTTGGTTCAAATTTTTGTTCTGGATCTTGCGGATTTGTTGCAGGGTTTTCATCCTTTGGTGTTTCTACTGGTGGCGTTTCTATTTGAAATCCCCAACCAATATAAAGATCAGTTAATTCTTTACTTTTTGTATCAATAACTTGTTTTTTTAACCAATCTACAGCACTTCCTTGTGCCGGGATATCTGCAGCACCACCTATATCAATTTCTTTTATGTTGTATGTGCGTTCAAATGACATTGCTGGAATTGACATAATAAAATTCCCATTATCATCAAATTCTGCTGTAAAAAATTTGAACTGTGCTTCATCACCACCTATTGTTGTACGAAAAATCCATTCAACTTTTACTATTGCTCCATATTTTGAATTTGGTCTTAATTCCCAAGAAAGTTCCTTTACCTTCAATTTCGTAGCAGGTGGTTTTTCTTCTTCTTTTGGTTTTTCTTCTTCTTCTTTCGGTTCTTTTACTCCACTTCCAAATTCACCATCCCTATCACTACCAGTGTTTTTTTCACCACTGCCTGTATCTTTATCTATAAATTCATCATCTTTTGGTTTATCTGGTGGTGGATCATTTGGTCTGTTACCTTCATCTTTTTTTTCTTCTTCATCATCTTCAGATGTATTACCAAAAGTACCTGAAAGAAGTTTTTGAATAAATCCTGATATAGCATTATCATCGTTTGTTTTTTCTTCTGGTGGAGGATCCTTTTTGACTCTGTTGTTACCACTAGAAACAACGGCACCACCGGATGTGGCATCTCTTTTATGACCCCCATCCGTGTCTGTTCTTTCACCGCCGAGTTTATCAGCAGTATCATCATCTACATTATCCCTTTTAGTATTGGTTCTATTTGTAGTATTTAATGACTGCCGAGTTTTATCGTCTCTTGGTGCTTCATCTTGTTCTATATCATCTAATGGCATATTTTTTCTCTGTTAGTTTTTATGTTAATTACCATGCAAGAATTGTTGGAACAGCCCTTTGGTCCGAATGTCCTGCAACAATCTGTCCGTTTATTACAAGTTTAGTAGATCCACCACCGTCACCTCCTGCCATTTTCGTCACAGTATCACCTTTTTTATTCCAAAATGCAAGAACTTCTCTAGAAATTTCAGGTATATTCCATGAATCTGTTACAGTTCTACTATTTCCAACAATAGAAGATGCACCCGCAAACCATGCTCCAGAACCAAGTATTCCTATGAAGGGCCAACTTGCATACGCACTAAACGATGCATGTGTGCTTTTTACTTGATTATTTTGAATACATATATTATACATAGGTATTGCTATTTTTATGTTACCAAGACCTTGCTTTTCTATTAAAGAAACACCACCTTTTTCTGCTTTAACATCATATTTACCAGCAACTATATCTTTGAAAGGACTTATTACAACAAGTGGTAAAAATCTCATGTCTGAATTTTTTGGGTGAATATCTGTTGATCCACCATCCACTTTTGAACCATAATTATTACCATTAACAACAAATAAACCATTTGGAGATCCTGCTGCCCAAGTTGGATTAGTTCCATCTTCAAATGGTCCAGCATTTATGAAATTTTTATATCCAGCCGAAACCCATCCACTTGGTGCACGTCTTGTAAATTCGTATTTAGTTTTACCAGCAGAATTTGTTCCAGATACCTTTGGTGTTGAATATCCACCAACTAATGTATTTGGATTAAATTTTTGCAACCAAATTTTTTCTTTTTTGCCTTCTTTCGATATAAATTCAACGCCACCTACTGAACCAGAAGTTGATGGTGCATTAGATCCTACATCAGACTGAACACTTTGACCTGCCTTAAATACAGTATTTATATCGTATGTTTTATCTTTCCAAGAACCTTCACTTGTGATAAAGTCACCATCAATTTTTACTATACGATTGCCAGCATCTTCTTCAAATCCACCACCAACTTTGAAACGGTCTTTTCCAATTGATTGATTTGTAAGTTTTTTACCAGTATTACCAGAACAATCAAAATTACCATAAACTTGTTTTGGTGCAAAAGAAAGTGATGTTAGTGATAATCCAGATGCCCTAAATTCACCAACTTCAATATCGGCTATTGTTTGTGGAAATGTTGTTACATCTTTATTTCCACTAATGTTGTAACTACCTGGTTTACCAGTTTTTGTATCTTTTATAGTTTTTGGTGCACCAACCAAAGAAGTTAATAAATTTTTTGAACAATCAAATTTTGTTACACCGTTTGTAGAAACAACACCCAATCCACTTAAACTTGTAATTTTATTATTTGCACAATTAAAACCACCAGGACCAAATAATGTAATCCCATTTCCATCTAATGATGATAATGCACAACTTGATACATCATATATGTGTTCATTTTGACTTTTTTGTGGTGTAGTAATTCCAATTATTTTTTTAGGACCACCGGATAAAGATGCCAATGATTTATTGCCTGTTGCAATAAAAATACCAACTTCATCGGGTGAACCCGCAAGTGATGTTATTGAGTTTTCACTACAATCAAATGTTCCTTTTACAACCTTTGGGCATCCAGTTAATGTTGTTAAACCAACTTTACGGCATAAAAAATTACCGTCTATTGTTCCAAATGGAACTGTAAATTTACCGTTTTCAATTAGTTTAACTTTATCACTCTTATTTGAAATGTTTATTGTAACATCACCTTTTATTGATACACTTCCATTTGCATCTATTGTAACTTCTGCAGAATCACTTATACGAAGTTGTGGTGTTTTATCACCATTTGTTTTTGGATTACCTTTTCTATCCTTTTGAACTTGTCCATCTTTTACAACCCAACCTCTAAATAGATTTATTTTCTCAAGTATAGAAGAATTTGCAGTAGTTGTTGATAATTCTTCGGTTGTTCTATTTTCTAATTGTTCTTCACCGTCTTCTGCCTCAGGTGTTTCACGTTCTGCATCTCCTTGAGTTTGGGTTTGTTGAGTTGTTGTTTCTGAAAATCCCCATGAATCTATAACTCTATCATATTCATCTTTGTCCAATTCACGAAGTAATTGTAATGCTGTTTTGGAGTCACCAGTATTTATTACTTGAAGTGCTGAGTATTTTATACCATCAACAATAATATATCCAAATGGATCAAAATTAAAATTAGTAGATGTAGTTTTACCAAATTCTTCTTCTGTTATACTTTTTGACTTATTAAATGTTCCATCTGGATTTGTAACAATTGAAACACCAAGAACGTATGTATTTTGAGACGTAAGTTCAGCTGATACACCAAATAAAACTTCTAATTTTTTAATAGTATTATCTGTGCCTTCTGGTGGTATTGTTGTATCTGCAGTTCCACCTGCACCTTCT
>Ga0209229_10000732_pt1 | contig 13459 bp, 8 predicted proteins | sample SanBayMetagenome_FD_187466 | JGI IMG/M metagenome (GOLD analysis project Ga0209229, IMG submission 187466) | Freshwater and sediment microbial communities from dead zone in Sandusky Bay, Ohio, USA (SPAdes) (version 2) | ecosystem: Environmental > Aquatic > Freshwater > Lentic > Sediment | place... | reverse complement strand
TCAGAGACGCAATAGTAAAATTTAAAAAAAAAAAAAAACCATTTGACTTCAATTTTTGTATGTAGATAAAACTGATGGGACAAATATTTCCAGTGTCACCATATTCTTGAAAGAAAAAGCTCTCATTATCACCTCCATTATAGATATAATCTATCAAGCAACAGTTCTCTGGAAAAGGCCTCAACTTGTAGATGAATTTATATCCAAGATTGAAAGTCTTTTTTTCTCTCTCTGAAAAGGGCTGAATTAGAAAGATTAAGCGGCCAGATACTTGAGAAGGAGCCGAAAATGCAAAAATCTATATTCAATAGAATATGAATTGCTTGCTACGAAGGTGGCGTGTTTTCTAGTATATCAATTGTCCTTATTTGTAAAAGGTTAATATTGATGAAAAGTCATATTTTAGAAGTGTGTGCAATCGCTCTAAAAGCAGTTTCAATCATTCCGAATTCATTGATACAAGTCAGGTTGTCAAAACTATGAAATTTATTCATTACTAAAGGCGTTTGACAAAATTCAAAAATTATTTAAAAATAAATTTAATCAATACTAAAAGCGTTTGACAAAATTCAAAACTAACCGCCGCTGCAGGCGGCGCAATCCAAACTTTTAGTTTGGATTTCAAATCATAAGGAATGTGTCAGCATAGTTATATCATTCAAAGTTTCATTTAAGGTTCATGAGACATTTCAAGTACTGATCAATAATACACATATTGCTCTAGTGGCAGCATGCTTGCTGTAATAGTCTCCTAATCCACAAATCATGTTATTTACTGAGTTTCAATCACTTTTTCTGTATCAATTAGAAGATCGGTTTTATTCAGTTGTTATGTTTCCTATCCAGATTATAGTACTTTCATTTCAAAATACAGTGATGACTGAACATTATTAAGCCCTTTCAAGATGAGTATATGAAATTTATTAATAATTATTTTGGGAAATGAAGCAACACATTTCAATTGTGAGCATGTTTCCTTCATTCATTGAATTCAGAAAGAACAGCCTCAAGCCTTAGCCTCAAAACATTCACTCCTTAATTGGAAAAATGACCGAATTCGTCCCAATAAATTCCTAAACTTTTTTGTACTTTAACTATTTCTGCCCTCTCTCGGGTTTTGCTAAGAACACATATTTTCTAAACAAAAAGAGCAACTTCTGCTTGTGGCTCATGCAGAATTCCAGAAGTTAAAAGAGTGGTGTTTGAGACTTCTTGACGGAATAGGATCGGATGAGCTGATCAGTGATGAAGCTCCCAAATATATGTCTGCACCAATGTATGCGCGTCTCAGCTGATTGATCAGCTTTTCAAAGTTTGCCTTATGGTTTCATTTTGAATTACTCTATATAAGGATGTCAGAAAAATACAACTAATAGCAGCCTTACTTGATGGTCAGCAATAATCTTAATATTTTGAACTTTCAAAAATTCATTCATACATTGGACTTTCTTTTTTTAACTTCGCATGAATTTCATCAGATATTCAAAATCTGAAAATGCATATACGTATAAGGCTGGATGAATCAGGAGACCTAATGCGCTTTTGACCTTGCCTCTCACTGAAAAATGGCTATGATTTCAAAAATCAAATTGTTTACTTCCACCCAGGGGTCAATTATTACGTAATAATTCAAAACTGGTATTGAAAAAAAAAATCTAGCCAATGAGCCTCCTGATCCAATTGCCTGATTCAAATAAAGAATCAAATAATGAATGGACGGCTAATTGTTAAATTTTTACATTTTTCCCCAATAACTATTCTCATTGAAAGTTATTATAGCCAAATATTAACCTTTACCGGTATGTGGAATAAAAAAGTTTAATATTTGAAACCATGGTCATTTATTCCAGTGAAAGGAAACGCAAAGCTGCAGTCCGGGATCTGAGTTCTACTCGCCGAGGCCTTTCCAACGAGGTATGGCTCTGCAATTTTGGTGACCTCTGCATACGTCCTATGGTAGGGATAACGCTGAAGACCCTGTAGTCAATTCATCATCATTTCAACTCACCATTTTCACAGGATTTGGATGACTCGGCGATAAAAACTGTCAACTGACGAAGATGCAATTTCGAATAAAATTTATCCACGAAATAAAGAACTCGCGAAGGAAGGCACGAGAATCCCTGCAAAGATTCAAAGAAAAATTCAGCGCACACTGACAATTATTCATTGATTTTGATTTCAAAAAAATGTGACCCTCACACCCAATTTCATACACAAATATCAATGGGAAACAAATCGGAGGGAGGTTCAAAGGGGTTTGGAAGTTCAAGGCAAAAAATTCGGTAGGAATTGTAGTATCTGATGTAATTTCGCATAAAATGCCATCAAATTCTTCTATCGGGCATTCAACAGCAATAAAACATTCCTTATCGCAACCTTGGGCAATAAATAATCGTCGTCTTATCGCTCAACGACGGTCAGGGCAAAATTCGAAATCGGATTCCTGAGAGACGGGACGCTTTTCGAGCAACTTTTCTCAATCAAATTTTCTAAAAATGAGTGATCATTCCGATCAAGAAGTCGAACCAGATTTTGATTCCAGTAGACGGTTCAGCAAAGACAGCAAACATGGACGTGAAGAGGTAATGGCAGAAACGTCTCAAGGCCCAGGAGATCCGGGCGTCCTACGTCAGGTTGGTTCTTTACGATGAACTAGTACTATAATTTTTTCTCTCCTCTAGAACATCAATATTCAATAAATGAACTAAGTTAACGTTTTTCCTTCTTCAGATAGGAAGTGGAATGCTAGCCATGAAGTGTCCCCTTCTTTTTGGGTGCCTCGTTTCATACTCGGGATACGCTGTCCAAGATCACAACTTTGATTCAAAAGGAAAATTCCAACTCAATCACACCGAAGAGGCAATTTTTGGTGTGTAACCTGATTGTGAAATTTAACTTTGTCGCATCGAAATTTTCCTGAATGCTATTAGTTTATGAAGAACCTTCGAATTTTTTCGACACGAAAAGAGATTTTGAATTGGAAAATAAGACTGAAGTTCAAAATTAATACGTTCCTTTAAAATTCCAGGAAGCATTATTTTCGTCACGGCAGCAATAGCCTTGCCGATCTTTCGGATACTAACATCCTTTCTCGGTAGAAAATGGTTGATACTTGGAAGCACAGTATTGTATTGCACCGGGTGGCTCATCCTAATGTACACAACCAGCTTTGAAGGAATGATCGCCGGAAGAGCAATCTCTGGATTCAGTTTGGGAGACATCATTACAGCAGAAGTTTACTTGAAGGAAATCGCTTCTCCCGAGGTTTGAGTCAACGAACAGATAGAAAATATGTTTATCTTCAAAGTGAATGATTCTGATTCAGAACAACCAAAAGACGTACAATTTTTTCGTACCTTTAGCCCAATCTTATCATTCACGAAAGTTACATTTGAAAGTTTTAATAATCTTCAAGTAATATAGAAAGAAATAAAATCTAAAAATGGACGGACGCGTTGGAAAAAGGAGGGTTTTCATTAAGATACTGCACCTTAAGGTCTATGCTCCGTGACCACAACCCGTTCTCGCGAGAACGGGTCATCTGAACCAATCAGAGATCGTTCTTTCGATCGATCTTGGGAGAACCGTTGCGAGTGAACGCAGCCCCTTATAAATGTTGAAAACACCAAATTATAGTATTATACTTCAAAATTTGAATTTTGAATTTTTCAAATTTATGAAAATTCCAGTAGGTTACTAGGTAATTTCATTTTTTGGTTTAAGTCGAGATCACGGAATACAGACTAATAGGTAAAGAAACTCTGCACTATGAGTCGGGGCTGAAAGTTGCAGGGAGAAGGGAGGGAGGAGAGGTCCCTCTAAACATACAGTATAGCTTTTGGGGTGAAAGTCTCACGCGACTCTGGAGTTTCGGCCCCATTCCTTTATTCAGGGAACTTCTAGCCCCGACTCATGGCGCATTGTGGGGCCAGAACTCCAGTTGTCTTACCTATTAGTCTGTGTTCCGTAGTTTGAACCGATCATATGAACGTTTCAGGAACACAAACCCTATGATGACAGCAACCTCAACTAATTACCTTATAATTCCATTTGATACTAGCAACATTGTTTTCCTTCGCTTTCTTTATTGTGCTGACCCAAATTCAGGGTCGATGCCCATAACACCTTTCCTTCATTGACACTCCTGTTGATGAAGGTCCAAATGATCAGGTATCGTCATTCAAATTTTGAATTTTGAATGTAAGTATATTCGATACCAAATATACCAAAAGGATCCATCATTTCAACGTTCATAAGTTTTCAAAATCTTCTGACCGTGTCATCCCTATAGTACGGTACACACTCATTTCCAGGAAAATATTTTTTTTGCCTTTTTATTTTTCATCGCCTTTTGAGACTAATTCTATATATCGATATGTATCATTAATTTCTATCCAAAACCCATCGATGCCCATGTCGATGAGTTCAAGAGAAGAATGCATGCTATGAGGAATCGACCAGGAGCAATCAAACTCCATCGTCATCCGATCGACCCAATGTCCCAATCAATGTAATATTCATAAAATATGGAATCGACGAACACTTTAAAGTCAATGCGACAACCATATCGATTCCCAAATCGAGCCAGGCAACGCAAACATCCTGTCGATCACCATTTTTCATTCAGGTTGGTCCATTCAAAAACTTTTAACGACTCCAGAGTCATTAAAAAGACAGAAAAAGGCCGTCGATAACGACAGCTTTTCAAACTTCCCGTAGGGGCGTCCCCTAAGCCCCTTAATAAGGGAATAATTAAGGGAATATCTGAAGGAATTTTGAATATTTTTTATTGAAACCAACGGGGTTTTGACCCCACGACATGCTACTTGTTTACCACGGCCATATATCGATTATTCATGGGTGACCATGTCATTTGAGTATAACATGAAATATCTCAAAATTGCCTGTTGTGATCAAAAGAGTAGGGAGGGTGAGTGCTAAACTTTCCCTCTTACTACAATTGTAATTACTACAGAAATATTGTATAGGTGTAAATAAGAAGGGGTTTTAATCCCTAAATTATTTTGCCTAATACAATATTGACTACTAAATAAAAGGCAGATTGGCTGGGTGAACTATCTCGGTCCTATAGTTCACCCTCTATTTTTCAGCCCTCTGATTATATAAATATTGCCAGGAGTATGACACAGATAAAGATGGGACACAAGTTTTACGCAAAATAACCTGTGTCCAAATAACAACCAACTAAGTTTATAAAAGTTCACCCAAGTTGGTAAAATATAATATAACTCATAAACGATTTGAAAGCAACTGAAGGTTCTAATATTCAGCCTTGGTTTGCTGCTGAGTTTAGACTTGGATTAGGTTTGCGTCCAATTTTTTCCCTTCTTTATGCTTTCGGTTAGTTTGTATATAGGGAACCATGTTGGTGTTGGGAAACCCAGTTTCCAATTTGTTGGTCTTCAGGACATGCGTTACGAGTTGATTGAAAACTCTGAAGAAAGTTTGTTCTAAGTGAGAATTCCTTGCTATAGTCTTCTGAAATTGAAATTAGAATTAGTCTCCTGGCATTCGATGTGACAGCAAGCGAGGAGGGAATTCATATCTGCAGTTTCTAACGTTTAAATAAAAATTAGACCCCTGGTATTCAGGCTAAAAGAAGCTGGGAGAAGAAGAAATTCGTGCCAACAAGTTGTAAAATACTATACCGCACAATACGACGTAGTTTCACAGGTGCGTACGGTTTGTTTATATAGGAGGAAGACCAGTTCTCCCGGTCCATTCATATCCCTTTAAAACGGGTACAGTACGCGCGAACTTGAATCTGATCCCTCTCGCTATCAGTTGAGCACAATACTCCCGGGGTTAGTGGGTCACGCGTACAGTAAATTACTAGACATCTGGTTTCTCTTTCAATGGGGGGAACAGAATTGTAGAAAAATTTTACACAACTCATTTACTCACTGTACAGCTGATTTCCAAGTTACTTTTTGCAGAGAGAAAAAAATAAAAAGGTTAATTGTTAACACTTTTAATTTTATCTCTGCAGTTGTAACCAAAGTGTCCTTCCTTTTGGCAATTGAAGCAGATTCCCATTCGATGAGCTATCTTCCTTTTGTATTCCAATGGTAAACGACACTGCTTGATAGTGTGGCTCACTGGTTTTCCAAGTTACTTTAAAAATGAAATTTTTCATTGTTGAAAAATGGATTTCGAATATTGTCCCTATTAATGTTTGGGAAAACATTCGGAGAAACTCTGCTGCTTCAAGCACTGCAGAAAATTGTGTAGCCTTTCACAGCAGTTTTTGAACATTCATTCTTCAGCTATCGTCATAGTTCAAGAAAAGTTTAACCACAGGTGAAGCACCTAGAAGCAATTCTCCACAAAACTTTCCCAATCATCGAGAAAATCCGTTCACAACAATTAAAGTGGCAGTGTTCCTTCCTAGTGTGAGCCCTTTTCAATGTTTTATTATACCCATGGCCTTTTACCGTTCAGTTATCTAAGTAGTAGTCTTGAAAATTTAAGTTCCTATCAGATATATGGTCTTATATGCGCCCACCCCATCCTCCCCCAAACTAACGCCTTGGTAGCGGGGAAATGCTGTTTCATTCTATAAAATTCGCCGTTTTGCAACCTTGTGGAAAATTGAGCCCCCAAATGGACTTGAGTCTTTCCAATTCTAAGACATGGGAAATAACTTTAAATGCCATAAAAGACTCAAAGCTTTCGCGGGTTCAATTTCGCAGCAAAAAATGTCAAAAATTTAACGTTTTCATTGTTTTTCAATCCATCCGCTCCTAGCCTTGTTGCACAGGACGGTGTCGTTGAACTCCAGGAGGCTTTTTTTCTTTTTGTTTTCCCCCTCATCTCCGGTCTGAGCGAAGCCTTCTGCCTCGCGCATTGTGGGGACGTTCATAAACGTGAGGCTGTAAGCTTTTAGCCAAGCCCGCGAAAATTAGGGAATAGATGATGTAGTTTCATTTGAGGAACGAATTTATTAGACAACTCAGACAACTGAAGGCTGAAAGGCAATGAGTATTGTGGAGTGTTGAAAATTGCCAAAGTTTCTCTGAATATTTTCCAAAAAAATAATAGCGACAATATTCGAAATTCATTTTTCAACAATGAAAAAATCTCATTTTTCAAATAGCAATTCTCCTGGCTCGTCTATGAGTCCCATTGACTAGAATAATTGAGTTCCAGGACTGCAATTGAATGAACTTTCAAGGTTTGGTGGCCATGAATCGCAGACGTGCTCTCCTGTCCAATTTGCGGGAATGCCATTGATTTCTGGTTTTTTGAGCTTGGAGTGTGTGATGAATTTTTCAGACAACATGAAGATCCCTAAAATTTAGCAAATTTCGGTGCTGCCCAGTCCACAATAAACTTGAAAAATGAACCTGATAGAATTTTATTTTGGACTGAGTAAAAATTTCCAAGTTCTGTCTCTGTGATTTGTAAGATGCATTAGAAATATATTGTACAATTTGAAAAAAAAGAAGTCCTACATCCCTTCCTGGCCCTTTTCAGATGATTGCGCAATGATATTCAGATTTTTAATGCATGGATTAGGTACGGGGATGATGTGCGATTCCAAAGACGCCCTGAAAGTGAAATTCGAATAGTTTTTAGTTAAGATATGAGCAAAAAGGCATGTACGGATAGCTTAATTTTGGGAAAGACCAAATTTCAACTTTTGGAGGCTTCTACTATTCATATCATGGGTTTGAGGCCCAAACCGAATGTTTTCTGTATACTATCAGATCAAGGTCAACCCCAGAAAAAAAAAATTATGAACTATCCTTTTTCTTCCTTTGATCCTACCTGCAGGCACAGGAGAATTTCAAAGGGAAAAAACCTTCTGAGGCGCTTCACGCCATGCCTCGCTACTTGAAAACACATGAATATCTTCATGAAAATTTGAATGTAAACTCACAAAACATTTGCCCACTGGCGTATGTTGCCCGATTTTGGAAATACTAAACAGGTCAAGTGGTAATCACCAAAATTCAGAGAATTTGCAAATGAAAATTGCGTAATTTTGAGATATTTCATGTTATCCTTAAATGACATGGTCACCTATAAATAATCGATGGCCGTGTTAAAAAGTAGCATTTCGTGGGGTCAAAACCCCGCAGGTTTCAATAAAAATATTCAAAACTGAATTTTTGGTGGCTCATTTTCTGGACCTGGGTGAAAATTCAGAGGCCAAAAACTTCATCCCCCTATAGGAAAGTATGGGGTTGAGTCGGCGGGGTACTTTTTGATTTTTTGGTGTCCAGCAGATGACCCAAGGGTCACATTAGGATCATGAAAACTCAAGAAAAAAACTTTTTTGAAACTACCATCTCACCTTAATTATTTCTTTATACTTAGATGATGCTGATAGTGGTCGAGTCATTCGCCACTATTTTTCAATGCTGGTCGGGAATGTCGTGGAGACTCTCATGGAGAAGGCGTCCGAGGAGCTGGCGAAGCTGGCTTGGACCCATTGCATAAGCCCGGGCCTTGAAGCCACCTGGAACTGGCTGAACAGCTGGTTTACTGGAGAAGACAACAACCAGATCAACAGCCAAATTCCAACCATATCGGCGATCACTACGGATCTGTGAAGAACAGTCGACGGAGGGAAGTTGGTGGGACGTTATTTGAATTCCGGTGAAATTCATTATTCATGGAAACTAATCTGTTCGTATAAGTTTTATTTTGCGCGCGTGTATCGCTGTTTTTATGGATGCTGCGAAATTAAAACTCTCTTCTTTTACCTAAAATAATGTACAAATTTTTTACTGCGGAACTACGTTTACTTTTGTTGTTTCTGGCTGATAGCTGGATATTTACGAACTTATTTAAATCAGCACAGATGTACTCTGAAATCTCCAAATTCCGTGTTTTTTGCTCAAAATCTGAACTGGTTTATTCAGACGATTGTGATCACCGTGGATTCGTTTGCCCTTTTTTACTGACCGAGCGATCCGTATCTTGCGTTCAATCAAACCTGAATATCGATCGAAGGTCATTTGGTTTCAATTTCAAGCTTGATTTCGATTTCGATAACATTTGTTTTTGTTCGAATCAAAATATAATAACTTGCGGCTACCTGCCTTTGATTTTGCTCTCACTCGCCCGATGTATTGCATGGTACTGGGAAAAACAGACCAATTAAGATTAGAATATTAGAAAAAATTAACAACTTTGACAAAATTTAATGATTTCCAAAAAATTTGAGTTTCACAAAATTAGACAATTTTAACAAGTCGCTTCAATTTCAACACTCATGAATAAGCCAAAAATGTTGGAATTTGGTGCTAATTTCAATGTACAAATGAAATAGTATGAAATTCCAATTACTTTGAAACAGATTATAGGCCTTGAAAAACTACTAAATCGTCAAGAATCTGTAATAAGAGTTGAAAAAAATTGTCAAATTTTCAAAATTACCGAATTTTTTTGAATTATAAATTTTTCATAATTTTTTCAAAATCGATTATTCAATGCAATCATTTTATATATCATGTTATAGGGTTAGCTATAATATTCGAATTTCTAAGATCTTCAATCTGAATTTTTTCAAGATTAATATTTCCTAAATATTAACTATGTTTTCGCGATCGCTGCTGGGAGTATCACGATCTACTTCAAATAACGTACATGCGCTTTTCAGAACCACATATAAAGTGATTTATTTTCCAAACACAATTCAACTTATATATGCGGTACCGGGAGAATGGACATGAGGGAAGCGCGGGCTTTGGAAAGTATGCGAGGGTATGAGATGCATCGAATCATACACGGTATACTGTATTACTACGGGACCTATAACAATAATAAATAAATAAATAAATCAAAATTTACAGGCTACCGAAGCAGCCTTTCGATGACTTCTCATCAAGGAAGCGAACAACAAAGGAAACAAACAAAGAGATCAACTAAGCCGTCCCCTCTTCAATTGACTGGCTTCGTATCGTCAATTCAATGTTGCACTTAAAAAGTCAGCGTTTACAGCATGGATTTCAGCGCAAAGGTCCGATTACGTCACAGACGCCCTAACATTTCAGCAAGTTATTATCCAGTCATCATCTGTCATTTATTTAATCAATTATCCAGCCATTTCGGCAATTTCGATCCCAGCTCTTCATTCTAGTCTCATCACTCCGCCAAGAGGCTAAAAAACCCCAAAAGGGTCAAATCCTAAAACTTTGGAAATTCAAACAAATTTTAAACCTATTTTGAATCCCGAGTCCGAGATTTTGAATCTAGAGTCCTAGTTTTCAGAACTAACTGTAATCAGCGCCATTCATTACATCTCATTATTCAATCAAATAACTCCGAAGTAAAGAATACTAGTGAAGTGAATTCGTAACAACACAAGTGTTCAGTTGGCAGAGTGGTTCGATAGAGTGAGAATCATTTCGCAAAACGTTACCAGCTGACGATATTTTTGAACACCCAACATTCCTCTATCATTCGACATTTTATCAGACATTTAATCAAAACATTCTACCTTCAATTTATCTATAGTTCAACATCTATCGAAAATAGCTACCTCGGGCGCCTGTAAAGGGTGTAACGAGATTCGGATTTCGCAGAATACCGATAAAAAGTACAAAGTATAGTCCTGACTAAATCATTTCATCTTCATTTCCCAAACGATCAAAACCGCGCAATTCGACCCATCAAATATTAGGGAATAGCATATGAGAAGAGACAATTTTCGAGGTTTTCGCACGCTTTCAGAATACCGAGAGAAGAGGAATGTATGTAGCAGTCAACAATGTGATCGTCGTCAAAACCGCGATGTAAATCCAAAAAACCAACACCCTGGTTCCTCATCTCCCACATTATGGAACGCCCCGCAATGAGGCCGGTAAAATCCTCAATGTCGGCAGCCATAGAAACCCCGCAAGGTTTGTCGTTGTTGGTGGACCACAAACGACCTGGCCCGAGATGCCAGGTTGGGACAGTTGGTCCATAGTTCGCCTTTACCTCGCGGGCAAAAGTCTCGACACCGTCTGCGAAGGTCGCAATCTTGTCTGCTCTAACCGCATGGGTGAATGGGTTTCCAAGATTCCTAATCCACAAAAATGCCAAGATAAGGGTCGAATCAGTCGCAGACCATTGGTACAAAAAACCTTTCCAGCAATTCCATTTCGTAGATCAATCGAAAATCAAGTTAATTCAGTCAATCCAACCAATTCAATCAATTTAGTTCAATCACTGAACACTAAGCACTAAGTTAAAAACGTGACGTTGATTTACTACTGCTAATTCACGTTGATTTACTACTGTTGATTTACGTTGATTTGCTACTGATTTACTACTACGTTGATTTACTACTGATTTACTCCTGTACTGCCTAATTAAAGAGCAAAGTCTCACACCGAAACCACGATTATTTTAGTCAATAATGAAAGTCAAGGCAGTTACGAAGCTCATCATTGCAACCCAGTCCTGCTCTAATAAGTCTAAACAATAAGAAATTCAGACAACTCAGACACAACACACAAGTTCCAAACAAGAATTGGACGAGGTTGAATTCCATGTGGGTAAAAGTGTAAAAAATCAGTAAGGTAAAAATCAACAAAATCGTCCATAATCGAGTACCGTAGGTCATTGACTCCTCCTGAAAAAATACTCATTGGAACGGTTTGTCCTGGAAGATCGTGCCAAACCTCGCGTTTTCAACATGGTCGACAATAGACACCCCTGAAAATTTCTGTCTTTTCCAAAACTTCTCGCAACATTTTGCAATGTTGCCAGAAGTTTTTCCCTCGTATACTATATAAGATGCTCAAGGAACGGAAGGGGCCTTTCCCCCTACGGCGGCTACTTGAAATTTGATATTATTGCTTAGGCTGCGCAGTTCAAACTCATTCCCCCGTTCCTGAGTTCCTCGCATATGCTGGCTATCCTGGGCTCCTTGACAGTTGAGTGGGGTACATTATCAAAACAAATCCTAGTGAAAAGCGGATAGGTAGCTAAGAAACAGAGATCCGTTTCAGGAAAATAATTATCGACTGTACATTAAATGTAGGTTGATGCAAGAAAAATTGAGGTTCACAAAAAATGTAAAGTCACCCGAATTAAGGTGTGCTTCATAATCTCCTGAAAACTATATACACCATTCTTCATACAGCACTCCTTTGCATCAATTATATTGCATTGTATAAGAAAGATTATATGGTTATATAATTTCAAATATACACTCAATTTACTGAATTCCGATGTCAAATTTACAATTCATATCTATATTTTCTAAGTCGAATTCTTTTACTTTTTTCAATCCACACTTTTGTTTCCTTACTTTTAGGCGTATGGTTCTTGAATACCATTGATTTTATTTTTTTCTTATTGAAGAAATTTAAGAACTGTACAACTGAGTAAGAAAACCTTGGCTGCATGCCTGATTCATGTGGAAATCCATGAAAATCAGTAAAATTCATAAAATTCATCCTCTATCTCTACACCTCCCGTACCACTAAAATAAATTCCCCGAGGAATGTTTTACTGGTAAAGTAATTAAAAGTTTTTCCTTGTGCAAAATTTTGGAGTTTGGGGAAGTTTACACAAGCTCATTTGAAAAAGTTTAATGTGTTCGTTTGAGAATTTTTCGAAAGTTTGATTTGGTTTGATGCAAAATTTAATTCAAGTATGCAGGCCATGAAATAGTTTTTACTTAGGAAGGGATTGAAAAAATGACGAAAAAAATACCATCCATTTTGGCACATCCACTACCGGGAGGCAATGGCTCATTCACAAAATGTAATCTACGTAAACGTTTTTTTTATTTTTATTTATTCATATGAATACCGTATACGCATGATAGTAGATACATGTGAATTATTTGTACATGATTCCATACAATCCTTCGACTACCAAAGTGGGATTCTTGGGGTCAAAAACAAATAGCCAATATAAAAATCTAGTCAGGAGTGTTAAAAATGGAGAAAAAAAGATTGGCCAGGTTTATAACTCTCACATTGCTTAAAATTATCTGCTAAAGAGGAATCTTAAGCATAAGGGGAGAGCGTTTTAGTTTCGAGAAGACCATCAGCCGAGCTTGACGGGGACAAGCAATCTTTAGGGCGCGGATCAGATTACTGCCTCCTATTCCCCATGAGGGTGAAAAACCTCTCGCAACATTGCAAAATGTTGCGAGAAGTTTTGGAGGCCAAAATTTTCAGGGGTGGAGTTGGATATACCTCCAGAGACCACAAGCCCGGAGATATTTACTTGTAACACTTGAGCATCAACTGGAACGTCGCAGTGCTTCCTAGTGGGGCATTGAACAGAAACGTCTCATAGCACACATGCACAGTTGGCGAGATGGCTATACCAGGCGAGTTAGCGAGAGAGGTGGTTCTTTTTTTTTTTCTTCTTTTTTTTACAATCGACGTTCTGTCAATTTTTACAATACAGAGTAACCGGTTCTAAGAAGGATCACAGAATGCCAAGTTAGACTTATCAGATTTCATATTGGATCACATCA
>Ga0209229_10000730_pt1 | contig 13466 bp, 5 predicted proteins | sample SanBayMetagenome_FD_187466 | JGI IMG/M metagenome (GOLD analysis project Ga0209229, IMG submission 187466) | Freshwater and sediment microbial communities from dead zone in Sandusky Bay, Ohio, USA (SPAdes) (version 2) | ecosystem: Environmental > Aquatic > Freshwater > Lentic > Sediment | place... | reverse complement strand
ACTAGGTTGTATGCACCACTGTTGGCAGATACGTTAGCAGAGTCTCTTAGAAGGGTAACCAAAACAGAGTTATTTGCTACTGTATTAGCCACAATACCATTGTTTTGAAGTGTAGTTACAAGTGTGTTTGTGTAGTCTACTGTTGAGACAAGGTTATAAGCACCACTATTAGATGATACGTTAGCAGAGTCCCTAAGCAATTTAACTAAAACAGCGTTATTTGCTACAGTGTTAGCTACAACACCATCGCTGATGATAACATTTGCTACATTGTTAGTGTATCCAACAGAACTGATAAGATTATAAGCACCAGAGTTAGCAGATACGTTGGATGAGTCTCTGAGTAACTTTACTAGTACTGTGTTGTTAGCTACAGTGTTTGCAACCACACCGTTATTTTGTATCGTAGTAACAAGTGTGTTAGTATAGTCAACAGTTGAAAGAAGATTATATGCACCAGAATTAGACGATACGTTAGCTGAATCTCTTAGTAGTGTAACCAAAACAGAGTTGTTTGCAACAGTGTTCGCGATTATACCATTGTTCTGTATCGTGGTTACGAGTGTATTGCTATAATCACTGGTTGCAACAAGATTATAAGCACCAGAGTTAGCAGATACGTTAGATGAATCTCTGAGTAGCTTTACTAGCACTGCATTGTTAGCAACTGTATTTGCTACAACACCATTGTTTTGAATTGTAGTTACTAAAGTATCACTGTAAGCACTAGTTGATAATAGATTATAAGCACCGCTATTAGATGATACGTTAGCAGAATCTCTCAACAGTGTAACCAAAACAGAGTTATTGGCAACAACATTTGCTGTTCTACCGTCAACTATTATAAGATTGGCCACGTTACTTACATAGCCAGCATTGTATACTATGTTTGTTGTGATTGTATTAGAATTAGTGTTTGAGTTTCTGTACAACTGATTCAATACAGTTGTGTTGGCAATTACATTGTTGGCAAGATTACCTGATGTAACAACAGCATCAATGATGACATTATTGAATTGAGTGTTTGCCACTAGTATTGCAGCAGAAATATTTGCCGCAGTAAACGATGCTGCATTAGTGGTATTGTATGCACTAACAGCCAGCTGGTTTGTTTCATCATACTGAACAATTAACTGATTTGTTGTTACCATCCACTGGTAAAATGTATCCGATAATGATACGTTGGCAATAGTCATTTATTTAACGCCTTTATTAATAGTTCTTTTATCTCTGCCATATCTCTCTTCAGTTGTTCCACGTCAGAACTCACATCATTCATCTTTCTCATTCTAGCTTTGTTAGCTTTATAGTTTTGTAGAGCTTCGTTATCTTTATTTATAAGATACCCCTGTTCGGTACGATATATGCCTTGAACGTCTGTTTTGATATCCATGTTTTCCTCATGCTTGTAGTGATATCACACGAAGATCGGCAACTCTTGGAACGATAGCACTATTGATCGGATTAGTTGTGTTCTCTGGTCCACCAAGAAGACCAATCTTGATCTGATATGATCTGTATCCTGTGAACAGTGTACCTTGAGTATTTCTATACTGGAATATGTTCAGAGAGCTTCCGCTTTGAGCATAGTTGTTTCCTGTTAGATACTGCGGAGGAATTACGTAGTTGAATTCCTTAAAATCATTTCTATTAACAAGAGATGAATAGATTGTGTCATCAGCCTTATTAAGTTCAATCCATGGAAGAGTATCAAACGTATCTGAATCTTCATTGTTACGTGGCTTAAACCAAATCTTGATATCTGTAGAAGGTGGTCTATATGCTGTGATGATTACACGAATATCTTCAGCATCTTGCCCTTCTGCAAGAACAACAGGCTTTGAAATATACTTGTTGATCAGCTTACCACTATCCACGCTTTTTACATTGTAGAGACCGGTTACTGTAGCACTTACTGTGTTACCTGTATTCTTGGAAGACATATCACTATTGTAAGCAATGACTAGTTCATTGTTGAAGAAACCATTTGCTGACATAATGTAGTTGCTACCGTCAACAGCTTCTACTATCAGATTTGCACCTGAGTTTGAACCGACAAGTCTATCTGTCACGTTGATCGTACCGTTTGCTGCGGTTGTCAATGACAGAGTAAGCTTGTTAACAGCACTTTCAGCCTTTGTATTTGCATTGATAAGGTTGTCCACAATGACCGACTGCGTTCTACCTAGGTCAACTACAGGAGATAGATAGTTTGTTGATGATGACAAGCTAATTCTTACATTGCTTGAACGCCCACCAGATAGTGCATCTTTTTCAATTGACTTTGATAGAATAACTTTTTCATTATCAAACTCATAGTTTTGACTATCATTGATGCTTACATAGCTTTCAACTTCTAGTGTGTTATTAGCTACAGTTTGCAATTCAAATCCGACTGTTGTCTTATTGAACTTGATATAGCTAGGTTCAAAGTCTAACAGTGAATAACGCTGATTTGCAATCGCATCAACTGTTGCTGTTATACCTGTTGCCACACCTCTGATAGAATCTCCAGGGTAAAAGTTTCCGCTAGAATTTACAAACTCTACTTCATTTATTCCTTCATAGTTTTTATATCCATACAGCACTGCCTGCCCAGTTCTTTTTAGAGTGACGAGTGAGTTTGATGCATAAAATGTACCATTTGAGTTTGCAAGTCTAACTCGCTCACCTTGAGTATAGAGATTATTTGCGACAGCATATACTGAACCGCTGATGCTGATAATTGCAGCATTTGCTCCAGAGCTTACACCAATCAATCTATCACCAACGATAAGCGGATTACCATCACCTCTGTTTGATGTATTACCTGTGAGTGTTAGTCTATCTGTACCAATGAAACGCTCACCGTTTTTTACGACTGCTGAACTTAGATTTCCAAGCACAGCACGCTCAATAGGTTTGTTACCAATGATAGCTTGCCCTGTTACACCTGTTGTGAACTGTGCGCGATAGAACTTGATAAACAAGTCAATATCAGGTACCATATCCCAGTTCAGATTGTTATTTGTTGTATAGAAAGTACCAGTCAACGGTCTAGCATTAACTTTTCTACCTGTCTTCACATCTGTTTCACCTAGTCTAGATACCCAGAAATATGTGTCTGGATTTAGACCGACTGTGTGAATGATGAACGCATACTGTGTATCGTTATATAAGAACACAGGTGCAGGGAATGTAATAGTTGTTCCATTGGTGCCATTTCTCACATCTGCTGCTGATGCGACATTCATCTGTGCAGGTGTCAACCATACTTCAGAGAATGGAACTTGAGTTCTGGTAACACCACCAGCATTGTCCATCTCACGAACTTCAACCCATACGCCAAGTGTAGGATGCTTCGCAGCAAACCAAAGATCAACTTTGGTTAGGAATACACCTTCTTCACCTTCTGGTGCTTTTGGAATAAATGAGTAACCAGAACATGAAATATTATTAACATAGTATACCTTTGTCTGGTCAACTGTTTCTGATAGAGGTTTTGTTGTCACTGAAACTGAGCGAGTTGTCAGAAGTGTATTTTGCTTCTGCTCTACTAGACCAGCGGCAACATATTCTTTCTTAGCATAGCTTGATGCGTCAGCAGCATTTGTTGGGCTGTCTGTTACGATAAGTTCTCTTGAACCCATTCTGAAGATGCCAGATGGTATTGTTAGATTGAACCAGATTTCACCATTTGCATCTGATTTTAGTTCTGCGCCTAAAGCATTTGTATATTTTGTTAAGACTGTATTTTCAATGTTTGCAACTTCAGCATTGAACTCGCTTTGTGTCAGAGGTCTAACATATGATGTTGTACCGGTATTTGTCATGTTCTCACCATCAAAGAACACAAAGTATTTGGTATTAGCTTTAAGTCCTTTACCATTTACCTGTATTGTTCTAGGGCGAATATATGGCTTCAGTGAAACATCAAGTAACTTTGATCCAATTGTTTCTGTTGTTTCGCTTAGTCTTGTTGTTGTCTCTACACCAGTTCTAGTTGTCTTTGAAAGTTCAGTGATTTTATAGTCATTAGAACTTACTGTTGTTAGAGAGGCAACAATACCGTTGCCTGTTGCAGGATCACTTACATATTTTGTAGGTGATCCAGTAAATGTCTGTGGTGTGCCCCAAATCTTTGGATCGTTAGGATCACCGGTACCAGCACTCTTACCGCCATATTGTGCTTTCTGTGCAGTCTGCCCAACAATACTTGATTGCCATGCATTCCATGTTGTAGTTGTGCCTTGTTTAATAGTACGAGGATCTGGTCCAGAGAATATCTGTTCGTCAGGAAGAGTTTCGGTATCGCTCCAAACGTCAGTGTCTGGATATAGATAAAGATTACCTATGAAGCGATATGATGACAACTCAATGTTTCTAAAAGTTGTAACTCTTGGTTGATCAATCAATACTGTGTGAGTATAAGGTAATGTTATCAGATCACCTGTACGAACAAGATTTGTATTGGCCAACAGATCATAGTCAATAGAGTGCATTGTATACTGAGGGCGAATTGATAATTCTTTTGGATCTACAACTATCTTATACTCAGCATTTGTGATATCACCGTTATAATGATCGTTGAAAGGATCAACAAAGATACCGTTCTTGAATCTTTCAAGACCGTTTTCATCTCTGATCTTTAAATCAGTTGCAGCCTTTTCAAGAAGATTCAAGCTTGTATAGTATTCAAGATTGACAATTCTTTCCTTAAGAACGTTGATGTCGCGCATTGTGAAGCGAATGTTTGTTGTCTTCTGTGCGTTACATGCTAAATCTCTACGGCGAATTGCCTGCCCATAGTTTGGTGCAAGAGAAGGATATGGAGCAATGTAAAGATTTGCTAGAGACATTGCATTTGCTGGAATATCTGGTGTCACAGGTGATGAACTTGGTACACCCTTGATTACTGAAATGACACCGTTCTTGTCAATCACCACAACATCTCGTCTTGGAAGATAGTATGAGAAGTCGTAAGACATTTGAGATGAAGGCACAGGTAATCTGAAACCGTTCGTATCAGAAATGAATGTAGATGATACTGATGGATTCTCAGTTGCATCAGCAATTACCATAGTCGTAGATACTCCAGGATCATATGCTGTGCTTGTTTTGACTTGTCTGAAGTCAATGTAATTTCTCAGATCATACTGTGTTCCATTCGCAGGAGAAGTATAAATTGGTATATTTTCTGTTCTTATTGTTCTTGCTGCCGGAGAATTGTCATCATCAATTGGATATGATTCCACTGAGAAGTAACCAAAACCAGGATTTGTTGTTGGTACAAAATAATCCAACTGAACAAGAAGTCTGTCATTTGAACTCAATGCAACATTTGGTTTAATGCTACCGTGTTCATAGTACATATCACGTTGACCATTATTAACGGTAAATAGTGATGTTACATCTGTACCATCTGACAGACTTGTAGGATAGCTACCTGACTTTTTGATGATCTTTCTAACGCGGTAGATATCTGCAAAACCTAGATTGAACGGACCAATAGTTCCTGCTGTTGAACAGTTGATCTTGACATATCTCTCTTCAGAAAGATTTTTTGTTACTTCAGCACTATTTGGGCGAACAACCTGATAAGTAACCTTACCTGTAATGCTTGTTGGATATATTTCTTTGAGATCAAATGAAAGCTGAGTTGGTGTAGACGAAACAACTCTTTCAAGACCTGTATTGCCTTTAGTTGTCAGATCAATAACATCGCCCGCTTTGTAGACTTTATTGTATGTATTTCCTGTTACGCCTGATGAGTACACATTTTCCGTAAGTCTGAGTCTTAGATTGGTTTCAATTGCAGCGATGTAATATGTATTGGCAATACCTTGAATTTCAATCTTGTCACCAGCATTGTACTTCAAGAATTCTGTGCTTGATCCTGTAAGAATGTCGGAGCCAGATGACACGTTCACTGTACCAGGCCCTGCGATATTTACATTACTGTCAAGAGTTAATATGATTTCTCTCTTATCTGAATCGGAAAGCCCAGATGATGTTCCATATGGAAGAGTTTCACCTAAAGCACTTGTACCAAGTGTAAGTGTTACAGTGCCAGATGTTGTAATAGGAGAGACAGCGGTTGTTCTCTTGAAATTAAATGTTGTTCTTGGATTGTCTGAAGAATCTTTAATGTCTTTTACAGCATAAGAACCAACAGGATACAATAGCGTTGATGTAGCTACATCTCTGAGAGTTGTGACTGTTTCATTTACTGTAAGAGAAATATCACCTCCCATTCCAGTTGTAGGAGCGTAAACACTTCTTACATTAGCAAATGAATTTGTGCCATTCATTCTTAAGTCTGTCAGATAAAGATCAATTTCACCACTTGGTGTGCCTAGAATACCAGAATTGTATTCGTAAGACAGCATTCTAGCTGTACCAATTGAATTACCTGTTGGAGAACCTGAGAAAAGTTTGTTTGTAAGTCTCTTCTCTGCTTTATCATATAGAACAACCTGCAAGCCCTTGTCGTGATCTAGATAACCAGTAAACTCGTTTAGAGTAACATAGCTGCCCATTGATGCGCTTGTAATCTGCCCTGCAACACTCTTAGATGTTAGACCTTTTTCAAGGGTTACATACTCTGTTACAAGCTTATTGATTTCATAACCCTTAACATAGCCAGTACCTGGTTCTACACCAACAGAAAGATATTCGTTATTGCCTGTTACAAGAAGACCGCCATTGTTTGCAATGTCCAAGTTTTCACGAAGACGAACACCTAGACCATAAACGTAGTAGTCTCCTGATTCATCAAACTTCTGCTTTGCCATTTCATCGCGAAGAATGTTGTAAACAGGTCTATCATAGATTTCTGTAACAATACCATCACGAATAGAGAATAGTTGAACAAAGTCTGGATTGTCAATATTTTCATCTAGACCATATGTCTGTAAAGTAACATCTAGTTGTAGTCTATCTGCACCTGGTGCTGAGTAGTTAGATGATTCTAAAGCAGGATCAAGAAGACTTGAGTCTTGACTTGCTGAGATAATTTTTTCTGTGAGTACAAAACCTACGACACCTGAGAAGCTTTGTGAGTATGGAGCAAGAACGATAGATGTTGTTGGGAAGTATACGAAATGCTCTTTAGCGAAAAGTACACCTTGCTCAATAACAAATCTTGTGCCTTTGCCTGTTGCGCTATTTGCTCCACTAGGAACGCTGCTAACAACGATAAGCTTACCTACATTTGTTGTGAGAACATCACCAGTTTGGAAAGTAACAATATCAGCGTTTGATGTCGCTGAGTTTCTATATGTTACGAACAATGTCTTTGTGTTTGCTAATGTTTCTGTACCATCCACAACGTCTTCAATGTATGCTTCAAGCCCGTTAACTTCGTTTGTGGCCAGTAATTTCTTATAGTCTGTGATAGTAATTGCGTCATTTGAATCATCAACGTCACGAACTTTTACATAAGCTACGTCTTTTTCAATATTGAATTTGCCTGGAAGAACAATAGAACCTTCTCTAAAGACATGCTTACCAAAGCGATCAATCTGCTTTTGTAGCATTGTCTGCATCTGAGTAAGTTCACGTGCCTGAACAGCATAACCTGGCTTATAAAGAATACGATAAAACTGTTTGTCCTCATCGTAGTCATCGTAATAAGGAAACACATTAAAGTCAGTTGTTAATTTGCCATTGGCTGTATTTGCCATTTGTTATTCTTCCTTTTAAAATTTCAATACTATCTTGTAGTCTTCTGTTTGATCTGCTGCTCTCTCAATAGGAACTATCTGATCTATATAGAGAAGACTGCCTGAATAAAGTCTAAGTTCTTTTTCTGTTATTGACTCAACGAATCTTGCTGCACCACTATTAGCACCCGAAAGAACCGCAGAGGTCACATCACCAAAAGTATCTGTCAACTGTAATATGTTATTGCTCGTATCAAAGTCAACTACAAGCCCCTTAAAAACTGCTGCTGATAATGATTCACCTTGATAAACGTATTCATCTTCATTAAAGTTGATTGATCCAGGGCTTACAGTAAGTCTCAATACTTGAGAGTAAACGGTATTTGATGCAGCGTTTCCTGTTCCAATAACAATAGGACTCTGAATAATTGCGATCTGTCTGTATTCATTATTTATAGATATTTTTCCATCTTCCGAAGACTTAATTCTAGGATTCAAAATCAGATAAGAACCGCCAAGTTCTCTCAGAGCATCCGATCCATGTCCGCCTGGTGGTGGCACTACAATAGAAGCATTTGCTCCTGTACCCGTACCTGTATCTGTGATTGTTACGTTTGCTGTCGTGTATCCAGCACCACGATTTATAAGAGTTATTGCTGATACCGTATTTGATGTTGAGTTGATCTTCGCTCTTGCTGTTGCACCTGTACCATCACCAGTTATTGTCACAGTAATGCTATTTGCATTTGAATATCCAGAACCAACATTATCAACTTTAATGATATCAATTGATCCAGATATTGCTTGATCTTGTACATGCCATTGCAGTGTATTATTGTCAACTGAAAGCGTTCTTACTGGAATATAATCATCTGTCATGAAACGTATTCTCTCTTCGGCTGTGAGAGTGTACATATACTTCCAAATGTATCCGTCTTGTTCTTCTACAGCAGAATCAGTAATTGTTTGTGTTGGCATCACTGTAGAGATAGAACCTATAGCGTTTGACAAACACTTATAGATATTCCAATCTGTAGTCAAGACGTAGAACTGTGAACTATCATATAGAATAGAACCTGTGCGATGATCATACTGGTCATATACTGTATTTTCTTGCCAGTTTATTCTTCGGATACCATGACGAACATCACCGCCTGTGATGAGTTTTGCGGCGATCATTTGATGCCAAACATCATTGAATGAGGAAACTGAAGAATTAGCCTGTGGTGGATCTAAGTCATTATCCCATGCAGCAACTCTACCTATTGTCAAATAGATATTTGGTTGACTTGGATCAGATATAGAAGTTCTGAACTGTTCTGCATTGTATATTTTGAGATTTTCAGAAAAAACCGAAGACATTATTACATTATCCTAATTCTATTTTGATATTTATATGCTAACAAACGAAATGTTGCCACTGCTATTTGCTCTAGTCTGTAGTCTATAAAATGTATTGCCCGTCAGGTTCTTTGGTAGTATCGTTGTAACAGACAAGCTTGTGCTATTCTGAACAGAACCAACATAGAACGTATTTGAGTATCCAGTAATACGAATTGAATCACCTGGATTCATGATGTTAAATGATGTACTTGAACCTGTAAGAACTCTTGTATTTCCAAGTCCGGCATTTGCTGACACTGTGCCTGACATAGTGTTTGCATAGTATATTGTAAAGGCTGCGGAATTGACTGCATTCACAGAGAATATGCCATTTGATAGATTTGCAGTATCACCTGTTTCAATTTCAATATAGACATTTGAAATGCCAGTTACGTCATAATTTGGACTATAAACAAGAACAAGAGTGCCGTTCGCATTTGATGTTGAAGTGTAAGTACCTGAATGTGTCGTATTTGAATACTGCCCATTTGCTGAACTGAAAGATATATTTACCAATGGATCTACAAACAGATACTCACCAAACAGCTTCATGCCTGCAGGATGAATTAATTCTTTTAGAGCTTTTCTATACTTGTTAATAGAATGCCCAGCTTTAACAACATAAGAATAGTTTTGGTAATAGTCTCTATCTTCCAGGAAGTTGTATCCTGACAAGTGCCCATCATCGTTCAGATATCTACCAGGATATGTAAATGAACCTGTAACGATAGATGCATTTGCTTTTGCTGTGCCATCACCTATGCTTGACAGATTGAGCTTCGTATCTACATCATAGTTAGTACCACGTGAGATAATTGCCAATCTAATAATACCACCAAGAGAACTTGTACCAGCTTGAATCTCTTCACCATCACCTAGAACAGCACTTACTATGATGTTTGCACCATTACCAGATCCGCTTACAACATTAGCTGTTGGTAAATGTGTCTGTGAATAACCAGAACCACCAATAATTTGCCCTGCAACAGGAATAAACTGAACTGCTGTGATCTTGCCATTACCGTCTACAGACTTGACGTTAGCCGCCGCACCTGTGCCATAACCACCAATGACGTTTGTGATAGTGATTGTATCGCCGTTTGCGTAGTTCAAACCACCACTAACAATGTCCATTCTACCTAGAATACCGAGACTTCTCACAACTGTATTTGATACTGCTGTGATAGTAGGCAATGCTGAATATCCAGAACCTTGAAACGATACTGTTGCTGCAACTATTGGACCAGTGTTACTATATGTAAAATATGATGTTGCATTAGCAAGTGTAGTGTTAGCATTTGATGAACTAAGATTTGAGTAAATTGCATTACCTATAGTGGTATTTGCTTCAAGCGCAATTGTAGAGATAGGCACTGAATATGAGTTAGGATGAACTGAGTTATCTTTCAATACACTATTAACAAAACCGCCTGCACCAACACCACCACCGCCAGTGATCAGCATGTTGTCACTTACTTTGAAACCAGCACCGCCTTTGATAACACCAAGAGTTACAATGTTACCAGATGTTACTGATGAAACAACAATATTTCCACCTGTACCTGTCAGTGTCTCAATAGTTACAACATCACCAACAGTATACCCTGTACCAGGCGTTGTTACTTCTACAGTATTGATAAATCCTTTGAATAAATTTGCAGTCAGACTTCTTGTTGTACCGTTGTCATCATATAGAGTAAATATGGTTTCACCAGCACTAAACGTCTTATACTGATTAGAAATCTTCAGTTCATAGATGAGAATGTCACCTTCATAGTATATGTCTGCGCGTTCAACGATAGCATATGCACCTGTTGTATTACCAGTAATTTTAGTATTTTGGAAATTGCGTAGAACGTTAAAATCTGTATTAGCAATACCATTAACTTTAACATCTTCAATCTTTACTGACTTTTCAACAAACCATTTACCATCAGATGCGCGAAGAACATCTCTTTTAGGATAATAGAATTCAGTCTTATCTTCACCAAGTAGTATTCTTAATAGAAAAGCAATAGATTTCTCGGTGCCTCTTGCCTTATAGAAGTCTTGAATGTGCTTGAGAACCATTGCCTTGTCAGCAATGATTTCACGAGGAATTTGATTGATATATGTTCTATAGAAATATTCAGCAAACTCATCAACTGTGGTATCAATATCAGCATATTGTGGTAGATTTTTAGCACGTTCTACAGTCTTACCACTCTGTTCCATGTACTCATAATAGGCTTCAATGAAACGAATAAAGTTTGGGTGATCGTTTCTAACAAAAAACGGAACTTGTGATGATATCAGATTTGATATTCTGCTGTTTGTTGTATTAGCCATATTTTACACTGATTCTGATAAGATTGTTAACTGAACGGATCTAGCATCATTCTGATCAATGGTAATGACACGATTACGCAAAGGATAGATTATTTCTTGATCAGTTGGTAAGTTCAGTGTCAGTATGTTTGTATCGTAAAAATCATTCGTGACTGCACCGAGTGTCAACAGAGAACTCAGTTCAATCAAACCTGTTTCGTAATTAACTGTTCCTGCTTCGGGGTTGACAATAACCTTTTCACCATTTGACTTCAGATAAAACGTGCGTAGTTTACCTAGCTTTGACTGTAATCTTGCTGTAGCAGATGCTTCTGATCCTATGCCTGAGATTGAGACAGTTGCTCTAGTATAGTTGATACCGCTGTTCGTAACTGTGATAGATTGAATACGCCCACCAGCAACTCTTGCAGTTGCAGTCGCGCCAGTACCATCACCTATTATTGTGATCGTAGGCGTTGAAGTATAGTTGATACCAGGATTGACAATTTCAATTGATTCTACACCAGTGAAAGCTTCTGGTACTTCTTCAAACGCAACTTCTCTGATTGTGTTTGATGAATCGTAAACTCTGATTTGAGGAAATGAAGATATCTGATCAGTGAAGCTACCCTTCTTTATTGGGCTATTCGTACTGACAATATACTTCTTTGTCTCGCCAGGTGTTAGTTCAATTCTCTTCTGAAGATATATTTTGATCTTTGATCCTGTGATAGACTTCTCTGAGTTTTCAATAGCTGACTGAAGCTTTGATTTTCTAAAGACAGAATTAAATGATACTAGATTTGAAGCTTCATAGTCAGCAATAGCTGTATCAACAAAAGCTTTTATTTGTTCCGCTGTGAGTTGAGTTAGAGACGAATCGTAGTATACTTCACCATTGAGAATGATGTATGTGAATTCAGGATCAACGATCTCAGGTATAACAGTCAGAATGTTTCTTGACTGAATAAGTGTTTCTTTGATCTTTTCTTTTTCTTGTTGTGTTAGAAAATAATTTTCTTTTGTCTTCAGTGAAGCAAAGACTTTACCGTAAACAGGCGGATCATTATCTTGCCCACCCCATACAGACACAGAATCAACATTAGGGTAATCTTTCAAAATAAGAGTTTCATAGTCTTGCTTTGTTACAGCACGATTCTGAGTTACATAGTGATATGGCGCTCTAAAGCGTACTTGCTCAACCGTTTCTTTCTCACCACCACCATATGAACCAATAACTGAGGTCACAGAGACATTGTTTCTATACAGCCCACCTATTCTGTTTACTGGTCTGAAAGTCGTGATGTTATTCGCAATTGGCCCTGTTGAATCCAAATATGTTACAATAACAATGTTACCATCTTTAGGTCTTTTACCGATAACATCATCACCGAAGTACAGAACATAGTTTTTATCAGCGTTCTCTTCAATGAAGTATGCTCTGGTATTACCTGTTACGAGTGTGATATCATCAACTGATTTATATACAGAGATATCTGTATCAATAGAACTTTCTTGAATTGTGACAGTGATTGACTCAACATCAACGTTTGCAGAAGGAATTGTAAATCTTCTCTTGGTATTTTCAGGTGTCATTGCGAACTGAAGCGTAACAACTTCACCCTGCTTCAAATTGACGTTAGAGAAAAAGAAAGATCCATTTACTTTTGGAACCGTATTGGAGTTTATTGCGACAAACTGATAGTTTAACCCATCAATGTCTGAAGCAAGAAATGCTGTGTACTTGTCTAGTGTAATCTGAGTTGGTGTATTATCTTCTGAATCACCTGGCGTTGCTAGAACATTTATTACTGCACCTGCGCCCTGTCTTGAACGTGGAATATAATTGATAGCCTTTGCGTGAGAAAGAACCGAGCTTCTAAGCTGCGCTGTATCTAAAAACATCTCATTGGCTACCATATTCAGATAGTAGCCCATGTAGTGAGTATTGTATGCAAGAATGTCAAGTAGAACTGACATACCAGAGCCTTCAAAATCAAAGTCTTGAAACTCTGACTGGCTCTTCAAAAATGTCTTTAGATTTGTTTTTATCTCATTAAAGTCTAATTCTGAGACTCTTATTGATGCAGTATTAGCTGACATATTACCTTATTCTTTCCAAAAACAGATTTA
>Ga0209229_10000728_pt1 | contig 13474 bp, 13 predicted proteins | sample SanBayMetagenome_FD_187466 | JGI IMG/M metagenome (GOLD analysis project Ga0209229, IMG submission 187466) | Freshwater and sediment microbial communities from dead zone in Sandusky Bay, Ohio, USA (SPAdes) (version 2) | ecosystem: Environmental > Aquatic > Freshwater > Lentic > Sediment... | reverse complement strand
GGTCGTGTTTGTCTATCTGATCGAGGCGCTATGGGGCAAGCAGCGCATCCTCGAAGTGTACGTGAACATGATTGAATGGGGCGACGGCATTTACGGTGTGCAACAAGCTGCGAGACAGCACTTTGGTACAACGGCTGCACAGATTCGACCAGATCAAGCGGGCTTATTGGCAGCGGTGCTGCCGAACCCTCGCAAATTCAATGCAGGCAAGCCGAGTCCGTACATCAAACGTAAGGCGTCAGGCTTCCGCGGACGTGTCGGTGGCGGAGCTAGCTCGAAGTAGATCGAGGCACTGCTGCATATCATCGGGCATCGGACTCGAGAACTGCATACGTTCGCCGGTGACTGGATGCGTAAATGCGAGTGAACGAGCGTGGAGGGCTTGACGGTGAATGCTCTTGAGCATCTGCTGACCAAGGCGCTTGAATGAGTGGTGAATCGCCTGCAGTGCAGCATCCCGTCCACCATAATCTGGATCACCTACTAACGAATGGCGTTGCGCGGCTAAGTGCACGCGGATCTGATGTGTTCTGCCGGTACGCAGCTTGCACGTGATCAACGTAGCGCAGGAGTGGCGTTCCAAAACGGTCACCTCGGTTGCAGCATACTTACCACCACGTTCAACAATTGCACGCAGCTTTCGATCACGTGGTGAGCGCCCAATGTCGCCTTCAATCAAGCGCCAATCATCCTTGACTACACCCCAAGCCAGCGCGATGTACTCGCGTGAGACGGTACGTTCTGCGAACTGCGTTGCGAGCTCCATTGTCACGTCATACGTCTTGCCAATCACCATCACACCAGACGTGTCGCGATCGAGGCGATGTACAATACCAGGACGCAAGCCATTGGTGTCGACATCGGCTTCACCACCGATCGTAAACTGCACGGCCTCATCCTCATCGCTCGACTGATCTTCGTCACGCTCTGTGCGATCGGCATCCGCTTCATCGTCACCCCACGACTCACGACGCTTGAGCACTGCAAGTGCTTCGCGGTAACCGAGGTGCCACAGCACGGCATTGACAAGTGTTCCAGAGCGATTGCCAAGTCCAGGATGCACAAGGATGCCAGGTGCCTTGTTGATCACCATCAGCACATCATCCTCGTACAAGATTTCCAATGGAATATCTTGTGGTATCAGCTCGAGAGGCGGCGGCTTCATCACTGTAACGCGGATCACGTCGCCTGGACGGATCTTGTAATTCGCCTTTGTGGGGAGGTCGTTAACCGTGACGATGCCAGCATCAATCCCCTTTTGCACGCGCGTGCGCGTTGCATGCAGAATGCTCTTCGTGATGAACGCGTCCAAACGCTCTGGTTTCTGACGCGAAGGAATCACAAACTCATACGTGTGCTCGATGCGTTCAGGATAATTCGGATCCGCAGTGTTAGGCGTCTGCTCGTTCATGAGGTGTAGCAGGCAGTTTATTGCCGGTAAGGAGGAGCAGAAGTACACCAACCGTTACACACGAGTCGGCAATATTAAACACTGGGAAATGCGTATGTACATCACCTAGCCACGTGATGTCTGGGATATCCACTTGGATAAAGTCAACGACCCTACCGTAGAACAACGGTGCATCACCAAAGATGACGCCGTAGAGTGCTCTATCGATCAGATTACCAACAGCACCAGCCAGGATGAGCGTTACAGCAAGGCGTGGAGCCCAATGTCCGTTAGCTATCTGGCGTAGATACCACACCAGCACGCCGGCGATAACGATGGTAAGCAGTGTAAGTATGAGCTTCCCATCACCCCAGCTAATACCAAAGGCCATGCCCGGGTTTTCGACGAAGGTGAGATTAACAATGCTGCCGATCATCGGGTGGGACTCGCCAAGCATCATCGATGTCTTGACAAGGACTTTTGTAACCTGATCAAGGACAACGAGAACGGCCGCGATGAGCACGGATTGGCGCATAGCGCTCATAGCTTACGCGTTATTACCGGACGTCTTCTTCGCGACGATACGATCGACACCATCTTCTGGACAACGCTGTTGGATCTTGTACGATGCCGACAGTGTCGTGATCGGTACCGCAAGGAGTCGCTCCTTCGAGATGAGGATGCCACACATACGGCAGATACCATACGACTTGTCATCGATACGGGTGACTGCTTCTTCAAGCTTGCGGAGGTAGTCCTGAGCGCGCTGAATCTGTGCGTACGTCTTTTCCTTCTCGACTGCTTCAGAGCCTTGCTCGGCCATGTGCATCGAATAGATCGCACTCTCTTCGTTGTTTTCGCTATTGGTGAGGTCATCAAGACGCTCACGGAGCATGCGCAATTCGTCAATGGTCTCTTCCTTGGCGCGCTCAATGTTGGCGCGGAAAAACGCGAGATCCTTCTCAGCGTACTTCAGACCCTTCTTCGGAGGAATTGGCTGCTGTGGCTTTGCAATGCGCGGCGGTGGCGGCGGTACAAAAGCCACACCGGCGGTCTTAGAGACCGCCGGTGTAGTTGCGACTGTCCCAGGATACTGCTTCAACTTCGATTGCGTCACGTTCCTACTTGCTGCTGACTTTGACTTGGCGTTCTTGGCTGTTGCCGGACTATTTTTCGACGTTGATGCCGAAGCTGTTTTCGCAGTGTTTCCTGAGCTCTTTGCTTTACGCGGGAGTTCCCGTGTTAAGCTTTTTTTTTTGCCACAGCCTTCTTAGCAACCTTCTTGGCTGCCTTCTTAGCTGGCTTAGCTGCCTTCTTGGCTGGCTTAGCTGCCTTCTTAGCAACCTTCTTGGCTGCCTTCTTGGCTGGCTTAGCTGCCTTCTTGGCAACCTTCTTTACAGCCTTCTTGGCTGGCTTTGCTGCCTTCTTAACAGCCTTCTTGGCTGCCTTCTTGGCTGCTGGCTTCTTGGCTGCTTTCTTTGCTGCTGCCATAGAGTACCTCAAAAAAAAGTGAAACATGAAAACGCGTGCGCCACCTTGACGCACCATCATCAAACGCGCTTTACGCGCACGTTGACGTGACGCCCGTTTATCTCGAGATCAACCCCTTCGGATTGTTCCCCCCGCTCGAGCGTTTCCGTCAGCGTTTCCATTCCAATGTACGTTCGAAGTGATTCGAGTGCTGCTGCCGTTTCGTCATCCGTTACATAGGTAATCGAAATCCGATCGGTAACCTCAAACCCAGAATCCTTTCGAATCTTCTGAATTCGACTCACGAACTCGCGAGCAAGTCCCTCGCGGAGGAGTGCATCGTCGAGCTCCGTATCGAGTGCCACTGTCAGTCCGCTATCCGACGCGACCAACCAGCCCTCGATGTCTTCACTCACGATCTCGACATCTTCGAAATCGATCTGGATTGTTTGCTCACCGATGGTGAGCGCCAGAACGGAAGACTGCTCGAGCTTGCGAACGTGTTCGTGTGTAAGCGACTTGATCGCCTGCGCTACTGCTTGCGTTGCATCGCCGTACTTCTTTCCAATGATCTTGAAGTTTGGCTTTGCACTCCGACGAACAATGTTCGTGTCGTCAGAGACGTATTCAATTTCCTTGACGTTGATCTCTTCCTTAATGATGTCTTCAACTGATTGCAGTTGACGACGCATTGCGGGACTATCAACAGGAAGAAGAATTCGACGCAATGGTTGGCGCGTTTTGATCTTCGCTTTTTCTCTCAAAGAACGGGCAAGTGAAACGATGTGTTGCGCTTGCCACATGCGACGTTCAAGATCTTCACTGATCAATGAAATATCGCTCTGTTGCAATATAATACAATGAACAGTGAAAAGTTCCGCATCGGAACGTAGTCGCTGAAAAATTGATTCGGCCAAAAATGGAGCTACCGGAGCGAGCATCTCTGATACTCGACGAAGGACGAGGTGCAAGGTTTGATACGCTGCACGTTTGTCGACATCGTATTCACCTTTCCAGAAGCGACGACGATTGCGACGTACATACCAGTTGGACACGTCCTCGATCACAAACTCTTGCAGTACTCGACAGGCCTTTGTGAGATCGTACTCATCCATCGATGAGATGTACTCACCAATAACGGTGTTGAGTCGCGAGATAATCCACTGATCAATCTCCGCACGCTCGGCAATCGGAACGATGTCGTCCGACGCGGTGTAGCCATCGAGGTTGGCATACATCGCAAAGAACTCATACGTGTTTGTAAACGAGCGGAACAGGTCGGCAATAACGGTCTTCGCGATGTCTTCCTCATTCCACAGCTTTGGCTTGTACACAGGCGACGACGCCATGAGGAACCAGCGGATTGCATCGCTTCCGAAACGATCCATGACATCAAAGGGATCTACTGTATTCCCCTTGGACTTCGACATTTTCTGTCCGCGCTTATCAAGCACGAGGTCATTGACAACAACGTTGCGATATGCCGGTGTACCAAAGAGCGCGGTACTGATGTTGTGCATCGTATAGAACCAACCGCGTGTTTGGTCGATACCCTCAGCAATGAAGTCTGCTGGGAATGCCTTCTCGAAGAGTTCCTTGTTTTCGAATGGGTAATGGAACTGCGCGAACGGAACACTGCCGGAATCAAACCATACGTCAACGACTTCGCGTGTGCGACGATAAATCTTGCCGTTACGCTCGAACACAACTCGGTCGACGAACGGACGGTGGAGATCTACGGGAACGTTTGCTTGGTCGACTGGCACACGTGTTCCATCTTCGAGCTCGTACAATCCTGTTCGAAGCTCCTCGATTGAACCGACGGCGAACATGTCCTTTCCATCTTCATCTACCCAGATCGGAAGCGGCGATCCCCAGTACCGGTCGCGACTGATCGACCATTCCTTGACTTCCTCGAGCCAGTTTCCAAAACGCCCTTCACCAATCTCAGGCGGATGCCAGCTGATCTGCTTGTTGAGAGCCACGAGTTGATCACGATACGCCGGTGATGTGATGAACCACGAATCACGAGCATAGTAGATCACGGGATTGTCGGTACGCCAGCAATGTGGATAGCTGTGCAGGTAGTCGAACGATGCACGGTAGATTTTGTCACGCTGCTTGAGAACCTTTACGATGTCACGATCGGCACCTTCCTCGGTGTGATCGGCATAGGTAAACGTTTTCACCGCGCGTCCTGCGAACTCTGCAATCTCTTGCGTGAAATGTCCGTTAGGAGTGACGGGCTGGGGAACAGGCAGACGGAATTGCTTCGACATCTCAAAGTCGTCCTGACCGAAGGCTGGGGCGATGTGAACAACGCCAGTACCATCCTCTGTCGAGACGAATGCACCAGGGAGTACCTTCAGTACGTCGGTGAACTGCGCTGCATCAAGAACCACGTCGGTGAAGATCTGCTCGTAGGTTGATCCTACAAGATCACTCCCCTTGCAGCGCGAGAGGATCTCGACATCACCGTCGAGAATCGACAGACGCGACTCTGCAAGAATGAGGTTCTCAGTCCAGGTGCGCTCGCCAATCGTCCACGTGTGCCGAACAATCACATAGTCGATGTTGGGTCCAACCGCCAGCGCGACATTCGCGAAGAGCGTCCACGGCGTGGTGGTCCATACCATGATCGAAGCACCTACGGCATCCGATACATTCGATGTGAGCACCTTGAGTTTGAGGTAGACGTTCGCGTCGCGTACGTCTTTGTAGTTCTGCGAGAGCTCGTGTGACGACAACGGCGTGCCGAGCGTGGGCGACTGAGGAACAACCTTGTAGCCGCGATAGATGAGCCCCTTATCAAAGAACTGCTTGAGTGCCCACCACACCGACTCGACGTAATCGTTGGTGCAGGTGATATATGCGTTATCGAGATCAAGCCAATGCCCCATGCGACGTGTGAGCGTTGCCCATCCGTTGTCCTCGCCGATGTTGCGATACACGATGTCGCGGCATGCCGCATTGAAGCGATCAACGCCAAGCACTTCGATCTGAGACTTGTCGGTAAGACCAAGCTCCTTCTCAGCTGCTAGCTCTACTGGAAGTCCGTGTGTATCCCAGCCCGCCTGACGACGCACGTAGAATCCGCGCATGGTCTTGTACCGACACACTGCGTCCTTGATTGTGCGCGCGAGCACGTGATGGATACCTGGACGACCATTAACTGTTGGTGGACCTTCGTTGAAATTGAACCACGGTGCGTCGGCTCGCATCTCCTGTGTGCGCGCAAATGCACGCTCACGATCCCAATACTCTAAAACGTCCTGCTCAAGACGAGCGTAGGAGAAATCATCCGGCAGTGGTTCAAACATGAAGTCGATCAATCACGAAAAACGGAAAGTGCGAAGTTACGGACACACCCGTGCAGAATCAACGCAGTGGGAATGCGATCTCAACAGTTGTGCCCCTGCCCTCTGTGCTGCGCGTCTCAATTGTCCCGTCGTGTGCATCAACAATCCACTTGACGATCGACAATCCGAGTCCAGTTCCATGGATGCTCTTGGACCGTGCCTTATCAACACGGAAGAACCGATCGTAGATGTGCGGAAGTTGATCGGCAGGTATCCCAACGCCGGTATCGGCCACAACGACGCGCACGTGCGTGTCGTCAGAGGCCACTTCGATACGAACACTGCCACCATCGGGTGTGTACTTGACAGCATTCTCGATCACGTTGAGAAGCGCCTGATGGAGTCGCACGCGATCGCCGGTAATGGTGATCGATGGTTGAATCTGCGTTGCGACGTCGATGTGTCTGGTCTCTGCAATGAGCATAACATCGTCGCAGACGTCGGCAACGAGCGCGCTAAATCTGACTGACTCGCGAACGATCTGCACTTGACCTGTCTCGGCACGCGAGATGTCGAGCAGACCTTGCACGACGTGCGTCAGACGGATGACTTCTTCGAGACAGCTGGTAAGGGTAGAACGGTACTCTGCTTCGGAGAGCGGACGTCGGAGTGCGACCTCGAGCTCGCCCATGAGAATAGCGAGCGGGGTCTTCAGCTCATGCGACGCGTCAGATGTAAACTGCTTGATCTGATCAAACGATGATTCGAGTCGCGCAATCATGTCATTGAGCGTCTCGGTGAGTCGCGCAATCTCGTCGTTGGTGGCAGGCATCGGGAGGCGAAGTCCGAGATTGCTTGCCGTAATCGTTCGCGCCGACGTCGCGATCACATCAACTGGACGCAGGGAGCGTCGCGCAATGAGCCACCCCGCAAACACCGACATCGCTAAGACGAGCGGAAGCGAGTACAACATGAGCGAGAACAACCGTCGAAGCGTTGCGTCAATCTCGGCAACGGGATAGGCAGCGGTTACGTCGGCGACATCACCTTTACTGAGAACAATGCGATAGCGCTCGCCTCGAATCCAGTAATACGTGTAAATCTTGCCGTCAACAACGGCCGCCCCCTGTGCCACGAGATCAGTAAACGCGGGAAGGCTATCCCCGCGCATGTTTTCAGAGCGCCAGGCAATCTCTCCGCGGGAGTCAACCACCTGCATCCAATAGTTGGACGAGTTGAGAAGCATGTGCTCGTAGACGGCAGACCATACGGGCTCGAGCTCGTAGGCCAGCGAATCAACGCCCGGAATGGGTCCGACGAAGTCGCGCAACGATGTTCGCTGGAGCACCGAAAACATGTCCGTCTCGCGCGCGACGCGACGCTTGGACGAGCGAAGCTTGGGCAGCGGTCGCTGCGATTGAGCCTGTTCCTTGCGCAACACCGACAACAAGGACGTTGTGGCTCGCGAGAGCGATGCATCAAGGTTCTGGTACAGCTCATTCGACACGGTCACGTAGGTGATGGCCGCAAACGCGACGAGCGTAGCAGCTACCAACGTGCCGTAGACAATGGCTAATCTGACTCTGAGCGTAATCTTCACGGGTCGAACATACACAGCAGGCGAGAACCATGGTGCCAGATTCTATCTTTGTGGATGATGTCCACCGACCCCCGACCAATTGGTGTGTTCGATTCCGGCATTGGCGGATTGAGCGTTGTTAAGCACTGTGCACGGATGCTCCCACATGAGCGCTTCGTGTACTTGGGCGACACTGCGCGTGTTCCCTACGGAAACAAATCAGCCGAAACGGTGCAGACATACTCGGCACAGTGCGCAGCATTCCTGCTGAGCCATGATGTGAAGATGATCATCGTTGCGTGCAACACGGCATCTGCGCTGGCGCTCGATATGCTTCGTGCGAGCGTGTCGGTGCCTGTGGTTGGGATGATCGAACCAGCTGCACGAAGTGCTGCCGCCACAACGTCGAACGGACATATTGGTGTGATTGGTACGCGTGCAACGATCGCATCTGACAGTTATGCACGTGCCATCACACATGCGGCCGGAGAGCGTCGCATCGACGTGCACAGCCGCCCATGTCCGCTCTTCGTGCCCTTGGTCGAAGAAGGCTGGCTCGACTCCCCCGCCACACGCTTGATCGCCGAAGAGTACCTGCGTCCGCTGGTCGCCAATGGCATTGATACGTTGGTCCTTGGATGCACACACTACCCGCTGCTGATGCCAGTGCTGTCGGATATGCTGCCGGGCGTAACGTTGATTGACTGTGGGTCATGTGCTGCTGAAGAGGCACGCACGCTGCTCGGCGTTGAACAAACACCACCTACCGCTGCAACACAGATCGATCTCTATGTTACCGATCACACGCCAGCATTTACGATGCTTGCTCGCCAGTTCTTGGGTATGCCAATCGACGAACCTGTTCGCGTAAGTGTCGACAACCTTCAATTACCATCCGTACGCTAAATGGCAACGTACATCCTGCGGAAGATCCTCTACACGGTGGTTGTGCTTATCGGCGTTGTCGCTGTAACCTTCTTTATCCGTCCACCGGGCGACCCAACCCGAGTACTGCTTGGTCAGCGTGCCGACGAGGCATCCGTGGCTGCAATGCGCGAACAGCTTGGTCTCGACCGACCATTGTACGAGCAGATGGCCATCTATATGAAGAACCTTCTGCAAGGCGACTTGGGCACATCAATCGCAACGCAGCGCTCAGTGTCGGAGACGATCATTGAGCGCATTCCTGCAACGGCGCTTCTTGCACTCACATCCATTGCGATCGCAACCGTCCTCGGCATCCTTCTCGGAGTGATTGCCGCATGGCGTCCGAATACATGGATCGACACGCTCACGATGTCGACGTCGTTATTGGGCATATCACTCCCTGCGTTTGTAGTGGGCTTGCTCTTTGTGTTGGTCTTTGGCGTAGCACTCGAGTGGTTTCCGAATTCGGGCTACATCGATCGCGGCATTGAGCACTTGGTACTGCCGATGATCACGCTGGCGATTCGTCCGCTGTCGATCATTGCCCGTGTCACACGATCGAGCATGCTCGATGTGCTTGGACAAGATTACGTGCGCACTGCACGTGCCAAGGGTTTGTCGGACGTACGCGTGTTCTTGCATCATGCGCTTCGCAATGCGCTCAACCCTGTGATCACCACAGTCAGCGCCTGGTTCGCTGGACTCCTCGCGGGAACGTACTTCATCGAGTTTATCTTCAACTGGCCGGGAATTGGTCTTGCTGCATTCAACGCTATTGAAAAGCTCGACTACCCAATGATTCAGGGCACGGTGCTTTTTACAGCTGTGATCTTCGTCGTCGTCAACACGCTCGCCGATGTGATCTACGGTCTGGTTGATCCAAAGGTGCGATTCTCATGAACATGAACCACGTCGAGAGTCCACGAACGCTTGCATGGCGCAGACTCAAGAAGAATCGCGGTGCGGTGATCGGTATGATCGTCTTGGCGATCATGATCGTCATGGCGGTATGCGCGCCCCTTGTCACACCGTTCGACCCATCAACGCAGATCCTTGAGTACAGCGTAAAGCCCGCGATGTTTCGTGGCAGCGTTCTCTACAAGAAAAATCCAGTCGACCCAACACGTCCGTCGATCATTGCGGTATCAACATTTGAACAGCGCGGCGACAGCGTATACTATCGCGATCCCGCTGGTGAGCCGTACGTGATCTCTACATCACAGCTCATGAGTACTGACGTTCGCGAGTATCATGGTGAACCACTGTTTTTGTTAGGTACCGATCGATTTGGACGTGACATCTATACGCGCCTCATCTACGGTATGCGCGTGTCCTTGAGTGTCGGTCTGATCTCTGAGTCGATCGCTCTAGCTATCGGCATCCTCCTTGGCGCTCTGGCGGGATACTTCCGCGGGTGGGTTGACGACGGCATCATGTGGTTCGTCAACGTGGTGTGGTCCTTCCCTACCATTTTGCTTGTCGTTGCCTTCAGTGTGATTCTTGGCAAGGGATACTGGCAGACGTTTGTTGCCATTGGGATATCATCGTGGGTGGATATCGCGCGTATTGTGCGCGGACAGTTCTTCTCGATCCGTGAGCAGGAGTACGTCGAGGCAACACGTGCACTTGGATTCGGACATGTACGGACAATCTTCCGCCACATGCTGCCAAATGCATCGGGTCCGATCATTGTCCTTGCCACTGCTGGGTTTGCCACAGCGATCATCGCAGAGGCATCGCTGAGCTTCATTGGACTTGGCGTGCAGCCGCCAACACCATCGTGGGGACAGATGATTAAGGACGGCTATGGCTACATCGCACTCGGTACCAATTGGGGCATGACGCTGTTCCCAAGTATTGCCATGGCCATCGCTGTGTTGGTTCTCAACGTGTTCGGCGACGGACTCCGCGACGCACTCGATCCAAAGACATCACAACGATGATTGATAAGATCTGTTCATCTGGCAAGTTTCCACCAATCATGGTGCTCTTCGGCGAGGAAGACCTCCTCGTCGAAGAAGATGCCGCGCGCCTCTACGAGGCAGCATGCAAGGGCGATGCCACGGGCATGAATTGCGACGTCCTCGATGGCGAGGGCATGACGCTCGACGCTGTGTTGAGTCTTGCGCGATCATTCCCCATGATGTCAGATCGCCGTGTGATTTGGGTTCGACGTGCCGATAAGCTCACAGCATCGAAGTCGCGTAAGGGCGGCGATACAATGCAGAACTACCTCGACGCGCCCTCTGAAAGCACGTTCTTATTGCTGACTGCCACGTTGGCATCAGCTGCAGGACTTGGTGCAGCGCTCACGAAGAATGCCGCCACGGCAAAACGCAAACTCTCATCGCTCAAGTATCCATTCAACGTACTTCTTCCCGACGTGCCATTTGTTGAATATGCACGGATGAAGGAGGGTCAGCTTGGAACGTGGATCACCAAGCGCGCCGCATCGATGGGATTACAGCTTCCGCAGGGGGCAACCGAGCTACTCGTTGCCAAGACAGGCGTTGCGCTCCGCGAGCTCACCATGGAGATCGAGAAGCTGCAGGCCTACATGGGCGACCGGACTGAGGTAACTCTTGACGACGTTCAGGCGATTGTTGGAAGTTCGCGCGAGTTCAATGTATTCGAGTTGCAGCGTGCCATAGGCAGGGCCGAGCCAGCTCGCGCAATGACGATCATCGCCCGGATGCTCAGCGTGGATCGACAAGAGATGTTGATTCTGGCCATGCTTTCGCGCTATTTCATTGCGCTGTACCGTCTGATCGACCTGCGTGGCAGCACTGACAGCTCGGAGATTGCTCGCCAAGCGAAGATTCCTCCATTTGCCGTTGGGGAGCACTTTGATGCGCTCGACCGTATTGGTGCGGCCCGTGTTGAGCGCGGACTTCGAGCCCTGCAAACGGCTGAGGCAACGCTGAAGTCTACGTCTGCCGATCCTCTGGCGGTGCTTCAACGAATGATTGCCGACGTATTCGAGGTTGAGGACAAGCGCTAAGAGGCTATCTTTGCCTCCAATGAATCAACAACCAATTCGCACACCAGTTCAGTGTGCTCAAGAACAACTCGAGGCATACAATGCCAGGGACATCGAGAAGTTTGCCGCAGTCTATGCGGACGATGTCGAGTTGATTGATTTGGCCTCAGGCGAGGTCTTTTGTCGCGGACGCCAAGCGCTGTCTGAGCGCTATGGTGCGATGTTCGAGCGGTGCGTCGAATTGCACTGCACGCTCGTGCATCGAATCGCATGTCCGCCATTTGTGATCGATCAAGAACATGTCAGTGGACAACGCGAGAACGAAATCGTTCATGCTGTTGCCACGTATGAGTGTCGCGACGGAATGATTCAGCGTGCATGGTTCCTACGTGGGAGTATCGACGCATGACGAATCCTATCATCGGCGATCTTCACACGCACACGCTTCGTTCCGACGGTGTGCTATCTCCTATTGAACTCGTTGTCAAGGCAGAGCAAGCCGGACTCTCGGTGTTGGCAATCACTGATCACGACAACATGGATGCGATTCGCATCCTCCGTGAAGAGGGATACAACGGGTCAGTGCAACTCATTGAAGGCATCGAGATCTCATGCTTCGAGGGTGGACGTGAAGTGCACCTGCTCGCATACTACCTCGACGCCGACAATCCAGAAATTCAAGAGTACGAGAAGTTCTTCCGTGCCGACCGCGAGCGTCGTGGTCGAGAGATGGTTGATCGTCTTAACGCCGTGCGCGTTCCAATCACATTTGATGAAGTAGCTGACGTCGCCGGCAAAGCCCCGATTGGACGTCCGCACGTTGCCGATGTACTTGTCAAACGTGGATTCGTCTCGTCGATTCAACAAGCCTTCGACATCTACCTCGACACTGGCAAGCCTGGATACGCTTCGAAGAGTCCGTTCCCCGTTGCCAAAGCCGTCGAGATGGTGCACCGTGCAGGTGGTGTTACATCCATTGCGCACCCTGGTCGACATTACGCCGATCCACATGCGTTTCTGACGTTGGTCAACACAGGCGTTGATGGCATTGAGGTGTACCACCCATCACACTGGTATGTGACGCGCGAGTACTACCGTGTGCTCTGTGAGCAGCACAACTTGCTCATCACCGGTGGCTCCGACTATCATGGCACTCGTGAGTACGACGAACGAAATTTCGGTGCCTTCGGCATTACACCAGCACACCTCGATGCCATGCAAACACGTGTGGCTCATGTACGCAAGGAAGCTACCGTATGACGACCTCGGCGGTTCCATCGGCAACACCAGCTCCCGGAAGCGGACAAGGGTGTCGTGTCGGAATTGTTGCCGCACAGTGGCATGCCGACATCGTCGACAACCTGCTCTCGGGTGCGGTTGAAACGCTCCGTGATGCGGGAGTCGCCGCTGACGACATCGTGATCGTTCGTGTACCGGGTAGCTACGAGATCCCTGTCGCAGTCCGCGTAATGATCGACGCACAACGCGTTGATGCTGTGATCACGCTCGGACTTGTGGTGCGGGGCGAAACAGCCCATTTCGAATACGTCGCATCCCCCGTGGCCCATACACTCATGGACCTCTCGGCCAGCACCGGCGTGCCGTGCTTGTTTGGCGTCCTGACCACCGAAACAATCCAGCAGGCCTGGGATCGCACAGGTGGCGTGCACGGACATAAGGGTCGGGAATCCGCTGCGGGTGCACTTGAGATGATCGCTGTTGTGCGACAGCTGCGATCGAACCTACCCTAAACTCAGACCTCATACGTTGGTATCCCGGTCATTGCGTTGTCCACCTATTCAAGCTGACCATGATGCAGTTCTTGCTTG
>Ga0209229_10000725_pt1 | contig 13490 bp, 15 predicted proteins | sample SanBayMetagenome_FD_187466 | JGI IMG/M metagenome (GOLD analysis project Ga0209229, IMG submission 187466) | Freshwater and sediment microbial communities from dead zone in Sandusky Bay, Ohio, USA (SPAdes) (version 2) | ecosystem: Environmental > Aquatic > Freshwater > Lentic > Sediment... | reverse complement strand
GGCGTTGAAAAGGTGGCATGGCACATTGAATTTGAGACTGGCCATGTTGCTAAAATATCCGATGTGCGTCCATTTGGACTTCACGAAATGGATACCAGAACGGTTAAAGAATGGAAAGTTAATACACACGATGAAAAAGTCTATGAGTGGATTAAAGAAAAAATACGTGATGCCAACCCAAATGGTTAAAAATATATTTTGATCTTATCTATAAATTTCTTATATTAGTAAACTTAATAATTTTCAAAAGGAGTTTAGACAATGAATTATATCATTGCTATGTTCCTAGCAGTTGGCGTATTGACTGCTGGTGACACAAAACCATTCTTGCTCAAGTCAATAGTAAGTGGTGGTAACGGTAACGCAACTCTCGGTCAAGTAGTTGCTGGTTACAAGAATAAGTTTCATGTGGGTATTCGTATTCCTAAAAGGGTTGCATTGTCCGTAGAAGAAACTAATAGTATTGGGTTGTTGGCATATCCAAACCCAACGAATGACGGTGTAGTATCATTCGGTATTGATGGTATCGCGTCAATACAAGTAACGGATGTATATGGTAGAGTGGTTATGGAAACAATCGGTGGTGTATCAAATACAATTACATTGCCAAATCGTGGTGTATTCTATATCAGACTCACAACATGGGACAAACAAGGTTATTCAACAAAAGTTATTTTCAATTAAACAATGAGGAAAAAATGAGACAAGTATTTTTAGCAATCTTTACTTTGATTGCAGTCAATGCATTTGCAGGAACAAACATTCAGTATCAAGCACACGCACCTGCTGGAACAGACATTAACTCGAAGTTTTCAGTTTATATCGCAGATAGTTCTTTCGATGAAAACTCACATCTAAATTCAAATGCTCTTTGGTATCGTGAAAATGTTGAGATTGAAATTAACAATGGAATCATCAATTATGTTATTGATAGTGTTTCCGATAATATCTTAATTGATAATCACGGTAAAAGATTGTTTGTATTTGCTTATGTGAATGGCGTTTCACTTGGTAGATTGGAAATCAGAACAGTTCCTTACTCTTTGATTTCAACTTATTCATTGGAAGCTGGTGAGGCAAAAACTGCTCAAAATTCCAATAGGGCAAAACTTGCCGATAGTGCTAAGATTTCTGCTCGTGCTGTAAATGCAGATAATGCAACTAATGCAGATTTTGCAGATTCAACAACAATCAGTAATCATTCAAATACCTCTGGCTTTGCAGATACCGCTCGTGCAGCCGGTAGGGCAACTCTTGCAGATTTGGCAACGTATTCATCAACATCTGCTCATGCTGCTAAGTCAGATACATCGCATTATTCTGTGCATTCAAAATACAGTAGGTTTGCGGATTCATCTGTGTTTGCTGCGGATGCAGACCATGCGGATTTTGCATCAACATCTGCATTTGCTACTAACTCTGCTCGTTCATATCGTGCAGATACAGCAAAGACATTGATTGATAATTCAATTGAACATCGTCACTTCACAACGGAATCCGTAAGACTTTCTTCACTCGAAGGTAGTTCAACTGCACCAGTTGGTTCTTATGCAGTTCGTGGTGTTCTCGGTATATCATGGGAAGTGAATCCACAACATAGAACAAGTAGTGTTGCTATTCACACTATTGCACCATTATCATTGGCAAGTGATTCACGATGGGTGGTAAGTCGTGTTGCTGTTGATTATGATATTGCAACCGTAACATCACCGTCATCTGGACAACTTGTAACTATTTACAACGGTGCTACTGCCAACAATGTGTTTATTAAACATTCAGTTTGGGGAACAGATACATCACTCGATTATCCTATTTGGCCAGGTCAATCAAGAACACTTTGGTATAATGGAACAACTTGGGTTGTAATTCAATAATCTCAATAACCATGTGTTAATGGAGTTACGAAATCGCCAGATATAATCTGGCGATTTCTGTTTATTTTGGTTTCTATTGATATTTATATGTGGTATTTATTATTTATTAGGATGACACTATGAAGGATTTGGTAAATGAGGGAAGACATCTTCAAGATAATTTCAAAGACAAATTAGTAAAAGAAAATCCTATGGTGGATAAAACCACAGCTAAATCATCTAAATTGGATATACACTATAAAATAAATCATCCAGTATTAACTCTGTTGAGTGTTAATCAATTAGGTGGTGCAAATCAATCAATGAGTTCCGCACAATCTACTATGATGATGATATTCGGATTAAAGTCTCCTGGTATCAACACAATGAGTAATCCAGAAATGTTAATGCGTGATGCTAGTAAAATTGTTAGAATGATATGTGACCTGTTGGACAATTACAATACGGACCATTTTCCAGGTAGACCATCGCAAAAAGGTGATACCATAATAGTTCCAGTTAAAGTAACTCGTTGGACTGGAGATTGATATGGATATTACTAAACTGAATGGTAAAATACCAGATGGTGTTTACGGTGAAATACCGTCTGTTATAGATACATTTAAGATTGACACACCAGTAAGATTATCACACTTCCTGGGTCAATGCGCACACGAAAGTGGTGATTTTAAGTTTACTATGGAGAACTTGAACTATTCAACAAAAGGCTTGTTGGCAACATTCCCAAAGTATTTTAAACAACCCGGATTAGCTGAAGCGTATGCCAGACATCCAGAAAGAATCGCATCAAGGGTATATGCAGACAGAATGGGTAATGGTTCAGAGGGAACCAATGAAGGCTGGAAATTCAGAGGCAGAGGTTACATACAACTAACTGGTAAGAGTAACTATACTTCATTTGATAAGTTTGTTAATGAAGATATTATGCGTGAACCGGATTTGGTAGCTAAAAAATATCCATTATTATCTGCTGCTTGGTTTTTCCATAAGAATAAATTGAACACTATATCAGATAAAGGATTAACCGAACCTGTGATACTTGAATTGACAAAAAGAATAAACGGTGGAACAAATGGTTTACAAGACCGAATTAAATATACAGTAAAGTTTGGTAAGATACTTGGAGTAATTTAAAATGAAAAGAAATAATGATATGTCACTTGTTAAACTTTTGAAAGAGTTTGTTTTGTTAGAAGGAGATACATCCGCATCAACAGATGCAGAAAACGTATTAGCAATTCTTATGTCAAATCAAAAAATGACGAAAGAGGAATTTGGTAAATTTTACAAAACAAAAAATGCAGATGCAACTTTTATCAAAAATTATTTTGATAAATTTTTACAAGGAGATGCAATAGAGGTATACTATGGTGCTATTACTCAAATAAAAAAAGAGAAATTACCTGCAAATGCAAAACAAGTTGGTGATACAAATTTCACAACAACTGATGTTTGGAAGTCTTATGGTGGTATCAAATCTGTTAGATCTAAAGCAGATGTAATAAGTCAAGGCGTTACTTTTTCTGTTAAGAATGCTAGCACAAAGGTTAGAGTTTTAGATGCATCGTCTCCACAAATAGTAGCACTAATACATTGTGCAATGGATAAAGTAAACGAAACCGCAAAAGTTAAAGAAACTATACGGAAATCTATAACAGCTTTAAAAAAATTGTCAAATGAGGAAGGTGCAAAACTTTCTAGATTATATCAAGGTAAAAAATACGGTCTTGCTGAATTGCGTAAAATTGTAAACAAAACAATGCAAAAACTAATATCCGATTATGATGTGAATACCAAATTGATGAATGATGAAATAGTTAAAATTTTTGAGTCTGTTCAAAATAACAATGATTTCAAAAAAGCATTCATATACGAATCATTATCTGGAAAAACAATGTTAGGAGAAACTTCGGATGGTAGAGCGGATTCCATATTAACTTGGACTGCCGATTTCTCGAAAGTAAAAAATCACGATGTTAAAGATGTTACAAATTCAATAGTTTCTAATTTTACAATACCAAAATTTGGATCAAAAAGTTCTGGAGTTCGCATCACAAAAACAATTCAATCATTCTTTCAAGAGACAGATAAACAAATGGATGATTTGGTGAAACAAGAATCTAAATTGATTGAACGTAAGAACTCAAAACTAATAACAGAAGGAGCATTTTCAGATTTATGGAATACTCTACAACAGAAAGGAATGGCTGTTATTAAAAAAATAATAAATGCTGTGAAGTCTTTTTTAAACATAGTAACTCAAAAATTATCCGAATCGATAACATCTTTACTTTCATTCTTAGGTTTTGAAATTCAAATTCTTGAAGATTATAGTTTGGATGCAAGTGTTAATTATGAGTCTTTGTAATTATGTTAGAACAGTTTTTTAGTAGTTTAGAAATAGATGATGTGTCTGAATTGAATTATGTGGAATATACCGCATACAATTCACAAGAACAAAAAGAAGATGTTTTGGAAAAGATAGATTGGGTATTGCTTAAACTACATAAGATTAAAGATAGGCGTAAATATGATTATGATATTGTAACGGGTATTAAAAATAGAATACGATTTAATGATTGTTCACTAACAGTTAAGGGTGTTGAATTTTTGAATATAATAACGAATGAATTAAAACAAGACATCTTCTAATAAAAAACCCCTCGAAATTGAGGGGTTTATTTTTATCGTATTCCTTTGTCACCAACTATTGCTATTGCCTGTTTGAAGAAGTTATTTGCATTTTTCATTTCATCTATCTTTACATTTAGTTTCTTCAAGTTTTTATCTATTGCGGTTAGGAATGTGTTATCGTATGATTCACCTTTTGTTTTCTTTATCTTACCAACCCAAATCGCCGCTTGAAACTCTGGTGGTGTCATTCCAAATTTGGATGCCATTTCTTGTGTCAGTCTTGCCATGTAAACATAACTCGGTGTCTTTGCTAATAATTTTGATTTTTGTTTCTTGTCTAATTGTGGATAAAAGAATGATGCCATCCATGTGTCCATCGTAACAGGAACCCAACCCAAATCCTCGAAAGTGTAGTTTGGATCTAGAAGATTCAATGTGAATGAAAAAACCTTTTCTGCTGATATAACCGTATCATTGGTTAATGCACCACTTGGTTTAATATGTCTTGATATTTCTTTTACTGCAGTTTCTCTTGTTAATTGATAACCACTTGATTTCAATAATTTAAGAAATCTAAGTATGTTTGGTAGATATGTATTTACACCCATGTTCCCTTTAATCATTCCTCTAACAGTTGCAAGTTCTTTGAATGCATCTTCTGATTTCATCATGTTATAGAGTTTTGTTGGTTCAATCTCCATCATCTGTTCTAACCTTTTTTGGCTTTCTGGTTTGGATAAATCCTTTTTAATACCACGAAATGTTTGAGCTGCAAGTTTGAAGTTTTGAGACAATGTATTTCTTGGAGAGAATATTGCAAGTAGAATAAGAAACATAGTTCCTTCGGTATCACCAAATGCCTCTAATATAGTTTTATTCATTTCAGCATACCAATTCTTTGCTTCTCCGCCTAACTCTAGTAATTCATCCACACTTTCTAATATTGAACCATCTATTTTTAATACACCTTTAACTTCTTCTAATTCCGATGAAGTCATTTTGGTATAATCCAATTCTTTTTCTTCAAGTTTCAAATCCACAATTTGATCTAAATCGGATTTATATTCAGCAAATATAACATCTAATTGTTTTAATTGTTTTCCAGATAATGGTATTTCAATATCTCCAGTTGTTTCGTTTACCATACGAAATTTTTTTCTTCTTTCTCTAGATTGTTTTGTATCTTCTTTCAATCTCTTTAATATTTTTTTCATTATTTAATCTCCATATACGGTATTCCCAAATCTAAATGAAATTGTTTATCTGAATTTTTGTATGATTCTTGTGATTCATCCATGGAATTTGTAGTGTATTGCCAATTCCAAAATAAATTATCAGGTGTATTGAATCCATAGAATCCTAAAACATTTTTTTGAATTTGTGTTACATTTGCACCATTCCAATTCTGTCCTATGCATATGAATCCAGCTTGTTTGCCTTCTAATATATTAGCTTCACCAAGCGTGCTGTGGCGGTTTTCCAACCAAGTTAATCTCTCTATGAGTTTTTGATATTCTGAATTTGCCTGTCCCCATCTTATAGATGAAAAGAATATGATTATGTCTGCATTAAAAATTTCTTTACTAACCATCCAGAGTTGATCACTTTTGTCATTTATTGATGCCCAACATCTATGATGTCCACTTGGATTTTTCTTTTTATCATTTAATGTCGCATCTATGACACCACACGAATTTCCAGTTTTATGTGATACATTGCCCTCACATGGATATATTTTTAATTGTGGTATATCTATCCATTCTGACTTGTTTGGTATTTGTTCTTTTATGAACAAAGCCAATTCTGTTGATTTGGGTAATTCCATCTCAACACCACCTTTGTTATATTCTGTGTTAAATGGATAACGAGTTGATGTTGTTAATAATAATACTTTTTTCGATGGTTGTGATGCTAAATATGAAACAGTATCATACACAACACCCGATAAATCACGTCTTTTTAATAGAGACATCAATGATGGCATTGACATATTGTTATCCGATAGTTTTTAATAATACAAACATAAATATAAATATAATTTAATAAAAAAACCCTCCGTTTTAAGACAGACGGAGGGTTTTATTTTCATTTGTGTTAGAACATTGGAAAGTCTGCTTCTCCACCCGAATCCATTTTTCTTATTGTTTCTTCGTCATACTTATCAACAATAGTTACTTCTGTTGTTAATAATAAACTTGCTACCGATGCCGCGTTCTGTAATGCAACCCTTGATACTTTTGTTGGATCAATTACACCAGATTCAATCAAGTCTTCGTAAGTTTCAGTTCTTGCATTGAATCCAATAGAATCATTTGAATTTTTAACTTTATCAACTATAACTGACGGTTCTAAACCAGCATTAGCAACAATCTGACGTATTGGTTCTTCTATTGCCTTTTTAATTATAGCTATACCTGTATCTTGATCGGGATTATCTCCTTTCAGATTTTCTAGTGCAGATATAGTTCTGATATAAGCAACACCGCCACCAGGAACGATACCTTCTTCAACAGCTGCTCTCGTTGCATGTAATGCATCTTCTATTCTATCTTTCTTTTCTTTCATTTCAACTTCTGTTGATGCACCTATTTTAATAACAGCTACTCCACCGGAAAGTTTAGCCAATCTTTCTTGTAAATGTTCTTTCTCATAATTTACTTTTGTTGATTTTATTTGGCTTTTAATTTCATTCACTCGTTCTTTGATTTCATCACTATTACCTGCACCTTCAACTATGATGGTGTTTTCTTTTCCAACCGTAACCTTTTTAGCAGTGCCCAAATGTTCAACTGCAACCTTTTCTATTTTAATACCATATTCATCACTAATAACTGTTGAGCCGGTTAATATTGAAATGTCTTTTAGTATTTCTTTTTTCCTATCGCCGAATGATGGTATCTTTATAGCAGCAACTTTTATTGTTCCACGAAGTTTGTTCACAACCAAAGTAGCTAATGCCTCACCCTGAATATCATCGGCAATAATTAGTAAACTTCTTCCTGCTTGTGCAGTTTTTTCAAGTATAGGTAAAAGGTCTTTTATAGCAGTAACAGATTTTCCATATGTTAGAATGAATGGATTTTCCAATATCGCTTCCATTGTTTCTTGATTGGTAACAAAATAAGGTGATAGATAACCTCTATCAATTTGCATACCTTCAACAACATCTAATGATGTTTCTATTCCTTTAGCATCTTCAACGGTGATAACACCATCTTTACCAACTTTATCCATTGCATCTGCGATGAGATTACCAATTGCTTCATCGTTATTCGATGATATTGTTCCAACGTGTGCAATATCTTTTTTACCATTAACAACTCTACTCATTGATTTCAATTCATCAGTAACAGTTCTTACTGCCAAATCTATTCCCCTTTTTAAATCCATTGGGTTTGCACCTGCAGTTACATTCTTAATACCTTCTCTAAAAATTGCTTGTGCAAGAACGGTTGCGGTAGTTGTTCCGTCTCCGGCTGCATCATTTGTTTTTGAAGCAACTTCTTTCACCATCTGTGCTCCAAGATTCTCTACTCTGTTTTCGAGTTCTATTTCCTTTGCAACAGATACGCCATCTTTGGTTATTGCGGGTGGACCAAATTTTTTATGCATGATTACGTTTCTTCCTTTTGGTCCAAGCGTTACTTTTACTGCATTTGCTAATTGATCAACACCACTTTTTAAAAGAGATCGTGCCTCGGTGTCAAATGATATTTGTTTTGCCATAACTTAAAACCTCCATAATAATTTATTATACATTTTCTTTTCTAACCAATACCGCGAAAATATTTTGGTGCGGTATTAGTATAACAACTTCACCATTTATATTAACTTCTGTTCCATAGTATTTTGTTCCGTATAGAACTTCATCGCCAACCTTAACACTCATTGGTATAAGATTTCCTTTATCGTCATGTTTACCGGGACCAACTGCTATAACATGACCTCTTACTGGACCATCCGTTCCATCTTCTGGTATGATGATACCGGATGATGTAACTTCTTCTTGTTCCGATGGTCTTATTATCACTCTGTCTTCGAGTGGCAATATGTCATAATATCCACCAATTTCCATAAAACCTCCAAATTAAATTTGTATAAAAATAACACACATATAACATTTATTCTTCATCGGGAGTTTCATCCCAATCAAAGAATTTTTCTTGTTCTTCTTTTTTCTTTTGTTCTTGTTGTTTGATACGTTCTTCCAATCTTCTACGGTATCTGCCGTCTCTTGGACGTTTCTCGCCATACCAAGGTGTCTTTGATACTGTTCCATATGTCCATCCTTGATACGATGTTGATGGTGTCCTAACAAGATTGAAATAACAATTAAAACATAACAGACGCAGATTGTCTAACTTACAATTACGCCAGTTATTATCAATGAAGTCTATCAGAAGTGGATAGTTACCGTCAGTCATTCTCGGTTCATCCCACCCACAAGCGGCACAAACACATGGAACCCACCCTGATAGTAATAATCTTTTTCGTAACTTTTTTGTTTCGTATGCAGGATATTTGCCATCAAGAATATCCTCTAACCTTTCTTTGTAACCTTTATTACAATCAAATGATTTACCATTCCACTTATCATCTTTCTTTTCACGTGTAAGTGGAACACCAAGTTTTGAATGTAATTGGAATAGAGTTTTACCGGTCTCACTATCAATGTGCTGTTGTGCCCATCGTTTGTAAGTCCTGTAATCTACTTTGAGAAATCTGGCAGCATCTTTATTACCGAAACTGTTTTGCATCGCATATCTGATTTGAGCTTCGGTAAGTATTAGTGGTGGTCTGCCCATCTTCTTATTCATAACACACTAACTCATAACACTAAAACATAACACTAATAAATATGTGCTAAATTCACAAATGATAGATTATTGTTTTAATTTCTTCAATTTTATTTTCAAGCATTCTCATTTCCCTTTCCAATTCCGTAACCAATCTCACTAATTTGAATTTCTTTTCTTTAATGGTTTCTTCTCTTATAGATTCTAGTTCTTTCATGTTTCCTCCTTTATTATCCAAAGTTAAATCTATTGATAACATCTTCTATTGCCTTTATTCTTTCTTCCAGTGCAAAGTATGGGTAGATATTATTATTCTCTAATATCATTATTTTTTCTTCTAGTCTCTTTATTTTATCATTTAAAACATCTACATCAATTATACCTCGTTCTTCTTGTAGAATTTTTATTACTCCAGATAATTCATCTCTACGGTTTGACATATACATCTCCTCAATTATGATTACCAATTACTTTGTCCAAATATCGTATGGGCGTTCCGGTTTTAAGACAATATCTTTCACACTCTTTTATGAAATAATAATCTGCATCATATTGCATCAACCATTTAAAAGATTTTGCAATATCGGTTTTAACCATTATGTTCAATGTGTCAATTTCACCCAGCACTACACCAATATCTTTTGGAATCACACCAACATAATTATGTTTTATTTTGAATATCAACATTCCATAGTCTCTATCTGTTATGTTATTTGCATATTCTAGATAATCTGAATAAATAATATTATCGTCATCCAAAAATATAGTATAGTCTCCTTTACAAAAACTTATCATTTCATTTCTTTGCATGTGTCCCCAATTTTTTTGTTCTGATTTATCTATGTACCTATATGTAAATCTATCATCTTTAAAATTTTGAACACATATTTCATCCTCTCTACTATATCCGTCAGAACAAACGATTACTTCATAATTTTTATATGTTTGATTTTTAATAGAATTTAATGCTCTGTTTAATATTTCAGTTCTTTTATATGTTGGAACAATTATTGAAAATTTCTTGTTTGATTTGTTCTCTTGTATTTTTGGTTTTAAATATGACCAAGAACTATCTTTGAAAATTTTTGTATTATTTTCTCCAAAAAATTCATCTACTGCCTTTTTTACATCACTGATATAGTAATCGTGTCCGGATATAACTCCACCTGATTTTACTTTACTAAACCATTTTTTTATATCATTTAATACAGAATTATATGAATGGTCTGCATCAATATAAATCATGTCAAATGTATCGTCATCTATTTCATTTACCAAATCATTTGAATTTTTTTTACATTCTATTATGTTTTTGCTTCTATCAATTGTCATAGAAAATTCATTGTATGCTTTGTTTGCTCTTTCAATTGGATATATGTATTCTTCCCAAATATCACAACAAGTTAATTCACCAGCGTAATATGATATTAGTTCTGATGAAGCACCTGCATATGATCCTATTTCTAATACCTTCCATTTTTTATCAACATTATAGTAATCTAATAAATCCTTTAATCCGAAAAGTCTGTTTACTGATGTCATCCTTTCATTTACATAGTAATCTTCTTCAAGGTCTATCATTCTATATCTGGCAAGTATATTATCTAATTTATCGGATTTTTTAATGTATGTGAATATATTTTGTCTGTACCACCAATCTACATCGGTGAATGTATTTACTATATTACGCAATTCTTCTGTCTTTTCAAATCCATATTTTTCAAATAATTTATGCCAATATTCGTGAGGTTGTTCGTTAATATGGTTTGTTCCACCTTGCCCTGGAATTGCTGCACTAAAAATTATAGTTGGTGCAGTTTTAGTTAATTCGTTAATAAAAGTTTCTGCCCTATCTGGTGAAAGGTGTTCAGCAACTTCTAAACATATTGCTAAATCTGGATTAAATTTTGATATTGAATTTATCGGCAATTCACTTTCTAAATTTGCTTTTAAAAAATTTTTACAAATTATTTGATTTGAATTTATGTAATCACCATCAATACACAATGCATTTATTTGATTTTCTTCAAATGTTTTACACCATGCACCAACTCCACCACCAACATCTATAATTGATTTTGGTTTATACAATTCTTTTATTTTTGGAACAATTCTCTGTGAACTGTAATATGAACTTTTTGTATGCGAATCAAACCAAGTTTCTGTGTAAATATCATTTAAGTTATTAGTATTGTCTTCATTGTATTTTAATATATTTTCTATACTAACTAAACTCTCTTGATTTATTCGTATTAGATGCCGTATATTATCGAAATGATTTTTATGTATTTTCCATTGATTTTTAGTTGAATAAAATTTTTTTAATTTACCTTCAAGATAAAAACTTCTATGTAAATTGTTATCGAAATCTAAATAGTATTCCGATTTATCTTTATAGTGTTCAAAAAATAATAAAAGATAATCTATTTTTCCAGAAAAGAAACCTGTACTATATCCACTCAAATCCTTATCATCGTGGTACACTATTAAATTTATTGCTGGATTTGAATTAAAAATATTATTATGATTAGATATAACTTCTTGTGGTATAATATAATCATAATTGATTATATGTACTATTTCTTTACCAATAGATTTACAAAATAATAACGCATTTTTTATTATGGTATATGCGGCATAACCATGATCGAATTTAAGATTTTTTTTAATCCCATCTTCTCTCCAGTAGGTATATGATACACCAAGTTCATCATACTCACTTTCAGTAAACAAATTATTATTACAATCATATAACATCCAATCACACATATTTTGCGTGTTCGTATCTATTGGAAAATTACAAGACACAAGTTTTTCAATTGATATGTTTTGTAAACATTGTTCTAATAGATTTTTTCTTTTTGTTGTATTCGGATGTGCCAATACTATTGCAATTTGAGAATCTTTATTGTTTTCCATTTTCTTTTTTTCTCATTCTATATTCAATAAAATCTTCTATTGAGGGGAATCCACTTTCAACATCTATCAATGCACTTTTTGGCATATCCTTTATACTTTTAAAATTTATTTTAATATTTTGTTTTTTATAGAAAATTGTAAATTTGCCTTCAAGTATTGGACTATATGATCCATATATTGTTTTTGAGTAGTAATCTTCTGGACTTTTTAGTAACGTGAAAAAGTTTAAAAGAGTATCTATCTTTCCGGAAAACATTCCAGTTGAATACGCTCCTTTTATTAAATCCATGTCATAAAATACTGTATCACTATGAATCAAGTCATAATTATTTTCGTCAATAACTTCTTGTGGTATAATATAATCATAATTGATTATATGTACTATTTCTTTACCAATAGATTTACAAAATAATAATGCCCTTCTAATCAGACAATAAACCGCATAACCATGTTCAAATTCAGCAGGTATGTATACAGTTTCACCATCTTCAAATTTCCAACTATAACTATAATCTACATTATATCTTTGAAAGTCTTTCTGTAACAATATCTCATTTTTATTTGTGTAAAGAACCCAATTTGATTTCATCTGAAATTCAGGTTCAACTGGATAATTTGATACTATAACCTTTTCGGATTTAATTGATTCTAAGCATCTTTTTAAAAGGTTTCTTTTTTGTTCGGTGTTTGCGTGTGATAATATTACCACTATGCTATCATCCGAATTTGAATTTATTTTTTCTGTATTTAATATCATAATTTTAGTTTTCAAAATAAAACAAATATACGAAATCTATTCATATTAACCAAGCACAAAATAAAAAGGTGAGTAAAAACTCACCTTAATTTTATCGTTGGTCTAACAAAGCAAAGTCTGTTATTCGGAAATGGTTGTATGGGTTTATCGTTCTATTACGATGCCATACTCCCCCACCATTCCATTGATTACCACTACGGCCAGATGAAGTGTTACCTTCTATGGTAGTTCCACTTGCACCTTGCCATCTGTCTACAAATCCAACATGACCAAATGTAGTTGTTCCTCTACGCCAAACTACAACCGAACCCATCGGTATCTTCATATTAGATTGTAAAACTTTTGTTGCTTTGATTGTCTTGTTCTTGGATATGAAATGTCTTGCCAATCCAGAACGAACCCGCATTGTCTTTATGTCGGCACTATCAAGACAAAAGGAAACGAATGCTGCACACCAAGGATTACCTGGTCGAAGTCCTACGGATTTCAAAAATTTTGTAACCCAATATC
>Ga0209229_10000724_pt1 | contig 13496 bp, 11 predicted proteins | sample SanBayMetagenome_FD_187466 | JGI IMG/M metagenome (GOLD analysis project Ga0209229, IMG submission 187466) | Freshwater and sediment microbial communities from dead zone in Sandusky Bay, Ohio, USA (SPAdes) (version 2) | ecosystem: Environmental > Aquatic > Freshwater > Lentic > Sediment... | reverse complement strand
ATCACACGAATGGGAAATGGATGGGTATGGTTATATAGTTAGCGATATAGAATATAATAAAAACATAATTGTTACTAATCATGGTAAACCTATGGTAGTTAATAAGAGTTATTTAAATGATGTTATTTCAACATACAAAGAAACAATTCAAGAAACCCAAAGAGCTTTATTTTTAATAAATGAATAATTGGATGGATATTTTAGAAAATTTATCTTTACAAGATAAAGAGATAAAAGAAAGCGAAATTCTTTTTAATTTGCCGAAAGAATTGCATAACGATTGGGATAATTTTATGAGAGGTAAAACTTGTCCTATTCTTGATAATGGAGATCATGGTGTGTATAGTTGGGATCTCAATCAGTTTTTAAATAGATTTTAAAATGATTAACAGTGTTATAATCACTGATCTTTCAACAGCAGTTTCAAATTCTTTTAAAGAATGTCTTCAGAATGTTTGGATTTCTGCTGTTGATGAACAAGATAAAAATAAAATAAGAATGATGAAGAAAAACTTTTCTTTAAGGAAAATCCCTCATTTTGCTCAATATTTTTATGATTGGTCTGATGAAGATAATGACGTATATATCCAAAGACACATAGAAGAGCAAGGTCCACAAGAACAACATGTCAATAATATTATTTCTTTTTTACAACCAATTGTGGAGTCTGATAAAGTTTATAATCTTGGTGTTAATTGTTTTGCTGGTGTGTCGAGGTCCACAGCAATAGGAATTATTGCTTGGGTTATGCAAGGTAAAAGTCCACAAGAAGCATTGGATGAGATTATTAAGGTTCGTCCGATGGCATGGCCAAATTTACGAATTCTTAGATTTGCTTCGGAAAGATTAGATATAGATTTAGTAAGTCCTGTTAAAGAAGGGAAAAAACTTAGTAATAATGTAATTTATACTGGTGGTTGGTAATATTCTTTTTTAATCTATGGAAGAAGAAAGTTCATTTTCTAAAACATATTGATCTAATTCTTCTTTAGAATCAGCAACTACTAATATATCAACTACTGTATAAAATCCCGAAGATTGTTGAGGTTCTATGAGAATATTTTTAGATTCTTCTTCATAAAGCATAACCCACTGGTTTTCCGTTATTTCAATTACTGCTTTTGTGTATACATTTATCATATTATGGGAAGTTAATGTTTATGTTCCAAGGAAATCCTCCTAGTCTTGTAACAAGGGCAAGGTTTTGATATGATCTAAATCCATCATTAGCGTTAGTTGTTCTTCTCATAGTGGCTGTTCCTGTTCCTGTAACTAGAGTTGGACTGTTTGTTGTCACGGTATACCTAAACTGATTTGCATTTATAGAAGATATGGCAAATGTTCCTGTAAATACACTTTGAAGACCCGTAATTGTTACTAGACTACCATTTGGGTGATTGTGATTATTACATGCAGCAGTGACTGTGGTTCCTAATGTTGTAAAAAGATTACCTGCTGAAACTGTAGTAACTCCTCCCGTATAACTTGGAGCACTATTGACTGTTTGTAAACTTAAGATTCTTGTTCCTGTAGTTCTTGTAGTAGCATCAAAAGCAGATAAGATGGCATCAACAGCAGTTGAAGTAAGTTGATTATTTTGTGCCTGAAAATTGCCAAGAATATTAGGAACTGAACCACCATCAAAGCCTGTTAATTGGTTTGTGTAACAATAAAAATCTATCAACTCATTCAAACCACTAAGACTTGGAATTGATCCTGTAAGTTGGTTGGCATGACAATAAAACCGTCTTAAATTACTTAACTTACTCAAACTTGGAATTGATCCAGTAAGTTGGTTGTTATTACAAAAAAACACTAATAAATCAATCAATCCAGACAAACTTGGAATTGATCCTGTTAATTTTGTTGTCCCCAATTGATTCTGACACTGAAAATTATTAAGCAATTTATTAGCACTGAGACTCGGAATTGATCCTGTAAGTTGATTTTCTTGACAACTAAAATATCTCAAATTACTCAATCCAGACAAACTTGGAATTGATCCTGTAAGTTGATTTTCTTGACAATAAAACACTTCTAAATTATTCAATCCAGACAAACTTGGAATTGATCCTGTAAGTTGATTTTCGTGACACTCAAATTGTTCTAAACTATTTAATTTAGTTAAACTTGGAATTTGACCTGAAATTTTATTCCGCCCAAATTGTAAATTTTTTAAATTACTATTAGTGTTATAACCTGACAAAGATGTTATATCATTACCAATACAAATAAATGTAGTTAAATTCGGATAAGACGAAATATCAATTGTTCCTCCTAATTTCGGAGAACTGGTTCCGCAATTAATAGATGTTATCTTATTATTATTATATTGAGGATAAATTGTAATAGTAGTGTTTGCCATAAAATTAAATAGTATATGTTTTATTTATCTTTTGTCCAGAATTTATATTACTTACAGTTTCGTCTCCCCAATCAATATTTATTGTTCCAGAAGGAACCGTAGCAACAGAAAATCCAGTAATAGTAGAGTTAATTTTCGTAAATTGCCAGAAACTTAAACTTAAGGCAGGGAAAATTAAATTATTTCCAAGATAAATTTTAGAAATTTCTTTATTTCCTATATAACCATTTTTAATACTATTAAGAATCATATTTATATAATAATATACAAAGTTGAAGGATCTGGTGTTACTGGTAAAACCGATACAACAACAATGTTACTTACTGCACTAACACCAATTGTATTTGTTTGTGGCGTAAATACTGATTTATTTTGACCAGAAAAATAATCTTGTGTAGCAGATATATTACCAACAACGGTTAACTTTTCATTTGGAGAAGTGGTTCCAATACCCACGTTACTGTTTCCTGCAATGGTCATAACAGTTGTTCCTGTTCCTAATGTATCAGAATTTGAATATGTTAATCCTTGTTTAAAAGATATAGGTTTATTAGTTCCTTCTGAACCAATTACAAATCCACCTGTGCTTCCGCCCAAATTTCCAAAAAATATAGTGTGAGCTTGTTTAGATGCCATGGATAATATGGTAGAACCTCCATTAGTAGGAGATGCGTAGTGCATTACCTTGTAAGTTGAATTTGCAGCAGCACCCGGCATATTAGTAAAATCATCGTATGCAACATTTCCATTTGAAAAAATTCTCATTTTTTCTGTATTGTTAGTATTAATTGAAAAATCGTTATTGTCAATTGTTCCTATTATTGCTCTAGTATTAAAACTGTTACCGTTTTGTTTGAAGTAATATGCTGAATTTGAATTTACACTACTATAAACAGAATCCCAATTAGCAGAAGTATCTAAAACTGAAGTGTATACGGTATCCCAATTTGCAGAAGTATTTAGAACACTACTATAAACAGAATCCCAATTAGCAGAATTATTTCTAACTAATGTAGTAGCAACCGTATCACCAGCAACTATTCCTGTTAAATTTGATCCATCGCCATATAACAAACCAGTTGAAGAAATGTTTCCAACGACTGTTAATTTTTCATTTGGTGTTTCTGTATTAATTCCAACATTTCCTTCTTCGGTAATAATAAAATCGAAATTTGGATTTCCATCACCAACTTGTAATGTATTATCAACTATTAATTTTCCTGTCATTGTTCCACCGCTCAAGGGAAGATAATTAGAAGCAGAAGCAGAAGCAGAACTATAAGAACTATATACGGAATTCCATTGTGTAGAATTACCATCTTTATCATATATAATTTCTGATGCACTAATTTCACCATTTACAGTAAAATCAACATTCGGTGTCGATGTTTTAATACCAACATTTGGATAATCTCCATCATGACCACCGATATGTAACATTTCAACATTTTCATCTAAATCATAAAATGATGCAATATCACCAGTTCCTGTACTACCCACATATAAAGCTGGACCAGAACCAACATGAACTACACTTAATGCACTAGTTGTTGAGTATATAGTATTAGAAAAATATGTTCCACCTGTTGCTGAAAGAACTCCCCATATTGTTACATTTTTATTAAATTGAGTATCGCCTATAACTGTTCCACCACTCAATGGTAAAAAATTATTATTTACAAATTCGGTTGTTGTGTATGATGCACTATTTTCGTTGTATGTGGTATAAGTTGAATTCCATTCATCGGAATTACCATTTTTATCATAAATTGTATTATTTGAACTGATTGAACCGTTTACTGTTAATTCAACATTTGGTGTTTCTGTGTTTATTCCAACTTTTTCATTTACATATAATATTGCCGCATTTACAGAACTTTGTCCTACCATTAACGAAACGGATACATTTAAACTGTTGTCTATAACAGTTTCTCCGTATATATTAACAGAGGTTAAACAATTAACATTATTTATAAAATATTCTGGTAACATTTTATTTTTCTTTAATTATCCAATTGTTATTTGTCCAATATGGAACATGTGTTGTATTATTATATGATGGACATGCTATAGTAGTATATCCTATTTGTTCATTATCTGTAAGATAAATTCCAGATCCGGAAAAACGTCCTGATTTTTTTTCGTAGCAGTAATATATAGTCATAATTAATATTTATTGTAATATGCACTTATGCATCTTTTAATTGGTATTGGTGAACTTATTAAATTTTCTGTTATAATTAAAAAATTATTTGAATCATATGGAGAACAATATATGTTGCCGTTTATTCCAACAACACCTCCCCACCATTTATTAAAATCTGTCATATTTGTATTATATGTGTTTTTTGATATACTATTATTTATTGGATCTATTATTAGTACGGTATCGGAGTCATAAGGAATTCCATATATTTTACCATCGGTTGTTAATACGCCACCAATCCATTTATCTGTTCCTGTTAAACTATTAGAATTCATATTGCTTCTATCAGCATTATTCGTTTCTGGATTTATAATTAATATATCTGTTGAATTATTTGGTATACAATATATTTTACCGTTTGTTGATAATACACCGCCCATCCATTTGTATGTATCACTTAAAGTAGCTCCCATGTTGCTTATAGTTGCTGTATCGGTATAGGTATCTATTATAAGAATACTGTTTGAATTGTAAGGTATACCATATATCTTTCCGTTAGGTGCTAGAACACCACCAGACCATTTATTGGTTCCGGTTAAATTAGCACCCAAATCTGATGTAGTAGCGGTATTTGTAGAAGGATCTATTATCAATATTTCAGTGGCATCAGATGGTATACCATATATCTTTCCGTTAGGTGCTAATACACCACCAGACCATTTATTGGTTCCGGTTAAATTAGCACCTAAATTATTTCTAGATGCTGTTTGTGTTGAAACATCTATTACTAATATATCAGTAGAATCACTAGGAATTCCATATATTTTATTATTTATAGAATATACAGAACCAGACCATTTATTTGTATCACTTAATGATAAACCATAATTTACTTCTTCTGCTATTTGATTTACTGAATTAATTTTTACTATATTTTGTGCATTATATGGAAGATAATATATATTATTATCTTTACTTAAAACTCCACCAATATATTTAGAACCTGTTGAAAAAGTTAAACTTAAATTATTTCTTGATGCAGTTTGATTTAATTGTAATTTATGAAAATCAAAAATATGATCATAAGTTAAGTCCCAGTTTGCACTGGTATCATTTACTGAAGTATAAACCGAATTCCAGTTTGCACTTGTATCTTTTACACTTGTATAAACCGAATTCCAATTTCCACTTGTATCTTTTACAGATGAATATACCGAATCCCAATTTGCAGAAGTATTTAAAACACTACTATAAACAGTGTCCCAATTTGCAGAAGTATCTTTTACCGAAGTATAAACAGAATCCCAGTTTGCAGAAGTATTTAAAACACTACTATAAACAGTGTCCCAATTTGCAGAAGTATCTTTTACCGAAGTATAAACAGAATTCCAGTTTGCAGAAGTATTTAAAACACTTGTATATACCGAATTCCAATTTGCAGAAGTATTTAAAACACTTGTATATACCGAATCCCAATTTGCAGAAGTATTTAAAACTGAAGTATAAACAGTATCCCAGTTAGCACTTGTATTTTTTACTGAAGTATAAACAGAATCCCAGTTTGCCGATGTATTTAAAACACTACTATAAACAGAATTCCAGTTTGCAGAAGTATTTAAAACACTTGTATATACCGAATTCCATTGATTAGAATTTCCGTTATTAGAATAAATTATACCAATAGCCGATACATTACCAACAACAGTTAATAAACCAGAAGCAGTAGGATTTAAATTAGATAACTTATAAGAATCGGCAATATATCCTAAATTGTTCGTGTAAACTTTTACATGTCCGCTACTTGTTCCAATACCATCATTATCGAATGCACCTATAGCAACAACATCTCCTGCTGCATTTATGGATACTGATTCGCTTCTATCAAAAGCAGCTTCTCCGTCAATATCTAAACCTTGTTGTACCCAAGAACCAGAAATGAATTTATAGACTCTTACGTGTCCACTACTTGTTCCATTACCATCATTACCGCTAGCACCTATAGCAACAATATCTCCTGCTGCATTTATGGATACAGATATACCACTTTGATCACCTGCAAGTTCTCCGTCAATATCTAAACCTTGTTTTACCCAAGAACCAGATACAAATTTATAAACTCTTACATGTCCGCTATCATATCCATTACCGTCATTATTAAATGCGCCGATAGCAACAATATCTCCTGCTGCATTTATGGATACAGAATAACCACTATAATCACTTGCAGCTTCTCCGTCAATATCTAAACCTTGTTTTACCCAAGAACCAGATACAAATTTATAAACTCTTACATGACCGCTATCTAATCCATTACCATCATTACCGCTAGCACCTATAGCAACAATATCTCCTGCTGCATTTATGGATACAGAATAACCACTTTGATCACTTGCAGCTTCTCCGTCAATATCTAAACCTTGTTTTACCCAAGAACCAGATACAAATTTATAAACTCTTACATGACCGCTATCTAATCCATTACCATCATTACCGCTAGCACCTATAGCAACAATATCTCCTGCTGCATTTATGGATACAGATACACCACTATAATTATTAATAGCTTCACCATCTATATCTAAACCTTGTTTTACCCAAGAACCAGATACAAATTTATAAACTCTTACATGTCCGCTATCTGATCCATTACCATTATTATAAACAGCACCAATGGCAACAATGTCTCCTGCTGCATTTATGGATACTGTTCCGCTTCCATCAAAAGCAGCTTCTCCGTCAATATCTAAACCTTGTTGTACCCAAGAACCAGAAATGAATTTATAGACTCTTACATGACCGCTATCTGATCCATTACCATCATTACCGCTAGCACCTATAGCAACAATATCTCCTGCTGCATTTATGGATACAGAATAACCACTTTGATCGAAAGTATCTTCACCATCAATATCTTTTCCTAATTGTTTAAAAATGTAATCAGAACTCCATAAACCTGATAAAGAACTAACGGTGCTATGTGTTGTTTGCCAATTGCTGCTGAGAGTGTTGGTTGTAGAATAAACAGAATTCCATTTAGAACTTACTGGATTAACACTACTATAAACAGAATCCCAATTTGCAGAAATATTTGAAACCGAAGTATAAACAGAATTCCATTTAGAACTTACTGGATTAACACTACTATAAACAGAATCCCAATTTGCAGAAGTATCTTTTACACTGGTATATACCGAATCCCAATTTGCAGAAGTATCTTTTACCGAAGTATAAACAGTATCCCAGTTTGCAGAAGTATTTAGAACACTGGTATATACCGAATCCCAATTTGCAGAAGTATTTAAAACTGAAGTGTATACCGAATCCCAATTTGCAGAAGTATTTAAAACTGAAGTATATACCGAATCCCAATTAGCAGAAGTATCTTTTACTGAAGTGTATACCGAATCCCAATTTGCAGAAGTATTTAAAACTGAAGTATATACCGAATCCCAATTAGCAGAAGTATCTTTTACTGAAGTGTATACCGAATCCCAGTTTGCCGAAGTGTTTTTAACACTGGTATAAACGGTATCCCAATTTGCAGAAGTATTTAGAACACTACTATAAACAGAATCCCAATTAGCAGAAGTATCTTTTACCGAAGTATAAACAGAATCCCAATTTGCAGAAGTATTTAGAACACTACTATAAACAGAATCCCAATTAGCACTTGTATTTTTTACTGAAGTGTATACAGAATCCCAATTAGCACTGGTGTCTTTTACCGAAGTATAAACAGAATCCCAATTAGCACTGGTGTCTTTTACCGAAGTATAAACAGAATCCCAATTTCCACTGGTGTCTTTTACCGAAGTATAAACAGAATCCCAATTAGCAGAAGTATTTAAAACCGATGTATAAGTAGATTGCCAATTCGCACTTAAGTTTTTTAAATATGTATTATTTAAAAAATTATGGGCTGTTATTTTTTTAGTTAATCCGTCAGTAACCACTGGTATAACATCCACCGCTGGATTTATAATTGTAGTTTCATTTAATTGGTCTATTGTCAAGTTTGGCATAATTTATACTTTAATATATTTACATATTTTATTTATATTAATTCAAAGTTTTATAATATTTCCACTATGATCTATTATATTATCACCATCTTCTGTTACCCATGGAAAATTTAAATTGTATAATCTCAACATTTTGTTTTCATCATTTATTACTATTTTTAAAAATTCATTTTCATTTACAACCTGAACTAAATCTTCTTCGTTAAAGATTCTACCCGTAAATATAATTTCAGAATTATTATAACCAGTTAAACTTATTTGATTTGTAACTCCAAGTGAACCTGTTAAATCACCACCACTTAATGGTAGAAAATTATTATGTACATAATTTTTTGTAGCATATGTTGCACTATTTTCATTTACATTTGTATATACTGATTCCCATTCTGCACTATTTGATTTTACAGTTGTAAAAACTGATTTAGCATCTTTGGTAGATGGTGTATTATCAAAATTTCCTGAAAATGGATTAAAGGTAAATGGCATATTAATGTATTCTAATTATTTTATTTTCTTTGTTTACTATTATCTTTAAAAATTTATTTTGATTAATCACATTAGAAATATCATTTTCATATAATAATTCACCATCAATTTTAATTTTTTCTCTTGATGTTAAACTTATTTGATTTGTAACTCCAAGCGGTCCCGTTAAATCTCCTCCACTTAATGGCAGAAAATTATTATGTACATAATTTTCTGTAGCATATGTTGCACTATTTTCATTTACATTTGTATATACCGATTCCCATTCTGCGCTATTTGATTTTACTAATGTATATACCGATTTAGCATCTTTGGTAGATGGTGTATTATCAAAATTTCCTGAAAATGGATTAAAGGTAAATGCCATATTATAATTTTTTAACAGTTTTTAATAATGCATCATCTGTTGTTGGTGGATTTGGAATATATGCAAAGGATAAAGAAATAACTAAAGTTGAATCATTATAATATGAAACTGTTTCTATGTTATTAGTCGTATTATAATAATTTATATCTATTTGATTGTGTGGTGGTATTTCAAACCCTGCTATTTTTTGATTTGATGCTGTTAAATTATTTAATAAAGTATTATTTTCTTTTATTAAATTTTCAATTTCATCAGTGTTAACCTCTAATGAATCAGTATTTATATCAACTTCTAATACCTTACTGGTTAAGCTATGAAGAAGTGATATTACTTGATCTTGTTTATCAACTTGTATTGCGGTTAAACTGTTTAATAAATTATTATTTTCTATATTTAAATATTCTAAATTATCGGTATTGGTATATATATCTAAACTAATAGACGTAAGAGAATGTGCTAATGTTATTAATTGATCTTGTTTATCGACTTGTATTGCAGTAAGAGAATGTAAAAGTTCTTCTAAATCGTCAGTATTAATTTCTAATTCATCGGTATTTGCTGTTAATTGATGCAATAGTGTTATAACCTGATCCTGCTTATTAACTTGTATTGCGGTTAAACTATGACTTAATGCTATTAATTGATCCTGCTTATCAACTTGTATTGCAGTAAGAGAATTTAATAATTCTTCTAAATCATCAGTATTAATTTCTAATTCATCAGTGTTTGCAGTTAATTGATGAAGTAGGGTTATAACTTGATCCTGCTTATCAACTTGTATTGATGTTAAACTGTGACTTAATGCTATTAATTGATCCTGCTTATTAACTTGTATTGCGGTTAAACTATGACTTAAAGATATTAATTGATCTTGTTTATCGACTTGTATTGCAGTAAGAGAATGTAAAAGTTCTTCTAAATCATCAGTATTAATTTCTAATTCATCGGTATTTGCTGTTAATTGATGAAGAAGAGTTATTATTTGGTTTTGTTTATCAACCTGTATACCAGTTAATGAATGACTTAAAACAATTAACTGATCTTGTTTATCAACCTGTATTGATGTTAAAGAATGACCTAAACCAATTAACTGATCTTGTTTATCGACTTGTATTGATGTTAAAGAATGTCCAAGAGCAATTAGTTGATCTTGTTTATCTATAATAATATCTTTTACTATATTAAGTAATGAATATAACTCATCTTGCTTTGTAGCGGTTGAATAATCCCAACCAATTATTATATTTAAATAATCATTAGTTGCTATTATTAAATTTTCCAAATGATCCGTATTAGAATCTATTCTATTTGAAATACTAGTTAAAGAATGACTTAAAGCAATTAATTGATTTTGTTTGTCAACTTGAATACCAGTTAAAGAATGTAAAAGTCCTTCTAAATCATCAGTATTGATCTCTAATTCATCTGTATTTGCGGTTAATTGATGAAGAAGAGTTATTATTTGGTTTTGTTTGTCAACCTGAATACCAGTTAAAGAATGACCAAGATTTATTATTTGGTTTTGTTTGTCAACCTGAATACCAGTTAAAGAATGACCTAAACCAATTAATTGATTTTGTTTGTCAACCTGAATACCAGTTAAAGAATGTAAAAGACTCTCTAGGTCATCAGTATTGATCTCTAATTCATCAGTATTGGCTGTTAATTGATGAAGAAGAGTTATTATTTGGTTTTGTTTGTCAACCTGAATACCAGTTAAAGAATGACCTAAACCAATTAATTGATTTTGTTTGTCAACCTGTATTGATGTTAAAGAATGACTTAAAGCAATTAATTGGTTTTGTTTGTCAACCTGAATACCAGTTAAAGAATGTAAAAGTCCTTCTAAATCATCAGTATTGATCTCTAATTCATCTGTATTTGCGGTTAATTGATGAAGAAGAGTTATTATTTGGTTTTGTTTATCAACCTGAATACCAGTTAAAGAATGACCTAAACCAATTAATTGATTTTGTTTGTCAACCTGAATACCAGTTAAAGAATGTAAAAGTGATTCTAAATCATCAGTATTTGCAGTTAAAGAATGACCAAGAGCAATCAACTGATTTTGTTTGTCAACCTGAATACCAGTTAAAGAATGACCGAGAGCAATCAACTGATTTTGTTTGTCAACCTGAATACCAGTTAAAGAATTTAATAATGTATTAGACTCTATTATTAAAGGTTCTAATATATCTGTATTATTTTCTATTTCTTGTGCTAAACTTGTTAGTTTATCTAAATATGTTAATTCTTGTAAACCAAAAGATGTTAAAACTTCTAATAAAGTATTAGTTCTTTCTGTTAACTCTTCTAAATCATCAATCTCTAAAACTAAATCATCTAGATTTGTTACATAAGTTAATTGTGCAAAAAATGGTAAACCAAATGGATTTTTAACACCAATCCAAGAATTATTAAATCCAACGTTTGAATTTAATGGTATGCTTGAAATTAGTGGTGAGAGAAGATATTCTGATGCCATATATTATTATATACTTATATTTTATTTTTCTATTATTTCCAAAGTTGATTATTTCTTTTCATTATTAATGATTGCCAATCTATTCTTAATTCAACATTTAAATTTGCTGCTTTTTTTCTAAAGCATCTATAACCAATAGCAGTCTGTGTATTTAATCCTTTTGGTATACTTTGTGTATGTGTTGCAACAAGTATATTATCAACATAAAATTGTGCTATATTGGCATCTTTATCAATTCTTATTTCAAATGTTCTCCATGTTTCATCACATGGTATACTTGTGTTTGTTACTTCTGCTACTAATGGTTCCAATGTAGAAACTGCTTTCCAATTTTCACCGTTTTCTGATGTAAAAAAGCATCCGTATGCTGGATATTCGTTATTTGTTGATATTTGATTATGGAATCCCATATCAATTCTACCAGAAATTGTTGAGTTAAAACTATTTGTTCCTTTTCTAGCTGAAAATATTAATCTATATTCTGTTCCTTCACCGAAATGAATGGTTGAATTGGATGTAACACCGCTTCTTTGGTTAGCTGATGCTAGGGGATTAGTACTTAATATTAAAACACCTTGTTTTGAATTTTCTGGTCCCACAAATATAGCACCTCCTATGTTTGCAGGTTTTAAAAATGCATTTGGTAGGGTTGATGCAGCACCTAATGTCAAAAAATCATCAAAAAATTCTTGTGTTATTGAAAAATCACTCAACCATTCTGCTGAATTTTGAGAAACTGTTGTATGAGTAGATATCCAAGTGCTGCTTAATGCTTTAAGTTCTGCATATTCGGCATCTCTACTCCAATTTACAGAAGAGTTTTGTGATACTGTTGTAAAAACAGAATCTAAAATACCAGAAGTGTTTTCTACTGATGTATATGCATAATTCCATTTTTTTGAATTTCCGATTTCATCATATATTATGCTATTAGAACTTATAGAACCATTTACTGTAAATTTTTCATTGGGTGTATCTGTTCCTATTCCAACATTTCCACCATCTTTTATTATTAAAGATGTATTATCATCATCTTTAAATATTGCTATATCACTATTTCCTTTTTGAGTAACCTTTAATGCTGGTGTAGTTCCCGTATTTGTTATTTCTAATGAACTTGTAGTGGATATTATGGTATCTATTTGTGACAATTCACCCAATATTGTAAAATCACCATCAATTGTAAGATTTCCTTTTATTGTTCCACCACTTAAAGGTAAAAATTTATTATCAACAAAATTAATAGTTGCGTATGTAGCACTATTTTTATTATATGTAGTATATACAGAATCCCAATTAGCACTTGTGTCTTTTACTGAGGTATATACACTGTCCCAGTTAGCAGAAGTGTTTAAAACGGAAGAATATACACTGTCCCAGTTAGCAGAAGTGTTTAAAACAGAAGAATATACACTGTCCCAGTTAGCAGAAGTGTTTAAAACGGAAGAATATACACTGTCCCAATTAGCAGAAGTGTTTAAAACGGAAGAATATACACTGTCCCAATTAGCACTTGTGTCTTTTACTGAAGTATAAACGGAATTCCAGTTACCACTAGTATCTTTTACTGAGGTATATACACTGTCCCAGTTAGCAGAAGTGTTTAAAACGGAAGAATATACACT
>Ga0209229_10000721_pt1 | contig 13513 bp, 10 predicted proteins | sample SanBayMetagenome_FD_187466 | JGI IMG/M metagenome (GOLD analysis project Ga0209229, IMG submission 187466) | Freshwater and sediment microbial communities from dead zone in Sandusky Bay, Ohio, USA (SPAdes) (version 2) | ecosystem: Environmental > Aquatic > Freshwater > Lentic > Sediment... | reverse complement strand
CCGTCGCCCTGCTCGTGCCAGCCGATGTGATCGTCGAAGCCATGGACATCGGCCGGGTGGCAGGGTGCCAGTGCCTTGCCGAAGTACTCCTCGACCTTCTTCCGGAAGTTCTCCAAACCCATCGTGTGGATCGTGTATTTGAGCCGGGCGACCTTGCGATCGGAGCGATTGCCGAAGTCGCGCTGCACCTTCACGATCGCCTCGGCGATCCCGAGCACGTCTTCCGGCGGCACGAAGCCGAGCCGCTTCGCGAGCGCCGGAAACGTCTTGGCGGCGCTCGGCGTCACGCCCATGCCGCCGCCGGCCAGCACGTTGTAGCCGAGAATTTTTCCATTTTCGTGGACGACGATGAAGCCGAGGTCGTTGGCGTAGACGTCGGTGCAGTTGTCTTCGGGAAGGGCGAAAGCGGTCTTGAACTTCCGCGGCAGGTAGGTCGGACCGTAGATCGGCTCCACCGCGGCCTCTTTGCCGTTGCCGGCGGCGAGCGTCTTCTCACCTGTGTCGGGATCGGTGAGCCAGATCTCGTAGTAGGCCCGTGTCCGTGGGGCGAGATGCTTGGCCAGCTCGTCGAGTTTGGCCTGCATCTGCTCGCGGACGGGATTGCCGTGAATCGGCGCGGGGCAGCACATGATGTTTCGCTCGACGTCGCCGCAGGCGGCGAGCGTACTCATGTGGTTGGCATGGACTCGCTGCATGAAGTCCTTGAGCTCGCCCTTGACCACGCCGTGGTGCTGGATCGCCTGCCGGGTCGTGAGCCGGATCGTGCCGTTGCCCAGCTCGTCACCCATGTCGATCGCGGCGAGCAACTGCTCCGCGGTGAGCTTTCCGCCGGGCACACAGGTGCGGATCATGAACGAGATCTGCCGCTCGCTCTTTTTCCCGTCCACCGATTTGCGGGTCTCGCGGTCGTCTTGCTGGTAGGTGCCGTGATTCTTGAGGAGCTGCACCGAGGGCTTCCCGAAGCCGGGGAGGCCGTCCGCGAGTTCCTGGGCGATGTCACCCCGCAGATAGTCACTGGCGGTCTTGGCGACCTCGACGGCACTCGGCTTGGCAGCGGAAGCGGGGCTTGCGTCGGACATGGGTTCCTCGTGTCGGATCCATGTAGGATAGGCGAATGGACGTGGGAGGGCGATATGGCCCCCGGGTAGATGGTGGGATGCGGCCACGCGGCGTATCCTGACCTGCATGCGACGGTTTTTTGCCTGTTCCTACGCTGCGGTGCTTCTTGTCCAGGCCGCGCTCGTGCGGGCCGGCGGGCCGTTTCCTCCGGAAATCATCGAATTCGGGCCGCCGTCGGCACAGCCGCTGTTCGCCGGCGGCGGCACCGTTGCATGGGATCGTGATCTCCGCGAACGCGGCTGGATCATCCGCGAAGGGAATCGCTGGTCGCTGTGGTACACCGGTTCAAATCCCGACCGCGATCCGGTGCGCCGGCTGGGTCTGGCCACAAGCGGTGACGGCCTCAACTGGACGCGGTCGCACAGGAATCCCCTCGTGCCCGATGCGTGGGTCGAGGACGTCTGTGTCATCCGCCATGCCGGCTGGTATCGGATGTTCGCCGAGGGAGAAGAGGACGTCGCCCACCAGCTCATGTCGCGCGACCGCGTCCGCTGGCAGCGGTGCGGACCGCTCGAGATCCGCCTCGCCGCGGGCGGGCCGATCCCGGACGGCCCCCGGGGTACGCCGGCCGTGTGGCTCGAACGCGGCATGTGGCACCTCTATTACGAGCGCATGGATCACGGCGTGTGGCTCGCGACCTCACGCGACGGCTGCGTATTCACGAACGTTTCCGATGAGCCGGTGCTCGCCTGCGGCCCCGAGCCCTACGACCTCCACGCGATCGCCGTCGATCAGATCGTGCGGCACGAGGGCCGCTACTACGCCTTCTACCACGCGAGCCCTCGCGAGGACCGCGCCACGTGGCAGACCTGCCTCGCCACGAGCACCGACCTCGTGCACTGGACGAAGTACGCGGGCAATCCGCTCCTGCCGGTCGATCCCGAGGCGCCCAAGCGGTCGAGCGCCACACTCGTGCACGACGGCGAACGCTACCGCCTCTACACGACGCACCCCGACGTGCGGGTGCGGTTCGGGGTCAACGCCCCTGCGGCACGCCGGTGATTCCGGCGCCGTCTCGGCCGCTCACGGCGAGCGTGCCGGCAGATCGAAGTCGCCCGTCCTGTCGCGCCACACGCAGTGGATGTGGTTGGCCGGATTCCCCTCGGCATCGGGCTGCACGTTCACGAACTCGATCAGGAACGTCGGCCCCGTCACGCGGTAGGCATGGCCGATGCCTGGCTCGAGGGCGCCGAGCCAGGCGAATCGCACGGCATCCCAGCCGCCCGGTGCCGTCTCGATCAGCCGCATCCGGTCTTCCGCCACGTCCTCCGGCATGACGCCGGCATAGGTTTCGACAAGCGCGCGCAGCACGTCGCGCTGACCGGGCTCGAGGTCGGCATGGGCGATGCCGGCCGGCGGCTCTGTCGAGGGCTGCGGTTCGCCCGCGGCTCGGATCTCACGGGGCGCTTCCACCGCGATCACCGCCGTGGTCCGCTGGGCCGCGTCGAGCGACCGCACGAGGTCGAAGGCGATCGCCTCCTCATCGCCAAGCACGCGGTGGCCCGCCTCGGGCAGGTCGGCAAACGTCGTCTTCACCTCCGCCGGATTGGCTCCCAGGAACTGCGGTGTCGAGTCGACGACGACCCCGTCGCGCACGGTGACATTGAACGACAGGTGATGCCCCTCGATCGAGAGCGCCCAGGTGCCAGTATCCGAGGGCGTTCCGAACACCGTGAAGAAATATCGCTTGGGATCGCGGATGTTCTTGGCTCGTGAGCCTTCGATGATGCGGAGGAGCTCGTCGAGGCTCATGATGCCCCGGGCCTTCTCGAACCCCGTCTCGGAGAGCGTCGCCCGAAGGAGCTCGAGCGCTGCCCGCTCTTGCGTCGCCGTCATGTCGCGGAGCTGCACGCCCTTGCGCTCGGGCTTCGGCACGAAATGCCAGTCGGTTCGCGACGCATCGCCGAAGCCGCGGACGCCCCGCGCCCGCTGCCCCGCATCGAGCGTGTCGATCCATCCGGCGGCAGCGTCCGCGAGGGGAAGCACTGTGGTCGCCTGCATGGCGCCGCGCGTCGTGATCGCCACGGCGGCCGTCGCGAGCACGAGCATGCAGGCCACGATCCTCTGCCGACTTTCTTGCATGGCGAGCCTCTTCTATGGTCAGTCGTGGCCGCGGTTCGGATCGCGGTCGTGGTGGGCCTGATCGACGTGCACGTGCACCTTCGGGCAGGCTTGAAAATACCCTTCCCACGCCTCGTCCGACACCCCTGCCCCGTCCAGATACAGGGTCCACAGTCCGGGCAGCCGGGCGAGGACGCGGAGCCCCTCGTCGCCGATTGGCACATCGATCAAATGCAGGGTGCGGAGCGCGGGGAGTTCCGCAACGGCCGCGCACACATCCGCGCCAGCGAGGGCCCGGCCGCCGATCCGCAGGCTCCGCAGGTGCTCGAGCCCCGAGAGGGCCCGGATCCCCACGGCGGTGCAGGCCGCCTGGGGAATGTTCAGGTCGCGGAGCTTCGTGCAGGCGGCGAGCCGCCGGAAGCCCGTGTCGGTGAGGGGCGACTCACGCAGCACAAGCCGCTCGAGATCGGGCAGGGTTGTGAGAATCTCGACCCGGCCGTCGTCCGCGACGCCACGGTCGAGGACGAGCTCACGCAATCCCGCCAGGCCGCGGAGCGACTCCCATTCGGCGGCCGTGGGCGGGGTGGCCGCGACGATCCGTGCAGCTTGTCCAACCCGCACACCAGCCGTCTGCGCGACGATGCCTGTGGGGTCGGTGCGACTGCAGCCGATCGCGGCTGTGGTCACGACTGTGGCGAGCCACCGCGTCATGTCACCGCCCGCGACCCGGCCCCAGAATGCTTGTCGAACTCGTGCAGACATGGGAGTAGATTGTGCAAGCGTGCGGGGCGCCGATGCTAGACGGCGGTGCGAGCCCAGCGTACCCTCCAAATCTACATTCGACCTCGTCGACGGTGCTCGCCCATGGCAGACATTCCCGATCCCTTTCGCGAACCCCGCCGCACGCACGGCGTCCTCGGCCTGCCGACAGACCGCGAGACGATCCCCCTGATCCTGCGGCACGACGACGTGCGGAAGGCCGCCAAGGACTGGAAAACGTTCAGCTCCGACGCACCGTTTCGCGTGCCGATTCCGTCGGAAGAGCACCTACGCTCGGTGCGTCAACTCCCCATCGAGACCGATCCTCCCGACCACACCGACTATCGCGACCTCGTCGAGCCATTCTTTCTGCGGGCCAAGCAGCCGGCCTTCGTCGCCCGTGTCGAGGCGATCGTCGATCGCCTGCTCGACGAGGCGCTCGGACGCGATGCGATCGAGGCGGTCGGCGACTTCGCGCTGCCGCTCCAGTCGCGAGCGCTCACGGTGCTGCTCGGTGTCGATGAGGCGGAGGCCGAGCGGTTCATCGGCTGGGGCATCCATGTGTTCCATCACGGGGAAAATGGTGCGGAGAAAGGCCAGGATCTCGAACGGTATCTCAACGAGCAATTCGACAAGGCGGCGGCGAATCCCGGCGACGACTTCTACGGCCTGCTCACGACGGCTGAGTTCCGCGGCCGGCCGCTCACCCGGGCCGAGCAGCTCGGCTTCGCAAACCTGATGTTCGCCGGCGGCCGCGACACGATGATTTACAGTGTGGCCTGTGCGATCGGCTATTTCGCCGAGCATTCCGAGGCGCTCGACTTCCTCCGGGCCGATCCCGCCCGGATCGTCCTTGCGAGCGAGGAGTTCTTTCGCGTCTTCATGCCGCTCACGCACATCGGCCGGGTCTGCCCGGTCGACACCGACGTGCACGGGATGACCGTCCAGGCGGGCGACCGGGCGAGCCTCTGCTGGGCATCGGCAAACCTCGACGAAACGGTCTTTCCTGCCGCCGACGAGGTGCATCTCGACCGCCGGCCGAACCAGCACGTCTCCTTCGGCTTCGGCGCCCACCTCTGCCTCGGTGCCGCCCACGCCCGCACGGTCATGCGGACCCTGCTCGCCCAGCTCTGCAACCGCGTGGGGCGGATCGACCTCATCTCGAAGGTCGATCGCGTTGAGCACACGCCGGCCTACGACCGGCCGCTCGGCTACGAATCACTCGTCGTCCGAATGCATCCGCAGCCGTCATGACACCGCTCAGGGGTCGAGTACGACCGCGACGGGCAGCGAGTTGCCGAACGTCTTGAAATCTCTGAACGTCCAGACGACCTGCTTCTCAGGAGTCACCTCGATGATCTGCGGGTTGTCGGGGCCGGCGTGGCAGTTGATCAACCGGGTGTTGCCGTTCGCCAATCGCTCCACCTGCGTCACCCAGGCAAGCGTGATCCCGGGGAGCTCATGCTGCTCGACCTTCCAGACAATCGCCTTGTCGGGCGTCACTTCGAGCACGGAGTGGCCGTTGCCCGTGCCGATGAGCGTGTTGCCGTTCGCGAGCCGCACGGCCGAGTAGACCTGGTCACCGAAGGCCTCGGGGCCGTGGCCGCCTTTCGCCGGCTTCTCGAGCGGCACGTCGAACTCCCAGATCACCTTGCCAGCGGCGTCGTACTCGCGGACCACGCCGTCCTTCTCGTGGGCCACGAGGTATGTGCCGGCGGCGGTCTTCCGCGCATTGCGCGTGTCTGAGTGGGCCGAGCGGGCCTTCACCGTCAGTGGCACCTCGCGGACGATGCTGCCCTCCCGATCGATCTCGATGATCCTGGCTGGCCCCGACTCGACGATCATCGTCGTGCCATCGGGAAACCGCTCGAAGGCGTGCACCTCGACGCTGCGGCCGGCGTTGCCGTTGCGCTTCGCGTTGTAGTCCCAGATCGGCTTGCGGTGCTCGTCCAGTTCCACGATCCGCGTCCAGCCGTCCTGGTAGAGAATGTGGCCGTCGGGGAGGATGTGCAGGTCGTGAATGGCGCCCACCGGCAGCCGCCACTCGACCCGGCCATCAGGCGCGACCGATGCGAGCGTCTTCGTTGAGGAGTCGGCCGCGATCACGCGCCGCGGCGTACCGGTCTGCACGGCGGTCGGCAGCGCTTCGGCAAGCGCCGCCGGCGGCGCGAGCAATGCGATCATCAACGAGAGCCGATTCATGTGATGATTTCCCGGATGGGCTGCACGTGCTCGACACCCACGAGTTTCTGGTCGAGGCCGCCGAAGAAGTAGCTCAGGCGGTTGGGATCGAGCCCCAGCTGGTGGAGCACCGTGGCGTGCAGGCTCTTCACGTGGAAGCCTACCCGGCCGTCGTGCTCCGGCGTGATCGCTGCGGCGCCGAGCTCGTCGGTCTCGCCGACGCTCACGCCTCCCTTGATGCCACCGCCGGCCATCCACATCGTGAACCCGAACGAATTGTGGTCGCGGCCCGTGCCCTCGGCATATTCGGCCGTCGGCTGCCGGCCGAACTCGCCCCCCCAGATCACGAGCGTGGTGTCGAGCAGGCCCGATCGCTTGAGATCGGTGAGCAGGGCCGCGATCGGCTGGTCGGTGTTGCCGGCGTGGAACTCGTGGTTCTTCACGAGGTCGCCGTGGGCGTCCCAGTTGTCGTCGTTGTGGGCGCCGCCCGAATAGAGCTGGACGAACCGCACGCCCCGCTCGACGAGCCGCCGCGCAAGCAGGCAGCGCCGGCCGAAATCGGCCGTCCGCGGGTTGTCGAGGCCGTAAAGCGACTTGGTTGCCTCGGTTTCGCTGGCGAGATCCACCGCCTCCGGCGCGTGCTCCTGCATCTTCCAGGCGAGTTCGTAGGCGGCGATGCGGGCGGCGAGTTCGGTGTTGTCGCCGCGGGAGAGAGCGTGGGCCGTGTTGGCCTCGCGGAGGGCGTCGAGCATCGCCCGTTGGGCCTCGAGCGGCATGTCGTCGGGAGGCGCGAGGTCGAGGATCGGCGCGCCCTTCGAGCGCAGCAGCGTGCCTTGGTAGGTCGCCGGCATGTAGCCGCTCGACCAGTTTTTCGCCCCCGAAATCGGCCCGCCGGTGGGATCGAGCATGACCACGAACCCGGGCAGGTTTTCATTCACGCTCCCGAGCCCGTAATTGACCCACGAGCCGAGGCAGGGCGCACCCGACTGGATCTTGCCGGAGTTCATCTGCAGCATCGCGGAGCCGTGGATCGGCGAGTCGGCCGTCATGGAGTGGAGGAAGGCGATGTCGTCCACATGCATCGCGATGTGCGGGAACAACTCGCTCACCCACTTGCCGCACTGGCCGTTCTGTGAAAATTTCCACTTCGGCCCGACGACGCGGCTCTCGCTCCGCTCGCCGCCGCGGCCCTTCGTCTTCACTTTGATCGTCTGGCCGTCGAGCGGATAGAGCGCCGGCTTGTAGTCGAACGTGTCGACGTGGCTCGGGCCGCCGTACATGAAGAGGAAGATCACGCTCTTCGCCTTTGGGGCGAACATGGGCGGCTTGGCGGCCAGTGGATTCGTGAAGGGCGTGCCCGTCGCCGCGTGCGTCTGCCGCGCGAGGAACTCCCCATCGAGGAGGCCCGAGAGCGCGAGGCCGGTGAACGATGCCCCGGCTTCCCAGAAGAACTCGCGCCGTGTGCGACGGCAGAACGATCCGTGGGGTGATGCTGGGGTCGGCGTCATGGCGGGCCTCGTGGGCTGGGATGCGGTCTCGGGACGGATCAGTCGAGATAGATGAATTCGTTGAGGTTCAGGACCATCAGACAATAGATCTCGGCCGCACGGCTGGGGCCGACGCCGTCCTGGTCTTCGAGCGCGTCCACGAACGCGACGCCCCGGGCCACCTCGTCGTCGCGCACGGGCCGGGTGAGGGCGATCTCGAGCGCCCGGCGGACAATCGCGGCGGTGTCGTCGTCGGCCGTGACGCCGGGTTGCGTGTTCGCGGCGAGCGCCTCGCGCCGCACGCGTTCGGCGAACACGCGGGCCTGCATCTGCAGGAAGTCGCCGTTCATCATGCCGAGCGCCTGCGTCGGCTGCGTGGTCACGAACCGCACCGGGCACGAGGTGTCGGTGTCGGCGACGTCGAAGTCGGCGATGATCGGCGCGAGCAGCGACCGCTTCACGTGCGCGTAGATCGAGCGGCGGGCCTGTTCCTCGGGAGGCGACGTGCCCCAGCCATCCCCCGGCTTCGACTGGCCTGCCATCACCTCCTTGGGGATCTCCGGATAGACGCCGGGGCCGAACATCTTCGGATTGAATACGCCGCTGGCCACGTGGATCGAGTCGCGGATCTCCTCGGCCGCGAGCCGGCGCATATCGAACCGCCAGAAGGCGTCGTTGAGCGGGTCTTTCGCGAACGCTTCCGCGTTGCAGGTTGCCGCCCCGCGATACGCCTCCGACATCAGGATCAGCTTGTGGAGGGATTTCAGCCGCCAGCCATTCGCGACGAGTTCGACCGCGAGCCAGTCGAGCAGTTCGGGGTGCGTCGGTGGATCGGCGGCGAAGCCGAAGTTACTGGGGCTGCGCACGATGCCCCGGCCGAAGTGGTACTGCCAAATCCGATTGGCCATCACCCGAGCGGTGAGCGGGTTGTCGGACGACGCGATCCACTTCGCGAGCGCCGTGCGGCGGCCGGTGGTCTTGGCCCCGGCTGCAGGCGTGGGGATCTCGGGCCTCGGAGCATTGAGCACCGCCGGAAACGCCGGCTCGACCTCGTTCTCGGGCTTCGTTTCAGCGTGCGGATTGCCCCGGTAGAACACGTGGGTGGGCGGCGGCGTGGAGCCGAACTCCGACACCACGAGCGCCTTGGCGATGCCTGTGCGTTCCGCATCGAGTGCGGCGAGTTGCTTCCGCCACGCGGCGAGATCGCTGCGGGCCAAGTCGTCGAGCGCCTGCTCGCCATGTTCTTTGATCCGCTTCTCGATCGCCGTGATGTTCGCCTGGGTCTCCTTGCGTCGCCGGTCGAGGTCATCGGCACGATGCTGCACATCCGCGGGCGACTCGTCGCCGGTCGGAATCACACGCTCGATGAAGGCGGGATCCATCTGCCGGCCGCCCATGGGCGTGATGTTGTGAAAGCACGACAGGAGAGCGTAGTAGTCGCGCTGCGGCAGCGGGTCGATCTTGTGGTCGTGGCAGCGGGCGCAGCCGATCGTGAGGCCGAGGAACGTCTGGCCCGTCGTGGAGACGATGTCGTCGAGCCAGTCATAGCGGGCCTGCTCCCGGTCGGCCGGCTCGTCGTCCCAGATGCCGAGGCGGTAGTAGCCGGTGGCGACCAGGTCGTCGGGTGTCGGATCCGGCAGTTCGTCGCCGGCAAGCTGCTCGACGATGAACCGGCCGAACGGCTTGTCGTCGTTAAACGAGCGGATGACGTAATCGCGGTATCGCCAGGCATGGGGCTTGTTGCCGTCGCGCTCAAAGGAGTTGGTGTCGGCATAGCGGACGAGATCGAGCCAGTGCCGCGCCCACTGCTCGCCGTAGTGAGGGCTCGCGAGCAGCCGATCCACCACCCGCTCCCACGCCTGCGGCGACTCGTCGGCGAGGAAGTCGCGGACTTCCTGCTCGGAGGGAGGCAGCCCTGTGACGTCGTACGTCACCCTGCGCAGCAGCGCACGCTTCTCGGCCGGGTCCGGCACGGGCAGGCCGCGGCGTTCGAGGCCTGCCCGGATGAAGGCATCGATCGGATTGGCCACATCCGCCACCGCGGGCACGTCGGGCCGCACGAGCGGTCGAAACGCCCAGTGCTCCTTCCATTCGGCACCCGCATCGATCCAGCGCGTGACCGTGTCGACCTGCGTCGCCGAGAGCCGGGCGCCCTCGGGCGGCATCTGCACGTCGGGGTCGGTGGAGGTGATCCGCTCGAGGATCTCGCTTGCGTCCGAGTCGCCCGGCACGATCGCCCGGGATCCGCTGTCGAGCGCGGCGGTCGCACCAGCCTGCTGGTCGAGCCGCAGACCGCCCTCCTGCGTGTCGGGCCCGTGGCAGGCCACGCACCGCTTCGCGAGCAGCGGCTGGATGTCGCGGGAAAAATCGATGCTCCCGGTTCCCGGGGCAGCCGCGGCCGACGCGACACACGCGAGCATCAGGCCGTGGGCGCACGCTCCGCACAGAACATCTCGAAGCGGCCGTGCGGCGGCGCGGGGACCCATGAAAATCCCTTCACAATTCGGCGAACGCGTGTATTCTAAACGCCGTTAAGTAAGTGTCAAACTTTCCCGGGCTCTGTCATGCTCCTCACGCCAGATCGCAGAGCGGTCGTCCTGTCGGCGACATGCCTCGTCGCGCTCTCCATCGCAGTCACTGAAGCCGCCCCGCCCATGCCCACATCCCTCCGTCCGCCGGTGGCCCGCCCTTTCGGTTTCCTGCCCGACGGTCGAGCGGTGTCGCTCTACACGCTCGAGGTGCCCGGTGGCTGGCGGGCCGAGATCACCGACTACGGCGCGATCCTCACGAACTTTCATGTGCCTGTGGGGCAGGGATCGCCGACGGACGTCGTGCTCGGGTTCGACACGCTCGCCGGCTATCTCGGCACGCATCCCTACTTCGGTGCCACCTGCGGCCGCGTGGCGAACCGGATCGCCGGCGGCACGTTCAAGCTCGATGGCAAGGAGTACACACTCGCCAAGAACAACGGTGCGAACCATCTGCACGGTGGCCTGGTCGGCTTCGACAAGAAGCTCTGGAAGGCGACGCCTCGGCTTTCCGAGCTCGGGCCGGCCGTCGAGTTCGAGGTCATCTCGCCCGCCGGCGACGAGGGCTATCCCGGCACGCTTACCGCCCACGTCACCTACACGCTCACCCCCGACGGCGAACTGTGGGTCGAGATGTCGGCCACGACTGACGCACCGACGATCGTCAACATGGCGCATCACTCCTATTGGAATCTCGCCGGACAGGCCTCGGGCACGATCCGCGACCATGAACTCACCGTGGCTGCCGATTCGTACCTTCCGGTCGATGCCGGGGGCATTCCGACGGGAGCGTTCGCGGCAGTCACCGGCACGCCGTTCGACCTCCGGCCCGAGCGGGCTGCGGTCGCCACGCTCGGCGCGGCGATCGATGGACTGCCGGGAAGCGCCGACGGGAAAAACCCGGGAGGCATCGACCACAACTACGTCGTTCGCGGGTGGAAGCCCGACGGCGGCCTCCGGTCGGTGGCGTTGCTCCGCGATCAAGCGAGCGGCCGCACGCTCGAGATTCTTTCAGACCAGCCCGGCATCCAGGTCTACACGAGCAACTACCTCGACGGCAGCGTGAAGGGAAAGGGCGGCATCGCCTACGGCAAGCAGGCGGCGGTCTGCCTCGAAACCCAGAAATATCCCGACAGCATCCGCCATGCCGACTGGCCCTCCACCCGCCTCGACCCGGGCCAGACCTACCGGCACACGATGGTGCACCGGTTCGGCACGCGGTGAGCGGCCTCATATGAAGCAGAGCGACAACCGCGTCGAGTCGACGCTCCTGCGGCGGATCAACGAACGACGGCTGCTCGAGGCGATCCAGCGGCATGGACCCTCGTCTCGCGCAGCGCTCACGCGCGTCTCGGGCCTCACCGCCCCGACCGTGTCGAAGGCCGTCGATGCGCTCCTCAGGCGCGGCCTTGTCGAGGAGCTCGATCCGGCGGAACAGGCGCTCGGTCGCCCGGGCCGGCTCGTGCGGATGGCTGCCGCCTCGGCCACCGTCCTCGGCGCCGTGATCGATGCGGGCACCTGCTGCGTGGTCGCCACGGGCCTCGACGGTGCGGTGACTGAGAAACGCACGATCCGCTTCGCGACGCCAGCCGGCTATCCCGCCCTCCTCGACGCGGTCGAGGAGGCGTGCCGGACGCTGATCCACTCGAGCGCCGCGGTCGTCCATGGCATCGGGCTGAGCGTGCCCGGCCTCGTCAACGAGCGGCTCCACGAGATCGTCTTCTCACCGAACCTGCATCTCCTCGACAAGCACAATCCGGCCCGCGACCTCGAGACCCGGCTCGGGGTGCCGTGCGTCCTCGTGCAGGAAAGCGACGCCCTCGTGCTCGGCGAATGGCTGTATGGCGACGCCCGGGGCCTCGACGACTTCGCAGTGCTCGACGCGGCCACCGGCCTCGGGCTGGGCGTGATGAGCGGCGGCCGGCTCTTGGCGGGCCACAGCGGCATGGCGGGCGAGGTGGGCCACATCACCGTCGTCCCGGACGGCGTGCGCTGCGGCTGCGGCAACCGCGGCTGCCTGGAGACGCTCGCCACCGACGCCGCGCTCGTAAGGCTCATCGGTGAGAAGCTCGCAAAACCCGTCTCACTCGCTGCCGTGGCCGACCTGCTGACGACCCGCCCTGCCGACTTTCAGCACGAACTCCGCACCGTCACGGAATACCTCGCGATCGCCATCGCTGCCGTGATCAACATCTTCAATCCGACGACGCTGTTCGTGCACGGCGAACTGCTTGCGGGCTCACCCGAGCGGTTCGCCCGTGTGCTCGAGCGCGTGCGGCAGCGCACCCTCACGGCATCGCTCGCCGACTGCACGATCGTCGCCACGAAGTCGAGCAAGCGGCAGGGTGCCGTCGCCGGCATCATCCACCACCTCACCAACGCCTGCGCCCCGTCGCTCAGGTAGGGATCCCCAGGAGCCCCTCCATGTCCCGCCCCTGCTTCTCGCTCGCCGGCCGCACGGCCCTCGTCACCGGCTCATCCACCGGCCTCGGCCGCGCGACCGCCAGATGCCTCGGTCTCGCTGGGGCGAAGGTCGCAGTCAACTATGCCAACTCGAAGCCCCGGGCCGACGAGGCGCTCGCCGAATTCCGGGCCGCCGGCATCACTGCTGAGGTCTTTCAGGCCGACGTCACCTGCGAGCAGGCGATCGACGGGATGTTTTTGGCGATCGAGAAGTCACTCGGGCCGGTGGACATCATCGTGGCCAACGCCACGCCGCCGCAGCCCTTGAAGCCGATCGAGGACTACGACTGGGCGTTCCACCAGCAGATGCTCGACTTCTTCGTGAAGAGCCCCTACCTCCTCGCCCGCCGTGCCCTCCCCGGCATGAAGGCCCGGAAGCACGGCCGCTTCATCAATATCACGAGTGAGGTCTTTCACTTGGGCGTGGCGCCGTTCTCCGCCTACGTCGCCGCGAAGGGCGGTCAGACCGGCTGGTCGCGGAGCATGTGCCACGAACTCGCCCCGTTCGGCATCACGGTGAACATGATCGCTCCGGGCTGGATCCCCGTGGAGCGGCACGAAAACGACCCACAGGCGGACAAAGACGCCTACCTGGCGACGGTGCCGATGCAGCGCTGGGGTAAGCCCGAGGAAGTCGGCTGGGCGGCCGTCTACCTCGCGAGCGACGAGGCAAGTTTCATCACGGGCCAGACGATCGCGGTCAACGGCGGCAAGACCTGCTGGTAGTGACGGGTGTGCCACGCGTGACACCCCAACTCACCCAAGCCGGCTCGGGGTTACCCCGTACCGTCTCGCCGGACGTTCGCCTTCGCCCTCCAGGCTTCGGCTCACTCGGATTTGCCTGCGCTGCGCCATCCATGGCTCCGCTGGTCAAATACGCCGGCTCAACGATAGGGGCAGCCCCTCGCCTCCCCA
>Ga0209229_10000720_pt1 | contig 13521 bp, 12 predicted proteins | sample SanBayMetagenome_FD_187466 | JGI IMG/M metagenome (GOLD analysis project Ga0209229, IMG submission 187466) | Freshwater and sediment microbial communities from dead zone in Sandusky Bay, Ohio, USA (SPAdes) (version 2) | ecosystem: Environmental > Aquatic > Freshwater > Lentic > Sediment... | reverse complement strand
CATTGGTAATGGTTTGATTTGAAGCATTTCTTCATAGTGTTGAGTACCAGAAATACCGATTCTCTTTGCTTCATCCAACCATTTTTTCGCTTCTTCTCTATCTGTCAAAGCGAGCTTTTCAACTAGTGTCAACATAGCACTTAAACTTCCAGCGCTTGCTGCATTAATGTACAAATCCAAATCAGTTGACTTCCATTTTTCAATGAGTTTGGCTCTTAAGTAGAGAATTTTTGGATTATCTTGGGTTATAAAATCATTTAAAAGTTCTTCAACATATTCAAAATCCTCTTGATTTAGGAATATTTCATATATTTTTTCGAACGACTCAATGTGTCCGCCAACTGCTAACTCAAAAAGCAGCTCGACAGCATCATCATTCTTACCGTCCTTGAAGTATCTCTCTGCATCTGAGAAGTATTGAAATTCCTTTTTTGCTTTAAGCATCTCTTTATTCAAGAAGATGCCAGATCCACTTAATTGATGTCTAAAGAGTTTCTCTTTAAGTGTGCCCTGTGCCCGACTTTTCAGATACGCATTTTCATCACTTATAAGAGCCGCCAGAAGATCAATAGGGGCTGAAGCTATCCAAAGGATTAGATTTGTATCTTCTAGGACTTCTTCCCTGGCTTTCGCATCAGTTTCGGTTAATAAAAGCTTTAATTTTTCTATCCCTGTTGAAATTCCCGCATCTTCGTTTGTTTCGGGGCGCAAATGATCTATGGGTTCAGAGATTAATTCTCGTTTGGCATTCTCAGAGACATCGGAGTCCTCATCCTGAGCCAATAAGTTGAGAATCTGGGCACTTGAATTCGGATTAAGGGCAACATTTCTACGTACTCTTTCGCTCCCGTCTTCGGATAGCAATTCCAATGTCGCAAGACCCGCATTAGGATTTTTAGCAACGGCTTCACGCACTTCTTCTTCATCTTTTGAAAGAGTTCCTAGCGTAGTTTGGCTCGTGCTTGGGTTTCCTGCGACACTGATTCGCACACCTTCCTCGGAGTCTCGGGAAAGTTTCTCTAATATCGATTGATTCAACTTTGGATTCTTGGCCACGTACTCTCGAACATAGTGGTCCTCTTCTAGCGCCAACAATTCCAAAATAGTTTGGCTCGAACTTGGGTTTACGGCAACACCCCATAGAACCTGGAAATCTTTGTCTTTTGAAAGTGCATTTAAAGTATCGGGGGGTGTGCTTGGGTTTTCGGCTACGCGGCGACGGATATTCGACCCACTTTTTCCATCACGCAAATCTTCAATCTGGGCCAACTGCTCTAAAATTTGCGGACTGGTAGTTGGACTTTCTGCAAGTGCCATCATTATTTCCGCTACTTCGTCCTGAATGAAAAAACTTACATCCTGAGATAAGTCAACTAAAATCTCAAGACTTGAGTTCGGATTCATTGCCACGGCACCACGAACAAGTGCTCTTGGATCTTTAGAAAGTACTTCAAGGATTTCTAGACTTGTAGAAAGATTTGCTGCAACATTGTGTCTAACGTAAATGCTTCCATCTTTGGAGAGAGTCTCAAGAATCTCTAAACTAGTGCCCGGATTCGCTGCCATTTCGATTCGTAAGTTCTCGGCTTCGCGCTCATTTGCAATTTCTAGCCTTAGATTTTGAACATGTGAGCTTGATTGATCTGTTGCAAATTTCAAGTAAGTTTCAGATTTTTCGAACTCTCTTAGATCTATAAATAAACGTGCGAGCCTCGTTATCGAATCGAGATGCCCTAGAAGCGCTAGGTCCGCCCACAGTTCAGCGGCTTCTTGTTCTTGACCACCTTCCCAGACCTTTACGCCCTCCTGGAATTTTTGGTCCATTTCCTCCAAGTTCATACTTTTAGTAAACAGCATTTATCAGTCAATTGCCAGTGATTCGATAGGCTGAAGAAACTTGATGCATCTCAAGGGGAAAACAGCGCCGCTTCTAAATCCATCTTTCGACCGTACCTAAACTTACTATCAAAGATGATTGGTCCTGTATTTCTAAAGAGTTGTGAGATATCGGCCAGAGTCAATTCAGGGCGTTGTTCCATAACCTTCATCCAGTAGCTAGCTGCAATGAGTGTTGAAACAGAAGTTCCTGTGGCTGTCGTGCTTCCCCCACCTGGCAACAGCGCAGCAGCAGTACCTTCAACATAGAAGTCATTTAAGATTCGATCATAATTTGAATAATTAGCAATCTGGCCTTTGGTGTCGATTGCACCGATTGCTATCGCGGCAGGAATGCAGGCAGGCCAATCAATTCGCGACTTATCCCCCGCATTGCCCGCTGGGAAAAATACTGGGACATCAAGAAGCTTTAAATCAATAATCAATTTTTCAAGCACGGGAGTTCGTGGACAATAATTCTTAGATGTAGACAAGGTGTGGTGACCTTGTGCCATAGCAACAGCACCGATGTTTAATTCAACCCGCTTGCTTGAAATCCACTTCATAGCTTGAGTCAAACTGGACTCATAAACAGGTAATCGTGCTCCCCTTGAGTTATAGGCAACAAGTCGAATTAAGATGATTTTCTGGTTTGGATTTGCTGTCATCGCAATACTGGCCATCTGAGTGCCATGACTCAAACCTGGTGCAGTCGTTAATGTTGAAGAAATTGTTGCAGAACCCGGTCCCTCTTGGAATGTCTGGGAGTTTGGGCACATGCTCCAATCCAAGATGCAACTTTCATAGACTGCAGCCGATCGGATTGGCTCAAGAGTGGTGTCAAAACCTGTATCAATAATTGCCAAGGACTTTGTTGTTGTTTCAGCGTGGGCTGGAGTGTAAAAGCCCATGCTAATAACCAGCAAGAGCGCTAGAACTAATGGCATACCCCAAAGTTAGAGGGAGCCACTGACAAAAATTACTGACTGCTGGCCAGGATTTCCTTTGCCTCTTGGATTAACTCGCGAAAAGTTGATCTAGCTCTTTACTCATTTGCGACTTTCCCTCGTCTCAATCAGTAACTTCTAGATAGTAATCATCGCCAGAGCTCAGCCCATAAAAATTGTTGTACTTGACCTTTAGGTCATCGGAGGCAAATTTCATGAACTCGTGCTCGGCTTCCTTTAGGTTGTCATTCATATTGCTATCAACCCATTGGACAAATAGATCTTTGGCTATTTCGATCCTGATTTCCTCATTTAAGAACATTTCAGTCAAGGCCTAATGCTTCCTTTCTGATTGCTCAAAACGATTACTTCTCACACCGCAGGTGTTGAGTTCCATAGGGTTATCTTGCACCAAGGCTGTGACAATCTGAAGTAGTCACTGCCTGACCATTCAGCTAGTTCATGATTTCTTTGCCCTAGAACTAGTCAGATCCAGAGGGTAGGTTTTGCGCATGAGAATCCTTCATACTTCAGATTGGCACATTGGCCGCCGACTACATGGTGAGTCACTAACCCCTTCACATGAGAATTTTCTGACCTGGCTTCATAGCGAGGTAATCAAAGATACAAAGCCTGATCTACTTGTTGTAGCTGGCGATATTTATGATCGAGGCGTTCCACCAACTGAAGCTATTGAGCTTTTTGAAGATACCTTGGCCGAGATTAACAAGTACGGAATACAAGTATTGATTACATCTGGAAACCACGACAGTCGCGTGCGCTTAGGAAGCAATACACGGTTTATGTCAGGCTTAGGTTTGCACTTTAGGACTCGACTTCATGAAGTTGCTAAACCAGTAGTTGTGCCATCAAATGATTTTGATTTACTCGCATACGGAATTCCGTACCTAGAACCAGATGTTGATGCGGGTGTCTGGCAGGTTGAAGCCTCACAATCTGCAGTTCTTGCTGAGGCGATGAGATTGATTAATGAGGATGTTGAGAACCGAAAGAAGCAGAGTTCAAAGCCTTTGCGAGTTTTAGTTGCAACCCATGCTTTTGTGGAAGGTGCAACAAAGAGTGACAGTGAGAGAAACATCAAAGATATTCGGGTCGGCGGGCTTGGTCAGACAAGTGCAGCCGTCTTTGCTGGTGCTGATTATGTTGCGATGGGACATATTCATAGGCCACATTCGAAAAATGAGATCAAAGGCCCAGGATCGACCTTGCTTCGATATAGCGGATCACCTATTCCGTTCTCTTTTTCAGAGCGTGATGATGAGAAGCAAGTGCTTCAGATTGAGATTTCAAAAGATGGCTTAAAGGATTCTGGAATCGAAACTTTGGTTGCACCAAAGCTGCGTGGAATGCAGCAGATTGAAGGCACGATGGCGGAGTTAATCTCTGACAAGCATGCTGCTACTAAAGATTGGCTCAAGGTCGTTTTGACTGACAATGAGATCCCCATCAATGTATTCGATACCCTGAAGCGTAAATTTGAGAATCTGCTTGACCTAGAAACACGCATAACTACAGATGGTGTTGTTGGCCGAAATCAAGACGGCGTTCTTCTGCAAAATCTCACACCTGAAGAGGTCACTCGCCGATTTGTTGAACGAGTGACAAAGGAAGAAGCAAGTGAGCAGGTGGCAAGTGCAATTGATGATTGCTGCGCCGATGTTCGACTATCTCTGACTCAGGTGAACAAATGAGAATCCACCACTTAACAATTCAGGGCTTTGGTCCCTTCAAGGATAAGCAAGAGATTGACTTTGATGCACTGAGCCAGGACAAGATCTTCATGCTTGAAGGTCCAACTGGTGCGGGTAAGAGTTCAATTATCGATGCGATTGTCTATGCGCTGTATGGCGTAACCGCACATGAAGCTGCAACTAAGTCTGGACCTGCAGGTCAAAGAGTTCGCAGCGATTATTGTGAAGTAGGTGATGAGACCAAAGTCTGTATTGAGTTTTCAACAGGTGGCGCTCGCTATAAAGTCACAAGATATGCTGCATATGACGCTCCAAAAAAGCGTGGTGAAGGAACGACGCCTGTTAATGAAAGAGCCATTCTGGAGTTTATTGATCCACCATACGATGCTATCAATCAAGTGCGAGAAGTTAGTCTCCGGATTAATGAAGAGCTTCGGATGGACAATGAGCAATTCTCGCAAATGGTTGTACTCCCCCAAGGAGACTTTGCTTCATTCCTGCATGCCTCAACAGAAAAGCGTCGTGAAGTTTTAGAAAAAATCTTCAAAACTTTCTTCTACGACAAGATCAAAAGTCAGTTAGATCTAAGAGCTAAAGAATTCCAGGGCTTGCTGGCTCAGCAAGGTCAAGAGATCAATCACCATGTTCGCAACCTTGAAAAGGAATGGGTTGATTCCAAGGGAGATTTAGATTTCAAGCGGTTAGAGTCATTGCTCAATGATAAGAATGAAGCTAGAGACACTCAGAACCTAGAACTTAAAGCCGCAATAGATTTATTACGCCCAAATAGTGAAAAGCAGATTCAAGAACGGGATGCAGTTGAGAAGGTTTTAAATCCCCTGAAGGCAGAGTTAGCGCTACTTGAGGATTCACAGGAGAAGATCAAGGCAAAGACGGATCTAAGTAAAGAACTTGATGGCCTGAACGCAAAAGCAGATGAGATGGCCTTAAAAGAATCACAGTTGTTGATTAGACAAAAAGCTTCGGGATTACAGACCCTTCTTGAAAGCCGTGAAGCAGCAGATGAAGCCATGGAAGAAGCATTAGAGCAGATTGATGAAGATTATGCAGAGATGACCTCAACCGAAGTTAGAGCACGCATAAAGGAACTCAATGTAAAGGTTCCTGTGCTTTCAAGGAAGAAGGATGCTGCCCAGAAGGCAGAGCAAGAGTTAGATGATCTTGAAACATTACTCGATGAGTCTTTAGATAATGAACTTAAAATAAAGTCTCTACCGACTTTAACAAGCAAGGTTTCGGCAGCAGAAAAGAAGCTAGAAGGTGCGAAGAAGAAGGTAAAGGAGTACCGCGCTCTAGAGAAAGAGAGTTACATCGGCCTGGCTGCCAAGAAGTTAAAGAAGGGTCAACCTTGTCCTGTTTGCGGATCTGCGGAACATCCAAACCCTGTTAAGGGTCAGAGTAGTTTTGACCAAGATGAATTGGATCGGCTAGAAGAGATCGTTGTTGAAGTTGAGAACGATTTGAGTGAACTTAAGTATGAATTAAAGGACGCGACTGCGGCTTCAAAAAAGAAGTTCAAGCCTTCGATTGAACTAAAGGCAACAAAGAAAAAGTTAGAAAAGAGCGCTTCAGATGCTGAAGAGATTGTCAGTGAGTATGAGGAAGCACAGGGTGAGCTCAATGACCTCAATGAGTATCTTCCTCACTTTTCTGATTACGAGAGTGCGGAAAAATCTAGGCTCGCTTCAGATACGAAAATTCAAGCTGAGATAAAGCGTTTGAAGATTGAAGATGAAGATTCCTTGCTCAAGATCCTAAAGATTGATGAAGATGCTCTTCGTGCTGCCGTTTCTATTTACACAGGACGCATTAAAGAGATCAATGCTTTGCTTGCCCAGCCAGATTTTAAGAAACTGCCAGAATCTGCCGAGCTTGAAGAAAAGATTGCAACATTAGCTGAAAAGGTATCGGCTCTGGATGCAGAACTTTCTTTGATCAATGACCAACTAGCGGTGGTTGAGCGAATCAATGAAAGCCTGAGAATTGCACAGACTGGGATAACCACAGCGATGGATGAAATTGCTGAGCTACGTGAAACAGGTGATCCTTACTTAAAACTACAAGGTTGGGTGGATGGAACGAATCCTGCTGGTTTGAGTCTCACAAACTTTGTATTGCAAGAACGCCTAGAGATGATCCTTGAGTATGCAAGCCGTCACTTGCGACGCATGAGCAATGGAAAATATGAGTTCAGATTGCATGAAGATAGACAAGGGCGTGCTAAAAAGGCTGGTTTAGGAATCACAATCATGGATTACTTTGCTGGCAAAGAGCGTCCAGCAGAGACGCTGTCAGGTGGTGAAACTTTCTACGCATCACTTGCGCTAGCTCTTGGGTTAGTCGAAGTCGTAAAGGGTGACAATGGTGGAATTGAACTGGGTACTCTCTTTATTGATGAAGGTTTCGGTTCCTTATCGGATGACACCTTGGAAGAAGTTCTAGATGTTCTTGAAGATCTTCGAGAACAACGCGTTATTGGAATTATCAGTCACGTTGAAGGAATGAAGACTCAGATACCCATGCGTCTTGAGGTTCGTCCAACTGAAGCTGGCCCTAGCACAGTTAAAATGGCGATTGGAAATATTGGTTAATTGATATGAAAGGTGAAGAAAAATGTGGTCCATAGAAGTTTCCTCTCAGGCCTCAGAAGAAGAAATCGATCAAGCCCTAATTGAAGAACTTGATTTTGATTACATTCGCAAGTCCGTTGCTGAGTTGAGAATAGCTGTCGAGAAGTATGGACCTTTTAAGGAGGTTCAGGAAAGAACTGAAGGCACTAGTACAGCCGAACTCGCCAAAACTTATGATGACAAAAGAGGCTGGATTTGCGATGAGCTCGAATCAATGGATAGCCGAAAAGTATGGACATTGGTTGTGGATCAGTGGAATGGATATTCGTGGATACATTCGGGTTATTCGCAGGAGTCAAGCGGAGCAAAGCACGTAACATCTTGGTTTATCGCTGAAAAACCAATTGAACAGGAAGAAACTGTTTATTTGAAGAATGAGTTTATTATCGGAGTCATTTACACGGACGATGAAGATGATGAAGGTTATTTCGCTTTAGATTTATGGTCCTTGATTGATCTTGACGAGGTAACTGACCAGGCAATTATGGGAGCATTGGCAAATTAAAGGAAGTGTTAGCTAATTTCGATGTCAGTCAAAGTAATTTGCATACCTTCATGCACCCAAATGAAATCTTCTTCATCCATCAAACTTTCTGCCAAAGTCTTGGCGTACCACTCAAGCATGTCATGTTGATGTGACTGCAAGTACATCTCTATTCCAATGGCGGCATGGATCTCATCTCCTTCAAGTGTCACCACAAAAGATTTAAATTTTGGTCCCTCACTTTGACTGCTATCAGGAATTAGTTCGGAGGGAACTCCAAAGGTTGCTCCCCAGCTCAACAAAAGACTGGACAAATGATTACTTACCATTACTCCAAAATCTGATGAATAATTCTGTTGGAAAAATACATCCGAATCATTAATTGATTTCAATCCACTAAGGTCAAGATATATCTCTTCATCTTCTTGAAGCTGCTCCATTACTTTTTCGGGTACATTCGACAAAACATATATCAAGTCCAATGAAGCTACACTCTTTGGAGACGAATAATTCATATAGTCGCAGTTTTCATCAGCTGATGAAATAAACTTTCCACAAATCTCATCAACTCTTGCAGATTCGTTATCACAGTACTGATTGCCACACCGAACCGTCGTCATTTCTAAATCGTACACTTTACCTTTCTAAATGTGAGGTTAGGGTGCCACATTAACTCAACTATTTGAGTAGCGAAGCAATGGCCTTTACTTCTGCTGTTGCGCTTTGATTCTTGATGACTGTCTGGCGAACAAGAGAATCTGTATTCCCTGCAAGCAACAAAAGTGAATCTATCGGCGTAGAGGGATTTGCAGCAACAGTTAAACGAATCTCCATTTGTTTATTCCCTGCAAATTCAGCGAGAACAGAAGGTGGGCACTTTTTCTTTAACCAAAAAATGAGTTTGCACTTTAGGTAGACTGATCAGAAAATTCACAAGAGCTTACTGTCACGAGTAAATGCTTACGTTTCCTGTCTAACTTAACCATTTCACCATCATCCGATGAATGTTCAAACCTATTGCTGTTGTCACCAATAAAACACACGTTCTGATACATAAAGTCCCTGATTTCCCTTTGAATTGCCAAATCAAGAGGCTTTCTTAGGATTACTGAAATCTCACCTGAAATATTGTAGAAGAAGGTTCCTTCAAATCCATCCCAATCATGATCTTCCAGCTCGAACTCAATCGTGCCATTAGACACTTCGATGATTTGGTTTACAATTTGTTCGGATGCTAGTGAATCTCCCTGAAACTGCAAATCAGAAAAATCTGCTTGCAAGTGCCAACTTGGATTCAGTGGATTGAGAAATTCTTTATTCAGCGCTTTAAAGGGCCACAAACTTAATGTTCCCCAAAAAAGAGTATCACGGGCCTTGAAAATATCCTCAGCATCTTCAGGATCTGAGTTACCGTACCAAATGAAGGTTTGAACTGTTGCAGATTGAAGTTTCACTTTTATCTCAACTGCTTTACCATCGGTCACTTTTCTACCTTGCTTCACTCAAGTCATGCCACCCTCAGGCATGAGGATTAGGCTTTTCGATGTAACCCTTTTTGGTCTTTTCTTTGATTAGCTTGGCTACTTCTGCTTCGGCTTCTTCCTTTGTTTCAAACTCTTTAACTTTAAGTTGGCCATCTGCGCCGATCTTTCCAAAGCGAACAGTTACGTTCTTGCCGACCTGGGTGATCTCCCAGTACTTCTCAGCGCGTTCAGACTTACGTGATGCATCTTCTCCGATGAATTCAAAATATGGCATTTGGTGCCCCTTTCAGTTGCTAAAACTCTAGGGTCTGGGTCTGACAAGTTCAAGGGTGACCATACAATTGCTCTGGTACTTGTCAGGGCTTGCCTTTAGGATTCTGGGCATGGCCAAAACGATAAACATTGCATACAAGGGCGAGAGCGCTGTATTTGCTTACAAGCCCATTGACCGCGGCGTACTGTATGGAAAGCGCCGCAGAGTTCCATTCGATGCCGAAGGTAATGAATGCGCGAAAGCTTCTCTGCTTGCAGATGGATCTTTGCTGATCCGAAGCGGAATGACTGCGCAGGGTTACTTCACGCCTGACAAAGTATGGGTTCCACAAGGTGAACTTGAAGCTATCAATCCAGATGGATCTACTCCGGAACTATTTCCTGCAACTGTAGGAGAAACCGTTGAGGCCACATTGATTACTCCGACAGAAGCGCTTAATTTGCGATTTGGAACAACCTACGCATTAGAAGCGGAAGAACTTTCGGAAGGAATAAAGAAGGAATTAGATGCAGGATCAATCCTGACCTTCCCCTTCAATCCACGAGCTGACTATCACGTTGAAACGGGAATCTTGGTCAGTAATGAAAATGGATACTTTGCACTGATCGGTGAAAAGGTTGAGTACGAGTTTGCAAGTTTGGCAGCAATCGCTTCAGTAACTGATGAAGCGGCTTCAGATAATTCCGATGACCTTGACTTTGAGATGTTCTAAGGGGCACCATGAAAATTCACATTTCAAACGCATCTAACCGCGACGCAACAATTGTTGCAACATCTACTCCTGCGAAGGAGGGAACCATCGCATCAAAGGGTGGCAAGCCTGTCTCGTTTCAACGTTATGTTGCCGCTGGTGAAGGCAAGCTTCACGAAGATCTTGCAAAGAACTTGGGCGATGTTTACTCACAACAGCTAATTGATGCTGATCCAGAAATCGACCTGGAAATGGTTGGCCGAGTCATTGAAGGCACAAATACCGTCTTGCTGAACAAAGATAATCAACCATTGTTTTGCGCCCCAGAAGTGCTTGAAATCATTTATGGACCTGATGGCAAGGAGATGGAGCGCAGAACTCCAGTTGAAATTGCACCTAATGTGAATGAAGAAGTGCCAGTTAAGTGGACTGGAAAGTTAGTTCCTAGAGCTGATCTGGTTCGCAAGTATGGAATCAAGCGAACAATGCAGCTTCGACATGTAGACGGTGTCACTTTTGATTTCTTGTTTGCGATTGCAAAAGAGTTACACGAGAAAGACTCTGTAATGCTCTTAGCTAGTGGCGAAGGCGGAAAAGGCCCATTAGTACTTCAATCTAATGGCAGCCCTTATCGTGGTTTCTTAGATGGGCGAATCGAGGGTGATTCATTTCTTCTTCTCCTGCACCTGTCGGCGATGGAGCTCAAAAAGCCAGTTGCTAAGGCAGAGAAAGGAGATGAGTAACCATGGCTAAATTAGGTAAAGCGGTTATTGAAACCCAAGGCACATTTTCTAATGCAGATTTGATGGGCAAGATTGTTGCCTATCGAAAAGTTGTTGCCTCAAACTATGTTTTAACAAGTCCTGCCGACATCGAGCGAAAGCTTGGGTTGCCACTATTAGTGTCAACAAAGCTAGATGGTGAACTGTGGTTCTTGCTCTTTGATTCAGAGTGGAAGTTGGTCTCCCCTACTGGTCGCGTAATCTCTGGAGCAATCGAGATTTTGACTGAAGCTAGTAATTCAAAGATTGATAAGGAATGCATCTTTGCAGGTGAACTACACGTGCTTGGCGAGAAGCGAACTCGCATTGCAGATGTGACCTCTGCTCTTGGTGGTGGAGATAAGCAAGATACTTCAAAACTAGCTTTTGCTGTTTTTGATGTTGTCACATCTCCAACGGTCTCTGCAATTGGAACTCCTTACACGCTTCGCTATGAAGAGATTTCCAAGATCCCAGTTGGCAAGAACTTCTTCTTCGCGCCAAGCACGCCAACGCGATCATCTAATGAAGTTGCTGAGATCTATGACAAAGAAACGGCTGCCAGTGCTGAAGGGCTTGTCGGACGCGCTGAAGATGGCCGTTCTTACAAAATCAAGCCAACTAAGGATTTGGATGCAGCCATTATTGGCTTTACTGAGCGCCGAGATGCGGATGGATCGTTGATAGTTCGATCAATCTTGTTGGGGCTATTGCAGGATGATGGAAGTTGGATTCCGGTAACGACAACTGGCAATGTTGGTGACACAGCCTTTAGAAAAGAGTTGCATCAGCAACTACTTCCACGAGTTAAGCCAAGTTCTTACCGACGAACTAGTGAAAGCTCTGGAGTTATGTACCAGCTAGTTGAGCCAGGCGTCATTGCCGAATTGAAGTGCATGGATTTGCAACTAGAAGACTTCCAGGGACGCCCAATCAAGCATCCTCGGTTGAATTTTGGAGCTGATGGATGGCAAGTTACGGGTTGGAGTAACAGCGTTGCTGTTCATAACGCAATTGTTGTTCGCCTACGAAACGATAAGGCGTGCACCCCAGAAGATATTGGGTGGAGTCAAGTCACTCGTTTGCTACCAGTGGCTGCCACTACCGAAGAAGCTAAATTAGGTGAAAGTACTTTAATTAAGCGCCAAGTGTGGACCAAGGAAGGTGCAGGCAAGGTTGATGTTCGCAAACTAGTTGTGTGGAAAACAAACAAGGAGTCTGCGGGTTATCCAGCATTTGTTGTCCACTGGACTGATTACTCATCGACTAGAAAGTCACCTCTTGATCGCGAAGTTCGCCTTGCTCCCAATGAAAAGGAAGCGCTCAAGATTGCTGATGCCATGATTGCCGACAACATTAAAAAGGGTTGGAGCGAAGTCGCTAAGTGAGAAAAATCCAGGATCAATGGGTAATTTCTCCGCAGGATGTAATCGCTGAACTTGAATGCAATCATCGTTTACACCTTGAATGGTCGGTAATTAGTGAGTTAATCCCACCAGCCGAGAAAGAGAATAGTGATGAACTAGAACTCTTAGCTGAACAAGGAAGAATTCATGAATCTAAAATTGCCGAGCAATTAAGGTCAGCTGGAACATTCATTGATATTGGAAAGCCAAGTTTCAGTTTTGAAGCGTTAACAGCTACGCATGAGCGCACCATGAAGGCAGTTGCTGATGGAGTAGAAACTATCTATCAAGCAGCGTTTTTTAATGGCTCATTCATGGGTTTTGCCGACTTTCTTGTTTTGGTAAAGGATGAAAATGGTGCGCCAATTAAAGACGCACAAGGTCGGTTTGTTTATGACCCTGTAGATGCAAAGTCTGCACGAAGTGCTAAACGTGCAGCTGTTTTACAGGTGGCAACGTATGCCGCGATGATGAAGGAACTTGGTTTAGCTACTCCGCATAATGTGCACTTGTGGTTGGGCGGCGATGAAAAGTGGCGTGCTTCAGCCCTTGATTTGATTGATCTTGCTCAATTCTTTATAGATCGTGTTCGAAACCGAATCTCTTCATTTGATGCTGCACCTGCTCCGCTCTGGGCTCCTCCAAAAGAGTCTTGTGCCAGATGTCGTTGGTCAAAGCAATGTGATCTAGGCCGTCATGAAGATAAGGACCTATCACTGATTCAAGGAATTAGATCTTCAACGCGATCGCTTTTGGTTTCTAATGGCATTAAAACGATAGATCAGATGGCTATTGCAACTGATGAGCAAAGGCCAAAGCTGCCTCGTGAAGTATCTAAGGCAACATTTGCATCACTACGTGAACAGGCTGCAATTCAGGTCAAGGGCGAGAATTCACCGAAACCTATCTATGAGATCAAAGATGTTGATGCTTTTGGATTATTGCCAGAAAGCAATGATGGTGACATCTGGTTTGACATGGAAGGTGACCCATTTGCCAATAATGGTGCTGGGCTCGAATACATGTTTGGGTATCTCTATAAAGAGGGTGCGAAATTTGAATTCGATACCTTTGATGCTCGGGATACAGCTGAGGAAAGAACAGCATTTATTGATTTCATAAATTATGTGGTCAATAGAAGAAAAGAATATCCAGAGATGCATGTTTATCACTATGCATCTTATGAAGTTAGTGCGATGTTGCGATTGGCCCAGCGGCATGGTGTGCTTGAGTTTG
>Ga0209229_10000719_pt1 | contig 13525 bp, 15 predicted proteins | sample SanBayMetagenome_FD_187466 | JGI IMG/M metagenome (GOLD analysis project Ga0209229, IMG submission 187466) | Freshwater and sediment microbial communities from dead zone in Sandusky Bay, Ohio, USA (SPAdes) (version 2) | ecosystem: Environmental > Aquatic > Freshwater > Lentic > Sediment... | reverse complement strand
ACCCTGTGATCCAGTTATACCTTGAGCACCAGTTATACCCTGTGATCCAGTAGTACCTTGAGTGCCTGTTGTACCTTGAGTGCCTACAGTACCTTGTGTACCAGTTGTGCCTTGTGTACCTGTTGTACCCTGAGTGCCTTGTGTACCAGTTGTGCCTTGAGTACCAGTTGTACCTTGTGATCCAGTTGTGCCTTGAGTTCCAGTTGTACCCTGTGTGCCTGTGCTACCCTGTGAACCTAATATACCTTGTGTGCCTTGAGCGCCAGTTGTGCCTTGTGATCCAATTGTACCTTGAGTGCCTGTTGTTCCTTGTGATCCAATTGTACCTTGTGATCCAATTGTACCTTGAGCACCAGTAGTACCTTGAGCGCCTGTCGTGCCTTGTGATCCAATTGTACCTTGAGCACCAGTAGTACCTTGTGAACCTGTAGTGCCTTGTGAACCTGTTGTACCTTGAGCGCCTGTTGTACCCTGAGTACCAGTTGTACCCTGTGATCCAGTTATACCTTGATTGCCTGTAGCACCTTGTGAACCAGTTGTGCCTTGAGCACCTGTTATACCTTGTGATCCGGTAGCACCTTGAGTACCAGTTGTTCCCTGAGTACCAGTAGTACCTTGTGATCCAATAGTACCTTGTGAACCTGTAGTGCCTTGTGAACCTGTTGTACCCTGAGATCCAGTTGTACCTTGTGAACCTGTAGTGCCTTGTGAACCTGTTGTACCCTGAGTACCTGTTATACCTTGTGAACCAGTTGTACCCTGAGCGCCAGTTGTGCCTTGAGTGCCTGTTGTACCCTGAGATCCAGTTGTACCTTGTGATCCAGTTGTTCCTTGAGCACCTGTCGTACCCTGAGCGCCAGTTGTACCTTGAGCACCAGTTGTACCTTGAGATCCAGTTGTGCCTTGTGATCCAATTGTACCTTGAGTACCAGTAGTACCCTGAGCACCTGTTATACCTTGTGATCCAGTTGTTCCTTGAGTACCCTGAGTGCCTGTTGTGCCTTGAGCGCCTGTTGTGCCTTGTGATCCAGTTGTACCTTGAGCACCAATTGTGCCTTGAGTACCTTGAGCGCCTGTCGTGCCTTGTGATCCAATTGTACCTTGAGCACCAGTTGTACCTTGAGCACCAATTGTGCCTTGGGTGCCTTGAGCGCCTGTTGTACCCTGAGCGCCAGTTGTTCCTTGAGCACCAGTTGTACCTTGAGCACCTTGAATTCCTTGAGCGCCAGTTGTACCTTGAGTACCTGTTGTACCTTGTGATCCAATTGTACCTTGAGAACCTTGTAAACCATCAGTGCCTTGGGCACCTTGTATGCCTGTGGCGCCTTGAGCACCTTGAGAACCTTGTAAACCATCAGTGCCTTGGGCACCTTGTATGCCTGTGGCGCCTTGAGCACCTTGAGAACCTTGTAAACCATCAGTTCCCTGTGCACCTTGTATGCCTGTGGCGCCTTGAGCACCTGTAATACCCTGAGCACCTATAGATCCTTGAAGACCTTGTGCGCCTAAAATTCCTTGAAGACCTTGAGCACCAGTAGTACCCTGAGTGCCTTGTGTTCCCTGTGTGCCTTGACTGCCCTGTGCGCCTATATTACCTTGAATGCCTTGTAGACCTTGAGCACCAGTAGTACCCTGAGTGCCTTGTGTTCCCTGTGAACCAGTAATGCCTTGTAGACCTTGTGTACCTGTTGTACCTTGAGAACCTTGAACACCTATAGTTCCTTGAAGACCTTGTATACCCTGAATGCCCTGAGCACCTTGCGGTCCTTGAATGCCCTGTGCACCTTGAACACCTTGAATACCCTGAGGCCCTTGAGGTCCTTGAGGTCCCTGAGATCCTTGTGCGCCGAGAGCATCGTATGCATCGCTTAAGCGCCAGATAAGACCGTCACTATGATATCGGTTGCCGTCATCAAGTTGTACTTGTCGACCTTTATAGTCTACAGGATTTAATGCTGCTAGATCACCACTAGTAATAACAAACAAACCATCATCAACTAATTGTTTGTTTGATAGAAATTTATTCGACATTATATGATACCTACACCCACATGCTCTGCCGAAGCTTGTTCATTAGCTGAAGCCCAAACATCACATGCTCCCGAAACGCTAGATTTTACCTGGATCGAATCGCCGTTTGCGGTTGCAAGATTTCTTTTGATTAGGGATCTTCCTTGTAACGGAATAGCTACACTCTCGCCTGCAGGAATAAGAGTTGCGCCCAATGCATCATTTACAACTGAAGCTGTATTTCCTTCTGCGATAAAACGAACTTCAATTATGCAAGAACCACCAGTTTTGTTTTTGACTATAAGTGGTGTTAGAAAGAATATTTCACCTGCTGCAATACCTCGAGAAGGATAAGAGGGATCTCTAGCATCAGGATATTGTGACTCTGAGGGATCGGGAACAGAAAAGTCTGGTGCTTCTGCGATTGTAACAAATGTATTAGGAACACTCTCGTAACGAATGTTTACAGGTTTACCTGTTGATGGTTGGCGACATGTAATTCTTGCCATTAAAATCCTCCAAATGTAATAGCTGCGCGAGTAGCTTCACGTTTTGTAGGTGCAATAAATCCGCGACCTCCCATACCAAATCTTGCGTCAATTGTGACATCACCAGCAAAGATAGCATTACCATCACTATCTTGTCCTGTAGCAATGACAAGAGCGCCATCTTGTTCTAAAATACTGTCTCTGATTGGCAATCTTGACTGTGCTGGTGGAATTTTAATTTGCCAAACACCAATCATGTTAGCTGTCCAAGTATGACCAATAGCCTCAATTCTACTTGGTTCAGTGCGTGTTTGTGGACTATCGATTGTGCTTTTTACCGCAATAGTGGCATTATTTACCATAGTCTGTGATGTGGCGTCTACACCAGTAAGAGCGTTAATTTGGTCTCTTATGTAATCATAACAAAACTTAAATTGTGTTTTCTTGTCGCTCGACAATACAGGATTACCAACAGCGTCAAACAATACCAATTGGAAACGTTCAATCATATCTGAACCACCACCACGCAACATTTCTTCAAGTGCTTTAATCCAAACACTACCATCATATCGAGTGTATTCTTGATCATATGCGTCCCAAGCAGATATAGTACCTGTTGCTGTTAATGCTGTCCACATATTATTAATGATTGTAGTAGAGGCTGCCGCAACAGCGTTTGCAGCAGTTGTGTTTGGTGTCATTGTTCCTGATATTGCATAAGGAACGCCGATGTTGCGTGAACCTGATGCAACTAGCGAATAGTCACCAAACTGCGTAGAACAAGAACTGAGAATGATTTGACCACCGCTCATTGCTAAGAAGTGTTTGTGGGCCCACATAGAGATGGCGTTAACGGCGTTGATTAGACCGCCATTCTTTGCACAGTAGCCAATGCCATTATACGTTACAGGTGTTGCGCCCCATGTCATGATGTTTGGAAAGATCGAATATTGAGAACAAACAAGACCGTCTGCTATAACAACGCCAGGTCCTCTTGGATATTGTGGATTTCCATTTAGAGGATCTAGTTTACCTCCAACAACGCTTACAGGTTGCGAACATCTTACAGCACACTTATGAGCGTACGGTACGCGCGTGATGACTGCACCAGGTCTAAAACTGAATGCGAAACCTTCTGTAGGATCTGTCAAACTGTTTAATCGGAAATTCTCAATGATAAATCCTTCAACAAAACATCCCGATCCCATACGAAATACGTTGCGCTCTTCAAAGTTAGGAACAGGACGAATGAATACTGAACGATGGGTAGCTTGTACAATACAACCATCAGGTAAATCTAACCAACCTTGTGTGTAATAAACACCAGGTGATACTTTGATAAGAACAATATCGTTTCTTGCAGTTGCAACTGCAAGAGCTTTTTCTAGCGATGCAAAAGGAGAATATTCGCTTGTGCCGTCATTTGCAGTATCGCTACCTGTTGTAGAAACAAATAATGTCCTCGAAAGTGATGGAAGAGCACCAGGTAAACCAACATCACCAACATTTGTCCACATACCTGCACGACGAATCTGAAGAAAATCTGTTTCTTCATTATAGATAACAAGACCATCAGGAGGATTAGGAATAGCATCTCGCTCTGTTGTAGTCATTCGAGGGAACAATAGACCCTTGTCTCTTGCCCATAAGTCTAGAACGGCAGCTTGGCTCGGTTGCTGTATAGGAATTTGTCCTCGTGCACCCATAGCTGTAGAGCCTTGAGGTGTAATAGAGAACATAGAATTTGAATTGATTTTGAAATCGACTAGTTTAGTGTTTGCGGCATAAGAGATAGCATTGACATTCATGCCAATGCCAACAAACACATTCGATGTATTAGCCCAAGTCGCTCTTAAATTTGAAATAGGTGTTGGCATTAACCCTCTACCACGTAATACTTAAATTGATAATCTTGTGACAGAAGTCCTGTAAAATGCTCTTCAAGAGCTACAATATTTCCATCACCATCATATATAGCATCCGCCAGAGCCTGTTCCCATTCGTCAGGCTCATATCTCAAATCATAATCAAGAGTAATGTTAAATTCTGTAAGAGTGAGAGTTGTTCCAGTCTCATTACCTACAATTGTCATACCAGCTTGAAAATTTCCATATATATCATAGATTACAATTAGTCCGGTATCTGGATAGTAGTTCTTAACTCTTGCTTGGTTATTACCTGAATACACAAGCTCGTTCAGCTGCCATGTCATTTACCACCACCAGCTCTACCACCATAAACAACAACATCCATAGAGTGTCCTTTTGGATTAGTAGGACCGGTAGGATGTATAACAACGCAATCTTGTTTATCAGGAGCTGCAATGTCACCCATCGCACAAATCACAAGTTTACCTTGAATGTAAACATTCTTAGCGCCGTACACAGCTTGCAATTGACCTCCATCGCAGTGTGTATCATAATCACCTTCAACTGCCCACAATATACCATTCACTTTGACAGTGCTTTGTCCTGTAACGATTGTTGTAGCCTCACAAAATCTCTTATCGCCGTGACGATGGGCTCCTGGCATTTTATTCCTATGCTACTTTCTTTGGTCTTCCTCTGCCGCGCTTTACAGGATGCTCATCTGGCTTCTGTATGTCTTCGATTGCAAAGACACTAATACCTGTTGAACCTAATCCTCCGGCACGATCTGTTTTTTGAATTGGAGCATCGAAGATTTCCCAAAGAATATATTCCTCTGATTTAATCATTTCCGCTTGTGCAATCCTATCTCCATTATTTATCGTCTGATCTACACTGGAATTATTTGCAAGCAAAACAAAAGTTTCTTGGACATAATCCGAATCGATTACGGCTTCTAGGTTTGCTAAAACAAGACCTTGCTTAAGTGATAGCCCAGACCTAGGATGAATTCGCACCGAATATCCTTCTGGAATATCAAAGATCAATCCAGTAGGCACTAGAATACGATCACCAGGCATGATCTTAATTGAGCCATTAGAAAGTTGCCTCGTTAATGGCGCATTGTACATATTGTATCCAGTATACTCAGTCTTGCCCGTAGATTGAAACGATAGATCGAAACAAGCTGCTTGTTTTGTTGCAAACTTAGGAAGATTGACGTTGGGATCTGTCTTAAAAATTCTCAAACGATTCATTATATAGCTCCATGTTAAGTTTTACGTTTGCCAATATTGTATTTTGTTACCAGATTCCATTCCGTCTTTTCACGGTGTGATATGATTTTGATTTGTGAAAGGGGAGCGACAGGAGTCTGGCTTTTAGCAGGATCAACAAGAATAGCCAATCTCCATTCTGATAGGAGATTGGCTATTGTATTCACACGACCACGATCCTCATCTGAGAAATCGGAACTCTTATTGTCCAATAAGAATAGTTGTTTGAAGTGGATAATATAGTACTTGCCCTGCTTATGCAGAATGTGGCAAGATTGATATAAAGTCTTTTCTTTTTTAGATGCAACACCAATACGAGAAAGTGTTTCCTTAACTTTTAGGAAGTCATCAGGCTCAGCCAGTCTCACCTCTATTAAATCTTCTAAGTTTAGCATTAGGACCACCTTTGTTCAAAGTCTTTTTAATTTCTTCAAGTTGGTCATTTGTAAGCACTGTTAGAACGTCCTTTGCCTTTTCATTGGAATAATTGTAAGCTTCCTTAATGACTTCAAGATTGTCATCATCTTGTCTTTTTTGCCATTTCTGAAAAGGTCTTTTATATGACCTTACAGTATTTAGCAAATAGTGGTACTGAAGAAGTCCATCTGTGGATGGTAACATATTCATCTGATTGGCCTGCATTACCATGTCCAGATGAAACGAGATGGATCTGTTAACCACATAGGGCACATATTCCTTCTCGTTTTCACTGGTAATGACTTTCTTTTTGGTATGCTGGATGCTAGGGATAACGTCTTTAAAAAGATCCGTCATTGATATTCACAATCTACCATAAGTTCTGTCAAACAAGCAACAAGATTGATTTCTTGATCTGCAACAAATGCTGATTGATACCCATATTTGGCAATGATCAAAACAGCTTGTGGTACGCTTTCGGGCTTGAAATATTCCACAAGAGAGTCATAAATCTTGCGATACACACGGGCAGGTTCAATGTCAGAATTGGTAACACACCACTTTCGCATTTCTGAAAAGTTTTTTTCTTTCAGAAACTTAACCAGATCGGCAATCTTTCGAACATCCGAGAGTTGTGCAACAATGCCTGCATCCAAAGTGCCAGAAGAACTAAACCGCTGTAGCTCATTAAGAGTACGGCGATAGTCAGGGAAGTACTTCTCGACAATCTTTGCCACAACCGCTTTATCATTGTTAATTCCTTCTGAACCTAAAATGATGAGAAGACGTTTAAACAACTGAGATGCCATCTCTTGCTTCTCATCATTCTTCAAACCAAAATCAATAACTGAACAACGTGAATGAATCGCGTCAATCAGCTTTGACTTAAAGTTACAAGTCAGAATGAATGTGCAATTACCTGCAAACTCTTCGATAGCACCACGCATAGCTGCTTGGGCTTCAGGAGTTAGATAGTCGGCTTCGTCTAAGATGATAACTTTCTTGCCACCCGTCAACGATACTGAAGATGCATAGTTGCGGATTGTTGTTCTCAGCATATCAATACCTCTGTTTTCAGAGGCGTTGATATACAAATGATTGATACCAATCTCATCACACATGGCTTTGGCAACTGTAGTCTTACCTACACCTGCAGTACCAGTCAGCATGAGATTAGGAATTTCTTTCTTATCCACATACTCCTGAAACGGCTTTTTCAGCCGCTCAGGAAGGATGCAGTCTCTTACGGTCTTTGGTCTATACTTTTCGACCCAGAGAAAAGATTCGCTCATCAATAAGTCCTTCTAACGTTGTAGCGAGATTTTAGCAGAATAGCACACGTTTCGTCAAGTGTCATAAAGTCTATTCTAAGATTTTTCATTCTAGGCATCATTCTTATAGGCATAAATTTAGCGTAGATATGTTTAGGAATAACACCATCAAATCTAGCTTTGGTTGCTGCCGGATGTTTCTCGTCATCTCTTGATACATCATGAAGTTCTTTCATGAATCTATATACACGTTGACGTATCGAATACTCTGTAGCGCCCACATACAGACACGAGGTTTGTGTCTTGGTCTTTTCATAGAGAACGTATAGACCACCACCATTCACACCTGGAATGTCAGCTTTTCGAAAAAAGGTGCCTTCGCTATGAAGTGACATACCTAAACCTTCGTTTGGTAATTCATATGAAATCACTTTATAGAAAGGCAACCCTATTCCGATAGTGACGATCTTTCTGGCATAGTCCCAGTTGTCCACATAAGTGTCACCATAAAGATCGACGGCCATTTTACTTCATAACTCCGTCATACATTTCTTCAAAGTTACGATTTTCGTCCTGCTCTTGAGCGTAATTGCTCTTGAAGTAAACCCGTGCCATACGACGAAGCATCTTCTTGTCAATGCCAAGCTGATCTTCCATTCGAGCAAGAGTGTCCTTCTGCAAGTCTCTTTCAGCAGCAATTCGCGTCATACTATCATTCATTTCAAGAACAGCATCCTTAACGCGCTTCTTGTCCGCTTCAGAAAGACCGTTGATCGAAACGAATACTTTTTGATTGTGTCCCATGCCAGCCATTACTTAGTCTCCACTGCAATCCAATACTTGATCTTCTTGTTCTTCGCCGCAAACTTCGCGAAGCCGTTCAACATAACTTCAACGTCATAATCATCCGCAATCATTTTGAGATTTTCAAACTTGAACGTAACAGAACAATCTTCACCTGTATGATCGGCAAGCTTGATAGATGCAGAGTTAGAAGTGTCGTTTGCCTTCTCATGCGCGAGAAGACGAAGTTCACCATTCTTACCAACAATAGAAATGTTAGGAAATCCGTTTGTTGCAGCAAGACGACGGATACGCTGCCAAACAGAATCGGTCAGAGTGAAGCGAAGATCAACCTGCTTCATCGTCAGTTCCTTATCGGGAGGGGAAGTGATGAGACCAATCGCACTTGAGTAATAGTGCAGACCGACAGTACCATCAGTCATGGTTAGAGACTTGTCACCAAAATCGATATCAGGATTATCGAAAGAGGTTACGTTTCCAAGAAACTGTGGCAAATCATAGATGCCAAACTGAATAGGAATGTTGTCTTCAAGTTCAGCTTCACATAGAATAGACTTGTCCATGTTGATGGTCTTCTGAACATTACCTGTTCGAAGAACGAGTCCAGAATTGATTTCTGAAAAGTTCTTGAGGACCTTTAGAGTGTTTTCGCTAATCTTCATAATATATTCTCCAGTTAGATTTAGTTTAGGCTGCTAGTATAGCAGACTTTTGTGGGCCTGTAAAGACTTTTAGCAGGTGACTGATATCAGCTTCAAGCATGGAAATGTTTCCGTTGTTATCAAGATGATAATCCATAATCGATCCTGCCCATGCCCATTCAGAGTAGTGGATCTTATACTGATCTACCATTGCATCTTCGGCAGCTAACTTTCGAGAAATCTGTTCGTGAGTTTCAGCTTTCCTGTTAGCAATGACAGCAGTATCGTACCAAATAGGATCAGGACCACGCTGAACACGAACAGCGAAACCTCCCTTTGATCTCATCCAATCAATTTCATTTGGGAATCGAACATCAGCAATTACTACGTTCTTATACATTTCGGCTTTACGCTCTAATGCATGTACCCAAACGTCTTGATGAAAAACATTGCGACCAGCTTCTGTTCCCATCAATTGAAGAGCTAGACGAGGTGAAAAATCAAACTCAAACTTCTTTGACCACCATTCATCTTTTGTTTCACGAAATTCCCTACTTTCTAAAGTGTCACCTTCAAGAAGGGCTCGCGGCCATCCGAAGATAGCCGCAGTTGCATCCTTAACAGCATCAGCAAATGAAAGCTTAACAAAGCCGTGCTTCTCGACCAAAATATCAGCAACAGTGCCTTTACCTGATCCAATAAATCCTACAACACCAATTATCATTATAGATTTCCTGTATATTGAGCGATTGCTTGCATGTTACCAGTGAAGGCATAAGTGCCAACATGTTGCGTCTTCATCCATGGACACAGCCAAATTTGCACATCGATCTTTCGAAGATACTGACAGAACATGTAATCCTCAGAAAGATACCTATGTGACGCATTCTTTTCTGTGTTCATAAATTCTTGTGCCTTCTTCTTGATGTTATCACCCTGTGCAGCAATCTTTACGAGATGGTATAGATCGTCATAAGTATAACCATTGTCAATCACAGTATCAAAATATGCGTGAATGTAGCGAGAACCATCAAAGTTGGCCTGACCAACATGATCTGGCTTGTAGTTCTGCTTCGGATATGCGTTCTTAAACTTTTCGAATACTTCACGTTTGACCATCATGAAGCCAGTTCCAATTTCCATAACCTCAAGAGGTTCGCGAACGTTGAACTGTGTTGTACCTGGCACGGGATTGAAAACATAATCGCCAACAAGATTGTCCAATTCATTTACTGGTGTTGTTGGATCTTTAACAAGAGCCGCAGCAATGTTTTTCCAATTGATTGACTTCTTAGGATAAGGTGCACCAATAACGTCTTTGTCCAAAGCAATAAGGGCTAGAACATCTTGAGGATCAAAATGAATATCAGAATCGATGAAGAGAAGATGTGAGCTATCTGAGCGCAAGAATTCGTCTACCAAATAGTTTCTTGCGCGGGTAATTAGTGATTCATTGAAGAGGAAAGAGAATCGAACTTCAATGCCATATTGAAGACAGATGCTTTGAAGATCAAGGCATGCCTTCATATAAAGTCCATTGTTCTGTCCACCATACATAGGTGTTGCTATGAACAGTTTGGTCTTTCTTAGGTCTTCAACTTTGATTGATAATTCCATTAGTGAACTCCATAATAAAAAGGGATGCTACAGTAGTATATAGCATCCCTTTTTGAATTGCTAGAAAAAATTACGAGGCAATACGATAAAACATCTTGCGAGTACCGTTAACATTACGGTAGTTGCTATAGATGGTCTTACCTTCAACATTGCGAAGATCCCAAACGCGCTTATATACGGCGTCCTTAGACAAGCCGGAAAGCTGTGCAAGGCGACCAGCAGTGATGCCAGTACCCTTGTTATTCTTACGCAGAACCTTAGCAACACGGGAAAGATGAGACATTAAATAACTCCATTATAATTTTAGGTTACGAGTCTTCAAAAGGACGGACAGTGAATGACTCAAGCCCACTGTCCGTATTCTTGTTACATGGAAATTTCGCCATCATTAGTAGCGGCAGCTTCCGTCTTGACTTCCGGCTTCGGCTGGAGAGTTTCGTCCAGCTTCATGTAGAGGTCGAAGAAGCCGTTCTTGGTATCCACATCAAAGCGGTTCAGACAAAGCTTGATTGCCTTCTCACGATCCTGACCGAAGATTGAGAACGCTTCGCAGATGTGGACAAGACGGCGAGTAGAGATGATATCAGACACGGCACCATCGTAGAATGCCTTGCGGATCATATCAGCCCAATTGACTAGCTTTTCTGCAAAGTCATTGTCATCACAACCGGAAGCCTGCAGAATATTCTTCACGATCTTGAGTTCGGTCTTGAGCGGCGGGTATTCCTGCTCGAAAGTGATAGAGAAACGCTCAAGGAAAGCTTCGTTCATCACGTTGGTGCCGATGAAGCGACCGTCGTCAGAACCCTTACCCTTGGTATTGGCAGTAGCCAGAATGTTGAAGCCCTTAGCAGGCGTTACCACACGATTGATCTTCTTAAGATAGATCGGCTTGCCTTCAAGAATGGGCTGAAGGCACATGAGCTTGGCATCACCGAGATCCACTTCGTCCAGAAGCAGGATGGCACCACGTTCCATAGCCACGATAACCGGACCATTCTGCCAGACAGTCTTACCATCGATAAGACGGAAACCACCAATCAGGTCATCTTCGTCCGTTTCTTTGGTGATGTTGGCACGAACCAGTTCACGCTTTTCTTGGGCGCAAATCTGCTCAATCATCATGGTCTTACCGTTACCAGACAGACCGGTCACATAAGTCGGATAGAACTTACCAGACTTGATGATCATGCGGACATCGGCAAAGTGGCCGAAAGGAACATAACCAGAAGCCTTAGCGGGAACCAGTGACACAGTATCAGCGACACTGGTGTGCAGAGCAGCAATTGCCATGTCATGCTGATTTGACACTTCGATGGCAGTGTTAGAAGCAACCGGAACTTCCGAAGCAATATCGGAAGCCTTAATTGCCTTAGCTGCCTTCACGGGCTTAGTGGAACCACTGTCATCAAGGGAATACACTCCGCGCGAGACATGTCGCGCCTTGTCCTTGATGAACCAAACCGGATAATCAATTCCGTACTTACGTTCAATGAGGATAACTTCCTGACGGGTGATGGTCGCGATATCACCGAATTCCTTCTTAACAGCGTTAAAGAAGGCAGACTTGTCGAGAGGGCGCTTAGCCATTTAGAACTTCCTTGTGTGTGTTTCGATTATGTGTATATTATAGACTAGGTAAAGGTGTTTGTCAAGCGGCAATTCGCTTGACAAACCGTGAGAGTAGAACACGGGAAACCGTCTTCTTTTCGGAAAACTTGATGAATTCCTTTGCAGCCTTGTTACGGGTCATGTTGGAATCTACAACCAGTTCCTTGTTAGTGGAAACATTGAACATCTTAGGGTTGAGAATATAGTATTCATCATAACCTGCAGTGTCAACTGGAAAAAATCCATCATTTGTCCAAGACTTCTTGGCATCAGTCAGGCGCTTGTCATAAACGCCAAACTTATATTGATCCCAAACACGCTGGAATCCATCACCGTTGATAAAGAAGCCAATAAGATTACAGTTGGTACGATCCTTCAGAACCTTAAGAAGCAGAGAAGTCATGCGACGGTCGCCAAGGCTGTACCGAATGTCGTAAGATTTCTTGGTAAGATCATCCTGAAGAATGTACTTGGTCTTACCAGACCAACCATAACCGTACTGATTTTTTCCATGGAAACCATAGATAGGATCGGATTCGCCATCAGTCAGGAAGATGGTATTGACAACCTGAACTTTAGACTGATTATGGAACTTATTTACAACCAGATCTGCCAGAGCAATACACTCATTGAGTGGAGTGGACGACATTCCATCACAGGGCATATGACCACCACAACCCATGAGCCAAAGATGGTACATTGCATCATTGAGTTCCTGGATCTTCATTCGAGATGAAAGAATGTTACGGATCATGACAGGATCCATAGAAATTTCATCTTGATTTTGAGAGAAGAACTGGGTATCCGGAAGAAGAGTGCCTCCATCATCCTTGTAATCAGTGTACAGAACACTACGGAACGAATAAACCTCAAAAGGAATCTGTACCCGCTTGCAAAACATTGCCAGTGAGAAAAGCTGCTTTAGCGTTTTCTTCAGGTTGGATTGCATTGAACCAGACCAATCAACAAACATAACGAATCCGTGATTTTTGCCAGTCGCAACGGAAGTGACACGACGGAAAAGGTCATCATTATACTTGTAGGTATGCAACTTATTCATATCGATTACACCGGTCTTCGAAACGCTGGTGCGGCTATATTCATCCGCAGACTTTCGCATTTCAAATTCCTTAACCATGAAAGAAATCGTGGCATTTTCATCTGCACGGAACTTCATGAGTTCCGCACGAACCGAATCTTGCCAAAACTTGTCTTGCCACATCTTAGGAAGATAAGACCGCTGTTCAGCTAGAACCTGCTTGTAGTCAACAACCATCTTGTTGATATCGACAGGACGAGGAAGCTTCAGGTAAATATACCGTTCGTCCGAATTCTTAATCAGATCATCCTGCGTCTTTTGCCAAGACTTTTCAGTTTCCGATTCCGGCAGGTTGTTATCATCACCGCTGCCGTTCTGAGAACCCATGTTTATAGGAGTATCAGAATATTCGTTTGAGCGGTCATCAGACTGGGTCTTACCAGACTTATTACCATCTTCATCATCATCATCCGATGCTTCACCAT
>Ga0209229_10000718_pt1 | contig 13532 bp, 8 predicted proteins | sample SanBayMetagenome_FD_187466 | JGI IMG/M metagenome (GOLD analysis project Ga0209229, IMG submission 187466) | Freshwater and sediment microbial communities from dead zone in Sandusky Bay, Ohio, USA (SPAdes) (version 2) | ecosystem: Environmental > Aquatic > Freshwater > Lentic > Sediment | place... | reverse complement strand
GGATGCGTTAGCGTGCCGATCCCTCCGAGTGACATGGGCGGAATGAAAGCCGGCCAGCTCGGCAACATCGAGGCGCGTGTCGTTGTGGCCTACAAGCCGAACTGGCAGGGCGTGGCACAAGCGGCCGTGGATCGTGTGTTCAAGCAAAAGGCCGACGGCTACGCAAAGTAAGCAATGTGGAAGTGGATAAAGAGACTCTTTGGTCGCAAGTCAGACGCTATCCAAGCGCCTGCCTCGCCGAGCTCTGTCTCCGTATCCATTCCGAGCTTCACCGCAGAGCTTCCGCTGAAGAAATACAGCGAGGTGCGCGGGTTCACACCGAACAAGCAGGTCAACCGGATCAAACCGGAGGCGGTTGTCCTGCACCACTCAGACGGAAGCTATCTTGGTGGCATCGATTGGATCATGCGCCCCGAAAGTAAGGTGAGCTACCACGTCCTCATCGCCCGCGATGGCCGCCGCACGGTTTTCGCTAACGACACCGATAGGTGCTGGCATGCCGGCGTCAGCTCATGGCATGGCCGGAAGGATCTCAACTCATGGAGCCTCGGCGTTTCTTGGGAAGGCAACACCTACGACCGCCCACTGGAAGATTCGGCCATGGATTCGGCCGTTGAATACTTGGCGCCTCGGATGAAGAAGTGGGGCATTCCGATTCACATGGTGCTCACCCACCAGCAAGTTTCACCAACACGCAAAACAGACATCACCGCCGGAGACGCGGCGCGATTCAAAACACGGCTGAAGGGAGCCCTCGCCTAATGGCACTGAGCGACAACGTCATCCGCGACGGAGATTCCGGTTTCATTGGTTTCGCATCTCGCCTTAATCCGCTGACGTTACCCGCTGGCATGTTGCAGGACAGCGTGAACATGCGCCTTGATCGCGGAGTCGCCACAACGCGCAAAGGGTCGAAGCGCCTGACCGACACTATCGGGACGACCGGCGCCCCGCTGACCTTGGACTTTGTGCTGACGGCAGCACCAAACGAGCCGATTGTGCGCAATAGTTACAGCGGAGGTCTATACTCGGCCGCATCCTTTTCGTCGCAAAACTACAACAACGCCGCCGAATACATCGTTCTCGCAGGAAATGATTCGGCCACTATCTGGAACGAGAACGGAACGGCGACAAAGACATATCCAACAGCACCGGACGAGACGGTTGAACCCACCGACACGGTCTCGGTGGTGCAGGCGTTCAATCGCCTTTACATTCTGCGCGAAGCCGACCGCACGGTGAGCGGATGGGAGCAAAAACTGACTGACGCTGGAGGCATTAGCGTCAGCTCGACGACAGCCACCGTGAGTTTCGCCTCGGCCCATGGCTATCCGGCTGGCGCTCGCGTCCGCATCGAAGGATCTACAACGCCTGCGTTTGACGGCCATGAGTTTGACATCGTGGACGCGGCACCGGCAGGTGACAACACGCACTTCACTATTACCGTCCCAAGCGGCACCGCCACGCATGCCGCCGCTGGCATCAAGGTGCGCCGCGTCAAAGCCCCGCTCTACTGGGATGGAGGCAGCGGCAACTTCGTCCGAGCCACGGCTGGTATTCCGGCCCAAGGACCGAGTTTTACAACGATGCCGAGCACCGGATGGGCAACCTACTTCAACAACCGGCTTTGGTTCGCCCGCAACAAGGACACGGTGGCGATCAGCGACGTTCTTGACCCTGACATCTACGATCCCTTCTGGAACAGCTTCCGCGCAGGAGCCGGTGGCGATGACCGCATTGTGGCGATTCATCCTTGGGTCGATGGTGCGGCGCTGGTCTTCTGCCGTAAAAGCATCTGGATCGCCACGCTGAATCAATTCAGCAGCACAGACGGCAGCGACTTTTCCGTCGATACTCCGGTCAGCGGCCTCACGCTCCTGACCAACGAGATCGGCTGCGCGGCACGCAACACAATCTGCACGGCTGGCAACTTTGTTTTCTTCCTGAGCGATGCCGGAATTTACCGCTTGGACAGCCGCCTCGACTTGAAGCTGCGCGGCGATACGCGACCACTCAGTGAGCCGATTGACGATTTATTCAGCTCGGTTGTGCAGAGCCGCGTGGAGGACAGCGCCTTTGCGGTGTGGCACAACAACAGGTATCTCGTCGCATTGCCGACATCTGCCGACCCGCTTGACGGCAACCAGCTAGTCATTGCTTGGAATGCGCTGAACGAGCAATGGGAATACAGGGACACCTATCCGGCGAGCGCTTCGCTGAATCAAATCCTTGTCGGAACCTATGCGAACAAGCGGCGCGTGTTCAGTGTTCCTCGTCGCGGCAACCTATATCTGCTTGAGGAGCAAACCGGCGGCGGCGACGACCAAGCTACCGGCACCGCGATAAACCCGATAACAGGCCGCATCAAGACACGCCGCTACGATTTCGGAGACATGCACAGCAAGCGGTTCCTCCGCACTATCGCCGATGTGGTCATTCCGGCTGGCGCCACCGTCACGACCAAGATCAGCACGATCAACCCAGACACCGAGACGACCATCGGCGCGCTGACCAATAGTGGAGCGACCAGCGAGGACTACAACATGAAGTCTCCGGTGCGCTTCAAGGCCCACGCTGCCGAAGTCATTTACGAAACCTCCGGCGGGCGACCGGAAATCCGCTCCGCGTCCATCGAGGCATCGCCCAAGTCGCTGCCTCCAACAGAAACCAGATCCGCAGCTTAATAAACAACTATGGCAACAGCAACCGTCACAAAAGGACACACATTCGCGTCAGGAGACACAGTCACTGCAACCAAACTCAACGACTTGGGCACGCCGTCTGTGGCGATCAGCGCCATTGTCAACGCAGACATCGACGCGGCGGCGGCTATTGCCGGAAGCAAGCTGGCAAACGCAAGCATAACGGCAACGCAGCTTGCATCAGATGCTGTCACAACGGCAAAGATCGCTGACGCCAGCTCAACAACCACTGGTGTGACCAATAGCAAGCTGCGACACAGCGCGGCACTGTCGGTTGTTGGCCGCACGGCAAACACAGACGGTGCTCCGGCCGACATTGCGGCGGCGTCCGACAACCAAGTTCTCCGGCGCAGCGGGACGAGCATCGGCTTTGGGACTGTTGCTACAGACGGCATTGCCGACCGAGCGATCACACCTGCCAAAATGTCTGGAGCGCAGACCATCGAACAGAAAACGGCCAGCTACACGCTGGTTCTGGATGATCGCGGGAAGGTCATTGAGATGAACTCATCGTCCAATTTGACGGTTACTATTCCGACCAATGCCTCAGTGGCATTCCCAACCGGATCAACGGTTGCGATAACGCGCCGAGGCACCGGAGAAGTGACAGTCAGCCCAGATTCTGGCGTGACGCTGCGCAGCGCAGACTCAAAAGCAAGACTTCACCGGCAGTATTCTGCTGCCGCTGTCATCAAGATTGGCACCAATGAGTGGCTGCTAGTTGGAGCACTCAAGACATAATGGATTTGCTGCCAATCATCACCCAATCGGTCCAACCGATAGTCGCCACCGGCGGCACCGTCACGGATATAACCGCAGACGGCATCGACTATCGCGTTCATACATTTACAATAAATGGCACTTTCACCGTTACGGATGCTGGCGGCGATGGAACTGTTGAGTATCTGATTGTTGCGGGTGGTGGTGGCGGTGGGAGCACGGCAGGCACGGCGACACTGTCAGGTGGTGGCGGTGCCGGTGGATTGCTGTCTGGAAGCACAACGGTTTCGGCTACGTCCTATTTTGTCACGATTGGAACTGGTGGCGCTGGCAATGGCTCAAGCGGCACAAATTCAGACGCCCTTGGTCTAACGGCCATTGGCGGCGGCGGCGGTAGCAACAACTTTCCGGCAACCAATGGCAAAGACGGCGGCAGCGGTGGCGGTGGTAATGCCGGAGGCTCTGGAACATCAGGCCAAGGCAACGCGGGCGCAGGCAGCTATGGCGGCGGCGGCGGCGCAGGGTCAGCGGCAAGCGGCAACACCGGCGGCGATGGCATTACCAGCAGCATCAGCGGAACCTCCGTGACATACGCTCAAGGCGGAAGCGTTGTTGCCTCTTCACCGGCACTATCAACAGCAAACAGAGGACACGGCGGACAAGGTCTTTCAACCGACGCAGGCAATGGATCAAGCGGCTCCGGCGGCATCGTCATCATCCGCTATCCGCTCTAATTCGCAAAATCTAACAAGAAAGTGAGACAATAATTATGGCAACGCAAACACCCGTAACAGTTAACCCGCCTTCGATGAGCGAAATGGCGTCCGGTGCGGCAGCCGCAATTCCGGTGCTCGGAGACGCCGCTGCTGGGGCAAATGTCAGCGGGCAAACGATTCAGCTCGGCGGCCTATTGAACCTGCTTCAATACGGAGGCGCCCAAGCACTTGATCCTTCGCTTCGTGCGCAATACGCAGCACTGACATCATCGGTCAACAAAGCAACGGCCGGTCCAAGCAGGCAGCTTGGAAACATTCAGACTCGCGTAACGAATGACAGGGCGAAACTTGATGGCCTAAAGAGCCAACTAGCCGATGCAACTGATCCCAAGGTCAAGGCGCGCCTGCAAAGACAAATCACAGCGCTTGAGGGCAGGATCGGAAAATTCGAGGACCGCGCGGAGGGATTACAGACGCGCATCGCCGCACAAAACCAGCGCGTTAAAGACTTTGAACAAAACACGCTGTCCAAGGCTCCAGCCGCGACGGCGCTCCTCAGCGAAAAATTCCCAGAGCTACAGGCGACCTTAACCGAGTCCACGCCATACCTTGATCGGATGGGCCAGCTCGGCGCAACCGGCGACAGGCTCATGGGGGCGCTTGGGCAAGGATACACAGCTGGCAACATATCAGCCGACCAAGTCCGCGCCTCGCGCATGGGAGACTTTGGCCGCGCCAACGCCACGACAATCTCTGCCGGTCAGGTCGGAGAAGGAGGACTTGGCCAGTCTCTCATGCAGCGCGCCATGTCCGGCATCGCCAGCGGCGGCCGCCTCGGAGACCAAGCCACACGCGACGCAATACAGTCGGCGCGACAAGGTTTCGCCGCTCGCGGACTAGCGACAGGTAACTCGGCGCTGGCGGCAGAGCTGCTCAACCGCGACCGCTATTCTAGACAGCGCGAGTTTGAGGATTTGGCATTTGCGCAGGGCGTGCAGGGACAAGACCTTTCGCGTCAGTTTCAAAATGTTGGGAACCAGCTCACGGCCGCGCAAAGCAACCAGCAGGCGGCATTGCAAGCGGAGACAGCAAACCTTCAAGCGCGCTACAACGCTGCCGTCCAGCAAGGCAACTGGGATCAGGCAGCCGCCATTCAAAACCAGTCGGCCAACTTGCAGGCGACTGTTGCCAACGAAGAAGCGCGCCGCATGGGCAACCAGATGAACATCGGAATGCTCGGTCAGGCATTCACTACCGAGCGAATGGTCAACACAGAAGGACTTGGCGCCGCTCTCCAGCGCGGACAACTTGCCAGCGCGGCCAACCCAAACAACATGCTGCTCTCAATGTTTGGCGCAGGAAACAAAACGGGATCGGAGTCGGTTGATAATGCAACCAGCATGGCCAACAACTGGGCAAGCAATATGCTAAATGCCGGAATGTTCAACGCCAACGCCACGATGTGGACGAATGCGGCGAATCAATACGGAAACTACGGAAACCAGCAGACAGGTTTTAATTTTTCTGGAGCTGGCGCAGGCGCTCTAAGCGGAGCGGCGGCGATGGCGCCGACCGGCAACCCCTACGCAATAGGAGCTGGGGCATTTATTGGCGGCGTGAGCGGCGGATTAAGCAGATAAACAAAACAGGAGAATAAAATTATGTCATTTCAAGCACCTTACAGCATCACAGACATGCGCAGGCTACAGATGGCCGAAGCGCAGATGGAGCAACAACTACAGCAAGACAGACAGGAGCAAATTCTAGGCGCGCTCGGAGACTTGGCTGGCATGTACCAGCAGCATGAACAAGTAAAGGCCGGAGTTAAAAGCGGAGAGCAAATGCTCAAGATGTTTGGCCCGCAGCTCGGAATCGACTCAAAGATTCTTTCATCTCCTGAATACAAGGCGATGGGAATCTTTGGCCAGTCTCAGCTCCACAACAACATCTGGGGAAGCCTTGGAGCGATCAGCAACATGCGGATGGCGAACCAGAGGATGAATGTGCAGCAGGCAGCCCCCTACGCCCGCCAGCAGATCAACAACGCCAACATTCAGGCCGAAGAGGGTTCGGCTGGCGACTACTCCTACATCGAATAGCCATGGATCAAGACATGATGATTGTCGGCTACGACCGGCAGGGAAATCCGATCTTGGAGCCGGTTGGATCTGGCAATGAGCCGCTTCCGGCGCCGGCACCAATGCCGCAAGGATCTAGTCCTAGCGATGTCAGCCTAAATAACTCCATGGCACAGGCCGGAGGAGATCCATCATCTCCTATGGAAGACCAATACAACGATCCGCCGCCGGAAGTGCTGCAGGACATGGAAAACATGCCAGCAACCCCTGACCAATCGCAAGATGCTCCTGTGCGCCGCGCAGAGCCTGTGGCGCAAGCCAAGGGAGTTCATTGGAACATGCAGCCCATCGATGAGATCGCCGCGCTGTTTGCCGCCGGTCGCCGCGACGAAGCCATCGCAATGCGCGACGCCTATAAGTCTGCCTCGCCTATAAACGCCTACGTCTACGACAACATCAAGGGCAAGAGCCGCGTGACTGCACAGTATGCCGCAGGGCTGGCTGATTCGTATCGCCAGATGCAGGACAGGATCACGATGCAGAAGGAAGATCCTCTCAAGCAGGCTCAGATTTCAGACAGAAAATCAAAGATCGCAGAGCGCGAAGCAGTGCAAAACGATTTTAAGATTCGTCGGCAGTCTATTCTTAAAAACATCGACGACATCTTAGACGATCCTGACTATTCCAATTTGGTTGGCCCAATCGATGGAACGGTCGGCGGAATGTATGATGCCGCATTTAATCAGAAGATGCAGGCCAAGCGCGCAAAGCTCGACCGCCTGATCAACGTCGATGTGCTGGACATGACTAAATACCTGCGCCCGATTTCGCAGGATGAGTTGAAATACCTCCGCACATTGGTGCCCAGCCAAAGGCAGCATTGGGAGGTCTACAGGCAATACCTGTCTGAAAAGCGGGACATGCTCAAAGCGGCCGACAGAGCTGTGGTCAATCCGGCGACCAATCAGGCGCTTCCCAGTGAGGACGACTCCGCGACAGGCTCTTCACCGTCTTCTACTGCGTCCGCCGCGCCTACTGGCAATACCTTCGTTTTCGAGGGATCTACCTACGAGCGCCTGCCGGACGGAACCGCCCGACTTATCGAATAGCACGACATGCCGCCAAAAACACTCACGGCGGAACAGGTCGCAGAGATTGATCGGCAGCAGCAGAAGCCGGTCAATTGGAGCGCCGTAATTCCGCAGCGCGAAGATGTGCTGACCGCCCGCGTCAACCGCGATGCGGTGCGGCAGAGCGCGCCTGCTGCGCTTACGGCAGATCAGGTTGATGCCGCGGAGGCGCAAAACAGCTTGGCGGCTGAGACATCTTTTGGCCGCGCCATGGGCGCCCGCCCCGACCGCTCGGTCGGACCTCAAGTTCCGGCTCCGAAGAAAGTGCTTTCGGCCTCGGAGGTTGATCAGGCGGACTACGAGCGCGTCAGCGACATCGCCTACATGCCGACCAAGGACGAGTGGAAGCGATATAATGAGCTGCGCCAGCGGCGCGACGACAAGGTCGGCAAGTTCCTCGAAGCGGGCAAGGCTATAGCCGGTGGCCTCGTACAAGCGGCGGCCGCGACCGCCTACGCTCCATTTGACTTTGTCGTCCGCGGGACAAAAGCCTACGACGAGTGGGTCAATTCCTCCGCGGAGGGCATGCGTCAGGCCAGCATCAGCACAGCCGAGCTGTGGTCATGGGCCGGAGATCTGGTCAACGACGGAGTTCAAGAGACCGAGCGTGTCAACGTGCTGGACAACCAACTGCGTCAGCGACTCGCCGCGGAGAACAAGTTCACCGGCAACACTCAGGCCGACGCTCAAATTTTTTCTCAGGCCAGAGAGCAGGCCATGGCATCCGGCGCCTACTCCAAGACGCCAGAGCAAGAGGCCGAAGACGAGGCCACGCAATATCAGCGCTTTATCCGCAACCGCTCATTCCAGCAGCAGGCCGCCAATATCACCCAGACCAATATCGGCGCGCTGCCTGACGGCCGCGCCGAGATGGGCATCGATGAGTCAAAACTCAATCAGGGTCTGGTTCTTGCCACAGCGCTAGTTTTAGACCCGCTCAACATTGCCATCCCTGCCGGTTTGGGTGCAGCCAACAAGGTGCGCCTACTGCGCCGCGTCAGCAATCTCGCTGGGAAGCCGCTCAAGTGGGGCGGCAAGGCGGCCGGTGCTGCTGCACAAAAAGCGGAGAACCTTTACACCGGCATTGTGGAGGGCGTTGAGGGCGCGACAGGAATCGGCGAAGCCGGACAAGCCGCGGCTCTCAGCGCCGTCTCTTGGAAGGCTGCAGCAGCCATGGCTACGCTGAAGGGAAGCGGCAGGGTGCTGCGCCGCGTTGAGCGCGGACTGGACACCGGAAGCATTCTTGCCCGCGAGGTTGGCATTGGTGGCGTTGGCGTGTCTCGCATTGAGGCTGCAGGCAAGCTGCGCAACGCTCCGATCCCTGAGCGTTACCGCCGCGCCTATGATGGATTTTTTACTTCGGCCGACAGCTCGCTGCGCCGCGTCAGCGAGACGCAGGGGCTTTCGCCCATCGCCCGCCGGTCGGCAGCGACGCTCGATAAGCTAGGCGCCACGCAGGCGTTCCGAGTTGCCGACGATGCGGTCAGCGGGGCGGTGGCGACAGCGCCTATTGCGTTGCCTCTGGCAGCTATCGCGCCCGAAGAGCGCCAGCCGGAGATCCTCGGCTCTATCATGACGATTGGCGCCGGAGCTGGCGTGATCGGCGGTAAGATGCGCCGCATGTCGGAGTTTGACGACGCGCTGGTGGCCAAGATGCTGGCCGACGCCGAGATCTCCGGCGGTGACGCCACATCGATGGCGAACATGGTGCCGCACGACCGGCTTGTTAACATGGCGCGGCAGCAGTCTGTTATTTCGGCAAAGGCGGACTTCATCCCGCTGCGAGCCAAGGATTATGCCTTGGACGCGACAGTCAAAGAGGCCATGGGTCTCGGAACTCGCGGCATTTACGTCGAAGCGCAAAAGGGCAAGCGTCCTCGGATCTACGTCAATCTCGACAAGATGGCGACCGGCGACGTGACAGGCCATGAGATTGGTCACGCTGTCCTCAAGAGTGACATTCTTGGCGGCGAGATCAAGCGCGGCATGCGCGCTATGACCGATCAGCAGTATGGCACTGACGGCGTGGCCGCGCGTGGGCGCGAATACGTCAGCTCGATGCTCACTCAGGAGGTGCGCGACGGCGCGACCGGCATCCAGCTTAACGTCCTAAAGCCTGACGAGGTCGCGCGCATCGCCCAAGCCCGCGGTGACGAGGTGGCAGAGCGAGCGCTGACCGACGAGTTTATCCGCGAGCGCTGGGCCAATGATGCTGACTGGCGCAAGCAGGCCATCGATGAGCGCACAGACATGCTCAACCAAGAGTCGCTTGGCCGCGGCGACAACAGCTTCGATTGGGCGCGTGACGAGATTGCCGCGGAGACGTTCAGCGGACTAGGCAACGGTCTCAACCTTTCCGGCATCCGCGCCAGTGGTCCGCTGAGTCGCGCGGTCGGCGCAGCATCTGCAGCCTTCGAGGCGATGGGCGCTCGGATGCGCGGGAACGGACGGCTGGAGACTCCCAACCGGCTTTTCGTTGAAAACCCGCTCTTCGACACGCCGGAGATGCGCAAGGCGGTCAACAACTACGTCAAGACGTTCGACCGATATCTGGTCGGTCTGGAAAAGGAAGGCGCCGTCAAGCAGCGCGGAACGCCGATTGCGCCGACCGGAAAGGCTCAGGATGCGGCACGCAGCCCGCATACGCGAACCTACAGCAACCGAAATGGCACAGTCATCGAGAGCGACCTGTTCATCGAGCGTCCGGACGGAACGCGGGTGCCGAAGTCGCAGCAGCAGCTCGACACTCAGGAGAAGGTCAGGGCGGCGACCATCAAGTCCATCAACGACCGCACTAAGTTCGTCAACGAGAACAGCGACGAATGGGGAGCGCGGAAATTTACCAACGGCCGCGTCGAGGTTGGTGGCCCCAACCTTCCGCTGCAGTTCGACCGCTTTGTCCAAGTGCCGGAGTGGCTGCGCAGCAAGGCGCGCGAGTTCGAGGCCGGTCGCTCCAAGGGCCGCAGCTACCTCTACAGCTACAACGCCATCGGCACCGGCGAGGCGGGAAGCTACAAGATCAAGAACCTCGGCAACGTCGAAGCCAAGACCGGCGAGATGGTTCCATTCGGCTGGGCGGTCTCCACCAAGAACCACCTGCTGGCCAAGGTCATCGATCTCAACTCGTTCCGCGCCGCGGCGATCCGCGCTATCGACAACGAGCAGCTCGGCGAGTTTGGCAACGATCTCCGCGCCGTGGAGTCCGGCTTAAAGCAGCTTCTCAGCAACTACGAGAACGGCGTTGCGGGCGAGACCGGCCTCGGCGTGACGCGCAAGAACATCCTCAACGGACTGCTCGGCACCGGCACAGTCGTTCAAAAGGCGAGCAATCCTGTGTGGCACACGCTGAACAACCAAGGCAGCGTCCGCACGTTCCGCTTCGACCGGCTCAACTATGCTGACCCGCACGGGACCGGATACTTCCCGCACTACAACAAGATCAACATCAATGCGCTGCCGGACGACGCCGGTCGCATGTCGCTGGATCAATACGGACAGTTCGACGCCGACCGCAAGGCGGCTTGGATGAACAAGGAAGCGGTGAAGCGCGGCTTTAGCAACGCGACCAATTGGCAGAACGCAGACGCGCAAGGATTCCAAGCGGCGGATGGGCAGTATCGGCAGCAGTTTCCGGCGGGTGGTGCGGCGCAGCGTGGAAGCGCTATGCCAGATGCTGTCGCAGAAGAAGTGCTGGCGGCAAACAAGACAGCAAGATCCGCTGGCGCAGTAGGATCTAAGGCAATAACGCCAAGGCGCGTTGCGGCGACAATTCGCAGGGGAGAGACCGTGCTTAATTTTGGAGCTGGTAAGCCTGACCCAGCTACCGGCAAATACACTCACTCGGAAACAGTGCGAGCCGCTGGGGGAATTGTAGATGAGTTTGATTTTGGAGCCAATGCAGTTGGCGTGCTTGGCAAGCAGTATGACACCGTCATGGCGAGCAATGTGCTCAACGTGCAGAGCGGACGACAAATGCTCAGGTCTACGCTTTCGGACATTGCCAACTCTTCCAAGGGGCGAGCGGTGATGAACTATCCAGAGTCTCCGCGCTATATGGACTTGAGCGCAGACGATGTTGCCGCGGAGATACGTTCTGTCTTTGGCTCAGAGCCGCAAATTGTCGGAGGGACGCGACGCGCTCCGCTTTGGGAAGTGAAAAAACCGCAGGCAATGAAACGCGGGCAGGCAATGCCTGACGTAGTTGCGCAAAACTACAGCGCAGCGCAAGAAGCAACCGGCGGAACGCTTCGCCCTATCGCCGAGCAGCCTGAGAACGCACCTGTCGTTGGCCGCATTACGCCAGAGCAAGAGAGGTCAATCAAAGAGCTGGACGAGTACTACCGCAAGGTCACTCCGCAGCGCATCAAAGAGCTGCGCAACGACGCCATCGATTCGCTGGCCAATCGCCTGATCAACAAAGGCATCCCTGTGGCCGAAGCCCGCGGACTGGCGACCGAGACCTACAAGAAGATCAAGGGCCGCGTGGCCGGTGCGTCGCAGGTTATCAGTGGCATGGGAACGTCCGATCTTTCTCGCATGGCAGGCACCGGCCGACCGGCAGTCACGACGCGCAAAGGCGTGAACCCTAACTGGCTAACGTCTGCCTTCGAGGCTTTTGACACAGACAACGATCTAGCGCTGATGAAGGCGCAGCAGGTTGCCCGCCAGCTCAACAAGGAACAGCAGGCGCAGGTCGCCGCCGGTCAGAACGTGGACGCCGCTCGCGCCAGCGGGGTGCGCGCTGCAACCATCGATCAGGGCATGAAGTTTGTAATCGGCGAAAAAACTGCCGATCAAAAAGCCTTTGGCTCCTCACTGCGCGAAGACCCAGCGGCGCCGCCGCGGGTCTATGCGTCTGTGGTCGAGGGTCAAAAGTTTGGCAGCCAAGGCAACTACAACGTGTTTTTCGAGTGGAAAAAGTCAGCACCCATCGTCACCACATCGCACCACCATTACGGCGTGGGCAACGGTCTGACTGACATCCACGCATCGGCAAACATTGGCGACAAGAATGCGCGGTCATTTGGCAACCCAGAAGCTGAAGTGTACGACACGCTTCCGAGCGGCAAGAAGGTGCTAAACACGCGCCTGCTTGTCGGCAACGCGGGCATCGATGACATCCGAGCGCACCAGCTCATGGTGTCCATACCGGAAAGCTCCCTATCGTCGCTTCGCTCTGCCTACAAGACCGGCAAGATTGGCGCTGTGCGGCAGGAGCTGAACAAGACCGCGGTCAGCCAGCTTGTCGGATCTGCCTCGCAGGGCAAGACACAGTCGTTCACCAGCTCCGAAGGTGTGGCGCCTATGGTGGCCATCCAGCGAAACCGCACCGAAGCCTACGTCCTTAACCCAGACCTCAAGAACGTAGCCAGCATCACCATTGTCAGCAACTCGCCCAAGGAGACCGCGCTCATCAAAAAGAATCTCGCCAAGGCTTTCGAGAACAACGGCTCCTCGATGCCCAAGATCAAAGTGGTCAGCGCGGAGAGCGGTCCCAGCGGCAACCGCGGCCGCAGCAAGATCACCGACGAGTTCTTCAACCTCACCGGCAAGGTCGTCTACGGCGCTATGCTCGGCGGATTGGCCGCGTCGCAAACAGACGACAATCGGTAGCAATCCGAAAGCCGCCGGTTGTAAAACCGTCAAAAACGGCACTGCCAGATAAGGTGCCAGAGTGACCGCCAACCCGCATGAATGCTGGGTCCGCAGATGATTACAAATCAGCTGCTCTACCACTGAGCTATACCGGCGACTATCAAATTCCAGAGAAAAAAGTGTCCGCATGTGTCCGCATGTGTCCAAGTCTGGCTCGGCTTTTGGCAGACAACCGGCCAAAGTTTGACAGACTTGCCAGCCAGACTGACAGACTTTACTTGCGCAAATAGGCGATCCGGTGCAATGAGTGCAGCATGGAAAACACGCACTCGATCAAGGCCAGCGCCATCACCGGCGCCCTTTACAAAGTCAGCGGCTCGCCGTTCTGGCAGCTTCGGTTCCACCACCCCAGCGACCGGAAGCGCAAGCGCATCAGTATCGGCACCGAAGACCTCGCGCTGGCTAAGGCTCGCGCCAAGGCCATCCTTGAAGACACGGCAGCCAAGGGCATCGAAGCGCTGCGTGACCACGCACGGCGCGACACCTCCGAGACGATTGGCAGGGCGATTGAGCATTACGAGAAGGTAGCAA
>Ga0209229_10000717_pt1 | contig 13538 bp, 14 predicted proteins | sample SanBayMetagenome_FD_187466 | JGI IMG/M metagenome (GOLD analysis project Ga0209229, IMG submission 187466) | Freshwater and sediment microbial communities from dead zone in Sandusky Bay, Ohio, USA (SPAdes) (version 2) | ecosystem: Environmental > Aquatic > Freshwater > Lentic > Sediment... | reverse complement strand
AAACCTGAAATCAGAAGAACCAATCGACCCCCGGAAAATGAGCGTTTGATTACGAACGCAGGGAAAAAGTCGGGAAAGTGTGCCCCGTTTCAGGGCACCCTCCCCACACCACCACGTCATGCGGGTGCACACCGGGTGGTTCAACGACGATGAGCAAGCTCGGCCCCTGAGCTCTTGAGACTCAAAACTCTTTGCTCGGCTAACGCCTCAGCCACAGACATTGGGAATACACTCAAGGCTAGTTTCTCAAGCGCCGCTGAAGCGCTATCATCCGCTCGGACTGTTGAACCTGTGGTCCTCATGCTTGCGGAGTCCGGCAAGCCCGGGTCTCCTGGCATGGCGGTGGTTCCCTCGCGACAAGGCGCTTGATGGCTCTTCAATGTTCTTCATTGCTTGCTCCTTCCTGTTTCCACTAGCATTCGATAGGCGGTGATGCCGTTTCTGGGGCGTTCGTGTTGTTCGGCCCAATCGCCTGACTGATTCGGCGGTGTAGGATATTCCTGTTCGCAGCGTCGCAGATTTGGTGGAAATGCATCCGAGTAGGGTGTAACGCTCCGACGCCGTCGGACAGAAACGGCGCTTACCCAACCATTCGCAGGCTTCCTTCCCACGCTCGGTCGCCCTCGCGCAGTTGCCCTCATCTCGTGCTTGTTCTCTTGAAGGTGTAATTTGGTATACTAATCTGCTAGAGATTCCTATCTCTCACAGGGGACCGGTCCAATGTGGACGGCACCCCACTAACTCAATGCCCATGACGGGCGTACCAATAGGGTCTACAGAAACGGGGGACCCGCCCCTTCCCGATGGAAAATTAACTTGTCACCGCTTGGTCGTCGCTGGCGTTTCATTGAAGGGACCCGCATGCAACTAGCACTCGTAAACGATGAACGAATTGAAGCGTACTCAGGTGGTCGAGGTTTCTGTCCCGTTTGTGGATCCGATGTGATCGCAAAATGCGGCCCACGAGTCCTGCACCACTGGGCGCACCATCGCCCAAAAGACTGCGACCCTTGGTGGGAAAACGAAACGCAGTGGCATCGCGATTGGAAGAATCTTTTTCCACTTGCATGTCGCGAGGCATCTCATACCGCGCCGGATGGTGAGATACATCGTGCGGACATTAAGACGCCTACTGGAATCGTGATTGAGGTCCAGCACTCATCAATGACAGATGCTGAACGCCAGTCACGCGAACAATTTTATCGCAATCTCGTTTGGGTGATTGACGGTCGTGATTTTCGGAACAACTTCGAAATCTATCATCGACTACCGAGTCCCCAATCGGACATCGCGCAAGACCTCATATGGTCAAAGGCAAAACGCCACATGAACGGCTCGATTGCCGGGATGTTCTTCCGATTTTCTGAGGCGAGAATGAAAAACCCCAATATAACCAAAGCAGAAGTACGATCTGGCTGGATCCATGACATTCATGAAATTCAATCTGAAGTTGATGCCTGGTACAACGGATACCATCAATTCGATTGGGTCCGTCCGAGAAAAACGTGGCTAGATGCAGCGTGCCCGGTATACATCGACTTCGGCGATGATAAACTGGTCAAACTGGATATCTACGATGAGTCCGGTTTGAAGTGCATAAGATATGTTTCAAAACGAAAATTCGTCCACGATGCTATGGTTGAATCCTACGCGGTCGACATCGCTACTCGCTTTTACCCTTTACCAGAAAACGTGCAATGACTAAGCGATGCACCCAAGTCGCCGGTCGACCGTCAATTTGAATCATAGTTTTTTCGCGGCGATATGGGTGATCGCCGCCGTTATTCCCCACGATGACTTCGCTATTTTGATGAAACATCCGAAATGTCCTTTAACCTCCCACCAAATTGCGTCCTCAAAGTCACAAAGGGCGACTGGCCCTACATTAAGTACCCAGCACGGGTAGTCGCTCAAGCGAAACTTAGTCCGCAAGACTATTTTGAGCCGGTTGATCCTCAGGCTCCGCGCTCGTGCGTGCCTGCTGGTGGTCGCGGCTTCTCGTGCATTCTCGACTCAAACTCCGGCAAGATGTTCACTCGTGGGCCTACCATGTTTCCCCCGATATCCGTGACCTTTGACATCAACGGCGGCAACTGGGATGTAATCTTCGATGGCAGGCTTATGCAGTTGACGCAGTCGATCGAACGGGAAGCCGACGTCGATGTCCTTCTGACTCACTTCCAGCAAACTGTTCCATTGCTCCTTTCGCTCTCAACTAGCCTCTCGATCTTTGCCGAGACTGTCGAGATCGCCATTGGAGATCACTTTGAAGCACGAGTTGAGACGTTGATACCAACGAACGGGATTCGGGTTGTTGATGCAGAGCATCGAGTCGACGAATTGCGAGCAGGCATCGAGATGCTCGGCTTCGCGCTGTCGTCAGGCAGGTTCATTCTCGCGTGCTCGTACTTGCGAGAAGCCCTCTTCTTTGACGCCGCGTACAACGAACACAACCCCTACCGGAACTCACTGCTCGTCGTCCTAAAGTGTGCCCAAGCGATCGAAGTCTTGTTTGGTGGACAGCGGGATATCGTTCGGCAAAGGTGTAAGGATTTGAAGGTAACAGATGAAGTCATCGAATCGCAGATTGTTCCGATTATCCTGGTGCGAAATAGCTTTGGATCAGCGCATTCTAGTTCATTCGTTCCAAGTCCTCGGCAAGGTGACGTGCTCCGTGAGTTTGCAAAGAGGAGTACTCATACAATTCGTCAACTTCTTCTGCAGATTTCCAAAGCCGACGCCCGTGCACGCAGCTTTCTTGATGGAAGCGTTGCACGAGATCGCGACAAGGATGAATTACTCATTAAATTGGAACAGCATCTGTCAGTCTCGCCTTGGTCGGTCGAAGGAGATACTGAATGGCGGCATATTGTTGTTCTTGATCCTCGCCTATCTCCTGCGGTTCGGCCGAGGGCATAACAAGGCGTTGCACGTGCGCTCTGGAGATGTGTTGAAGATACGTGGGAGCGACTCCCACCCAAGTGGCTCTTAGCCAGAGGTTTGGTACCGAGTGTTGCAACTTGGCTATAAGGGTTGGCTCGCCAACTTGTAGTGCCCGGTTGAAGCGTCCACAGAGAAGCGTACACAGAGAAGCCTACACGAAATGGTAGCGAGGATGAAAGGCAGGGGCTAGCGACCCCCCGGGTTGCCACTAGGCTGTCGAGTCCACTAGACTGTAGACTCCCAGGAGCGGATCAAGTAGAATCCACATAGTTCAGACACGGCGAAGCGACTTAGCCCAGCGCACAATCTATCCCCCCGTTCCGCTTCGCTCCAGTGGGGATGGATTGTTATTCGTTCGTCAGTCAACAATCCGAACCTATCTGTCATGAACACTACAGATTTCGACTCACACACTGCCCAAGTACGGTGCGATTGCGGCAAGACTTTCTGGAAGCTCAGTAGGCGTGATTGCCCCGATTGTGGTGCCGAACTGAGCCCGCTGAACTGTCGGCCTTTCGATCCAAATACGGGTGTCTCTGAATTTGCTGGCACGACCAGCAGGCCCACACGCTGGTTTCTCTACGCCGAAGAATTGGCACCGTATATTGTCGATGACCTCGCGAGGGCAGGAATTGTAAAACAGCGAGAATTGACTGAGGCTCGATTGAAGTTCAAATCGTCCGTTGCTAGAGAACTAGAGTCGCTCTACCGAACGATGGAGAACTCTAGCCGTCCTGAACGTGATTTCGTTGCATTTTTAACGGGTTTAGCGGTTCGTCGCACATTTAATACAGACAAGTTCATCAACGCTTTTGCTGAATTGTGTCAATCATCCAACTCTGATGAGAATCTCGTTGAAACCATTCGCAAACGCGTTGAAACGAAGATTGCTGCAGAAGAAGAGATTGTTCGATGTGTCAATCTCGTATTTGATGCAGTTTCCGATTGGTGTTCCAACGCTGCAGAGCCTATCAAAAAGTTCTTTGAAGAAATTGCGAAGTCCGATCGAGAAATAACTCACCAGGAAATCGAAGATTGGAACCAAAGGTACAACAGAGAGCTAGAGCTTCAGCGACAACGTCCGAGTCAAGCTCAGCGAGCATCTTCGGTCGAAGATTCCAATAATACACGAACCGTTGCGTCGAATGATGAAAACAATTCATATGCTTTTGGCTGTTTGATTGCTATTCCGTTCGCGTTGGTGGGATTCATTATTCATCCGTTCGCCGGTCTTGCACTTGGGTTCATCGTCACTGGAATTGTTGGCGCGATCGCACAGAAAGTTGGGATTTGGAATACAATCTTTGGCGGAGCCGTCATTTGCTATTTTCTGTATAAGATCTTCGTTGGAAAATGACCGAAATCGGGTAAGGATGCGCGTTTCCGGTCATCCTCCCCACACCAGTAAGGCATGCGGGTCCGCAACCGGGCGGTTCAACGAAAATGAGCAAGCTCGGCCCATTACCTCTTGAGACTCAAAACTCCTTGCTCGGCCAACCAAGCATTCGTCATGCCTACGCCACTGGCCATCGTCTTGGCCATATGCCAAGGACCTTCAAGACTCTTGCGTGGGATCGATTGTCTTCGCGGGACGTTCATTGCAAACAAGTGCCGAAGGCGTTTGCGAACCGTTTCAACGGCGAAGCGATGGATGGACTTGCTCGTCAAGTTGCCCAACCATTCGCAGGTTCCATCCCACGCGCGGTCGCCCTCGAGCAATTGCCTTCACCTAGTGCTTGTTCCCTTGTAGGTGTCATTTGGTATACTGATCTCCCAGAGGTTTCTACCTCGCAAAGGGGACTGGTCCATTGTGGACGGCACCCCAATAACTCAATGCCCGTAACGGGCGTACCAATGGCATGTACCCGAGGGCTCGGTCGTCGGATTTTGATCGTTGCCCTTGTTTTTTACTCGCCCCGGGTGATGCCGGGCGTTTCCCGACTGAATTCGCAACATGAATGACGAAGCTGACCTTATACCGGTGTTCATTCCAGCTCTTGGTGCGATACTAATCGTAGCGGAGGACAAGAAGGGTGAACCGCTCACGATGGACGAGGTTCTTTCTCTTCGCGACGATGCTGCTTGCATCGTGATGACGCATATTGATGCAGCAAAACTAGCTGAGTCTCGTGGTTACGACGACCTTGACCCTGAAAATTGTTGGTACGACTGGCAGATGCTCCGACGCGAACTTAACCGGAAACCCGATCTGGACCCCGGTGCTCGCGTGGACATGGTCCGCTCGTCCGACCCTGCTTATCAAGAATGTGTTACCAATGCACGCGCAACGCTTGATGAGTTTCGCTCGATGCTTCTGCGGTACGATTCGCATTCGTGCCTGATCAAAACCAAACTTGATGACGGTCAGAGTAGCGGTTTTGTCTGGCTGTTTAACACAACAATTTCTGGCGATGGATTCACCGCTGAACTATTCGAGGTTCCACCATCCGTTCCGCTGTTGAAGGTCGGCCAAGTATTCGATGTTCCCGACAATCATGTTATCGACTGGATGATCAACGATGATGGAACACTGTATGGCGGGTACTCATTGCGCTACCATCGTGCGAACCTTCCCCCTGACGAACGCCCGGCGTTTGATGAACACGTTGGCGTCACAAAATATTCGTAGCATCGGCTAAGAATGCCCGTTTCCTTACCACCCTCCCCACACCAGCACGGCATGCGGGTCCGCAACCGGGCGGTTCCACGAAGATGAGCAAGCTCGGCCAATAAGCTCTTGAGGCTCAAAACTCCTTACTCGGCCAACCAAGCATTCGTCATACCTACGCCACTCGCAAGCGTCTTGGCCATGTGCTTGGTCTCTTGAAGCTGTCATTTGGTATACTAAACTCCCAAAGGTTTCTACCTCGCACAGGGGGCTGGTCCTATGTGGAGGGCACCCCAATGAGTCAATGCCCATGACGGACGTAACAATGTAGTGCACCGAAGTCGCCGCCGGTGCTTTGTTGGTTTTTTGAATCGTGGTCTCCGGCGACATCGGTGACCACTGGTGTTCGTACCTCGCATCGGACTTCGTCGTACTCGTACTCAGCGAAGCGGTACTCAGTCCGCCGCGGCGGACGGTACTCGTACTCGATGGCTGTTCAAACTGCGGCGATTCCGATCGTGGATCGAGGCGATTCGCGGTAACTTGCGGACCAATGGGCCGGATTGCTATACTAGACCTCGTCGAGTACGAGAAGCTGATTGGTCAACGCATAGACTCGTCCAAGATTGAAAAGGTAATCGGCAGATGGACAGCTCACGACAGACACCAAGCTTTATTCCTGTCCTTTTCGGAGACGATTGGCAAAAGGACTACATGAAAGACGCTATTATCGAGTCCACTAGGCGGTAGAATCTGAGGGGCGGATCCACTAGAATCCGGAGTGTTCAGACACTTTCGATTCCTTACACTTCAACACCAAGCATGACTATGAACCAGCAAATTTGTCTGAAGTGCCAAGGCGAAATGGAGCAAGGGTTTGTACTCGAAGTTTCTCAGGGGGGACGAAGCGTTATTTCTTGGGCTTCGGGACAACCCAAAAAATCATTCTTTTTCGGTATCAAACTCTTCGAAGTTAAGCAGATTCCAATAGGTACATTTCGTTGCAAGGATTGCGGTTACTTGGAATCATTTGCAAGGCCTGAGTTTGATGCCCATTGATCCATGCAAATCCAGCACCGTTCGACGGCGATTCTGCAGACTACGCAATCCCAATTTCTGGACAGTTCGCGGACTACTCGAAAATTTCTGCATTCGATCCAAACTTATTAGCACAAGAACAACGCCTTGATTGGCAGCATCCCCATGGGCACAAACAACAACCCAACCCTAGAGACTCCAGACTTGCCGCCGAGCACGCGATCGGCTGTTTTTGACAAGGAAAGCCTTGCCTCTCTTGACGCACGCGTATGGTTTTTAGGATGCGGCTTGGGATGTGCAACTGGGCTTAGCCTGCTGTGCGCCTTCATTGCGATTTGGCAAAAGCAAACGGTGTCGATTGCAATACCAGCACTCTTGATCGCGCTTCTTCATGCCTCCATCATCACAGTGTTTTGGGTATACCGATTTACCGTGCACCGTCGCCATGCGATGATGGCCTCAATGCTTGCAAGTTCGATACTAACCGTGGTGCTTGCAACCTTGGTTGCTTCCGGAGGTATGGCGTCGTCGCCACTTTATGGACTGGCATTCATGCAACTTGGTTTTGCTTTTTTTCATCCCGCAGTACTCGCATCGACGACGGAAACGGAATAACAATCGCGTGCGCGTAGTTACTGGAAATGTGTTGAAGATACGGCGAAGCGACTCCCACCCACGTAGCTCTTAGTCCGAGGCTTAGTTCTGCGAAGTTCCTTCAGGTGATGTGCTTTGCCCTGCCGTTGATCGCGGGGATGTTCATCTCATCCATAGTGATGTCTATTCTCGGGCTCGTCCCGGCGGAGGCGTAACTAAGTAGCTACCAAGCGTCCCCCTCTGAGCGTCTCCTCTTTTTCTTCCGCCTTTCAGGCGGAAGAAAAAGAGGAAAGAGTGGTGTGTTTCGAATCGTTTCGGTAGCTGTCAGTCTTGGCCCCGTTGGCGTAAAGCCGACGGAGGCCAAGGAGGGCTCGTATAGCCGATGGGTTAGGAGATCAGCGAAGATTTTTTAAGATGATCAACGCGCGGTCGCTAGGGGCCGTTTCGAGTTCGTCGAGTGCGGGTAGTTGTTCGGCGATGCTGCAAGCGAGATCTTGGGCCGGTTCCTCGCGCCAGTCCCGCAGGAATTTGAGCATCCTAGCCGCGTCGAACCTCTGGAGCGATGTCGATGGGTTTCGAAGGTCTAAAGAAGACTCGCCTAGCAGCCGAGAGGTAAACGCGACGAGCATGTCTCCGGATTCGATGGTAAAGCGTCCCAATCTGCAAGGGTCGTCAGGATTAGAGCCCAGCGGGGGAATAGCGCTGCCGACGTGCCGAATACCTCGATCGCCAAGGATCACGCAGTGCATTTGACCGGCCGAACAAGCGACCGCCGAACCGCTTGCAGGATGAATCTCCAGCGAGGTCATATTCAATTGCCAAGTATAGTGGTTTCGGTTGCAATGCTGAACGTTGATGGCTTGGATCGCTGCCCGAAGGGGGTGCGAAAGACGTGCCGATTGGGTTTCGGGACCTAGCGGATGGATTCTTTCGAAGGCCTCCAGGAGAGCTAGTGCCGAGGTGGCCACCATGCTACCGGTCGCGTGATTTGAGTTGGCAGCACCGACGGCGATCGAGAGCTTGCCTTGTTGATTGAGATTCCAGTGATGGAATGCTCCACCGATAAGATGTTGTTGGTGGGACCATCCCCCGAGGTCGAAATCTTCGTGGAGGATTTGCCGATCGGCCATGAGGCTATTTTGGAAATCGGCGGCTGCATCGATGTGTTTGGCGATTTGTCTTGCCATGGTGACTTCTGCGCCCAGGATCGACTGTTCGATTTCGCCCATAAGGCGACCTGCAGCGAGGTTTGCGACTTCGATTTCCGATGCGCCGTAGGACCGAACGCGATCGGACCAGAACCAGACGGTTCCATGGGGCATGCTTGTGGTGCCGATCGGAACGACTAGAGCTGAGCGGTAGGGTTCAGGAGAATGCCATTCGCGGGCCGCTTGGATGTCGCTCAGCAGGACAGCGTTTCCGGTGAGGGCTTCGAGGTCCGCGAGGCTGCTGGGTAGATCTCGGGCTGGTGCGAGAAATCGGGATTTGGGTAGCGCGTAGGAGGCTCTGAGTTTCAAAGAAGTGGTGTCTTCGTCCAGGAGGTACAAGGCAGCAGCGACGGCTCCGATGCTCCGAGCGGTGCTTTCTAGGACACTTTCGAGTCGAGCTGCAAGTTCCTTCGACGGGGCCGAGTGGTTCGAGAATGCGACGATCGTCGAGAGTTCAGCTTCGCGATCTCTAAGGGCTGTTTCGGTTTTGTCGATTCGTTGGACGAGTTTTCCGATTTGATCGAGCAAGGCCTCGGCGCGATGCATCGAAACGGAGGGGAGCTGATCCCAATGGGCATCGGAGTCTTGTAGGTCAGGGTCTGCTGGAGGCCCGGGCGTGATGAGGTTATCGACGAGTCGCGCGAAGAAGGGTTGTTGGCCGGTGGCTTTTGCGGGATAGAGATCGACGCCCCAATTGGTGGCATTGGAAAAGGCTCGGAGGCATTCGTCGATCGACCCTTGGGAACCTCCATCGGGGGTTCCAAGGCCAGGGTTGTCGAAGCCATCGGAGTGGTTTTTTTGCGGGATCGACAGTGGACGGAAAGAGGGGATTCGGCGTTTCACGAGACGGATTTCTAAGGCTGCGATGACGAAGAGGTAAATCTTGTTGACGGATCGTCGAATCGATTGTTAAAGCTTGAGGAATAGCCAATCCGTCATGCTTAAACGGTCTTGGTCCCTACATCCGAATCATTTGGAACCGGGCCGAACAATCGGTAAAGAAGCTAGCGTTGCTAAAGAAGCTAGGACTGCCAAAGGAGCTAGACGTTGTTTGCGCGGAAGTAAATCGTAAAGCGTCATTTTGGTCGAATCGAAGGCCGATACCTTGGATCGTTCCAGTCTTGGATTGTTCCTGATTGGAAGATTTTCTTTTGCCCCAAGCCTGTTGCAGTGGATGCAACTCAGAATGAAAAGGAGCCTCCAATGCTTGTGCTCTCGAGACACCGAGACGAAAGCATCATGATCGGAGACGACATTGTAGTCACGATCGTGGACATTCGTGGGGATAAAGTGCGGCTTGGTATCGAAGCCCCCAACGACGTTCCTGTTCACCGACAAGAAGTTTACGAAGCGATCCAGCGAGAGAACCGCAAGGCGAACCAAGTTCAGCCTTCGGATCTTCGTGGCCTGAAGGACAACGGTTCGTAATTGTCGTTCCCCCACCGATCTTCAATGGTCGGCGAAGATACTCCGCACCCTTCGGGTCCGTTCCGAGTGATATCTCGGCTGACCCGAGGGGTGCTTTATTTTCTGGATCGAGACGACGGGTTATCGAGACCAAGGGGTTTTTTGGGCGACTGAGGGTGTATAATCCGAGAGTCCGAAACGATCCGAACTTGGCTAGGACGGAACCTGAAACAATTGTCTGGAACGCGCGATCCGAATCCATCGAAAGGCAGCCCTGAGTCCCGTTGGGAACTTGGTCAGGTCCCGCACCCTATTGCCCCGCCTGCCCCGCCACCGCCACCTGCACCGCCACCTGCACCGCCGGTTGCTTCTTCCCCGCCGCCTGCACCCGCACCACCGCCTGCCCCTGTACCGCCTGCCCCTGTACCGCCGCCGCCACCGCCGGTTGCTCGAGCAACAGAGCGTTCACCGGCGATTCCACCGGCACCGGGCGCTAACCCTCGAACTGGGTCTTTGACCAGGAACGCTCCAGCCGCACCGATCAATCAATTGCAAATTGGCCAACGAGCCGACGGTAGGTTCGATGACGGTAGGCTCGATGACGCTAGGGCTAGCCAGGAGGGGTTGACCGACCCGGAGCAGGATCAGGAGCCTGAGGGTTGGGACCGTTGGGTATCCAAGTCGGTCAAAGAGGCACCGAGTTGGTTGGTAAGCACGATGATCCACATTGCGATCATCTTGCTCTTGGCGTTGATACCCCTGCACCGAGAGGTGACTCGATCGTTGGTTTTGTTTCTTGGGAATGCCGATGCGGGGGGTGAGGGAGATTCGCTGACTTCCTTCAACATCGCCGAATCGGAGATGATGCTCGGTGAGAACGATGGGGAGTCGGCCGAGGACTTGGCCGTGACAGCATCGGATTTATCGGTCATTGTGCCGGAGTTGACGGAGATCGGTACGCAGATGGCCGTTCCGGACTTCTCGATCAAGAAGGGGCTCACGGGTCGATCTGGGACGATGAAGGGTGCGTTGCTGAAGGCTTATGGGGGCACCGAGCAGACCGAGAAGGCCGTAGCGCTGGGGCTTGAGTGGCTCGAGCGGAATCAGCTTTCCGATGGTTCGTGGAGTTTGGTCTCCCCGTTTAGCGGTCCGGGGACTTCGGAGAACAGGCCGGCTGCGACGGCCATGGCGTTGATGGCTTTTATGGGGGCTGGCAATACGCATCAGACTGGGGCTTATCAACCCAACGTCTACCGAGGCTTGAATTACCTTCTGAGGCTTCAGGATGAGGACGGTTATTTCGCAGCCAAATCGGCTGGGATCCAAAAGACCTATTCCCAAGCGCAGGCGACGATCGCTTTGTGCGAGCTCTATGGCATGTCTGGAGATTCGAAGTTGAGGGAACCGGCCGAGCGTGCTGTCGCCTGGGCCTTGAGAGCGCAGGACCAGGGAGGTGGGTGGCGTTATGAACCTCGTCAGACTGGCGATACGAGCGTGACTGGATGGTACGTCATGGCGTTGATTTCAGCCCGCATGGCAGGTTTGGACGTGCCGAGTGATCGGTTGGATCTGATCCATCAGTTTCTCGATACTGTCCAGCGTAAAGATGGGGTCAGGGGTCCGAATCCCGATGGGGACCAGTATGCGTATCAGGCTCCTTCGCAGCCCAAGATTTCGATGACCGCCGAGGGGATGCTCTGCAGGATGTATTTGGGATGGAAGACCGACGATCCTCGGATCACCGCGGGGTGTAGCAAGGTGCTAGGCGAGCCGATGGTCACTGGGGTCCAGGGCAGAGACTACTACTATTGGTACTACGCGACCAACGCTTTGCACCATGCAGGAGGGGCCAATTGGCGCAAGTGGAACGACGTGATGAAAGAAGCGCTTCCGGAGTTGCAAATCCGCACGGGCAAGGAGCGAGGAAGTTGGCCACCCGAAGGGGACCCGCATGGGAGTGCCGGTGGACGGCTCTATGCGACGGTGCTATCGATCCTATGCTTGGAGGCTTATTATCGCCACATGCCGCTCTCGGACATGGCCAACCGATAGATTCGAGTGTATTTACCCACCTCGAATTGCATCGGAGGTGGTTCTCAGGGGGCTAGGAGGCAGCCGTTCGACTTTACCGTCCTTGAGCCGCACCACCGAGTCGCATTGTTGAGCGATCGATTCGTCATGGGTTACCATGACGATCGTCAATCCGTGGTCTTGATTGAGTTGTCGCAGGATACGCAGGATGATCTGACCGGACTCGTGATCCAGGTTGCCGGTGGGTTCGTCAGCAAGCAGGAGCGAGGGGTTTGCGATCAGAGCTCGAGCGATCGCCGTGCGTTGCATTTCCCCACCCGAGAGTTCCCTTGGGCGGTGTTTCATGCGGTGCGACAAGCCCACCATATCGATCAAGTCCTTGGCGCGTTGGACCACCAGCCGTCGGTTTCTCAAGTAGGAGAACAGACCGTGGGTGATCATTGCAGGTGCAAGGACGTTTTCAAGGAGAGTCAGTTCGGGCAAGAGGTGGTAGAACTGAAAAATCATTCCGAGCTGTTGATTGCGAAACGCATCGCGATCGCGAGCCGTCAAGCAATCGATCCTTTGGCCGTCGAAGGCGATTTCGCCTGCATCGGGTTGGTCGAGAGTTCCGAGCAAATGCAGCAGGGTGCTTTTTCCTGATCCACTTTGACCGATGATGGCCGTGACTCGCCCTTTGGGTGCAACGAAATCGACCCCTTTGAGGACAGGAACGGCCGTTTTGTGCTTGCGATAGGATTTGACCAGCCCCGTCGCGGTGATCATCGGGTCGAGTTGGCCGGCCGCAGGGCTGCGCGTTGTGCGGAGCGACTCTGTATCCTCAGGGCGAATAACCCGATAGGGGCTATGGGGTTTCGACTCCATGTCCAACATGTGTGGCGCAGGGATAGGAAGTTGTCGGGTCGTATCTGGGTTACTCATAACGAAGGGCCTCGACTGGGTGCATGCGGGCGGCTCGAATGCTGGGAAGTACGCTGGCAAGGACCGCGATCAGGATCGCTCCGAGCGAGACCCACACGAGCATGTAGGGATGGATGATCGTCGGGATGGTATCAAAATAGTAGACCGTCGGATCGAAGACCTCGCGGCCGGTGATCCATTCGATCACTCGCGCGATATCGTTGATCTTCCAAACGAAGAGCAGACCGCATATGACACCGACCCCTGATCCGACGGTACCGAGCAGGACCCCGTAACCCAGGAAGATCGTTGCGATGCCCATACCTGTGGCTCCGAGAGCTTTGAGGATCCCGATGTCGCGGGTCTTCTCGACGACGATCATGAAGAACGTGGCGAGAATTCCAAAGCCAGCTACGGCGATGATCATAAACAGCAGGATATTGAGGATGGTTGTTTCAAGCTGCACGGCGGCCAAAAGTGGACCTTGGGTCTCTCTCCAGGTCCTGACTTCGACGAAATCATGGGTGGGAGGGAACTCGTCGCGAAGTGCATCGCGGGCCTCATTGAGATTGATTCCTGGTTTGAGTTTGATTTGGATCGATGTCACCGCACCGGCGCCTGTTTGCGGATCGATCATGCCCCGGGAATGCTGGAGTTTTTCCAAAGGAACAAATGCGAATGTCGAGTCGTATTCGCTCATCTTGCTCTCGTAGAAATCGACGATCGTAAATTGCTCGTCGATTCCACGTGGCGGGGTTCCCGCGTTGGGAAAGGTGACCTGGACGTCATCGCCCGGTCTGAGGAAGAAG
>Ga0209229_10000716_pt1 | contig 13563 bp, 12 predicted proteins | sample SanBayMetagenome_FD_187466 | JGI IMG/M metagenome (GOLD analysis project Ga0209229, IMG submission 187466) | Freshwater and sediment microbial communities from dead zone in Sandusky Bay, Ohio, USA (SPAdes) (version 2) | ecosystem: Environmental > Aquatic > Freshwater > Lentic > Sediment... | reverse complement strand
TACCCCCGGACGCTCCAAAACGACTTGGAGCTGCTCTCTGCGAACGGCTGTGATGTGGTCTTCACACCCACCGACGCGCAGATGTACCCCCAAGACCATTCGACGTTCGTCGAACCGCCCAGAGTCGCTCAAGCTTGGGAGGGGCAGATACGGCCCGGGCATTTCCGAGGGGTCGCAACGATCGTGCTCAAGCTCTTTCAGATCCTACCGGCGCATGTGGGGTACTTCGGTCGAAAGGACTACCAGCAAGTCGCAGTCATTCGGGCCATGTGCCGCGACTTGAACTTGCCCATTGCGATCGAAGCTTGCCAAACGGTCCGCGAATCCGACGGACTAGCCATGAGCAGCCGCAATCGTTACCTTTCCCCATCGGAACGCCAGCGGGCACTGGGGTTATCGCGCGCTCTGAAGGGTGCCGAAATGTTGATCCATCAAGGATGCACCGATGGCCGCCAGATCGAGAAACTCATGCGCAAAGAGCTCGAGTCGAGCCCTGTCGACTCGATCGACTATGCTGCCATCGTGCATCCCGATACGCTCGAGCCGATCGAAACGATCACCTCGGAGGTCGTCGGGATCATCGCCGCGAGGGTCGGCACGACGCGCTTGATCGACAATGCCACTTTCGCCCTTCATTAATTCAAGATCCAAGGAGCACTGCTTCCATGCGGCAAACCCTTTTCTATCTTCCGCATGAAGTCGGACCGCTCCCGCTTTTCGGTTGGGTCAGTTGGTCGATGCTAGGGCTTCTACTCTATTTGGGCATCACCCTTTTTTACAGCTACAAGCAACCCAAAGGGGCATCGACTCTTTACGAAGGTCTGTTCAATTGGATTATCGGTGCGGCGGTCTTGGGATTTGTCCTTCCTGCGATCGAAGCGAAGGTTGCTCCCGGGACGGCCGACCAGATCGTCGTGGGCTTACCCGTACGCGGCTATGGTTTGATGATGATGCTCGGAGTATTGACCGCTGTTGGGATTTCCTACCGTCGCGTGTTGCAACTCGGGGTGGCTAAAGAGTCTTTCCTAGGATTGGTCCTTTGGACCGTCGTCGGAGGGCTGCTTGGAGCAAGGCTCTTTTACATAGTCCAAAAGTGGAGCGAACTCGATGGTACCTCGATCTCCGAGAAGCTCTGGACGGCCCTTCAGTTTACCGAGGGTGGGTTGGTCGTCTACGGAGCGATCCTCGGTGGGATCGCCGGGATTCTCGGTTGGACGTTCCTGCAAAAAGTGGTTCCTTTGTCGTTGCTCGACGCGATCGTGCCTGCTTTTTTTATCGGGCTTGCTTTTGGTCGGATCGGTTGCTTGATGAACGGATGCTGTTACGGAGGCGTCGTCGAATCGGGTTTGCCTGCGATCGCGTTTCCTCGCGGCGCCCCGGCTTACATGGATCAACTCGCCTCGGGCCGTCTTTTGGGAATTCATACCAAGTCGACCGATGGTCAAGACTTGACGATCGATGCGGTCGATCCAGGAAGTTGGGCTCAGCGAAATGGAATCGCGCCGGGCCAAATCCTCGATTCGATCCAAGTTGGGCAGGTGCCTCAGGTACCTTCGTTGCAAGCCCAAGCCATGCGCGAGCACGCCCCACCGGAGCTCGAGGGCCTTGTCCGCACCGACCGCGTTCGGACCGTGGTACGGGAACTGCCCAATCGAAGTTTGCCGGTTCATCCCTCGCAAATCTATGCATCGATCACAGGCTTTTTGCTCTGCTTTTGGAGTTTGACGATCCCGCGATGGGTCCAGCGTCCGGGGCTGGTCTTCGGTTCAGGTTGGCTCGTCTACGGCGTGCTTCGTTTCCTCGAAGAGATTGTTCGGGTCGACGAAGGGGGACAGTTCGGTACCGAGCTGAGTATCGCCCAATGGGTCAGCATCGTCGGTATCCTCTTCGGCGCGATCCTAACGGTATACTCATTGTCCGGATCGTCCAAGTCCCAGCTTGACCAGGCTCTCGATCAGAATCTCGACAAGACTGCAGTCTAGGCAATCCATAGTCCCGAAACTCAACCCGAAACTTATCCCGAAACGTCAAAGTCCCGAACGTATCATGCACGTATTAACGAAACTCTCTTCGCTAAAGTCCCCTGCTCAGTTCAACAAGCATGTCGAGTCGCTAGGGATCGACATCCCATTGGATACGCAGGTCCATCAACCCACCGGCAGCCCGTTGATGGAATCCTGCTCATGGAACTTTCGCACGATAGGAAACCGGATTGCCGTCCAGCCAATGGAAGGCTGGGATGGAACGACCACAGGAGGAATCACCGAGCCGATGCTTAGGCGTTGGAAGCGGTTCGGGGAGTCCGGGGCCAAGCTGATTTGGGGAGGCGAAGCGATGGCCGTGCGGCCAGACGGACGGGCAAACCCTAACCAATTGATTCTGGTCGAATCGAATCGCTTAGGCATTCAGCAGTTGCTCGAAGGGCTCCGTCAATCCCATCACGAGCATTGGGGACATACCGACGATTTGGTAATCGGCTGTCAGCTTACCCATTCCGGAAGATTTTGCCGACCCAACGACCACCACCGATGGGAGCCTCGCGTGGCCCATCGGCATCCCTTGCTGGATTCGAAGTTTGGGGTCCAAGACGATGCGCAAGTTTTGACCGAACCGGAGATCCTGGAACTGATCGGGGCTTACGTGAAAGCCGCCAAGCTTGCCTACGAGGTCGGCGCGGACTTTGTCGATATCAAATGTTGCCATGGTTATTTGCTCCACGAGTTCCTCTCGGCTCGGACCCGTCAAGACGGTTTTGGGGGGAGTCTTGAGAACCGAGCTCGGATGGTGATCGAGATCGTGCGAGGAATTCGCAAAGAGGTTCCCGGACTGGGCATCGCAGTGCGCTTGAGCGCTTTTGATTCGATTCCTCATGAACCCAATCCGGATACGGCCGTCGACGGAAAGCTTGGTCAGGGGCGACCCAAAATGCACGAGCATTTGCTCCCTTACCAATGGGGCTTTGGGATCAATCCAGATCGACCCACGGAGGTCGATCTGAGCGAACCGCACCAATTCATCGATTGGTTAAGCAATGAAGGGGTCGAGTTGCTCAACGTGACCGGAGGTAGTCCTTACTACACCCCGCATATGCTTAGGCCTGCGGCGTTTCCACCCTCCGACGGCTATCAACCGCACGAGGACCCTTTGCTTTCGGTCGCCAAGCATTTTCAGGTCACCCGTCAGATCAAGCAGCGGCATCCGCGGATGTTGGTCGTCGGCTCGGGGTATTCGTACTTGCAGGAGCATTTAGCTGCCTCGGCGGTTCATAACGTCCGTGCAGGCTGGACCGATTTCGTTGGGCTTGGTCGAACCATCCTGTCCTATCCCAAAATCTTGACCGATGCGGTGCTTCGAGGGTCCTCCGAGCGCAAGCTCATCTGCAGGACATTTTCGGATTGCACCACCGCACCGAGGAACGGTCTGCCGTCGGGATGTTACCCGCTGGACGATTATTACAAGGGGACCGAGACGGCCCAAGAGGTCAAGCGGATCAAAAGCACGTTCTAGGGAGTCGAGGGTTGTCGGGTCGGTACTCGGGCTTTGAAACTCCTCCAAATCCAGTGTTTTTGATGTGATTCGATGGTATAGGATAGGTTTCTGTGGGGCATCGGACCGATGGGGACTTGTGTCTCCCCCCCATCCAAATACCCCCCCAATGGTGGTGCTATGGAAGTGGTTCGATGAGTGCGGTAAAAGGGGTCTTGTCGAATTCTCTTCGGTGGGCTACATTTTTAGCCCTGAACCAAGACGGTCATGCACCGATTTTCCGTTCCTTTTAACCCCCAATGGATACTACCCTGTACCCCTCGAAATTTCAGAAAGACAAGAAGTTCGCACGGAAGCGGACTCGAGTGAAGGTCAAAATCAAGAAGAAGGATCCTTTGCTAGTCGATGGCAAGCGTCCTCGTCCGATGTATGTGGACTACAAAGATATCGAGCTGCTGACCAAGTTGGTCAATCGTCATGGTCGCATTGTAAGTCGGCGTAAGTCTGGTTGCTCGGCGACCAGTCAGCATGCCGTTGCAGAAGCAGTCAAGCGGGCTCGATTTATGGCATTAATGCCGTATGTCGGCGAGTAGCCTGCCGATATTTACTTGGGAGCGGCGCGTCGAGTTTTCGGAAACCGACGCTGCTGGAATCGCTCACTTCTCGTCATTTTTTATCTACATGGAGCAGGCCGAGCACGCTTTGTTTCGGCACTGCGGGTGGTCGATTTTTCCCACCCAGAGCGAAATTGCTTCGCCTGAATCTCAGGTCGTTTCTTGGCCGCGTGTTCACTGCGCGTGTGACTTCAAAAGTCCTGCGTTCTTCGAAGACCAACTCAGTATCGATCTCTCGATCGAGCGGCTTGGGAATACGAGTATCACGTATCGGCATGTCATCCGTCGGGAAAGCTCGATTCTAGCGATAGGCCGAGTCACCACGGTTTGCGGTCGGATCGATTCATGGACCCACCAGATGACCGCTTGTCCAATCCCAGAGCACATAAGAGACAGGTTCCAAGCCAGACAACCAGGGAACTAAGAAAATCACGGAACACACGGAACACACGGAACACACGGAACACACGGAAGCATGACCTACCGGTGAGAGGATTTTTTCCGTGTGGTCCGTGTGTTCTGTGGTAAAGAAAAACGGGATAGTGGCACCGCCCCAGGATCACTTGCCAAACCGGATTGGCGTCAAAGAAAGCCAAACGGTGGTGGGTGTGCGAGTAAAGCTTCCACCGTCTGGTGACAGGTGGCTACGGCGACAGGTGGCTACGGCTGGGGAGCACACCGAACACACGGAAACAGGACCCACTAAAATCTGTGCTCCCTTTCCGTGTATTCCGCGTATTCCGTGGTCAAAAAAACGGGATAACGGATCAGGCCCAAGATCACTTGCCTGGCGTGGGGGGGCTTTCTTTTCGAACCGTATCATCACCCAGCTCCTCGGTTCACGGTATACTCTGTTCGATCGAGTTACCGATCGGGTACGGGCACCGCGAAGGGTGCACCAAAGTCGCCGTCGGTGCGTTGTTAACCCTAGAAATTCCTTCAACCGCTAACTGCCTGCGGATCCGTTGGGCTCCAATCCATGCGATTTGAATCTGTTTGTCTAGCATCGATCGGCTACTTGGTCCCCGAGGTTGAGATCACCTCGGAGTGGATCGAGCAGCAGTTGTCTAGTCAGTATCAGCGTTTGCGGCTCCCCGAGGGTCGGCTCGAGGGGATGAGCGGGATCCAGAGTCGTCGGATCTGGAGCCCGGGAGTAAGGCTCAGCGATTGCAGTGTCGCCAGTGGTCGTATGGCGATCAGGGCATCGGGGCTATCTGCAAACGATGTAGGTTGTTTGATCCATGCGAGCGTGTGCCGTGAGTTTCTCGAACCGGCGACGGCCTGCCGCGTCCATCATTTGCTCGGCCTGCCGACCAAATCTTGGGTTTACGATGTGAGCAATGCCTGTTTAGGCATGCTCAATGGTGCGGTGCAAATCGCGCAGCTTATCGAATCGGGTTGCATTCGCGCCGGCTTGGTCGTCGGCACCGAGGATTCGCGAGGGCTTTTGAAAGCGACCCTCGAGCAACTCGTCCAGGATGGGGATCTGACGCGTCAATCGATCAAACCCGCCTTTGCCTCCCTGACGATCGGATCGGGAAGTTGTGCGTGGCTCTTAGCCGACACCCAGTGGTACCGTCAGAGATTTGTCGGACGCGGAAGCGACTTCGTAGGGGCCGTGGCGATCGCTCGGACCGAGCATCATGGGTTATGCCAAAGCGATACCGATCAAGCAGGTTCGGCGATGTTGCCGACGATGAATACCGACTCCGAGATGCTCCTTGAGGCTGGGCTGAGTACGGGCAAGGAAGCTTATAGCGGGTTGCTCGAGGAGCTGCAGTGGGTTGGATCGGATATTCAGCAGAGCGTTTGCCATCAGGTCGGTGCGACGCATCGTCGTCGCATTTTAGAGACGCTTTCGCTCGCTCCGGAGAACGACTTTGCAACTTTTTCCAAATGGGGCAATACCGGTTCGGTGGCCTTGCCGATCGCGTTAGGCCAAGCGATCGAGGCTGGCGCCTGGCACGAATCTCGCAAGGGGGCTTTGCTCGGGATCGGATCGGGGGTCAATTCTCTGATGATAGGCATGCTGGGTGGTTCGATTAGCGTCGAGCATGCCAGTGAATCAGCGGGTTTGGCTGAAATGGGATTGGTTCGGTAACTTGAAGCGTTCAACGAGGCTCTGATGAAGGCGGCATACATTCGAAATACGGGCGGCCCTGAGTGCATTGAAGTCGGCCAGATACCTTCGCCGGTGTTGGACAACAATTCGGTCTTGGTCGAGATTCACGCGGTTTCGGTCAATCCGATCGACACCTATATTCGCAACGGGGCTAATTTTTGGCCTCTGCCGAACCCTTATGTGATCGGTTCGGATTTTGCGGGCCGAATCGTGGAGGTCGGTGCGCATGTGCGCGATTGGAGAGTCGGCCAGCGCGTCTGGGGATCCAATCAAGGTTTGATGGGGCGTCAGGGAACGTTTGCCGAGCAAGCAGTCATCGATCCTGTGTGGCTTTATGCCTCTCCAGATTCGCTCAGCGATCAGGATCTTGCCGCCAACGCTTTGGTCGGAATCACGGCGCATTTAGGGCTTTTCGATCGAGCAAGGTTAAAGCCTGGCGAGACGATTTTCGTACGAGGCGGGACCGGTGGAGTCGGGGCGATGGTCTTGCAGATGGCCAAGGCCGTCGGGGCCAAGGTTGTCACGACTGCAGGCAGCGTGGAAAAAGCGGAGCGATGCAGGCAGCTTGGTGCCGATCGAGTCATTCTCTATCGCGAGGAATCCGCCTCGGAGGTTTTGCTCAGCGAATTTTCGCAAGGCGTCGACGTCTTTTGGGAGACGCTCCGCGAGCCCGATTTTGATTTAGCCGTCCGAGCCATGGCTCCCAACGGTCGGATGGTCGTCATGGCCGGTCGCGATGCGAGGCCGGAATTCCCCGTCGGTCCGTTCTACGTCAAAGGCTGTTCGGTGTTGGGATTTGCGATGTTCAATGCAGCCCCGGAGGTCCAGCGCAAGGCGGCCGAGGACATCAATCACTGGATGCAGACCGGGAAGCTTCGAGCGCAAATCGATCGAGTTTTGCCCCTCGATCAGGCCGCTCAAGCCCACCGACTCCAGGAGTCCAATACGATCAGCAAATCGGGGGTTTTGCAGGGCAAAATCGTGCTTCTTATCGAGCATCCCAAGGGTACTTGAGGCAGGGGAATTGGCGCAGGATTCATCTAGGGAGGGAGACAGCGCATGCAAGGATGGCGGCAGTTTCTGGATTTGCTATTTCCAAGGTCTTGTCTGCTGTGTCGACGGTTGGTTATCCAAGAGGCATCCGCGTCGTTATGCAGCCGTTGCCAAGAGCAACTCGAGCCGATTCACGGCGGTTGCAAGCGGTGCGGGGCTCCTTTGCGCCAGGACGGGGTGTGTGCATTTTGCAAAGACCAGCGGTGGGAGTTTGGTAGGGCTTGGTCGTATACCGTTTACGACTCGGTGGCTTCCAAGGTGGTGCGTTTGATGAAAGAGGCCCATTGCGAGTCGCTCACTCAGAGCATCGGTGACTTGCTCGCGGAATGGCTCAAAGCCGACGATACATTCAATCCGACGGTCTACGACGCCGTCGTGCCGATCCCCCAGCATTGGTTCAGGCGATTGGCACAGCGGTACAACCAAGCATCGACGCTCGGGTATCGCTTGGCCAAGGCTACGGGGTTGCCTCAGAGCGAAACACTGCTTCGACGCGGACGCTGGACGCAAAAGCAGGGGATGAAGACGATCAGCGAACGGCGAGAGAATCTTGTTGGTGCCTTTGAGGTGCCCAAGGTCGAGATGGTCAGGTACCGAAGTTTCCTGTTGATCGACGACGTGATGACTTCGGGAGCCACACTGCAGGAGGCCGCCCGGGTTTTGCGGCGAGCCGGGGCTCGGCAGGTCGATGCGGTGGTCTTTGCCCGGGGCATCAATGCCTCGAAAGCACCTGCGAGAATCCAATCGGGCGTTCAGGCTGTCGTTCCCTTGACTTTCGGTCAAAATACCCAGGAATCCCCCCGGAGGAACAATGAGGCACTTCGTCGCAAAATTCATTGATTTTCGTTGCGTTTTCCGTCCATCCACGAACCGGGACTCCGAGCTAGACGTATTGGACGTACTGACGGAATCTGAAATTTCGTTATACTCGCCGATCGGTTCTTGCTCCGTAGCGGAGATAGGGCCGTTGGGAATTTCCGGCTCCTTCAACTGCCACTTACTATCAGCAACTTACCAAGAAGAGTAACGGACGATGGGTGACAAAGCTGCGAACACACAGTCGATGATCGAAGCGGTAGGATTGTCGAAGTTTTACGGGCCCTTTGCGGCTGCTCGAGAAATTTCTTTCAAGGTCAATCGCGGTGAACTGGTCGCTTTTCTCGGCCCCAATGGTGCTGGTAAAAGCACCACGATGAAGATGCTCACCGGCTATCTTTCGCCCAGCGAAGGCTCTGCGAAGATCGCCGGTCACGATATGTTTTCCGACCGAATCGCCGGGTCAAAACATCTGGGCTACCTTCCTGAAAATGGTCCGCTTTATCCGGACATGACCCCTCACGCTTTGCTGAGTTTTTTCGGCGATGCCCGAGGCATGGAAAAAGGTTACAAAGCGTCCAGGATTGAGGCGGTCGTCGAGATGTGCGATTTGAAATCGGTTTTGCACAAAGCGATCAGCAAGCTATCGAAAGGTTTTCGTCAGCGAGTCGGGATGGCTCAGGCGCTGTTGCACGAGCCCGATGTCCTGATTTTGGACGAGCCGACTGCGGGTCTAGACCCGAATCAGATTCGCGAAGTTCGAAATACGATGCGTAAGCTTGGGGAAACCAAGACGATTTTGCTCTCGACCCACATTCTCCAAGAGGTCGAGGCGATGGCAAGTCGCGTGATCATGATCAACGAAGGCCGCAAGGTTTTCGAAGGCTCGGTCGAGGACCTCAAGAAAGTGCGTGGGGATTTGACCGACGCGTTCCACAAACTCACCGGCGCGGCTGCCTGATGGGCCACCTGATGAACGCTCTTTTGCGTTCCGAATTCCGAGTCCCTCGAACGCTCAGCGAGCAGAGGTTCTCGGTGATTTTCCGTTTCCGTCCAACGTTCCACTTAGGTTTGAAGAAGGATATTCGAAAGTGATTGCAAGTGCTCTGCTTCGATTGCTCTTGCTCGACATCATCTCCGTGGGTGTCTTGCTCGGAATCATCTTGCTCATGGCTCGTCAAAGGCCCGTGGCCTATGCGGTCCTGAAACGCAACTTTTACGGCTACTTTGCCAACCCGACTGGCTATGTCTTTTTGTGCCTGTTCGTTTTGCTCACGAGCATGGCCGCGTTCTGGCCCTACGAGTTTTTCAACTCAAACCTAGGGACGCTAAGCCAGCTCAATAAATGGTTTACGTACATCATGCTGTTTTTCATCCCGGCCATCACGATGAGCATCTGGGCCGATGAACGCCGACAAGGGACCGATGAACTGCTTTTGACGCTCCCTGCGACCGACTTTGATATCGTGATCGGCAAGTATTCGGCTGCTGCGGCCATTTACTCCGTCTCGCTTCTGTTCTCGCAACTTTCAACGTTCGTCGTATTGGCCGCACTGACGCTCGGGGAAGTCGATACAGGTCTGTTTTTCTGCAATTACCTCGGATATTGGTTGATCGGGTTGGCGATGATCGCCATCGGTATGGTCGCCTCGTTCCTGACAAATAATTTGACCGTCGGATTCATCCTCGGAGCTCTGTTCAATGCGCCTTTGGCGTTTGCTGCCAGTGCCGATGCTGTCTTCGGGAGAGAGTTCTCGCGCGAGATCAAGGCGTTCAGTCTGTCGGAACGATTCGATGATTTTGGACGCGGGGTGATCAGCCTCTCAGGAGTCGGCTACTACCTTTTGCTGACGGTCCTGGGTCTCTATCTGTGCATGATCCTGATCGGCAAACGGCACTGGAGCAGCGGTAAAAACGGCAATGAAAAGCTCGCGCACTACATCCTGCGAGCTGTATGCCTCGCAGCGATTGTTTTGGGTGCAAGTGTCTTTTTCAGGAACAAAGATAAACGTTACGATGCGACGGAGCTCAAGGTCAGTTCGCTCTCGGACGTCACGACCGGGCTGATCCGTGGGATGGGCAAGGACAGGGATGTGGTCGTCGATGCGTACATCTCCTCCGATGTCCCTGAGGCTTACGCAAAGACCAAATACGAGCTGATCAGCCTGCTCAAAGAGTTCGAATCCACGGCCAAGGGTGCCGGGGTGCCGATGCAAGTTCGCATCTACGATTCGATTTCCCCTTCGAGCGAAGAGGAGAAACAAGCTGAGCAACAGTATGGAATCACCCCTCAAATCGTGCGTGTACGCGAACGGGGCGCCATCGCTGACCAACCGATCATGCTCGGCGCAGCGTTCCGCAGCGGGCTCCAGAAGATCGTTATCCCATTTTTCGAGCCAGGAATCCCCGTCGAATACGAGCTGGCAAGATCTCTGACGACCGTTGCCAAACCTGCCCGAAAGAAGCTTGGGATCCTCAAGACCGAAGCCAACATGATGGGAGGGGTCGATATGCGATCCTTCCAACAGACTCCTCAGGAACCCATCGTCGAAGAGCTCGGCAAGGAGTTCGAGCTCATCGATGTCAATCCAGCATCGCCGATCGATGTCGAGCGACTCGACGCAATGTTGGCCGTGCAACCGTCCTCCCTCGGACCCGAAGAGCTCAACAACTTCATCGCGGCGGTAAGGTCTGGATTGCCGACGGCGATTTTTGAAGACCCCCAATCGGCGATCAACCCGTCGATACCCGGGACTGGGGATCCAAGACCCGCAGCCGGTGGTGGAATGTTCGGTGGCGGAGGAGCACCACCCCCCAAGGGACCGATTCAGTCGCTTTGGGACCTCCTAGAAGTCGATGTGCCCGGACAGCCTAGTCCTATGGGATTTGTCGCTCCGGATATGGCCTGGCAGCAGTACAACCCTTATCCGATTCTCGAATCGATGCAGCAGTCGAACGACCTGTGGATCTTTGTGCGGCAGGAAGCTCCTGGAGGTGCCAATGCCTTCAATCAGGAAAGCGAAATCACCAAGGGTCTCAAGGAGTTGATGTTCCTCTTCGCAGGAACGATCAAACCTAAAAATGGAGCCAAGAATGAATTCACTCCGTTGGTCTCCACTGGCGATGTCGCGGGCACCATGCCCATTAGCGAGCTTCGAAGCATGCAACGGACCACACTCGATCGAAGCACCGAGATCCGCAACCGCCGGGGTAAAACGCTCGGTGTACAAACCATCGCTGCATTGATTGAATCGAAAGTTCCAGCGGCGGTCGAAGGGGAAAGCTCTGCGACGGCGGCAAAGCCCATCAAGGTCGTTTATGTGTCGGATCTTGACTGCATGTCAGGGGTTTTCGTCGATATTCGCAAGAACCCTTCGCAACTCGAAGCTGTCGAATTCCAATTCCAAAACATCACCTTCGTCCTCAATGTGATCGACGTTTTGTGCGGTGAGAACAAGTACCCCGCGATTCGACGCCATATCCCGACCTACAGTACCTTGAAATTGGTCGAAGCCCGTGCCGATGAGCAGAAACGCGAGGAAGCCGAACTGCAACGAGCAGCCAACGAAGGCTACAACACCAAAAAGGCCGAACTCGAAGACGCCAGCACCAAGGCGAAGCGTCAATTCAAAGAGGCGGTCGATAAGTTGCAGTCCGAAGGTGCCATCGATGTTTCGAAGCAACAAGAGCTCATCCAACGCATCACCGAGTACCAGATGAAGGAAGCCCAGTTGGCTCGCAAGCTCGAAGTCGAGGACGAGAAACTGCGCCGAGAACGCGATCGCAATATCCGAGAGGCACGCCGCAATACCGATGATGCCATCCGCAAAACGCAAAACGACTACAAAACCTTGGCGGTGTTCCTACCAGCGATTCCACCGCTGATCGTCGGAGTCGTCGTCTGGGTTTCGCGACGCCTAAGGGAGCGCGAAGGAATTTCGAAAACCCGTTTACGTTAGCCTTTTGGCCCACGAAAACGCAACCTGAACCAATCGATCGAATCCATCTACGGAGAGCTGAGCAGTGTCTGAATCGGCAAAAACTGGGATCTTCGCGGCAGCAGCTGCAGTGACTGCCTTGCTAGCTTGGTCTACGACAACTCGTAATTTCACCACCTTGGAATCCAACGCCACGGCGCGGGTCAACCAAGTTCTTTTTGAGAAGTTCACCGATCCTCTCGAAGCCTCGTCGCTGAAGATTCTCAAGTACGATACCGACTCGGAGCAGTACCGAGAGTTCGAGGTCGCCAAGGACAACCGCAACGGCGTTTGGACCATCCCATCGAACGAAAGTTATCCCGCCGACGCCAACAAGCAAATGAGCGAAGCGGCGAACCTTTTCGTCGGCCTCAAGGTGCTCAATGTCGCAAGCGAGAAACGAGACGACCAAAAACTCTTCGGTGTTCTCGAACCCGATAAGAAGAAGGAGTCCGAAGGGGGCGAAGGGGTCGGAATGCTCGTCCAATTCCGCAACACCAAAGGGGATTCGCTCGTCGACCTCATCATCGGTAAAGAGGATGCGCAAGACCCCAAAAAGCGGTTCGTTCGTATCCCGTCTGAAGACGTGATCTACGTCGCTGAAGTCAACACCGCTCCATTGAGTACCGACTTCAAACAATGGATCGAATCGGATCTGCTCAAGCTCAGCGCCAACGACATCGAAACCTTGGGTATCCGCAACTACTCGCTCCTGCCGACGAATCAAAACACCCTCGAGTTCGTCCCTAACTACGATGCCGATATCACTTACAACGTCCGCGAAGCGAAGTGGAATCCAACGTCGATGACCGTCTATCAAGAGGGCAAACCTGCCCCGAGGCTTCTCGATGTCAGCGAGGAACTCAATTCCACGAAGCTCAACGAAATGAAGAGCGCGCTGGATAATTTGCGCATCGTCAATGTTTCCAGGAAGCCCACGGGTGTGGCTGCTGACCTCAAAGTCGAGCAACTAAGTGACGAAACCAAATTGGCTCTTCAACGACGCGGCTTTTTCGCGCAAAGAGGAACCACAGGAAACGGTTACGAAATTTTCTCCATGAATGGCGATCTTCAAGTCACCCTCAAGGACGGCGTTCAATACCTGCTCCGATTCGGAAAAGGTGCCGGCGCTAGCTTCGAACCTACGGAAGCCGAGGAGTCGACCGAAGAGGGCCAAAAGAAAGTTTCTCTCAACCGATTCTTGATGGTCACGACTCGGATCGACGAGTCGAAATTCCCGCAACCCGAGCTCGATCGCGTCCCAGAAACCGTCGAGGAGCTCAAGGCACTTGAGGCGGCCAAAAAAGCAGCCTTGGCCCCCAAGCCGCCCACCCAAGAGCCCCCCGCCCAAGAGCCTATGCCCCCAGAGCCTACCCCTGAAGCCACCGCGCCGGCCGATCCAGCCAAACCTGCTGAGCCCGCTCCAGCGACCGAGCCTCCAGCACCGACCGAGCCTCCAGCACCGACCGAGCCTCCAGCACCGACCGAGCCTCCA